>Ga0315912_10002919_pt1 | contig 17538 bp, 5 predicted proteins | sample VfabasoilMG_FD_204469 | JGI IMG/M metagenome (GOLD analysis project Ga0315912, IMG submission 204469) | Garden soil microbial communities collected in Santa Monica, California, United States - V. faba soil | ecosystem: Environmental > Terrestrial > Soil > Garden | place: USA: California...
TGGGCAGATGGGCGCACCTAGCCTCATATACTTAAATGATGGGAATGGGTTGTTTACAAACACGCGCCTCTTTGATGGGGCGAGTCGCAATATCCAATCGCTGGCGTTGGGCGACCTAGACCAAGACGGCGATTTGGACATCGTCGCTGGGCGGCGATACCAAACCAGCACGGTCTTTCTAAACGCCAGTGGCTATTTCACCACCGCACTAGATTTCGGCAATCCATCCAGTTCGACCCGTGCGCTGGGCTTAGCCGATCTGGATCATGATGGCGATGTAGATATCGTGGCGGGCAATGATGACCCCCTTGGGAGTGCGGCTCCCGATTTTGTCTACTTTAATGATGGCCGGGCACTGTTTCCCCTCAGCGTCGCTTTTGGGATTGGCGTTGACCAAACCTATGCCGTGGTAGTGGGCGACCTAGATGCGGATGGCGATGTAGACATTGTCTCAGGCAATTATGGCGCCCAAAGCATGGTGTATTTCAATGATGGAGCGCACAAAATTAAAACGAATGTGGGGCTTTATGCGAGTTTCACCGATTTCAGCGCGGTGGTCTTCGGGGATATGAATAATGATGGTTGGACAGACATCGTGATGGGAAACGGAGGTAGCGATAGCTTTGATCAGAGCAAGATTTTTCTCAACGATGGTCAACGGGGATTTGCCTCAACCAAAGCAGTAGGTCTAGCCACTGATCGAGTCTCGGCGTTGGCCGTAGGTGATTTAGATGGGGATAAAGATCTCGACCTGGTGGTTAATCACTCGAACAACAACCTGCAGAGTTATGCGGCTTTGAATGATGGGCAAGGCAACTTCTATATGTTGACCAACACCGTGCCCATTGGCCTTCTCAGTGACCAGTTTTCCAGCCCAGTGTTAGGTGATATAGATAATGATGGCGACCTCGACTTATTGGTAAGGCAGATTGATTACACGCGGAGCGCAGCTGAACGCTATGGGCGGATTTACTTTAACGATGGGCAGGCGCATTTTACAGATTCACTTCTTATCTTTTCCACCACCTTGCCGATTAACGTGTTAGCCATGGGAGATTTAGACCAAGATGGCGATCTCGATATCGTCAATGGGGGAAATCAGGTGTTTATTAATCGCGGGGCTGGGCGGGCGTTTGAGACCCGAGCTTATGGTCACCCATTTTTATCTGCCAAGGGGATCGCTCTGGGGGATATGGATAATGATGGAGATGTAGATATCGTCGTGGGCAATCAATTAAGGCCAAGCGTGATCTATTACAACGATGGCGCGGGCTATTTTGACGAGTTTCAGTTTGTGAGCACTGGGGAAGATACTACTTTTGCGATCGCAGTCAACGATATAGATGGGGACAGCGATTTAGATATTCTGATGGTGAATTATCTACAACCTAATCGCGTGTTGCTCAATACTGGCCTGCGGCAATTCTCGGTGCAGTGGTTGTTTGGGTGGGAATATCAACAATGGGATGAAACTTTAGCCGTTGGTGATCTGGATCGAGATGGCCTGCCAGATATAGTCACAAATGATTTCAACAATCAATTGACGCCGATCTATTGGAACGCCCTCCGCCCTCTCACCACCACGCGCAACACCTTGCCCCAAGTGGCGGTGACGACGCCTGGTCGCACCGCTGGGGCCAATTTTTACGCCTGGTCCGAGATTTTAGATCAGCCCATCGTGCCGATTTCATATACGCTCGCCGATTTAGAAGGCGATCCGGTTGGCACGCTCCGCGCCTACTTCTCGCCAGATGGCGGTGGGCGGTGGTTGCCGGCAGTGGCGGCCAGTGGCACGCAAACCAGCGCCTTATTCACACTGGGACGCGCCCCCCAGTTTGATGGCGTAGCCGATTACGCGGTCATCACCAATGTCACGGGTTTGCCGCAAGGCAACAGCGCACACACGGTTGAAGCGTGGATTTTCGCGGCCCGCACGCCCACGGTTCGATCTTGGCCACTCCTGTTAGGCAACCCCGGCGCGGGGGCGTTGCACTGGAATTTTGGAAATGACCGACGTTTATATATCGGCGTCTGGGGCGGGGCACAGGTGCAAGTGCCGCTCACGTTGAACACTTGGACGCACATCGCCAGCGTGTTTAATGGGGCGAATTTGAGCGTGTACGTCAATGGACAGTTGCTCGGGAGCCCTGTCGCGCAATTTGCGATCACTGGCACGACCCTCTCCTTAGCGCAAGCCCAAAGCGCTGAGGCTTACTTCGCCGGGCAAATGGATGAAGTACGCGTGTGGGGGCGGGCCCTGACGCCCGCCGAAATTCAGGCCAACTTCAAGCGCGTCGTCACCCCCACCTCTAATAGCCTGCTTGGTTATTGGCGCTTTAACGAGCGGCAAGGCCCGTTAGCCTACAACACTGTGCCGCAAGGCAACCCGCTTCAACTCAGTCCAGCGACCCAACGCATGACACCGACTTTGCCCTATGTCTATTATTGGGATGCGTTCGCTAGCGGCTTCTTCGGCCAATCGGATAACGTCACCTTTCGCCTAGAAGCTTATCCTAGCCACAGGCCAACCCCGGCGGGCGTCGCGACACCACCTACAAGTTGGCCTTATCATGCTTCAACGTCTTATCCCTTCCGTGTGCGCGGTACGCAAGTGCGCGTGCTACAAGAAAATGGCTCACCCGCGGTTGGGGCGCGCGTCTATCGGTTGGCGGCCAATCAGCCGGTAGGAGGGGCGTTGCTCACCAACGGTGTTGAGCAAGCCTTTACTACGGATGTCCACGGTTTCTTACAAGGACGAGATCAACTCAACGTGGGTGAGCGCTTGCTGGCGCTTTACCCGATCACGGCCACGAATAATTACACCCTCTACTACACGAGCGGTGAGCCGACCCTGCTTGGGATCACTGCCTATACCTTGACGACTTCGGGCGTGCAAACGCTGACCGTTTCGGCGGCCCATCCGCTGTATCTCTTTGACCTAAATCTTTCGCTCGAATGGGATGCCCATCGTGATCTGAGCTATTTAGAAGAACTGCGCGTTAATTTGCAACGCGCCTCGGCTTATCTCTATGACTTCACGGATGGGCAAGTGGCGTTGGGGCAGATCAAAATTTTCCAAAACGCAGATGATTGGGCTTACTCACATATCATTGTGCGCGCCAGCAACCGCGTGCGCCCCTTCGCCGCGCAAGGTGGACTAGTGACCACGGTCGTCACTGATGCTCAACACGCCGACGTGGTCTATGGCCCAGGGCAAGTGACGTTGGGTGCCACTTGGAATCGATATGGTAATCCCGGCCAAAACCTCGGCACCGATTGGGCCGTGATCTTAGCGCACGAATTAGGACATTATCTGCTGTATCACGATGACACCTACTTAGGCTTAGACGCGAATGGCTACTTGAAAGCGGTGAGTAGTTGTACTGGGAGCGCGATGGGGGATGTATATTCGCCCGACAACACCGAATTTGTTTTTGACGATGCCTTCTGGCAAGCGAATTGCTCCGAGACCTTGGCGGCTCAAACGTTGCACCGCACCGAATGGCAGACCATGCGGTTATGGTATCCAGCGCTTATTTCTCCGACGGCGCGCAATGTCGGCCCGCGCCTCCTCCCGTTTGACTTCACTTCAGTTCAAATCTATGACCCTTTGACGAGTACTAACACGCTCGATGACCCAACGTTTTATTTAGACTATGCTCAACAACAAGTGAGTTCAACTGAAGCGCGCGCCTATCTCATCCGCGCCGACGCTTATGTATATGATCTCGGCGCGCCGCTCGGCGGGCAAAACCGCGTCATCGCCCGCGGCGCACAAGTGGGTGATCGATTATGTGTGTTTGATCCGCCCTATCATCAGTTTGGCTGTGAGACGCTCACGTTTAGCGATAACCGCCTGCAACTCCGCGAAGAGGTCGCTTGGGCCCCCGTGATCCAACTCAGCCCAGTGAACTCGGTCACAGTAGATATAAGCATTGAGGGGCTTGGTGTCATCACCTATCCAGTGCGCGCACAACTCTACCCCGATTTGGGCGCGGCCGAAACGGCGATTACTTTAACGGCCAGTAATGGCATCTACAGTGGCACCTTCCATTTGAATCAACCGGTCATGGCAGGGAATGCTCAGCTTTGGGTAGAGGAGCCGAGCGCACCGCGGCGGGAGGCAGTGGTGGCGTTTAGCATTGGCGGCAATCCAGCCAATTTGCGGGGTGGTGGCGCGAACCTAAGAGGGGGCGGCGCGAACTTACGCGGCGGTGGGGCCAACCTGCGGGGCGGCGGCGCTAATCTACGCGGTGGCGGCGCGCCGGTCATCTCGCCGGATGGGCAAATGATCTTCTTCACGCCCAACCCCATCATTTTCGCGGAAGGCCAGTTCTATACGATTCAAAGCATGGCAAGTCTGCCTTCCACCCCCGCTGGGCGGGTGGTGCTGGGGCAAGGCTATCGGCTTGTGGCGACCGCTGGCACGCCCGTGTTGACCGGGTCTATCAGCATTCAATATCTGACAAATGATGTATTGAATGCTGGAGCGAGCGAGAACCAGCTTGTCATTTACTTTTATGATGGGCAGACCTGGGAAGCCTTGCCAACGGTTGTTGACACTTACTTTAACCTCGCCACGGCCCCCAGCCATGGCGTGGGCGTGTATGTCTTGCTCGCTAGCCTCCGCGTTCCCTTCGAAACGGTCGGCTGGAATTTGTTCGCCTATGCGTTGCCCACCGCGCAACCCATCACGCAGGCCCTGTTATCCATCAGTGGTTATTACACGATGGTGTATGGTTATTACCCAACCGATGTGGCTGATCCATGGAAACTCTATGATGTCACTGCGCCAGCCTGGGCCAATGACCTTAATACGCTCGATAGTGGGCATGGCTATTGGATCAATGTCTCGCGCCCGATCACTTTGCATCTCAGCATTACCGCTAGCCTCGGTTCAGCCCCCACCAACGAACCTCCGTCGCCACCTACGACGTTTTACGGCCTCGTAGCGAGTGATACCCGCTTTACACCCCAAGCCAACCAAATGGTTGTCGCGCGTATCGGCGACACCCTGTGTGGGCAAGGCCTGACCCGGGCGATGAGCAACACGATTGTGTACGTAGTGGATGTGTTAAGCGCAGGCGAACGTGCTGGGTGCGGCGCGCCCGGTAAAATCATTCAGTTTCAAGTTGATGCCTACCCGATGACTCCGAGCGGCGCGTGGGATAACCGCCAGTCGTGGAGCGCGCCGTTGCGCCCAGCCCAATTGCTATATCTGCCCATCATTCAACGGTAAGCGCTTTATATCTCGCGGAGGAAGCCATGTCTACCTACCTACTCGTTTTCAGTAAGCGCGTTTTGTGGGTCTTACCCAGTGTTGTAGCGGGGATGGGGTTGCTCTTGCTCTTCACCACGCTCAATGTTCCAACGCTTCCGGCCAGCGTCCGGGAAGTGCAAGCGCCTAACTTTGGGGCAGTGCGTTTTTTGGGAGAAGAAACCTATAAAACAACCGCGCTGGCCGTAGGCGATCTCGATCAGGATGGGCGGTTGGATGTGGTTGCCGCGCTCTACCGACAAGGCCTGGCCCTGTGTTACAACGGGAACAATGGTGAGTGCACGGTCTTTGCCGATCAGTTATTCAGCATCGCCACCTCAGTGGCGGTGGGCGATGTGAACGCCGATGGCGCGGTGGACATTGTGGTGGGTTACGCCGATCAGCCGAGCGCGGTGTACTTCAATGATCGCTTAGGGAATTTTTCCGAGAGCGCCTCGCTCACCTTTGGCAATACGGGTACCTACAGCCTCAAACTAGGCGATGTGGATACGGATGGCGACTTTGATGTGGTCGTGGGTAACACCACGACCAACACGGTGTATCAAAATAACGGCGCGGGGCAATTCAGCACCAACCTTGATTTTGGCCCGGCCAACCCCAATGCGCGTACGCTGGCATTGGGCGATATAGACAACGACTACGATATAGATGTGGTCGTGGGGTTTGTCAATCGTCGGAGCCAAGTGTTTATCAATAATGGCACCGGCAATTTCTCCGGTGGTAATAACTTTGGCGCACTGTCCGATCACCCTCAGAGCGTGGCGGTGGGGGATTTAGATCGGGATGGCGATTTGGATATCGTCGCCGTTTATTCCGACACCAGCGGTAGTCAGAACACCGTGTATTTCAACACCGCTGGCACGTTTACGCCGACCCTGGTTTTTGGGCCGGTCAGTAGCCGGAGCACCAGTGTCGAAGTCGCCGATGTGGATAATAATGGGCAACTCGATCTCGTCGTCGGCGAATATGGCGGGCAGAACCTCGTCTATTTGGGGCCGACTTTCGCCGCCACTCAAAGATTTGGCACGGGGAGCGATGACACGACCAGCGTGCAAGTCGCCGATTTAGATAATGATGGCGATCTTGATCTGGTGACGGGCAACACCGGCGCGAATGGCGCGCAAAACGCCGCATATTTTAATAATGGCGCTGGTACCTACGCTTTATCATGGCTAGGGCCAACCTCGCCGGCCCATTTCATCACGGTGGGTGATTTCAACGGCGATACTTTCTTGGATTTTGTCGCCACGCCACTCCTCGCCGAGGCGCACATCTACCTCAACGATCAACGGGGCGACTTTAAAGAAATTGCGCTGGGTGGCGTCTACACCTTAACTGCGGTCGGAGACCTCGATAGCGATGGCGATTTAGATCTCCTGCTAGGCACTGACCATCAAGTTGATTGGCTAGTGAATGACGGTTCCGGCTTTGTGGACGGCCGTCCCCAAGTGAGGACCATTCTTTCCCCCGCTGGCGTCAACTTCTTAAAGGTGATGGCAGTGGGTGACATGGATAGCGATGGGGATTTGGATGTGGCGCTGGAACGTTACACGGTCTTAGAAATTTTAGATCCGCCCTCATTTGTGATCCTCACCAACGACGGGCAGGGCAATTTTGTAAGCTCGGACACCTCCCTCGGCTATAACTATGTGACACGGGCTTTGGCCTTTGGCGATTTTGATCAGGATGGCGACCTCGATTTGGCCTTTGGCAATTATTTGAAACAAGACTTCGTTTTGTGGAATCCGGGCAATGGACAGTTTACGATGGACAGCACAAATTTTGGCACCGGCACTGATGCGACTTTAGGGTTGGCCGCGGGCGACATGGATCAAGATGGCGACCTCGATCTGGTGACGGGCAACTATGGTCAGCCCAATGTGGTCTATTTCAACAACGGGGCCGGCGATTTCAGCGCATCGGTTTTCTTCGGCACTGGCGGCGAGGACACCACCTCCATCGCCGTGGGCGATCTGGACGATGATGGTGATTTGGACATCGTCACCGGCAACGCGCAACAACAAAGTACGGTCTTCTTAAATATCGGCTATCGCCAATTTGTGACCCAACGCGATTTTGATGGGGCTTCCACTGACACTTGGTCGGTAGCGCTGGGTGATATGGATCGGGATGGCGATTTAGATATCGTGCAAGGCACGAGCACCCAAGGGGCGCGCATCTTTTGGAACGGCGGCCAAGGCCCTGACCCGCTCGTCAACAACCCGCCGCGCATCGCGGTCACGCGCCCCATCACGACGGGTGACGCTAATTTTTATTCTACGCCCAATGTGCTGGGCAACACCCTCTTGCCCATCACCTATACCGTGTTTGACACGGAAGGCGACGCCGTGCGGACGATCCAGTTGGATTATTCGCCCGATGGCGGTGGGCGCTGGTTGCCGGCGGTGGCGGCCAGTGGCACCCTCACGCGCGACTTGTTCACCCTAGGCATGGCCCCCTATTTTGATGGGGTAGATAATTATGCGGTGATCACTGATGTGGCTGGTTTAACGAGTGGCAATGTCCCTCACACGCTTGAAGGTTGGCTCTATGTGCCGAGCGTGCCGTTGACGCGCTCGTGGCCGTTGGTCTTGAGTGCGCCCGGTGTGCGCGCGCATCACTGGTTGCTCGATCCCGATGGCAAAATGCAGATCGGGGTGTGGGGCTTTTCGGGGGAACAAGTGTTTATCACCCCGACGGTGGGGCAGTGGTCGCATATCGCCGCTTCCTTCAATGGCATCAGCCTCTCGGTTTATCTGAACGGGCAACTGATGGGGGTGAAACCTGCGACGTTTAACATCTCAACCACCGCGCGCTTAGCGTTGGGCGAGGCCAATGCGGGGGAAAACTATTTTCAGGGCTATATAGACGAGGTGCGGTTGTGGAAGAGTGCGCGCACTGGGGCTGAGATTTCGGCTAACATGACGCGCACGTTGACTAACACCAATCAAAACAACCTGCTCGGTTATTGGCGGTTCAACGAACAGCTCACGGCGCTCGCCTCTAACGCCGCCGCGAGCGCCAGCAATGACTTTGTCCTCGTCAATGGCGTTGTGCGGCATCCGGTGCATTTTCCGTATGTCTATTATTGGGATACATTCCGGAGCGGCCTGTTTGGTCAGTCGGATAACGTCGCGGTGCGCGTCAAAGCGTACCCCGCCACCGAGCCTGCTATTCGCACGGTGCCCGGCCCGTATCAGCGTGCTTTCACCAGCGCGAGCACCTTTCCCTTTCGGGTGCGTGGCACGCAAGTGCAGGTACTCAGCGACACCCTGCCCATCCCCAATGCAGTCGTCTATCGCCTGTCGGCCGGGCAAACGACAGGGGGGACGCCTTTGACGGATGGCTCAGGCGTGCCTTTCCGCACGGATGAGCACGGGTACCTGCAAGGGCGCGGCGAATTACAAGTCGGTGATCAACTTTTCGCCGGGGTGCCCAGCCTCGCCTCTAGCGATGGCTATACCTTGTATTACACCAGCGGCCTCCCCAACGTCGAAGGGGTAGAAGCCTTCACGGTCACCACAGCTGGGGTACAAACACTGGTGGTATCCGCAAGCCGCCCCTTATATCTGTTTGATGTGAACTTCTCTTTGGAATGGGATGCGAGCCACGACCCTGCCTACTTGGAGCAATTAGAATTTAACCTACAACGCGCTTCAGAATATCTCTATGATTTCACCGATGGGCAGATGGCGTTGGGCCGGATCAACGTGTTTCAAAACGCTGACGATTGGGCCTATTCGCACGTCATCATTCGTTCCAGCAATCGTTTGCGGCCCTTTGCCGCGCAAGGGGGGCTGATCACGGCCACCGTGACCGACACTCAACATAGCGACATTGTGTATGGCCCTGGTCAAATTAGTATGGGCTCCACATGGAACCGCTATGGCACGCCCGGCCAGAGCTTGGGCGATGACTGGCCGGTAATCCTCGCTCACGAACTCAGCCATTATCTGTTTTATCAGGACGACACCTATTTAGGTTTAGATGCTAACGGGTATCTCCAAGCGGTTGGCACTTGTACGGGGAGCGCGATGGCGGATGTCTATCTGCCCGACAACACTGAGCTAATTTTTGATGAAACCCAATGGCAGGCCAATTGCGCCACGACCTTGCCCGAACAGACCTTGCAACGGAACGAATGGGAGACCTTGCAACTGTGGTATCCGGCGGTCATCTCGCCGACGACGGTGAACCCTGGCCCTAGCCTCATGCCCTTTGGCTTTACCACGATCCGGATCAATGACCCCTACACTCCCACCGCCGCTTTAGAGGACCCGACGTTTTATCTGGACTACGCGAACGACCAAGTGAGTTCGACCGAAGCGCGCGCGTATCTTATTCGCGACAATGACTATGTGTACGATTTAGGCTCACCCGTGGGTGGACAAAACCGCGTGATCGCGCGCGGCGCGCAACCGGGCGACCGATTATGTGTTTTTGACCGTCCGTATGCTCAATACGGGTGTGAGCTGGTCAAAGTGAGCGACAACCGGTTACAACTAGAAGCCGACGCGACTTGGGCTCCGGTCATCCAGATCAGCCCGGTCAACTCAGTGACGATGGACATTCGAGTAGAAGCGGTCGGGGTCCTCACCGATCAACTTTTGGCCCGGCTCTACCCAGAATTGGGCGTGGCCGAGTCGCTCGTCGCCCTCACTGAGACGAACGGTGTTTATAGCGGCACGTTTGCCCTCACCGAACCCGCCTTAGCCGGAAATATCCAAGTCTGGGTCAACGAACCGAAGACCGAGACCGATCCGCGCCGCGAGACCATGGTCGCGTTTAGCATTGGGGGCAATCCAGCCAACTTGCGCGGGGGTGGCGCGAATTTGCGCGGCGGGGGGGCTAATCTACGTGGTGGGGGGGCCAACTTGCGCGGCGGCGGCGCGAATTTGCGCGGCGGTGGCGCTCCAGTGATCTCGCCCGATGGGCAAATGATCTTTTTCTCCGCCGATCAGATCGTTTTTGAAGAAGGTCAGTTCTACACGGTGCAGGGCATGGCCGGGCTACCTGCCATTCCTCCGGGGCGCATGGTGCTGGGTCAAGGGTATAGCCTGATCGCGACCGCTGGCACACCGGTCCTTACGGGTTCGGTCAGTATCCAGTATTTGACCAATGATGTTCTAAACGCGGGCGCGGCTGAAGACCAGCTCACGATCTATTTTTATGATGGTTCCGATTGGCATAGTTTGGATACGGCGGTGGACACCTATTTTAATTTGGCGACCGCGCCTAGCCAGGGTGTGGGGGTTTACGCCCTCATGTCCAGCGTGCGGATCCCGTTGCGGTCGGTGGGCTGGAACTTGTTTGCCTACCCCGTGCAAACCTCGCAAGCGGTCACGACCGCCTTGCTATCCATTAGCGGTTACTACACCACCGTCTATGGGTATTATCCTGATGACCCAGCCGGTGATGTCTGGAAGCTCTATGATGTCACCGTGCCAGATTGGGTGAATGACCTCACGCAATTGGAGTATGGCTATGGTTATTGGATCAATGTTTCGGCGGCGATCACCCTGCATTTGAGCAACCCCACGAGCCAGTCCCCGCAGTTAGGCGCGCCGGAACCCCCCGCGACTTTTTATGGGGTGGTGCATCGGCAAGGCGGCTTCGTGCCAGTCGCTGGGGCGTTGATCACAGTTTGGGCTGAGGGCGTAATGTGTGGTCAAGGGCGTACGGAGCGTTATGCCGACGACATTGTGTATCGGGTAGATGTGAGTAGCGCCAGCCAAAGCGCGGGTTGTGGTCGGCCCGGGCAACGGCTGACGTTCCGGGTTGGCTCACAACCGATGGCGACGAACGCCGTTTGGGATAATCAGCATGTCCGCGCACTTGATCTCTCCGCCAATCATCTCCTCTACTTGCCAGTGATTAATCGGTAATCTCAGAGCGCCATGCCTGAATCGCTCACGTGGGTCGAAGTTAACCGCGCCGCACTGCAAAACAATGTGCGCCAAATGAAGACACTCACACACACGCGGGTGATGGCAGTGGTTAAAGCCGATGCGTATGGGCATGGGGCGGGCGAAGTGGCGCGCGCCGTCGCTCAGGCGGGTGCCGATTGGCTGGGCGTGGCCCGGTGTGACGAAGGGTTGAGATTGCGCGGCAACGGCCTCCACTTGCCGATCTTAGTCTTAGGCTATACCCCTCCCGTTAACCTCCACGAAGCGGCGTTGGCTCGGCTCTCCATCACGCTTTGTGATCTGGAGACAGCGCACGCGTGCGCCCAAATTGGACAAGCCCTCGGTCGCCCGATCAGTGTGCAGATTAAGGTGGATACCGGGATGGGGCGGTTAGGTGTTCTGCCCAACGCCGCGCTAGAGTTTGTGAGTGCGGTCAGTCAACTCGCCGGCCTCACGGTAGAGGGTCTGTTTACGCATTTTGCAGGCTCCGATTTGGCTGACCTAACTTCCGCTCAGGCACAATTGAAACAATTCGAGGCGATAGTCGCAACGTTAACCGCGCGCGGTCAACGACCACCGGTCATACACGCCGCTAACTCGGCCGCCGCGTTTGCCTTGCCCGCTGCGCGGTATGACTTGGTGCGGATGGGGATTGCCCTCTATGGCCTCCATCCCTCCGATGAAGTGCCTTGCCCACCGAGTTTTATCCCGGCGTTGACGTGGAAAGCGCGTGTCGCGCAAGTGAAGACGCTCCCGGCTGGACATGGCGTGAGTTATGGCGCGGAATATCGCACGACCCAACCCGAGCGCGTCGCGGTCATTCCAGTGGGCTACGGCGACGGTTTTCGGCGCGTGCCCAAAAACGTGAACGAAGTCCTGCTACATGGTCAGCGCGCCAAAGTGCTGGGGCGAGTGTGTATGGATCAAATTATTGTCGGGGTCAACCATTTGCCCGCCGTTGCGCCGGGCGATGAAGTGGTCTTAGTGGGGAAGCAGGGTGAGGCTGAGATCAGCGCCGAGGCAGTCGCGCGCCGCTGGGGGACGATTAATTATGATGTCGTCACAGGCATCATGGCGCGCGTCGAACGCCGTTATGTCTAAACCGTGATCTCAATTCGGTTTCCCGCCGGATCGATGACGCAACTTTCGTAATACCCATCCCCGGTCCAACGCGGGCCATCTACCACGGCCACACCCTCGGATTGTAACCGCTGGGTCAGCGCATCCACTTGTGCCACTGAACCAACGGAGAGCGCAAAATGTGCGTATCCAGTGAGGGGCGGCCAAGCATCTTCTGCCGCGCGCAAGTTGGGCACACGCATCAGTTCTAAACGCGCCCCATCAGCAAAGGTCAAGAAGTATGACTCAAATTGGCGCTGAGCGTTGGTGTATTTCGCCCCAGCGTGTGCGCCAAAGTAAGTTTCGTAAAATGCACGCAATTCTTCTAGGTGCGTTGTCCACAACGCGAGGTGTTCAATATGCATGCTGTGATTGGCAATCGAGATTGGAGACTACAGCGTGGAGACACCCGCGACATGCCTTCCAGTGGAACGTCGCGGGTCTTAGGCGAGGGCGAAATCCGAGGAATTAATCGGCGTCCGACATTTCTTTTTGCCGCCCGGTCAATCCGCGCCCTTCGATCGGCCCGCCTTTGTCAGCGGGGGCGGCGCTGGGCGCAACGGATGTGGCCGGCGCGGCGGGCGCTGGCGCGGCCTCGGCACCGGTCGCCTTCACATATTTGCTGGTGACATAGCCTTCTTTTTCAACGTCTTTCACTTTCACGCGCACTTTGAGCCAGTGTTCTTGCTCTTCTAAGATTTCGAGCGTGGTGTTCGTTTCAACAAACGCGATCGGCGGCTCAAATTCGGTGCCGGGGCCGGTGCGGAGTTTAACGTTGCCAGTGGTGAGGCCGGGTTTAGACATAGGAAGCTCCTTTAGGAATAAGTAAAGACGATTGTAACAGGTGTCATTGGAAGCGTCAGTGGCGTTTAGCGGATGATCTCCTGCGGCACGAACACGCCCGCTTGCACGACGAACAGCGTCATATCGGTCAGCGACGTATCGCCGTTCTCATCAAACGACCATGCGCCAAACACCCCGCTGAAATTGCGGATCGCGAACACTGCATCCCGCACGGCACGACGGTCGGTGGGCTGGCCGCCCGCTTGGCAGACATCTTCGATGGCCTTGAGCGCCGCGCTGATGGCCTCGTAGCTATAAAGCGCGAACGGTTCACTGAGTTTGCCGTACTTCGCTTCGTAGGCGGTAACAAATTTTTGTCCGGCTTCGGGTAGTTTGTCGAACGGGACGCCCGCCACAGTGACGAAGACGCCCTCGGCGGTTTGCGCGCCGGCCCCGTCAATAAAACTCTGGGTGAACACGCCATCGGGGACGATGTATTTGACTTGCGCATTGTCGCCCATCACCGCCACTTTGTCTTTGAGCAATTGGGCCGCGTTGTTCTCCACGTTGAGGGCGGCGTAGACTGCATCGGGCGGTTGGCCGCTGTGGCTCGTGGCGATCTTCGTCATCAGCTCTTTGTAGTTAGGCGCTTTGGGGTCGAAGCTTTCGCGCCCGATCACCGTCAGCCCCAAATCTTTTGCAGTGCGTTCAAATAGGTCGGCGATGTTGCGCCCATAGAGATCGCCATCATCTAAAATGTAGACGGTCTGTAACTTCAACTGGTTTTTGACAAACCGCGCGCCGACTTGCCCCACCACGTCATTCGAAGCGATGACGCGCGCATAGTTCCGCAGGCCAGTCGGATAGTATTTTTGTGGTTCATCGGCCTCGCCGAGGTTGGGCTTGGTGAGGCCGGGCAAACCATTCGCAGGGGAGATCATCACCAAGGGGCCGGGCTGAGCCTGATTGAGGATGGGAATGGCGACTTGCGCCGCGCCAGAGTTATAGGTCCCGATGTAGGCCACGACGGCGGTATCGGCCACGGCCTTGTTAGCATTTTGGGCTTCTACATCTGGGTCCCACTTGCCCAGTTTCGCTGAGGCGTCATCCCAGGGTTCGTAGACGATCTCATATTGTCCATTGCACGCCTTGTTGCCGGCCTCGCTCAGCCGCAAGTAAATGGCGTTGATCATCGCTTGGCTTAAATTGTTACTCCCCCCAGTCATCGGGAAACTGGACACGATCTTTAAGCGTTGCGCGGCGGGCGGTGTCCCGCCGGCGCAGGCGGTCATGGTTAGGCTGATCACCAATAAAACTGCTAGGCGTTTAAACATAGTCGTTTCTCCTTCTGATAACTTCAAACCCGCCGCGCCAGCGCGCGCCGAATGGTGGCGCGAAACTCATGGGGCGTGAACTGACCTTTTTGCAGGAGCATCGCCGCCGCGGCTTGCAACTGCGCCCGTTCTGCGGCGCTGAGATCTTTGGCGGTGATGACAACGACGGGTGTCTTGGCGGTCACCGGGTCAGCGCGTAATTCAGTCAGCACATCAAACCCACTTAAGCCGGGCATCATCAAGTCGAGCACGACCACATCCGGGAGTTGGGCGCGCGCGCTGTCCAACCCGGCGCGGCCATCGGACGCGATCGTCACGCGATACGCCATGCCGTCCAACAAGCGGCGCACGATCTCCAACGCATCGGGGTCATCGTCCACCGCCAACACTTTGCCCTGCGGCGGCGCAAAGCGTTCTATCGCATGGCGCAACGCGCTGGGGTCTACCGGCTTGACCAGATATTCTTCTGCCTCCAGCGAGACGACCAAGGGCGGCTCGGCCAACACGCTACACATCACGACCGGAATGTCGCGGGTGGTGGCGTCGCTCTTAAGCAACTTGAGCACTTCCCAACCATTGAAGTGCGGCATCAGCATATCCAACACCACGACATCGGGGTGATGTTCATGGGCCTGCTCTAACACGCGCCGACTGTCGCTCAATTCAAAGATTTGGTAGGCGGGCATCAATTGGCGGGCGACGGTTTCGCGCGCCAGCGGGTCGTCGTCTATCACCAACACCCGCGCCTCAGCCTCGCCCATGACTTCGCGGAGCGTGACTTGTTCGGTGAGCGGCGAGGGTTGTAGCGCGCGCGGGAGGGTGAAGAAAAAAGTGGAGCCTACGCCCAACTGGCTCTCGGCCCATAATTGCCCGCCGTGCATTTCGATAAAACGCTTGCTGATCGGCAATCCCAGACCCGTCCCACGCCCCTCGCGCGCGAGGGTATCATCTAATTGGACGAACTCCTGAAATACGGTCGGCAGTTCTTCGGCCGGGATGCCAGGGCCCGTGTCTTGCACGCTGAACTTAACCCATTGCTCTTCTACCTCCAACCGAACTGTGATGTGTCCGCGCTCGGTGAATTTAGTCGCGTTGGACAACAAATTGAGTAGCACTTGGCGAATGCGGATCGCATCGGCGCGCACCAGCGGCAATATCGGTGGCGCTATGTAGCGGAGTTCGACTGGCTTGCCGCTCAACAAGCCGGTGGCAGTGGCAAGGGCATTGTCGAGGAGGTCCGGTAACGCGACGTCTTCGATAAATAATTCAAAGCGCCCCGATTCAATTTTGGCGAGGTCAAGGATGTCGTTGATCAAGCCCAACAAGTGCCGCCCTGCCTCGCCAATGCGATTCAAGAGATCGACCTGATTGGGGGTGACTTCGCCTTCCATGCCTTCCCCTAACAGATAGGCAAAGTTAATGATCGCGTTAAGCGGCGTGCGGAGCTCGTGCGACATGCTGGTCAGGAAGCGCGACTTCATCCGGTTGGCGGCCTCTGCCTCGTCGCGCGCGGCTTGCGCCACTTGGAATAGCCGAGCGCGGCTCAACGCCACGCCTCCCAGATTAGCCGCCGTGGTGACCATCTCAAAATCGTCTGGCGTAAAGGCGTTGAGCCGCTCGCTCTCGATCACCAATACGCCGATCACTTTGTCATCGCGATAAATCGGCACATCTATCTCCGCGCCGCCGCGCAGACTCCCGACGTAGGTTGACATTGTGCGGACATCCGCCGTGTAGTGCAGGCGACCATCCAACAGGGGGCGTTCAGTGAGGCCTTGCCCGGGCGGTATGCGGAAGCCGGGTTCGACTGGCCCCCAACCCAACCCCGATTGCAACACCCGATCCCCCGTCTCGGCTTCGACCAGAAAGACACCCAGCCGCTCATAGCCGCGCGCCTCATCGTAGAGACATTCCACTAACGCGCGGCAAATTTCGTTTTCGGTGTTGGCGGCGGCGAGGCGGGCGCTGAGTTGTAAAAGGATGATCTGGCGTTGGGTGCGGATTTGAACTTTATGCTCTAACTCGCGATACGATTCGCGGAGCTCCTGCCCCATGTGGTTGAAGGCTTGTGCGAGCAGGCTGATCTCGCGCGGCGCGTAGCTGGGCAAATTGACCTGGCTGGTGAGGTCGCCGCGCGCCATGTTGAGCGCGCTGGTGGTCAGCGTTTGGATCGGGCGCGCCAAATTGCGGGTGAACAGCAAGACGCCGATGAGGCTGACGCCCACCGCGCCCAGCCCAATGAGCAGGAAGATCGTCGTGGTACGTTGTAAGGGGACATAGGCTTCATCTATGTTTTGTTCGACGAGGATCCCGATCTCAAAGCGCGGCAACCAGCGAAACGCGCCTAAGACGGTCTCACCATTGGGGGCGACGTAGAGCGCGATGCCCGTCTCATGGTTCACACGCGCCTTTTGAATCCCGACGCTGTCCGGCTTGGCCTCCGACGAGTTGAGCGATTGACCCAATTGATACCCTTCGGTGCTGATGAGGTAGGCGCGCCCGGTGCGACCCAGCCCCGGCGTTGGTGCGAGCAAGGTCGCCAAGCGTTCGTCGCGGATGACGCCTATAGTCACGGCCAAAATGCCGAGCTGGGGATCCACCACCGGAGCCGCCGCGAAGAGGCTCAATTCATTTGAGTTAAAGTTAAATGTATCGCGGGGTGGGGCCAAGATCGGCGCGTTGCGTGCGGCGTGAAAGAACGGCTCATTTTGTAGGCTCTGACCCACCAATGATTGGTAGGCCGCCGTCGCTAGCAACACCTCCCCCGTATCGGCTTGAGCCAGCAACAGGGCTTCATATTGGAGATTGCTTTGGAGATAATGCTGGAAGCGTTCAGTCAACGCCGCCTGCGCGGCTTCATCCTGTTCGCTGATCAGACTGCGGGTGGCTGACAGCACCTCGGCCGTTTGGGCGAGGTTGTTCATGTCAGCGGCGCGGGCGGCCGCCCATTCATCCATTTGCAGTTCTTTCAGAGCGGCCAGCGCGGTCAACTGTGAAGTAAGTTGTTCGGTGATGTCGGATTGTGTTTGACGATATAGCAATAGGGCCACCGTGATTAGGGGCCCAAGCACGAGCGGCAACAAGATCAACAGCAAGTAGCGCGCCAAACTACCCGTCG
>Ga0315912_10002920_pt1 | contig 17533 bp, 25 predicted proteins | sample VfabasoilMG_FD_204469 | JGI IMG/M metagenome (GOLD analysis project Ga0315912, IMG submission 204469) | Garden soil microbial communities collected in Santa Monica, California, United States - V. faba soil | ecosystem: Environmental > Terrestrial > Soil > Garden | place: USA: California...
GTCAACTCAGGGGTCAGCGACGACCTGCTCGGGCGTGCGTCGCTCGCGCAAGTGCATGCCGGCTGCTTGGAGCACTCGCTCGTCAATGAGATTGGTCGTCTCGAACACAGACCGCGTGAGTTCCTTGGTGCCCGCAGGGCCCGTGAGACGGAGCCACAATGGCCCACCGTTCGGCTCCACCCTGAGCTCCCAACGCGCGAACGTGCAGCAGAGCCTGTCGAGCGTCACGTACTCGGCCGCTCTGAGCACGGTGGCTGCGTCACTGGGCAACCGGCACGCGTAGCCGTCGGGCAATTCCTGAAGCTCTTCCACCGCGCCGTAGATCTGTACCCCTACCTCGAGCCAGCGCTGCCTCATTTCCGCGGGCACGCCACCCGGTGTGCACGCGACCACGGGCTCCGCTTGTTCGCGGGCCATCAGCAGCCACACCCTGTGCTGGGTTTCGCCGGACGCGACCAGGAATCTTTCGTGATCTTGCCCGTCGGATTCAGGAAAACGTCGGGGTGGGGGTCGTTCTCGAGGACCGCAATGCCTTCGGCGATCATCGCCTTGCCCTCCGCACCGCCGGTCATGCGAAGTCGAATCGCACCTGCCGTGCCATGAGCGAACGGCTCCATCTCGATCGAAAAGGTCGCCCACGCGCAGCAGCTGTGCTCGGACGAGGCCCATCTGGCCAGATCGAGGAACAGCGCTTCGTCACCCTGGTAGTGGAGCAGATAACCGTCCGGGAGCTCTTGTCTTTCGATCGGCCAACGGAGGAAGACGTTCTTGGCGAGTGTGTGGTGCTCCGTTCGCTGCTCCTTGGAGAAGACGAACGGGTCGCAGGCCAGAGGAATTGCGCCCGTGCGTTTCCTTCTCGCGCGAGCGCGGAATGCCATCAGTCCGAGCGCCCCCGCAAAGGCGACGCCTCCGACAATGACCTCCGCTCCCGGAACCACCACGCTCGAGATGGCGGTCGCAAGGGCTCCCCCGCCGATCGCGACCGCGAGCATCGGCAGCGAGCAAGCGGCGGCGCAGCCAATCAGGGCGGCCAGCCCCGCCCAGGCGAGGCGACGCTTTGAAAGGACAGGTTCCGGGCTCCCGACGGACGTTGCTGCGCTCATCTTGGTTCTCCTGCGTGACCCACGCGGGCCTCACGTCGAGCAGTAGGCAGACCCGGGCAAACCGTGACTTCGCTTCTCGACAATTTTCGGTCACGTCGGGTTCCGAGCCGCCTACCGTAGCGGAGCCAAGGCTCGCGGATTTGCTTGGCCGACTGAAGTAAGACAACGCGCGCATGGAGCCGTCTCGCCGAAAAGCCATCCACGACGCGATGGTGCGTCTTTCGGATGGCGACCGGTCAGCGATGGAATTTCTGGTGAGCGAACTCTGGCCCGTGATCCTGGCCTTTGCGGAGCGCGGCGTCCGGCAACGAGAGGACGCTGAAGACGTAGCCCAGGAAGTCTTTCTTCGTATCTGCTCGAACATCTCGGACTTCGACCGCACTCGCGATGGCCTCTCCTGGGCGTTCGGCATCGCGAGCTACGAGGTCATGACCCACAGGCGCCGACGGACTCGACGACGAGAGGCGCTCGGCGACTCGGAACTGCGAGAACGCGCCGCCCCCGATGCTTCTCAGGAGGAAGCGGCCATCGGGCAGCAGCTTGCTGAGGCAATCCAGCAGGCGATCGGAACTCTCTCAGACGAGGACCGCCTGCATCTCGGGCTTGCCGGGATGCCTCTGGACCGGGTCTTGCCGAGCGCCACGCTCCGAAAGCGGCGACAGCGGGCGCTGGATCGCCTCCGCATCGTATGGAGGAAACTCTATGGTGGACGTTGAGGAGCTGAGAGTACGTGGCCTGCGAGCCTACGAGGTCGGTCGGTTGCTCACCGCGTCGCGAATCGCGCTGCTATTGTTCCCCGTTGCCGCGGTGTGCCTCATCGAGAGCCGGGGCCGTGGAACGTGCGCGTGCCTTGCCGTGGCGCTCTTGGGGGCGGCCATCTGGCTTCGCTGGCGGGATCGACGCGGCATGGAAAGCGTCACGACGGGACTTATCGCCGGTAGCGTCCCACTCCTCGCCGCGTTGCTCGTCGCGCGCTTCGATCTCCGTTGTGGGTGGGCAGGGGCGGATACCTTCTGCACTGCGGGTTCGGTACTCCTGGGGATCGGCTCGGGCCTCTTGATAGCGCTTCGAGAGGCACGAGGGCGTGCTCGTTTCTGGAGCTTCGCGACCGCGTCGGCGATTGCCGCTCTCGCCGCGAGCCTTGGTTGCGTGCGGCTCGGAATCCTGGGCGTCGCGAGCATGGTCGTCGGCATCGCACTGGGAGCGATCGCTGGTGCCGTCGGTGTGAAGGCGTCGCGCCAATGACGCCCCGGCCCGGGCGCTGCGCCGGCAGCTGCGAATGTCACGAGCGGGCCTAGACTATCGGCGGCACCGGCTCGATAGTGCGCCGGCGATGCTGGTGCTTGCTCGAGCGATCGCCTTGTTTCTCCTGACGGCTGTGGCGGAGATTATCGGCTGCTACCTGCCCTACCTATGGCTTCGCAAGGGCGCGAGCTTCTGGCTTTGCGTATAGATGCCATCGCGGTCGGGCAGGTAACGCCCGGCCCAGTCTTCACGACCGCGACCTTCATCGGCTACGTCTTGGCAGGGCCGAACGGAGCATTGCTCGCTACGCTCGGCATCTTCCTGCCTGCATTCGTCTTCGTGGCGCTGAGCGGGCCACTCGTGCCACGCCTCCGAGCGTCGCCGATGCCCGGCGCGTTCCTCGGCGGCGTTTACGTCGCGTCGCTGGCGCTCATGACCGTAGTGACGTTCCAAGTCGGTCGTGCGGCGCTGATCGACCTGCCCACGGTCGTTCTCGCCGTCGTGGCAGCAGCGTTATTGGTCCGCTTCAAACTCAACGCCACTTGGCTCATCTTGGCGGGTGCAGCCGCGGGCTTCGCAGTCCATGCGGTTGGGCTAGCGCCTCACCCGCTCTGAGACGGACCGGAAAGCTACGTGCCCCGGAACTCAGGGTGGGGCCGCGGGCGGGCACATCGCTCACTCACTTGTGCGCGTGGGACCAAGAACTGGGTCATACTTCAACGACGAACGAAAGCCCGACGGCAATGATCACGAGCCACTGTCGACCGGCGGTACCCTATCGGCGCACGGCGTTGTGCTGCGTCGCGGCGCTTCCCTTGCCGGTGCTCGGAGTCGGGCGGGCGATGAACCGCCCGGGCTACGAGGCGACGCCACCGGGTGGGAGGGAGGCGTGAAGATGCAGATCCGGGAGGTCGAGGTCCTCGTGTTCGACGGATGTCCGAACGTGGAAGTTGCCCTCGACCGAGCTCACGCGGCCGTTGCGACCGCGAACGTCCCCGCGAACGTTCGGGTCGTGCGAGTCCATGACGACGAGGAGGCCAAGCGCCTACGGTTTCTCGGCTCACCCACGGTTCGCGTCGACGGCGTCGACATCGACCTGCCTGCGGAGGACGGCGACCTCTTCGGTCTGCGTTGCCGTCTCTACTCCGTTGATGGTCGTCTAGAAGGTGCTCCGCCGATCGCATGGATCGCGTCCGCCCTACGGAGCGAAACGATGAACGGTGCCGCCCCCCACGTTCCCACGGCTGGCTGCGTCTGCGGTGAGGGGGAACGCCGATGAGTGGCGTTGCTCGATTGCGAGCCGTTGCTGCTAGGAGAGACGACACCGCCAACGAGCCTCTGCGCGCCGCGGTCTACCCACGCGTGAAGCGAACCGCCGGTGGGTACACTGCGCGATGTCACTTGTGCCGGTGAACGTGGTGGACGTCCGGCGCGTGCGGATGCTGATGCCTTAGCGCCTCGTGACGGTGAGGGTGTGAATGCTGCCCGATCACCGCGTGCTCGTGGAAGTGCTCGTGGTGACCGTCGTCGTGACGGTGCGCGTGGTCGTGCTCCAACGGCTCGTGGACATGTTGATGCTCGTGGCCCTCGGTCGCATGCAGGTAAGCGCCGACGCCGAAAAGTGCGGCAGCGAGAAGCGTCGCGAACCCGAGATCACCCTGCCCAATGGCCCATGCGACGACACCGCCTAGAAATGGGGCAAGCGCGAACATAGACCCGGTGCGCCCTGCACCGATGTGACGCTGAGCTCGTAGGTACAGGCGAAGGCTCAGGCCATAGCCGGTCGCGCCGCAACCAACCAGCAGCCCAAGCGCTACCGCGGACGGCCACCGCTCACCCCACACGCTCGCACCAGCAAGACTCAGCAGGGCACCGAACATCGCCTTTCGAAGCACAACACTGGCGGGATCCAGATCCGCCAGAGGCCGCAGCACGACGTTGTCGACCGCCCACCCGAGGGTAGCCAAAGCGACTGCGGCGAGCCCAACCCAGGACCCGCTTCCGTTGAACCCGCCTCCGACAACGAGGACGACTCCTCCGGCGAGCATCGACGTGACAGCAAGCACGATGCGGCTGCCCATGTGCTCCCGGAGCAGCGCCGATGCGAGCACCACCGTGAGCACGGCTTCGAGGTTCAGCATCAGCGACGCGGCCGTGCCGCTCGCCCGTTGAAGGCCGAATGCCAAGCACACAGGGGCAATGAAGGCACCCGCAACAGCCGCAAGGGCGATGCGCGGCAAGTGCGGTCGCTGAACTCGAGCCTCAACGCCCGCTGGCAGCCGGATCGTACTCACCAAGGCGGCTCCGGCGTACAGGAGCCCAGCGGTCGTGAAGGGTCCGACGCCGCGACCGAAGCGCTGAACGAGAGGCGCTGTCACCCCGAACGCCGCCGCTGCCCCGAGCGCGAGCAGAGTCCCGGTGCGAAACGGGTGGCTGGCGGTCACCCTCCGAAGTCTACCCTGGGGACGCACGGCTTGCGTGCGAGCCGCGAGCCTTTGCAACTTCTACGCGGTCCCGCGGCGCTCCAGCGATGAAAGGTATGCGGTGTGGTTCTTGCTTTTGAAGGGCGGACGATTCGGAGAGAAGCATGAACATCGGCATCATCCTCGAGACCAAGGAGCCCGAGAAAGCCTGGAACGCGTTCCGGTTCGCAAACACAGCGAGGAAGTTGGACCACGAAGTGAAGCTCTTCCTCTTGGGCGAAGCGGTCGAATGCGAAGGGCTCACTCACGAAAGGTACGATGTCGACGGTCAGATGAAGCAATTCGTAGCGGCTGGCGGGCAGCTCCTCGCGTGCGGTACCTGCCTCAAGGCGCGAAAGCTCGAAGACGCCACAGAATGTCCGATCAGTACGATGGTGGACTGCGTGAGCATCGTGACGTGGGCGGATCGCGTCGTGACGTTCTGATCCCACCCACTAAAACGGGCCAAAGAACGCGGGAGGGACGGGGTGGGTTGCGATAGTTGCGTACGCAACTAGTTGGCGCTAGAGGTTCCAGGCTTGCCCAAACGCCCGACGACCCTCATGCCTCCCCGTGCCACGCGACGCCCGCCGAAGTCAGATGCCGATCGGCTCCGGAACCTCGTTCAACGCTTCGTGCGGAGCTTCGGCCTGCTCGTCACCAAAGAAACGCCGTGCGGTCAACCCCTCTCGCCATCGTACGCCCACGCCCTGATGGTATTGGTCGAACGCGCCCGGGAGCAGACCTCGACATCGCAGGCAACCCTTGGCGTCATCCTCGGCATCGACAAGAGCAACGTCACCCGCCTGTGCAGCCGCATGGAAGCCGCAGGCCACGTCCGTCAGGAGCGGGCGTCTGACGATGGTCGCAGCCGATTGGTGAGCCTGACCGAACCCGGAAAGCGACTTGCGCAACGCATCGAGCAGGCCAGCCAAGACCGCTTCAATCGGATCGTCGTGGCCCTACCGCGACGCGAGCGCTCGACGGTCTTCCAGTCCCTGGCAGCCCTGAACGCGGCGATCGAAACGCTCGGCGAAGGAGGAAAAGAGCTATGAAGGCGAGAGATTTTCTGCCGATCACGCTCACCGTTTTGGCGTCGGCCGGTTGTCGAACCTCGGGCGAGTCCTCCGCGAACCCGCCACCGACTGTCTCTGCCCCGGTCGCGCAGCAACCGCCGTCGACCCCGGCCCAATCGGCGCTCGATGCAATGGACCGGCGCAGACCGGTGCCGCTCCTGCCGATGATGGCCAACCACCAGAAGCAGAATATGCGCGACCACCTCCTCGTGGTGCAGGAGATCGTCACTGCCGTCGCAGCCAAAGACTTCGACGCCGTGCAGAGTTCGGTGAGTCGCTTCGGCTACTCGGAGCAGATGGGGCAGATGTGCCAGCACATGGGTGCGGGCGCTCCGGGCTTCACGGAGCTCGCGCTCAAGTTCCATCATGGCGCGGACCAGATCGGCGAGGCTGCAAAGAAGCAGGACTCAGAGGCCGTGCTCAAAGACCTGAGCAAGACCCTCGCGACCTGCACGACCTGCCATCAGACCTACAGGCAGCAGGTCGTCGACGATGCGGCGTGGACGGCGTTGACGAAGACGGCGACCCCATCGGGGTCGATGCACCAATAGGCCCGGGGCGAGGGCGCCTTCTCTGCTCGGCAACTTGGGCGACTTGACGGAGCCCGCGGGCCACTGTATTCAATCATTCAATTGAATGCAAGACAGGGCCCACAAGGACGCCATCTACGAGCAGCTTGCACGGGTGGGAAAGGCCGTTGCGGCCCCACGCCGCCTGGAGCTTCTGGACCTGCTCGGGCAGGCGCCCCGAACGGTCGAGGCTTTAGCGGAGCAGACCGCGATGAGCATCGCCAACACGTCTCAGCATTTGCAGGCGCTGCGAGCCGCCGGGCTCGTGGAGTCGGAGAAGGACGGGCTCTACGTGACCTACCGCTTGGCCTCGGATGAGGTTTGCGAGTTCTTCCTGAAGCTCCGGTCGCTGGCTGAGGCGCGCCTCGCCGACGTCGACCGCGTGAAGCGACAGTTCTTTGCTTCGATGGACGACCTCGCTCCCGTCAACGGCAAGGAACTCCTCGGTCGGGTTCGTCGCGGAGAAGTGGTCGTCCTCGATATTCGCCCAGCGGAGGAATACGCTGCTGGCCACATCCCGGGTGCCGTTTCGATACCGCTCGGCGAGCTGAAGAAGCGCGTGATTGAGCTCGGGAAGAAGCGGGAGATCGTCGCCTACTGTCGCGGCCCGTACTGCGTGTTCGCGATTGAAGCCGTGAAATTTCTGAGGGCTCGCGGATTCAAGGCCGTCCGGATGGAAGGCGGCATCCCCGACTGGCGTGCCCAGGGTCTGCCCGTCGAAGCCGAACCAGAGGAAGCAACAGCATGATCTTTTCCCCTTTCTATTATTTCAACACGGGGTGCGCTGCCTACGTATTCGGCTGCGGAGGGCTCGGCCTCGGCGCCGTCGTCGATCCGCAGCTTCACGACCTGGACACGTACGTGGGATTTGCGGCGGCGAAGGGCCTGCGAATCACGCACGTCATCGACACGCACATCCATGCCGACCATCGTTCAGGCGGCAGGGCGCTCGCCGAGAGAACGGGCGCTCGCTATTGCCTTCACCGCTCGGCCGACGTGTCCTTCGCGTTCACCCCACTCGACGACGGAGAGCAGATCGAGCTGGGAAACACGCGGCTTCGTGTCATCCACACGCCGGGCCACACACCCGAAAGCATCGCGCTCGTGGTGACCGATCTGCGTCGCGGTCCGGAGCCTTGGTTCGTGTTGACCGGCGACACCCTCTTCGTCGGAGCGGTGGGCCGCCCCGACCTTCCCGGGCGAGCGCGCGAGAATGCCGCCGAGCTTCACACCACACTGCACGAAAAGTTGCTGGCGCTTCCCGACGACGTCGAAGTCTACCCTGCGCATTTCTCGGGCTCCGTTTGCGGCGCCGGCATGAGCGGCAAGCCGTCCAGCACCATCGGCTTTGAGAAGCGGTTCAACCCCATGTTGTCGATGCCACGCGAGGCATTCGTCGACGCGCTCACCGATGTTCCACCGAAACCGGCGGAGATGGCGGACATCCTGCGCGTCAACCAGGGTCGGTCCGCACCGTGACCGTGGCACCCACCACCGCTCCGCAACGGGTGACGCTGGGGCTTCGAGCAAACCTCGGCCAGTTCAGCTTGCTAGTCGTCGTCAACGCCTTCGTTGGCGCCATGGTCGGGATGGAACGCAGCATCCTGCCGGCGATTGCTGGGTCCGAGTTTCAGCTCGCAGCGCGAGCGGCGATCCTGTCCTTCATCGTCGTCTTCGGCGTCACAAAGGCGGCAACGAACTACCTGGCCGGAAGGTTGTCTGACGCTTACGGGCGAAAGCCGGTGCTCATTGCCGGATGGCTCGTGGCGACGCCGGTCCCCTTCCTTCTGATGTGGGCCCCGTCTTGGTCGTGGATCCTCTTCGCCAACGCGCTCCTCGGTGTCAGCCAGGGGCTCACGTGGTCGACCACCGTGATCATGAAGATCGACCTGTCGGGCCCGAAGGATCGCGGCCTCGCTATGGGCCTCAACGAGTTCGCGGGTTACCTTGCGGTTGCACTTTCGGCGCTCGCGACCGGATACGTTGCATCGACGTACAGCCTCCGCCCGCAGCCCTTCTACTTGGGCATCGCCTTCGTCGCGATCGGCCTCTTGGTGTCGGTGGTGTCCGTCCGCGAGACCCATCACCACGTCCACCACGAGACGACTCTCGTTGATGGCGTTGCTGAGGGCTCTGCGCCCAGCCAGCGCGAGGTCTTCACCCGAACGTCGTGGTCCAACAAGAACCTGTCGTCGGTAAGCCAGGCAGGCTTGGTCAACAACCTGAACGATGGAATGGCTTGGGGTTTGTTCCCGATCTTCTTCGCCGCAGCGGGGCTGAGCCTGGCCCACATCGGGTGGCTCGCGGCGATCTATCCGGGAGTGTGGGGGATCGGCCAGCTCTTCACCGGCGCTCTCTCTGATCGCATCGGCCGCAAGTGGCTCATCGTTGGCGGGATGTGGATCCAGGCCGGCGGCATCGCGATTACGGCGACGTCGCGGAGCTTCGCAGGCTTCGCGATCGGAGGTGTGCTGCTCGGCGCCGGAACCGCCATGGTCTACCCGACGCTGCTCGCTACGATCGGTGACGTAGCGCATCCGTCGTGGCGGGCGTCTTCCGTCGGCGTCTACCGACTGTGGAGGGACCTCGGGTACGCGGTAGGCGCCCTCCTCGCCGGTGCAGTAGCGGACCTCTTCGGAACCGGCGCAGCCATTTGGCTCGTGGCGGCGGTCACGTTTGCGTCTGGGCTGCTCGCCGCGTTCCGCATGACCGAGACACTGAAGACCGGTGAGCGTCGGCCGAGCGCCGAGCAGCTGGACTCTTCGACACCAAGGAAGCGCGCGTGGACAACTTGATCGCGTCCTATGGCCTTCCCCTCGCCGGCGGAGTCCTGCTCGGCCTCGCCGCTTCCCTGGTGCTGCTTACCCACGGCAGAGTCACCGGCGTGAGCGGCATCTTTGGCGGCCTTTTCCTGCAAGGACACGACGGACGCTCATTTCGTCTGTGGTTCGTTCTTGGCCTCATCGCGAGCGGCCTCGCGCTCTCTCGGTTTCATGCGACCGGAATGTCAGCCACAGGTGCTCCCGGCATCGCGGTGGCTGGATTGGCGGGCTTGCTCGTTGGCTACGGCACGCGGCTCGGCAGCGGCTGCACGAGCGCCCACGGGATCTGCGGTATCGGGCGTCTCTCGGTTCGGTCATTGACCGCGACGATGACCTTCATGGCCACCGGCATGCTCACTGTGTTCGTGGTGCGCCACGTGCTTGGAGGTCTCCGATGAAGCCGGCGCTGGCCGCCGCTGGGGCAGGAGCCTTGTTCGGCGTCGGCCTTTGCCTCTCGGGAATGACACAACCGGCGAAGGTCCTCGGGTTCTTGGACGTCTTCGGCCACTGGGATCCGGGCCTGATGTTCGTGATGATGGGGGCGGTACTCGTTCATCTCGTCCTCTATCGAATAATTCGGCGACGAAACCAGCCGTTGTTCGATTCGAAGTTTCACGTTCCCGAGTCACGTGGCGTCGATCGCAAGCTGCTCCTAGGTGCTGCGGTGTTCGGCGCTGGATGGGGCCTCGGAGGATTCTGTCCTGGTCCGGCCCTCGTCTCTCTCGCTGGTGGGGCATCGTCCACAGGCGCGTTCGTGGGCGCGATGGTCGTCGGGATGGCGCTCCATCACGTCGTTCACTCGGCGAAGAGGCTCGAGCAGCCCGCCGAGGGACCGCGGACAGCAGTAGGCTGAGAGCCGAATGCCCAGGGGGCCGCCCGCCACGCGCCGATGTTGACTGACTGGGTCGGTCAGTTATATTGTAAGCCTTGCCTCGCGAAATCCGGGCCGACCGACTCCAGCGCCTTGTCGAGGTCGCGACCGAAGTTTTCATCGGGAACGGCTATCAGCGCACCCAGATGGAGGACATCGCAAGGGCCCTCGGGGTCGCGAAGGGCACCCTCTACGGGTACGTGGAGAGCAAGGCGGCTCTCTTCGATCTCGCTGTCCGCTGCGCCGATGGCCACGAGCCGCTTCCGAGCGCGTCCGCCCTTCCCCTTCCGACGCCCGCACCGACGTCGACGGTCGACGCCGTTCGTGCGCGTCTGCTTCGCGAGGTTGAAGACCTCGAGCTTCTCGCCGCCCTCGCGCGGACAAGTCACCCAGATGCGGCAGCCGAGCTGTCGAGCATCGTGCGCGACCTCTACGCTCGCATGCGTCGAAACAGGCGCGGCATCAAGCTCGTGGATCGGTCTGCTCAGGATCAGCCCGAGCTGGCAGAGGTGTGGTTCGGTCAGGGAAGGTGGGCGCAACACTCAGCGCTCGTCGCGTACCTGGAGCAACGCATTGCAGCCGGCTTGCTTCGACCGGTGCCGAGTACACAGGTAGCGGCTCGCGCGATTCTCGAGACCATCGCGTTCTGGGCCGTCCACCGGCACTGGGATCCTTCCCCCCAAAAACTCGACGAAAAAGACGTTGAAACCGCGGTCGTGGACCTAGTGCTCCACGGCCTCGCAAAGGAGTCGCCCTGATGTCGAGCATTCGTCATTACCTGCCGCTCGTTGGATTCGTCGTTCCGACGGTGGTCATCGGGTACGGCTTCGTCATCCCTTGCAGTCCCATCGCCGGCGTGAACCAGCTCACGATCGGCTTCGGGAGCACGATCCTTGGCGCAGTGCTCACGTACGTGGCCGGCATCCGCATGGCGCTTCGTCCGGCGCCAGGGACGGCCGTCCCGCGCGTGTGCCCGGTTAAACCTCCGTGGCGATGGAGGCTCGCCCACTACCTCAATCGCCAAGCATCGTGTCCCCAAGGCGCCTTCGGTCGTCTGCTTGGCGTGATCTGGACGCTCGAGAACCGGAGAGTGAATCGCGTGGCGCTCGAGCTCCTCGACATCCAAAAGGGTGATCGAGTGCTCGAAGTTGGCTGCGGCCCGGGTTGGGCGGTTCGCGAGGCCGCCGCGAAAGCGAGCCACGGTCATGTTACCGGGCTCGACATTTCAACGACGATGGTACGCGCCGCCCGCAGGCGCAATCGTGGTGGAATTCGTCGCGGCGAAGTCTCGATCCAACAGGTGGGTGAAGCCTGCCTCGACCTCGCACCTGCCGCATTCGACCGCATCTTTTCCGTTCACTGCATCTATTTTTGGAAGGACCCCGTCGACACGCTGGCGCAACTCAGAGCTGCGCTTCACCGTGGCGGGCGTCTCGTCCTCGCCTTCTTGCCGGAGGGACCTGGTGTGGCTGCACGCTTTCGCGGTGACGTTCACCGGTTCTACTCGCTGAGCGAGGTCGACCGCATGCTCAAAGCCGCTGGATTTGCCGATGCCACCGTCGTGCGAGGACCGGGGGCCGGTAACGGAATCGCCTGGATCGCGGCCACGGTCGCGACCGGTGACCAGGCACCCGCTACCTCGGGATCTCAAGGGCCCGGAGCGGTTCCGCTCTCGGCGTGACGCCCCTCGATTTGACGACGCAGGTCGTCCATGTCGAGCGCTCGCACCCTGGCGACCAGCTCGTCGAGCGCTGATGCGGGCACGACGCCAGGTTGCTCGAGGAGCAGGATGCCATCCCGAAATACCATGAGCGTCGGAATGGATCTGATGTGGAGCGCGCTCGCCAGGTCGGCTTGGGCCTCGGTGTCCACCTTTCCCCAGGTGATGTCAGCGTGGCGCTCCGCTGCCGCGTCGAAGATGGGCGCGAACGCCCGGCACGGGCCGCACCAGCTTGCCCAGAAGTCGAGGATGAGGATTCCGTCCTGGCCAACGCGCGCGATGAACTCGTCCGTGGTGATCTGGATGGGTTTCATGGGGAGTGCTCCTTGGCTATCTGAGGCCGCCGGAAACGAGGTAGCCCATGAGGGCCCCGTAGAGAGTCGAGACGTACGGGTTCGAGGTGATGACGCACGCGCCCGTGCGACAGCCGATGAACCGTTGATAGGCAAATCCGACGGCGGCGCCGCCGAGCACGAACAGGAGTATCCGCAAGATCATCTAAGTATGGCTCCGTTTTTCATTGGGCATCGAGCTGGTGCGCGAACCGCGCGAGTCGCTCGCCGACTTCGACGGCGAGGTCACGCAGCGGGCCGTCGGGTGCATCGAGCTGCTGCACCGGATCGATGATCCCGAGCGTGGCGCTGCCGTCGTCGCGCTCGAAGAGCACGACATTGCAGGGCAAGAGCAACCCCGCGCGGGGATCGCTCTCAACTGCCTTCAGCGCAAATGCCGGATTGCACGCGCCGAAGATCCGGAATCGCCGAAAGCCGACCCCGAGCTTTGCCTGGAAGGTCTGCTGGAGATCGATCTGCGTGATGACGCCGAATCCCTCGGTTTGCAGTGCCTGAGGTAGGCGCTCGACCGCCACGTCGAAGCTGACGCGGAGCTCCTTCCATGTTCCGCGATGCGCCCTGTCGTTGGAGTCGCTCTTGTTCATGATCGTTCTCCCAGTAAGAGCCACGCGGGCCACCAAAGGGTTCGTCAGCCTTCCCAGATCGAAGCGACACCGAAGATGAGCGTGCCCAAGAGCACCGCTCCGAGAACCGCCATGATCATGGGCCTGGACCCGGCACGACGCAGCGCCGGCCAATCGACCAGCGCGCCGATGGCAACCATCGACGACGCGAGCATCATCGTCGCGATGAACGTGATGGTTCGGGCGATCCCCGTCCACGCGGCGGCGAGACCGGGGAGCACGGCTCCGGCATGGCCGAGCAGCGTCGCCCCGATGCTCACGAGGAGGAAACCGACGACTAATCCAGGCATTCGAAAGGGAGCCCGTTCGCCTTTGGCCTGGCCGCGCATCGTCCACGGGAGCGCCAAGAGGGCGACGGGAAGAAGGGCGACTCGAGCGAGCTTGGTCACGGTCGCCACGCCGAGCGCGGCGGGCACGGCCGTCCCGGCCGCCATCACGTGCGCGACCTCGTGGAGCGCTCCACCCGCCAGCAAACCGTAGCCATCTTCGGAGATCCAGCCGAGCGCGTGTCCCACGACGAGCGCCACGGACGCCACGGCTCCGAGCACGCTCACGATCGCAATCCCGACGTTGCCCTCTTCGTCGGTCGCTCCGACCACCGGTCGGGCGGCGGTGATCGCAGCGGCTCCGCAGACGCTGGAGCCAATCGCGAGCAGAGCCCCGAGACGAGGAGGCACGCCGAGCAAACGTTGGAGCATCGCAAACAAGCCGAGACCAACGACCACGGCCGTGGTCGCAACGACGATCGGCGCGGCTCCGGCTCGCGCCAGGAGCACCCAGTCGAGCCGTACGCCAGTCAGCACGACGCCGGCACGAAGCACCTCGCGGGAGAGCCACACAACGCTCGACCGCGGCACGGTCCGCACCCATGGCGTACGGCGCAGGAGCACACCGAGCAGCAACGCCACGGTGAGTGGGCCGAGGAGGCGGAGCGGGGTCTCCGGAACCACCCCGACACTGATGGCGGCCACGAGTGCCAGGGGCCAGACCTGCCGAAGGTGCCGGACGATGTCGAGGCGTGGCGCCGCGGGCGTGGAAGTGATCGCGTGTGTCGTCACGGCTTTCCGAAGAGGCGCTCGACGAATGAGGGCTTGCGCTCGCCTTGTTTGGCGTTTTGCTCCTCCCGGCACCGGCAGCGCTGATCCTTAGGAACGTCCCCGAGCACCTGCTCGACGTGTCGGCCGCAGCCGACGTACGATGGTTTTCCGCAACTGGGACAAGAGGCTCGAGCACACATGGTTGCCACTCCTTCGCGGCGGTTTCGCCGCAGCAAAGGAGAAGAGCCAGCGGCGGAAGCGAAGGGTTCGCGGCCGGCCAGGTTGCCTTGCTCGGCCGGGTGGCCAAGATACAAGGAGCAATGGACGACCCCACGGTGCTGCGCGCACGGTCCGGCGATGCGGACGCGCTCGAGGAGCTGCTGGCGGGCGTGGCGCCAGCTATCGAACGGTTCGGTCGGCGGATGTGCGGGAACCCGCACGATGCCGACGACGTCCTCCAAGACACGTTGCTTTCGATCGCCACCCATCTCAGCGAATTCGAGGGCCGCTCGTCGCTCCTGAGCTGGGTCTTCACTCTCACCCGAAACGCGTGCTCTCGCCGTCGTCGGGGCCTCAAGAACAAGCCGCCGGTGGCCGACGACCAGGCCCCCGAGGCGCGCGACCCCGCCGCGACGCCAGAGGAAGGTGCGGCAGACCGCGAGCTTTCCCAGGTGCTCGGTCGCGCGCTCGACGCGCTGCCCGACGCCTACCGCGAAGTGATTCTGCTGCGGGACGTGGAGGGGCTGACAGCTCCTGACGCGGCAACGGCGCTTGGCATTTCCGTCGATGCCCTGAAGAGCCGGCTACACCGCGCGCGCGAAGCCCTACGGAGCGCGCTCAAACCAGTGCTCGAGCCGAACGCGCCCGGCCCGGCGGGCTGTCCGGAAGTTGCGACGCTCTGGTCCAAAAAGCTCGAGGGCGACCTCAGCCAGAACGACTGCGCGACGATGGAGGAGCACCTGAAGACCTGCTCTGCCTGCGCCACGGCTTGCGACGCGCTGAAGAAAGCGCTGCTCGCCTGCCGACGATCCGCAACGTCCGAGGTAAGGCCCGAGGTTCAGGCTCGGGTCAAGGCGGCCGTCCGCGCCTGGTCCGCGCGGTCGCGCTGATGGGCCGCGCCCAGAAGCCTCTCTTCTCCACATTTCCCGCGGGCGAGCTCGACCGAACCCTTCCGTCGTCTCCCTGGCTCTGATCCTCGTCAGCGCCCCTCACGGCGCCCCGAGGTTCCCATGCAAGTCCAGGAGTTCTTCGATCCCAACACGTCAACGCTCACCTACGTCGTTTTCGATCCGGAGACCCGCGACTCAATCGTGATTGACCCGGTCCTCGACTACGATCCTGCCGGAGCACAGACCTCCGTGGCATCGGTAGAGCGCGTCGCGTCGTTCGTCGCCGACCACGAGCTCCGCCTTCACTACGTGCTCGAGACGCACGCGCACGCCGACCATCTGTCCAGCTCGCAGTACTTGCGACGGCGGTTCGGTGCCGAGACCGGCATCGGAGAAGGCATCCGCGACGTGCAGGCGACCTTCAAAGGGCTCTTGGATCTGCCGGCGCGGTTCGAGACCGACGGGAGGCAGTTTGACCGACTCCTTCACGATGGGGAAGTGCTCTCCGCCGGCTCGCTCCGCGTTGAGGTCATTGCGACGCCAGGGCACACCCCTGCCTGCGTGACGTACAAAATTGACGACGCCATCTTCACGGGGGACGCTCTCTTCGTCGAGGACTCGGGCACGGGGCGCTGCGACTTTCCGCAGGGGAGCGCCGACGAGCTCTACACGTCGGTCCATGAGAAGCTCTACCTACTCCCCGACGCGACGAGGGTCTTCGTCGGGCACGACTACCAGCCTGCGGGACGCGCCCTGCGCTACTCGACCAGCGTGGGGGCGTCGAAACGTGAGAACGTGATTCTGAAGGCGGGCACGACGCGCGATGACTTCGTGCGGGCGCGCATTGCGCGGGACAAGACGCTACAGGCTCCGAAGCTGTTGCTTCCCAGCGTGCAGATCAACATCGACGCGGGACGGCTCCCTCAGAGGCACCCCAACGGTCGGAGCTATCTGTCCATCCCGCTCAACCTGTTTCGCGCAGCCGACGAGACCGGCGCACCCGTCTAACGATCTCAACGTTGTTGCAGGCGTCCGCTATCGATATTGCCGAATCTCGGCAAAAGAGATCCAATCCAAATTTCGTGAGCCACGCAACCCATGCTGGCCGGGACGATTGGGTGCCGGGGGGGTCGATTTGCCGGTTGGTCCGCAGAGCACCGTGCGCCAAGTCAGCTGAGCTCGTAGCGCCCTCGCGCATCTCGGCTCGGATAATCGAGCAGTTCTTGGGAGAGAGCCTCTAGCGGCGAGGCACCGCCGACCGCCGATCCGAGACCTGCTCGGATCGTAGGCCTTACTCGCCGAGCTTCCCAAGGACTCTCTTGAGGTCGCGCTTCACCACGCTGAGCGCGGCGTCGGCCAGCACCTCGCTCACTGAGGTACTGCGCATGATGGCGATGATCTTGAGCTTCTTGAGGATGTCGTCGGGGAGCATGATCGTGATGGGTCTGCCTGGCTCGGCATGGGCGGCGCCGTTTGCATGGGCGGGGTGAGCCTCGGCCGGAGGCACGGACGTAGCCCCGCCCGCATCTGGTGTGGGAGTCATCCCGTGGGTACGCCGCTCGAAGCCAAACCGTTGACCGCGGGGTCGGAGCTCAGACAACTCGGCGCCGACCCAGAACGCCGGGAAGGCGCGTCGCGGTTCAACGTCACGGACGAGCCCGGCAGCGTCAGAAATTTTGAAGGTCACGAACTAAGCGGCTCTCTTCCGCGACGATCTCCCCATCCGCAAGGGCTCGGACGGTCACCTTCTCGTCGAACAACTCCTTCCGGTTCCAGAAGACGTCACGCGTGATCGAGTACCCGATCCGGACCTCACGCTGTTGATGCGGGTACAACGGAGCGTCGACCTTTCGGCCGTCCATGAGGAACAGCGTGCGTGCGTCGTCCGATCGGTCCGCCATCCGCATCGCCTGCACCGTCTGATCGAGGAGAGGCGTCGGAAAAGCAATCTCCACCTGCCAGTCGTCGATGCGCTTCGTGCTCGCGTTCTTGATGGTGGCGACCAGATCGTACCAGTGGATCTCGCCCGTGCTGGTCGGCTTCCGGATGTAGGTCAGCGTGAGCGTGACGTCGGAACTCCTCTCCACAGTCTGACCAGGCGCTTGGTTCAGATGCGGGCCCGCTGAACCACGCCGGCGTCCCGAGTACGGGTTGACCCCGAGCGGAGGCTTCACCGTCTTTGGCGTGCCGTGGATCTCCCGCAGCAGCTCTTCCAGGCTTTCCTCGAAGGTCGCGTCGTCATCGAAATCAACGTAGCGACGTGTCCCGAGAAAAGTTGGCGTGACCTTCGTCGAGTTTCGGCGAACGACCGGGATGAACCTATCGGTCGTGGAGTCGGCGACGATCTCGCGGGTCACAATCATCTTCTCGTAGCCGACTCCACCCGCCCCGGCATTCGCTTTCGTTACGTACGCGATCGAGCACACCATCACCACGCGGTGCGAGCCGACTATCCCGGTCTCCATGAAGTGAGCGACATCTTGGCCAAGGCCCAGGTCCCATTGGTCCAGCACTGCGTCCACGCCGCCCGCGCGGAGTCGCTC
>Ga0315912_10002921_pt1 | contig 17530 bp, 17 predicted proteins | sample VfabasoilMG_FD_204469 | JGI IMG/M metagenome (GOLD analysis project Ga0315912, IMG submission 204469) | Garden soil microbial communities collected in Santa Monica, California, United States - V. faba soil | ecosystem: Environmental > Terrestrial > Soil > Garden | place: USA: California...
GGTTCGGCCAGTACAACCATCACGGTCGGCAACGTGGACCACGCCCCGGTCGTGACCGCGCCGGAATCCGTGACGGTGAACGAGGGCGCGGCCCTGAGCTTCAACGTCACGGCCAGCGACATCGACGGTGAGGCGATCACCTCGCTCACCGCCACCGACCTGCCTCCCGGCGCGACGTTCACGCCGTCGCTGGACAACACCTCCGGCACGTTCGAGTGGACGCCCGGGTTCGACCAGGCCGGTAGCTACACGCTGACGATCACGGCCTCCAACGCGCTCTCGGGTTCGGCCACCACGATCATCACGGTCGTGGACGTGGACCGCGCCCCGGTCGTGACCGCGCCGCCGACGCAGACCGTCGCCGAAGGGGTGCTCCTGAGCTTCAGCGTGACCGCCAGCGATCTGGACGGTGAGGCGATCACCTCGCTCAGCGCCACCGACCTGCCGCCGGGTGCCTCTTTCACGCCGTCGCTGGACAACACTTCCGGCACGTTCGAGTGGACGCCGGGGTTCGACCAGGCCGGTGGCCACACGATCACGTTCACGGCTACGAACGCCCTGTCGGGATCGTCGAGTACGACGGTCACCGTCGCCGACTTGGACCGCGCGCCGGTCGTGACCGCCCAGCCCACCGCGTCGGTGAACGAGGGCGTTGCCCTGAGCTTCAGTGTGACGGCCGGCGATCCCGACGGTGAGGCGATCACCTCGCTCAGCGTCACCGACCTGCCGCCGGGTGCCTCTTTCACGCCGTCGCTGGACAACACCTCCGGCACGCTCGATTGGACGCCGGGATTCGACCAGGCCGGAGACCACACGATCACGTTCACCGCCACGAACGCCCTCTCGGGATCGTCGAGTACGACGGTCACGGTCGGGAACCTGGATCGCGCCCCGGTCGTGACCGTGCAGCCTGCGATCTCGATGAACGAGGGTGAAGTCCTGAGCCTCGACGTCACGGTCAACGATCCGGATGGCGACCCGATCGAGTCGCTCGTCGCCACCGACCTGCCCGATGGCGCGGTCTTCACGCCCGGGCCGGGCAATACCACGGGAACGCTCGACTGGACCGCGAGCTCCGCCCAGGCGGGTAGCTACACGGTCACGTTCACGGCCGCGAACGCGCTCTCGGGTTCGGCCAACACGAACATCACTGTCGGCAATGTGGACCACGCTCCGGTCGTGACCTGCCTGGCCACGATGTCGACCAACGACGGCGTCCTGCTCAGCTTCCAGGTCGGCGCCGCCGACGCCGATGGCGAACCGATCGACTCGCTCCTCGTCACGGGCCTGCCGCCCACCGCGTCGTTCACGACGTCGGTGGACCACACCTCGGGCACGTTCCAATGGACGCCCACGGTCGCCGAGGCGGGCACCTACATCGTGACGTTCACCGCCAAGAATGCGCTCACCGGCTCGGCGACGACCACGATCACGGTCCACGCCGTCACCGCCGTGGATCCCGTCACGGTGATCCCGACGCGGCCCATCCTCTCGCCCAGCCCGATGCGGTCGCGCTCGACGCTCAGTTTCTACATGCCGGTCGCGGGCGCGCTCGAGGTGAACATCCACGACATCACGGGCCGCTGCGTGCGGCGTGTCGTGAGCCGGTCGGATGCAGCCGCGGGCGTGCAGCAGCTGGTGATCGACGGCCGCAGCGACAACGGGGACATGCTCTCCTCGGGCGTGTACTTCTACAACATCCGCACGCCCCACGGCACGAAGACCGGTCGGATGGTGATCACGAGGTGAGCGGGGTCGCTCCCGCTTCACCTCGTGTCGCCTGTCGCTCACTCGGTCTCTCTCACGCTCTGCACGGCTGGAGCGCGGTCGGCGGCCGATCGCACAAGGCCGGGCGATCGAGCTAGGATCCGGGGGCGGCGCCCGGACGGCGCCGCATCGAGCCCCGGAGGCGCACCATGAGATGGCAGGGTGAGCTGCTCCATATCCACATCGCGCCGGGCGCTTCAGCGCCGATGATCGCGCTCACCGAGGCCCGCCTGGTGGCCGGCACCGGCATTGAAGGCGACCGATACGCGACCGGCCTGGGAACCTACTCCCACCGGCCCCACGTGGATCGGCAGACCACGATGATCGAGGTCGAGACGCTGGAAGCACTCGCGCGCGACCGGAACATCGAACTCGCACCGCACGAGCACCGCCGCAACCTGACCACGCGCGGCGTACCCCTGAATCACCTGGTCGGCCACTACTTCCGGATCGGCGAGTGCGTGTTCTACGGCGGACGGCTCAACGTGCCCTGCCTGCACCTGGAAGGCGTCGTCGGGAAGCGGGTGAAGGCGCCGTTGCTCAATCGCTCCGGACTCAATTGCCGGATCATCGTGTCGGGCACCATCCGAGTGCACGACCGGATCGAGTGGTGCGACCCGGTCACGCTGGATGCCGCGATCCGTCAGGCGAACGAGGCGATTCCACTGCAGCCGGCGCCGGAGTGAAGCCCTGCTTCACTCCCCCTTGGGTAGCTTGATGACGCTCATCCCGAGCACGGCGGAGTTCACCGTCTCGCCCGACTCGGTGTGGCCGACGCTGGTGCCGAAAGAGGCGTAGACCGGGAACTCGTAGCCGGAGTGCGCGAACTTGCGGGGCAAGAGCAGTTCGACGATACCCACGCGGACGTCGGTCTGCAGGTTGCCGAGATTCTCGTCACGCTCGGAGAAGACCTCCGCCAGCACGCGCCCGTTCGCCCCCAGCGCCCGCCCGACGCCCAGCGCGCCGACGTAGTCCTTGGTCAGGTGGTCGATGTTCTTGGCGTAGCCGACGTTTGCGGCCAGTGTGTAGACGTGAGCCACGTTCTTCGAGACGAGCAGAGGGACCGAGAACGCCTTGCCTTCCGACTCCTCGGGGCTCCCCGCTTCGTCCTTCAGCGTGAAGCCATCGTCGAAGAGGTAGTTGGGGTAGAGCGCCGCCTGCCAGCCGTGGCTGTCGAGGAAGCGCCACTTCACGCCGATCTCCGAGGGACCGAGCCCCTGCTGCTGAGCCAGGCCCGTCTCGTCCACGGTCACGTAGGGACGCTCGTACTTGAGTTGCCAGCGGTCGCCGATCCCGAAGTTGGCATCCAGGAGGCTCTCCGATCCGCGGGCCGACCCGGCATGGATGAACGTGCCGACGAAGTTCACTTCGAGGCCCATGTTCCCAGGTGTACCGGGATCGTCCATCGCCATGGGAGGCGAACTCACGGCAGATTCCGGGTCCTCGGTCTCCTCGCCCTGCGGGGCCACGGCCCCGCTCTCACCCTGCTGCACGCTGGCGACCTGGGCCTGGGGCTCCTCGGGCTTCTCGGCGGGCGGGGTTGCGGCGATGCCGCTGAGGCTCATGAGCCCCGCGCAGATCCAGTGGAGATTCGTGAGCATGATGATCGCACCTTTCGTCGGGGTCTGGTCGGCTCTGGGTCCGACCACTCCGGCTGGCGGGGCCAGCCGGCGGCGTAGCACCGATCCCCACGCGGTCTCTCGCCGATGAACGGTTCGGGATCGCGCGTCCTTTTCACTTCGGACGACGGGTACAGATCACCAAAATGAAACGACGTGGGGTATGGCGAAGCTAACGAACTCCAATACGAATATTCAAGCGCATTCTCATATTCAGAGGTCCGCGGACCAGTCGGGAGCGCCCGCATGAGACGAACGGACACCCTGCTCGAACAGGCCGCGACCAAACTGGCTTCCGGACAGCGTGTTCTGACTCAGGAACATGTTCCGAGCCCTGGGGGATCCGCCATGCTCGCAGGCACCTGCCGCACTCGGCTCGACCGTCGCTGACCCGCCAGGCCCCATGAGGCAGGCGCCGTCGCCTTGTTGTTGTGGACAATGCCGTGTCCCGGGCGCACCGTCGGAGGGCTCGGCCGGTCTCGGCGCCACGGCCGACCCTGCGCTATTCGCGGCGCCGGCCAGGAGAGACGATGAATATCACGAGTCTCATCCTCCAGCTCATCAGCGGTGCCGCCGGTGGCAACCTTGCCGGCAATCTCATGAAGCAATTCAACCTGGGCCCCATGGGCAACTCCATCCTCGGCGCGGTGGGCGGGCTGCTCGGCAGCTATGCCGCGGGCGCGCTCGGCATGGGCGGTGCCGCCGCGACCGGGGGCGGGCTCGACATGGGTTCGCTCCTCTCGAACATCGGCGGTGGAGCCGTGGGCGGCGGTGTACTGACGTCCATCATCGGCGCGATCAAGTCGAACATGGGGGGCGGGAGCAAGTCGGCGTCCTGACGTCCGATTCACCGTGTGTGCGGGGCGCTGTCGGCGGAAATTGCACGCAGCGGTGCCGCCCCCGCTGCGTGACCACCGGCACGCTGGCTCGCGAGCGAGTGTGAGCCGGCCGCGAAGATCCTCGCCGCACGCCTCGCCTCGGGCGCGGACGGGTTCGACTCAGGGTTTCACGACATGGACGAGCGGTGCGCTCGCCCGAGGCACGCCCGAAGGGAACGGGTAGCCTTTCTTCAACAACCGGTCCAGGTCCTCGTCCAGGTGATAGATGTCCTGGTAGAAGAACGTATCGCCCCTCTCGCTCGTCACCGCTGTCGAGTAGACGATGTAGACGGGGACGGGATGCTCGAGGTCGAGGCGCGTGTCGTCCTTCCCCTCCTCCATGGCCGTCCGGATGCGATCGGCTGTCCAACCCGGCTGGTCGCGCAGGACGTGCACGGCCAGCGCGACGGGATCGCTCAAGCGAATGCAGCCGTGGCTCAGGTCGCGGCGGCTCTTCGCGAACAACGCCTTGGCGGGCGTGTCGTGCAGGTACACATCGTGCGCGTTGGGCAATATGAACTTCACGAGTCCGAGTGCGTTCGCGGGTCCCGGACGCTGGCGAACGCGTACGTCCTTGCCGATGCGGCCCATATTCCGGCGAGTCGCGGGCAACTCCGCGGCCTGGTCCGACTCGCCCTCCACGAGCACCATGCCCTGGGCTGGCAGGTAGCCCCGATCCGCGAGGGCCTTCGTACGCAGTTCGTCCTGCATGATGCTGAGCGGCACCTCCCAGTACGGGCGGAAGATCAGGTACTTCATCTCTGCGCTCAGCACTGGCGTGTGCGTCTCGAAAGAACCGCCCACCACGACGTCCATGGCGAGCATATCGTCCTCACGATCCTCGAGACCCCGGAACGCATAGAGGCGGAATCCCGGGATGTTCACGATGACCGGCGGCGTCGAGAACGACACCGGCAGCCAGCGGAATCGCTCGAGCGCGAGTTCGATCTGGCGCACCCGCTGGCTGAATGGTCGGCGGAGGCGTGCCGCGGTCGCCGGGCCGATCACACCATCCGGCTCGGCGCCCTGGCGGACCTGGAAGTTCTTCACGCCGGCGACAAGGTCCGCCGAGTACAGCGTGTCCGCTGCGGCCGCGGGATGCGCCGCGCCATCCATGTCACCTGTGGCCAGGAGCAGATGTCGCAGTCCCGCGGCCGACTGTGTCCGCATCCCCGGCTTCAGGACGCGGGGCAGCTCGGGGAACGGAGTCAGGCTCGTGTCGAGATCCAAGGCGCGGTACCGGGCCAACACGTTCTTGAGCAGCTGGTAGTGATGCAGACGCGGTTGGACGCGCTGGAGCAGTGATTGCTGGCGGGACCCGACACGAAGCGAGTCCACCACCATCTCGACCGCGAGGAACGAGCGTGGGATGAAGAGCTGGGCACCCACCTGAGCCGGGCTGATGCGCCCGCGATGGAGTGCGGAGACGAACCGCACCGCCGACACCGAGAGACCCACGTCGAAGCGTGCAAGCGCCTCCGGCGAGGCCGCGCGGCCGGAATGGAGCAGGGTCTTCGACTCGAGACCGAGCCACCGGGCATCATGGTCGGCAGGGTCGATCCCGAGACTGTCCGCGGCGGCGAGTCGCGCGATCAACTGGGTCGCCGCCGGCGTCGGGCTCGTGCCGGTCAGCCACAACGGTTGCCAGTTCGCACGCTCGTACAGCCGTCCGACCTCGGCGCGGAATTCGGGGAATGCGGGCCAGCGCAAGCTCGCATGGCGGCTCGATCGCACCAACTCCCGCAGGGCCCCGGCCGTTGCCGGATCCACGACGGTTCTCCCGGCCGGGCGGCGGGAAGCTGCGTTCGCCGGCGTCGCGTCCCCTCCCGGCGCGCAGGCCAGCACGGTCATGAGCACGACACATGCGACGGTCGGTACGAGACCGTGACGCCCTAGCGCCGACCGCTGCAGCTTCAGGTCCAGGTCATGCACGTGCATCGGCCCGCGCTTCAGCGCGCGGCCGCCTGGCGGCGGGCGTCCTCCTGCAATGCCGCGCTGGCGTAGACCGCGATCTCGACCCGGCGGTTCTTCTGCCGGCCGGCCTCCGTCGTGTTCGACGAGACGGGTTCACGCTCGCCCAGTCCCGCCGTCGCGATGGTGTGGCGGACGCCACGCAACATCATGTAGCGGGCCGCGGCCTTCGCTCGGTGCTCGGAGAGTGTCTGGTTGTACTCGGTGCTTCCGACGGCGTCCGTGTGTCCGGCGATCAGCAGGTTCGAGTCACCGTAACTGCCCAGGTTCTTCGCCAGTTCGTCCAGGTTGGTCGCCGCATTGCTGCGGATCACATCGGAGTCGAAGTCGAAGAGCAGTCCGGACGGAAACGTGATCTGGATGCCCTCTCCGACCCGCTCGACCGTCGCGTCCGGCACGCTCTTCTCGATCTCCTTGGCGCGCTCGTCCATCTGTTGCCCGATGATCGCGCCCGCCGTGCCACCCACGACGGCGCCGATGATGGCACCGCGTGTGGTGGAGCCGGTTTGATTGCCGATCACGCCACCGGCCACGCCGCCGGCGGTGGCGCCGATCACCGCACCCTGGCTCGTTTTGCTCATCGAGGCACAACCTTGCGAGGTCAGCAGCATCATCGCGGTGATGAACACCGCGGGAATCGTGTGCTTTGGATCGGTCGTCATGGTCTTCCTTCGGTTTCGTCGGTCCGGCGGTCTTGCGGACTGAGGCCGGATCCGACTCGGTGAAGCAGGAGGTCAAGGTTCACCCACCCCCGAGTTCCGCGCGCGACGCGAACGGAACTTTGGAGTCGGCGCATCGATTTCGACTACCGGACCGCGTCCTCGATCGGCGGCTCGAATCCCTGCGGTTCCGGGGCCAGGCGATCCCGGCCTTCGTGGCGAGACCTGCGAGTCCCGCGGTCATTCAAGAACGCGTCCTGACCGGCCTTGATCGCCGACTTGGCGTCGTCCCCGAGTTCCGTCACGGCATCGCGCGCCTGCCCCAACGCGAGCCCGGCGTCCTTGTTCCATCGGCGCACGGTCGAGCCGAGCCGGTCGCGGGTACGCTTGCCGCTGTCGGGAGCGAGCAGCAGTGCGAGCCCGGCGCCGACCGCAGCCCCGAGTGCAAAGCCCAGCAGTGTCGCGCCGGTGTTCGAGGCGGCTGGGATGCGAGTCGTGTCATTCATGATCGAAACCTCCATGGTTCGGTGAGTGGCGGGGATGGAGCCGCTGGATCAGGCTTTGCAGAATCTGCCTCGTGCCGGCGCGCACCCCTCGTGCGAGCGCGGCGACCGTGAATACGGGAGCCGCCACTTCGTCGAGGAAGCTCGTGGAGAGCTCGGCAATGCGCTGTCCCACGGTTTCAAGACGGTTGGCGACGCGGAACGCCGGCTGAACGCAGCGGTCCAGCGATGCCACGAGCGAGCGTGCCTCATGGGTGACGAGGTCCATTCGGGCGGCCGACCTGCGCAAGGCGCGCGACACCAGGAGGATCTCCCTTGCCGCCTTGCCGAAGAGGCTCAGCATGCGCAGGGATACCAGCATCATCACCAGGATCCCGACGGTCAGGATCACAATGCAGATCTGCATCAGCGCTGGGATCGCACACCTCCATCGAGCGTCGGGGTTTGGCATGGGAGCGGTTCGGTCACCTGTCGCCTCCATGCGCAGCCCCCTTCGCAATCGGAACTGCAGAAGTTGGGGCCAGCCCTGGGTGCAGACGTGTGCTCGGGATCTCGCGCCGTGGAACACGGCCGGCGTCGAGTTTCAGGGTGTGGATGCTGTCAGGCCGCTTGCTTCCTCGGCATAACCAACAGGAGCACGCCGCCCAGCAGGGCGATCCCTCCGACGATGGGCGAGAGCGGCACATGCTTCTGCTCGGTAGCGGTGGCCTTGAACGCGCCGACGTCGATGACGGTCCGCTGCCTGCTGTAGCTGACGCCGCCGTAGATCAGGGCAAGGAGTCCCGACACGACGAGAAGGAATCCCAGTGTCTTCATGGCATCCATCCGATCTGGTGAGGTGGGATGCTGTGTCTCTCAACGCATGCGTGCCAAGAGTTTGAGCAGCGTGCCGGTGAGCACCTGCTCGGCGGGTTCGAGGTTGTTCATGATCGCGACCGTCTGGAGGTCGGCCGGCGCCCCTCCGAGCCGTTTCGACACCGCATCGAAGGCACCGCTGGCATCCACCGTGCGCACGCGCACACGGTCCGGAGCAACCTGGATCCGTGCGGGATCGGTAAGGTCACGGAACGACCTGACGGTCGCGAGGATCTTCGCTTCATTGGCGTCGCCGAGCTTCGCGCTCTGACCCAGGAACTGGAACAGGTCGGCGCCCTTTCGAATGAACGCCGCATCCAGCGTCGCCGAGGGTGCGCCCTCGGTCTCCACGCGCAGGCGGCCCACCCATGCGGCGTACCCGCCGATGGTTTCCGATCCGCCGTCGGAGCTGGAGATGGAACCATCGGCCTGCAGCTTCGCGACGAACGCCGCCGGGGACAGTGTGCCGCCATCACGGGCGGCGGTGAGCTGGATCACGGCGGTCTGACCGGCATCGCCCGCGGCCACGGTGGAGCGGGAGTCGCGGTGCTGCCAACCCCCGGGGAAGCTCAGCTGGAACGCGAGTGTCGGATGGAAATAGCGGTCGCCCTCGAAGTACCCCTGTCGCGGATCCTGCCCGTAGAGGATCGAGTCCACGCTCCGGATGAAGGCGTTCTCGTTGATCACGAGCCCTGTTTTCCCGGCCACGGCCTGCTTCGCCAGTTCGGTGGTGATCCGCGCACGGTCTCCCGGCTCGGGATGCGTCTCGAGGAAGCCCGGCAGGCGCTGGCCGCTCTGATCGCCCAGACGCTGGAGCATGGTGTAGGTGGCAGGGAGCTCGCGTGCGTCGTAGCCGGCTTTCACCGCATAGGCGACACCCAGCTCATCGGCTTGGGACTCGTCGGTCCGGCTGAACTTGAGGAACAGCAGCTCCAACCCCTGCTGCGCAGCGCCGCTGTAGCGCTGGAAGGTCGGGGACAGGATCGAGCCGAGCATGAACCCGGCACCGTAGAGCTGCTGCTGCGTCATTCGCGCGGCCGTGTGTCGGCGAGTGACGTGCCCGATCTCATGGCCCAGCACGCCCGCGAGTTGTGCCTCGGAGTTCAGGTACGCGAGCAGACCGCGCGTGATGTAGATGTAGCCCCCCGGCATCGCGAAAGCGTTGACCGTGGGATCGTCCACGACCGTGAAATGCCATTCGAGGTTCGGAAGATGGGAGGCGCGGGCAACCTTCTGGCCGACGTTGTCCACGTACTTCTGGAGCGTCCCGTCGTCATAGAGGCCGTACTCCTGCACAACCGGTCCATAGCCCTGCTTCCCGATCTCCAACTCCTGTTCGGGGGTGATGAACGAGAGTTCACTCCGCCCGGTGACCGGATTCGCGGCACACCCCGCGAGCATGAAGAGCAGCAGCACCGGAAGCGCGGCGACGGTCCACGGTCTGAAACGTGACATCGGTCGACCTCTCTCAGGATGAGTAACAGGCGGGCTCGTCGCCTGACGAGCCCGCTTGCGCCAATCTTGCTCACGCCATGTGCTGTACGACCGCAACTCGCGTGCCACGCATCGAGCGGTTCCAAGTGGTCGCCTGTCACGCTTTCGCGTGTGCCGAGGTGACCGGGCGCAATGTGTGTGCAAGTGCTGCGCGGCGGTTCCTACAAACCGCGGAGCCTCGAACGTCACCGAATACCTGACTCGAAGCGTCGGTTTCGCCAGGCGGATGACGCATGGCTTCGGTGTGCGGACACCGTTTCTTGTCATCGGAGCCAACTGAGGGCTTGTGGTGGCGAGCCGGGTGACCTACTGTGGCCCACATCCTGCAGGGCCCTGAGGTTCACCGATGTTGCATGCCCTCCTTATCGATGATGACGAAGATTTCCTCTCGGGACTTGCCGAGATCGCCAGGGAGGAAGGCTTCGCCGTAGCGGTCGCCACATCGATCCAGGAGACTCGGGAGCACTTGGCTCGTGAGTCGGTGGACGTGGCACTCGTGGATCTTGGGCTCCCCGATGGTCTGGGAACCGATCTGCTCCAAGAACTCAAGGAGCTGCCGGGCACCGATGTGATCATCGTCTCGGGCAGGGCCACCGTGGATTCGGCGATCGAGGCGCTTCGATTCGGCGCACTCGACTACCTGACGAAGCCCCTGGACACCAACCGCCTCCGAGCCGTGCTCGCCAACGCCGCTCGCGTGCGCGGCCTCCGGGAAGAGGTGGGCACGCTTCGCACTGAGCTGCGCAAGCTGGGTGTCTTCGGGCGGATGGTCGGCAGCTCGCCGCGCATGCAGGATGTGTACGACCTGATCGCACGGGTCGCCCCCACCAGCGCCACGGTGCTCATCACCGGCGAGAGCGGCACCGGCAAAGAGCTCGTGGCCCAGGCCATCGTGGAACTTGGTCCGCGTCGCCACAAACCGTTCCTCCCGCTCGACTGTGGTTCGATCCCTCCCACGCTGATCGAGAGCGAATTGTTCGGCCACGAGCGGGGCAGCTTCACGGGCGCCGGACAGCAGCGGCGGGGCCTGTTCGAGCGCGCTTCGGGCGGAACGCTGTTCCTCGACGAGATCACCGAGATGCCGATCGAGCTGCAGGTGAAGCTCCTCCGCGTGCTCGAGTCGGGCATGGTCACGAGAGTGGGCGGGGACGTGCCGATCCCCGTGAACGTCCGCCTGATCTCGGCCTCCAACCGCCAGCCCAGGGATGCGATCAGGTCCAAGCAACTCCGTGAGGACCTGTTCTACCGGCTCAATGTCTTCCCCATCGGCCTGCCCCCCTTGCGTGACCGCGAGGGGGATGCCGTCGTGCTGGCGGAGGTGTTCCTCAAGGCGCTGAACGAATCCGACGGGACCACGAAGCGATTCAGCTCCGGGGCTCTGGAACGCATCCAGACCTACCCGTGGCCCGGCAACGTTCGCGAACTCAAGAACGAGATCCAAAGGGGCTTCATCATGTCGGATGGCATGATCGACCTCGACAGCCTCAAGCTTGGCCCGAACCTCAGCTCTCAGCCCGATGGCGGATCCTCTTCCGACGTCGGCGACTCACTCGACGAATCCGAGCGCAGGCTGATCCTCGCCACGCTGGAGCACTGCGGCGGCGACAAGAAGCGCGCGGTCGAGATGCTCGGCATCAGCCTCAAGACGCTCTACAACCGACTGAACCAATACGCCGCTTCATGAGTGGTCGCGGCCACCCCCTTGCCGCAGCCAGTACTCCGAAGCCACTCGTAGCGTGGGGCCGCGTTCCTGCCGCCACCCCGTAGATCCGCAGGCCGCAGCTGCATGAGCCCTTTGTAGAATGTGCTTGCACGACCCGCGCGCATCCGCTCGCAGGTCGTTCGGGCACCGGAGTTGCCGCCCCGCACCCCGCACCGGCACAACACTCTAGCGGGAACTCGGCCGCTGCTCCGCAGGTCGGCGCGATTCTGGCATGCCTACCCGCGTGGCACGCCAGTCATTCGCGGCCGAGCTCAGCTTTCCAGACCTGCACGGGCCGGGTCGAAGCATCCCTGGTAGCACCCTTGTGAGGCAGAACGATGGCCCGTTGGTCCCGTCAGCAGTCCGTGAGAACGGGTCTGGTCGTAATCGGCCTCCTGGCGGTCTTCAGTGGCATCGCCGGCCTGTTCGCATCCCGGGCGCTGGTTCGAGACCTCGAAACCCGGACGCTCAGCGAAGCCCAGGATCTTGCCGACAGCAAGGTCCTGCGCCTGTTCGGCCTGCGCGAACTTTCCAATGCGAGCACCGCGCTGCTCACGCGAGACGAACAGCTCGTGCTGGAGGCCCGAGCCAACGCCGCGACCGTTCGTGATCGCGTCGCCCGTCTCCAGGCCCGCCTGCCGGAATTCGAGAAGCGTTCACTTCTCGATCAGGTGATGACCGCCCAGCGCGAGTACGACGAAGCCTTCGATGAGGCTGCTCGCGCCGTCCGCCGAGGGCCAGACGCCCCGGAGCTCGCAGACCTCAAGGCTCGGGCGATCGCGCTCGAGCAGTCGCTGGACTCGCTCGTCGCCGGACTGAGCCCGGCATCCGTGGGAGGACTCGCGGAGATCCGGAGCTCGGCGAAGTGGGCGCAATGGGTGTTCACCGGGCTCACGCTGGTCTCGATCGCGCTCGCCGTGTTCCTGTGCGCCATGTTGATCCTGGTGCTCAATCGGTCCGCTCGCGAACAGTCGGTCGCTCGGGTCGTCGCCGAAGAGGGGCGGACCCGGATCACCGCGGACCTGAACGCAGCGCGAGCCGCCAACCAGTTGAAGGACCAATTCCTCGCGACGGTCTCGCACGAGCTTCGCAATCCGCTCGCCCCCATCCTCACCTGGACTCAGTTGCTTCGCAGCGGAACGCTCGAAAAACACAAAGTCGAGCGAGGGCTGGAAGTCATCGAGCGGAATGTCCTGTCCCTCTCGGAGCTGATCGACGACCTGGTGGACGTCTCCAGGGTCGTCTCCGGGAAGTTCCGCTTGGATGTGCGGCCGATCGAGTTGGTGTCGGTGATCCGAGCCGCTGCCGAGTCCCAGCGGCCCGCGATCGACGCCAAGCACATCCGGCTGAAGCTCGTCCTCGACGAACGCACGGGCGTGGTCTCGGGCGATTCGGAACGGCTCCAGCAGGTGATGGCGAACCTGCTCTCCAACGCCATCAAGTTCACGCCCAAGGGGGGCAGCGTACAGGTCATCCTGCGGCGCGCGAACTCACACGTGGAGGTCGTGGTCGCGGACACCGGCATCGGGATCGATTCGAAGTTCCTGCCTCACGTCTTCGAGCCGTTCCAGCAAGAACAGGATGGTTCGATGCGGCGCCACAGCGGCCTCGGGCTGGGCCTCTCGATCGTGCATCACATCATCGAACTGCACGGCGGCGTGGTCCTGGCGGCAAGTCCCGGAACCGATCAAGGAGCCACGTTCACCATCCAGCTTCCACTGCTCGGGATCATGGACCCCGTCGAGACCCTGCGACCACGGCATCCGAGGGTCGCGGATGGGCTCTCCAATGTACTCCTCGGCAGGCTCGATCGAATCCGCGTACTGCTCGTGGATGACGAACCCAATGCAAACGAGGCGGTGCAGATCCTGCTCGAATCCTGCGGCGCAGAGGTGCGATCCGCGGGCTCCGCCTCACAGGCCCTGCAGATGCTCGACCACTGGAAGCCAGATGTCCTGATCTCCGACATCGCCATGCCGGAGGAGGACGGCTACGTGCTCATCCGGAGGATCCGACAGCGCGCCGTCCAAGAGAGCGGGGACCTTCCCGCCGCCGCGCTCACCGCGTACGCCACGACCGAGGACCGAGTGAGCATCCTGGCCGCGGGCTTCCAGATGCACCTTTCCAAGCCGGCCGAGCCGAGCGAGCTGATCGCGGTGGTGGCCAGTCTCGCGGCCCGCCGTCGCCGCTCTCGCACGGATACCCCTGAGCCCGATGGGCATGCGGGTCCCCTGCCTGACGGCACACCGTAGCTCGACGAATGCGTGAGTTCCGCTCGAGTCTGCGACTGCTCACGACCGCATGGGCACTGTGCGCATCGTCCATCCTGCCCGCAGTCGCGCAGCCTGCTGGCCCCACTCGGCTGGACGTCCCTGTGGTCCGCCAGTCTCGGGAACGCTGCGGTCAGGCGGCGCTCGAGATGGTGCTGCGCTACTACGGGGCTGACGCCTCGGTGCTTCAGGCGGGTGAGAGCGCGTACGATCCTGTGCTTCGCGGTTCGCTCATCACGGACCTGGCCGAGGCCGCGCGCGGAGCAGGATATGACGCAGCCATCGCGGTGCTGAACCCCGATTCGCTGATCGCGCTGCTCGTCTCGGGCGTGCCACCCGTCGTCCTCTACCAGAACGGCCGGCTGATGCTCACCGTGCGGCACTTCGGAGTGGTGACCGGGTGGGATCCCGCGCGCGAGGACTTCACGATCAACGACGGAGGGGCACGACCCCGGACCCTCAGCCGCGACGACCTGGAGAAGCGCTGGCGGACCGCGGGTTCGCAGACGCTCGTGGTGCGCCGGAGGGTGCCGTGAGCCGCCGCGGAACACTCGTGCACGTCCTCGCGAGCCTGGCGCTCATCACCGCCTCCGGGTGCGCCCACCTGGTCATCCTGCATGACCCGCTCAGCGCGAGCGAGCACCACGATCTCGGGGTGGCGTACGAGTCCAAGGGGCAGCTGGACCTGGCGGCGGTCCAATACCATCGAGCGCTGCGGCTCGACCCGACTCGGTCCGCCGTGCGTGTCAATCTCGGCAATGTCGAGGCGTCAAGAGGGCGATGGCGCAGCGCCGAGAAGTGCTTTCGTCGAGCGCTTGCCGATTCGGTGACGAACGCGGACGCCATGAACAACCTGGCAGTGGCCCTGCTGAAACAAGACCGGCGCCTCGAGGAGGCCCGATCGCTGGCCGAGCGAGCGGTTTCCGCCGGTGGCGAGAGGGACTCGCTGTACCGGAGCACGCTGGGTGAGGTGAAGTCTCGTCAGGACGCGCGCCTGTGATCGGTTCGGGTCACTTCCCGCCCTTGCAGTAACCGCTCGGGATTGTAGGAACGACTCCTCACACGGACCGGTGCCTCGCCTCGCGCTCGGGCCTGCTCCCGCGCCGAGCCGCGCAACCCTTGTGTGCGTAGGCGTTTGAGGCTGGTTTTCCGCCCTTCGGGCGGGCTGGCACCGTTCGTGCGCTGGCTCCTACCACGGAGGCGGGGACGAACGCGGAGACACGAAGTCTCGCGGTCGCTTCACGGCGGACACAGCGCGGAAGCGCTCACCTGTCACCCGAAGCGACCGGCTGCGTGACCCCGCCTTCGAACCTTTCACCCGTCGAACCCATCCGGGCTCGCGGGTCCTCGACCGCACGACGTTCCTACGTCGGCGGATCCAGCACACTCACCTGGGAGCACCCTCGATGACGAATACTTCCTTCGCGACGACTCGAGCACGCCGTGCACGGCACCTGATCACCGCCGCACTCCTGATCGTGTCCGGCAGCTTGTCTGCCGGCGTCGTCCATGCGTTCCAGCTCATCCCCTCGATCGGCTTCACGAAGTCCACCGACTCCGGCGCCGGCGACGGCAACTTCTCAGCCGGACTCGCGATCCGCGCTCCGTTGGGTCCGATGTTCGCGGCCGAGGGTGGGATCTCGTACCGCGAAGAAGCATTCTCGGGTGACGCCGTCCGGGTCCGGATGTGGCCCGTGAGCGCCTCCCTCTGGCTGACGCCTGCGTCCAACCTGTATGCGGGCGGTGGCCTCGGCTGGTATCGCACGACGTATGACTATCGTGCCGATGTCCCGGTGCAGGACCAGACCACGAGTCAGATCGGCTTGCACATGGGTGGCGGTCTGCTGCTGCCGATCTCCCCGCAGCTCGGCCTCGACCTGCACGGCCGCTACGTGTTCATGCAGGCGAATGACAACGTGCAGCTGCCCACCGCCTTCGATCCTGACTTCTGGAACGCCTCGCTCGGTCTCGCGATCCGGTTCTGACGCACGGGCCCCGCAAGGGGCCCGTCTTTCCCAACCCTGGAGGTGACGTCGTGACACTCTTCCCCAAGGCCTTGCGAACCTGGACCGCGCTTCTGGTGATCGTGTGCCTGTGTGCTCTCGACGTCGGCCCTGCGGCCGCCGGCCTGGCGCCTTCGACGCGGTCCGGTGAAACATCGGTCGCATCAGCGCGTGATGCCGATCTCCTGATCGCCCAGCGCGCACTGGAACACAAGGTGGTGGCGCAGAAGCTGCGCGACTATGGCGTGTCGGCAGCCGACGCGCAGCTCCGGCTCGCCAAGATGTCCGACCACGACCTGCATCAGTTGGCGAGCGCTGCCAAAGGCCTGCCCAGCGGTGGCGACGGCACGGGCGCGATCATCGGCGTGCTGATCGTCGTGATCCTCGTGATCGTCGTCCTCAAGCTCTTGAACAAGGAAGTCGTCGTCAACTAGACGAGATCCCGCCCGGCCGCTCCCCGCACGCCGGTGAGACACAGGCAAGGGTGGCGGCCTTGCCCCCTGCTCCATGTCGTCACGGGCCCTCGACCTGTCGCGCCCGAACGACGAAGCGCATCGGCGCGGGACCGACGTACGCGAATGGAAAGTCGGTGATGAGCGTCAGCGATCGGTCGGCCGTGGATTCCAGCATCTCCATGCGACGCGGGTCCACTACGACGCTCCATTCCACATGGTAGAAGTAGGTGCGCTGAGGTGTGATCAGCCGGATCACGTCGTTCTCTCTCAGGTCGCCGAGCCCCAGCAGGAAGATGTCCCGCGAGTCCGCGAGTGCACAGTTGCCGGGCTGGCCGGGAAGTGCGGAGGCCGTCACATGGCCCACCGCCCCTTCGATGGCCGCGAGGTCGACGCCCTCGCGGACGATCGCATCGAGGCCCAGGCGCGGGATCTCGATCCGCCCCAACATCAGGCTCGGCTCGAAGCCTGTTGGACGAGACGCGGACCCGACGGCGGGAACGCCGGCCAGGGTGTTGAGGGCCAGTCTCCCTGTCTGCGTTCCCTTGTCGTTCCGCTTCACCTCGAGGCGTCCCGGCTCGATGGATGGGATGTCGCCGGCCCCGGCATCGAGCATCACGCATGGCCCGAGCAGCATGAGACCCAGGACCAGGATCGAACTCAGGCGCCAGGTGGAGCGCTGCGTCTTGTTCGTCGCGAGGCGTCCGAGCACGTCGCCGGCGGAGCTGACCGCCGGACTCGTGAGACCGGACTCCGGCTGGACGCGCCGAGGCATGGGACGATCCCTTCCTTGAGCCTGAGAACCGAGCCTGTGAACGGACGGGCGGGCACCGAGCGCCGCAGCGTCACGGAGATGCAAGGCCAGATTCGTGCCACACCGAGCGCGACGCAGGTGAACCCGGCGAACGACTTGCATGCGCATGCGATGCGATCGACCGGGGAGCTCGGTCGTGGTCCGCCCCGGCGCGGGAACGCGGGAATGCTCGGGGAGTCCTGTAAAAAGCGCCGGTAGGGTTTGCAAGGCGTGGGTTGTGCGGTGAAGATTGTTGGCGGCATGAGGAGTGCACTGATCCGGCCGCATGGCGAGCCCGTTCGCCCCCTTCGTGCCCCCACACTGCCCGCGAGTGGATTGCCGCTTCCACCGTTCCGCCCACGGCTGGCGCTGGACGCGCCACGGCTGGTTCGTCCGCCAGGCGGCCCCGCACCGCATCCCGCGCTTCCGCTGTGCCCACTGCGGGCACACGTTCAGCTCGCAGACCTTCTCCACCGACTACTGGCTCAAGCGTCCGGACGTGCTCACCGCCGCGGCCTACCGGCTCCTCACCTGTGCGGGCTACCGCCAGATCGCGCGCGAGGC
>Ga0315912_10002922_pt1 | contig 17528 bp, 13 predicted proteins | sample VfabasoilMG_FD_204469 | JGI IMG/M metagenome (GOLD analysis project Ga0315912, IMG submission 204469) | Garden soil microbial communities collected in Santa Monica, California, United States - V. faba soil | ecosystem: Environmental > Terrestrial > Soil > Garden | place: USA: California...
TTTCGACGGCACGCTGCGTACGGCAGGAGCCCGCAACTTGGCCTGTGCCCTGTCGCACTGCGTAAACTGTGGTAGCTTTCGCCTTTGGACGCCTGATGCTGACTACCGACCCGCCGGTTCTTGCCCAGAAGTATCGGTTGATCCGCCAGCTCGAGGTGGGCGGCATGGGCTCGGTGTGGCTGGCCGAGCACGTGCACCTGGGCTCGTTGGTCGCGGTCAAGCTGATGGGCCGGGAGGTGGCGGCCACGGCGATCGGGACGCAGCGCTTTCTGCGCGAGGCGCGGACCGCGGCGTCCCTGCGCAGTCCAAACGTCGTGCAGATTCTGGACTACGGCGTGCATGACGGCACGCCCTTCATCGCCATGGAGCTCCTGGAGGGCGAATCGCTGGCGGCGCGCATCGACCGGGACGGGCGCTTCCAGAGCTGGGAGCGCGCCGAGCGGGTGCTGCGGCAGGTCGCTCGTGCCGTGGGGCGAGCGCACGACGCGGGCATCATCCACCGCGATCTCAAGCCGGCGAACGTCTTCCTCGTGCGCGATGAGGAAGAAGAGCTCGTCAAGCTGCTCGACTTCGGGATCGCCAAGACGACGCTGGAGCAGCTCAACGTACCGGGGGCGGAGACCCGCACCGGCGAGTTCCTCGGCAGCCCGACGTACTCGAGCCCCGAGCAGCTGCAGGTGAGCAAGACCCTCGATCACCGCGCGGACATCTGGTCGTTCGGGGTGATCGCGTACGAGTGCCTGCTCGGTGACCCGCCCTTCGTTTCGGAGACGCTGGTGGGGCTGGTGCTCGAGATCTGTTCGCATCCGCTGCCCATCCCCTCCCAGAAGGGCCCGGTGCCCGCCGGCTTTGATGCCTGGTTTGCGCGCGCCTGCGCGCGCGAGCTCGGACAGCGTTTCCCGGATATCCGCGAAGCGTCGGCGGAACTACGGCGCCTGATCGCGGCGGCGGGCGCCGTGCCCGCGTCGCCGTCCGAAGTGCCGCCTTCGCCCTCGGCGACTTCCCCCTCGCCGTCGGCGCCGCCCACGTCCTCGGCGTGGCCGCCTGCGCCCGTGTCCGCGTCCGAGGTGCCGCAGCCCACCAGTGTGCTGCCGTTTGCCCCCGCCGCACCGGCGCCCGCTGCGCTGGCCCTGCCGCCCTGGGTGCTGTTGCCCGAGCCCTCGGCGGCGCCGCCCTCCGCACGGACAGCGCCGACGGTGCGGCAACCCGGGCGTGGGGCGCTGCTGCGGGCGCGCTTCGGTACGGCCCTGGCGCGGCGCTCCGAGCCCTCGGCAGCGCGCCACGATGCGCCGTCTTCGGAACGTTGGTCGGAGCGGAGGATGCCGGCGCTGCTCTTGACGGGGCTGACTCTGCTGGCCGTGCCCTTGTTCTGGTTCGCGCTGCGAGCGCCCGGCTCACCCGCAGGGTTCGAACCGCCGGTGGAGGCACGCCTCGAGGACAGGGTCGACGAGCGTGTGCTCGGCCTGGCGCCTCCCACGCCGATCGAACTGCCGCGGAGCGAGCTCTTGGCGCCCAATGAGGTCGCCGCGCTGAGCGATGCGCCGCCTTCTCCGCTGGCCGCGCCGAGCGATCTGCCGTCACCGCTGGTGGCCCCGCTCCGCGATCCGCCCGGGGGCGAGTCTGCGCCGGGCGAGCTGCCGTCTCCCCCGCTGGCCGCGCCGAACGATGCGCCCTCGCCGGCGGCCGCCGCGCTCCGCGCGCCGCCCGTACCTGCGGGGGAGTCCGCGCGCAGTGTCGAGCCGGCCCGGAGCGCGAGCACCAAGCCCGCAGGCAGCGCCAAGGCCGGAGCGAGCGCCAAGCCCGCAGGCAGCGCCAAACCCGCGCGCAGCGCCAGCGCCAAATCCGCAGGCAGCGCCCAGTCTGCGCCCAGCGCCGAGCCACCCGCCAGCGCCCCCCCGCCGAGCGCCGCTGTCGCCTCGAACGACGCTTCCCCCGCATCAGACAGCGCAGCTCGTCCGCTCGAGCCGCCTCCGGCTGCGCCGCCCGCGCCCGCGCCGTCCCCGAGTGCGCCGTCGGCGAGCGCGACAGCTCCGAGTGCTCGCGCCCCGGCGTCGCGCCACCAGGGCCGGTTGACGCTCACCGCCAGCACGCCCTCGACCGTGCTGCTCGACGGCAAGCCGCTCGGCATGACGCCGCTCGCCGATGTCAGCGTCGCGCCCGGCGTGCACGAGATCACGTTTTCGAGCGACGGTGAGCGCAGCGCCCAGAAGGTCGAGATCCGTGCGGGCGAACACAAGCGCGTGCACGCGGGCCCCGAGTCATCGCAGGGGGACGGTCTGGACGAAGCCGCAGTCCAGCGCACGCTGCGCGACTACGGTCCGTCCGTGCGCGACATCTGTTGGGAGCGCGCCCTGCGTGGCCGGCCGCCGGCAGCAGCCCCGACGTCCGTGCGCGTCTCGGCACGCATCACCGTGGCACCCTCGGGCCGCGTGCGCTCCGTGACGACCTCCGGTGCACCTGCCGAGTACCCCGATCTCTCCCGTTGCATCGCAGAAAAGGTGCGCGCCTGGAGCTTTCCGCGCGCGCTCGCGGAGACGGTCGTCAACGTCCCGTTCGTGTTCGTCGACGGGTAGCAGCGCAGATCGCCGTGTGCCAGGGGCACGGGCGCAGCGGCTGTGACACGACGCCCATTCAAGGCAGGGCGACCGAAGCGAGCAGCCGTTCGACCTCCTCGGCGTCCACCGCGTAGATGGCGGCAAGCCTTGCAACGAGCGCAGGCCGCGGGTGCAACGGCCCGAGCTCGCGTGCGCGGCGCACGGGTTCGTGCGGGTGGTACTTGAACACCCAGCGGCCGAGCTGGCGGCGAACCTCTTCTTCACACACGCCCTCGATGACCTCGAGCCCCGCGTCCGTGAGGATGCGCACCCCGACGCCGTCGACCCGCGGATTCGGATCCCGCATGCCGGTGATGACCCGACGAATCTTCCTGTCGACGATCACCCGGGAACAGGCCGGCGTCCGGCCATGGAACGAGCACGGCTCCAGCGTCGAGTAGAGCGTGGCACCCTCGAGCGACAACCCGCGCTGGTCCGCCTGGCGGAACGCCGCCATTTCCGCGTGGTCCTCACCGGGCCCTTGCGTGTGGCCCTGCCCGAGCAACACCCCCGCGTCGTCCACCACGACACAGCCGACCCAGGGATTGTCGCCGGTCTTTCCACGCGCGAGGTCCGCCTCGACGATCGCGCTTCGCATCCAGGTGGTGTGGTCCAGCGGGGCAGACATCAGCATCGATCTGGAGCAGGCCCGAGCTGAAGTCTACCCCCGATCACGCAGATCCCCGGCGCGAAGGAGCGTCCGAAGGGACGCCGCAGGGAGACCTGCTGCTAGCGCAGCATCGTCACGGAATCGGATCGGCCAGGCCGGCGAGCTCGCGCGCGAGCTCCTCGAAGTACAGGTCCAGGTATTCGGCGCTGATGGCCGAGGCGTGGGGCGTGAGGTACAGGTTCGGGGCTGTCCACAGGGGGGAGTCCGCCGCTGGCGGTTCGGGGGACACGACGTCGAGAAAGGCACCCGCGAGCTGGCCAGCGGACAGGGCCACACACAGGGCGTCGAGGTCGATGGCGTTGCCGCGCCCGAGGTTGTAGACGCAGGCGCTCGATTTGATGCGCGTGAACGCCGCAGCGTCCAGAAAATGGTCGGTGCCGGTGTCCGCCGGCAACACGCAGACCACGTGATCGGCGAGCCCGAGCGCGGCGTGGAGTTGCTCGGCAGCAAAGACGCGCTCGGCGCCGGGGCTGGGACGGGTCACGTCGCGGCGCAGGCCGTGTACCACCAGGCCGACGCTGGACAGCGCGCGAGCGCAGGCCTGGCCGATCGCGCCATAGCCGACCAAGAGCACGACTTGCCCGCGCAGCCGCCGGATGCGCGAATAGGGCGAGCGATCCCAGCGCCGCTGCGCCTGTGCCCCGAGCGCGTCAGCGAGGCGGCGGTTCATGAACGTGATCATCGCGAGCAGGCTCTCGCCCATCAGGGCGCCATGGAAACGCCCGAAGTGCCGCTCCACGCGCCCTACCGGATCGGCGGGCAAGGGCTCGCGCCCCGCCGAGGGCGTGAAGGCGTGCCGCAGCTGGGGGGCCCGGGCGTACCACTCCGGCAGGAAACGCCAGACAACCACCGCGTGCGCCTGCGGCAACGCCTGCAAGAACTCGGGCTCGGTCTGCACCGCCACGAGCTCGCAACCCGGCAGCTGCGCCGACAGGCTCGCCAGCTGCGCTGACGTCGGCTCAAACGCGGGTACCGGATGCGAAAGCCACACCAGCAGCCGCGCGAGCATGCAGGGTTCTTAACAGACGTCCAGCATCGGCGGTACCTGTGTAAACCGTCGCGATCGACTATGCTCTTCGCCGGTGCTCAACCTGAATCACTTGCGAGTGTTTCGTTCGGTGTGTGAGACCAGCTCCATCACGGAAGCCGCGCGCCAGCTGCATATCAGTCAACCGGCAGCGTCCAAGCAGCTCGCCGAGCTGGAGAGCCACCTGGGCCTCACCCTGGTCGAGCGGCGCCCCCGCGGCGTCCGGCTGACGGCGGCGGGGGAGGTCCTGGCCCGGCATGCCCGGCGGCTGTTCCAGGAGGAGGCGGCGGCCGAGACGGCACTCGATGCGCTGCTCGGTCTGGAACTCGGGCAGCTCTCCCTGGCCGCCAGCACGACCATCGGCAGCTACATCGTGCCCGCCGTCTTCGGCGAGATCCACGCAGCGCATCCCAACGTGCGGCTCTCGCTCGAGATCGCCAACGCGGCCCGGGTGGAAGAGCTGGTGTTGGAGGGTCAACTCGATCTCGGTCTATCGGAGGGTAGCGTGGCGTCCGAGAGCCTGCATGTCGAGGTGTTTGCCCGGGACGAGATGGTGCTCATCGCCGCGCCCGAGCACCCACTGGTGGCGGAGGCGCGCCGCGGCAAGATCAGTGCGCAGGCGCTCGCAGGGCGGCCGCTCCTGGTGCGTGAGCCCGGTTCCGGCACGCGCGAGGTCGTCCAGGAAGCGCTGGCGGAGGCCAACATCCGGGTCAGCGCCGCGATGACCCTCGGCAGCACCGAGGCGATCAAGAATGCCGTGGCAGGTGGGCTGGGCATCGCCTTCGTCTCCAGCCTGACCATCGCGCTGGAGCGCGCGAGCGGCCGCCTCGCGGTCATCGAGCTGGCCGATCTCAGCATCGGCCGCGCCCTTCACCTGTTGACGCTGGACGGCAAGACGCCGAGCCCGGCGGCGCTCGAGTTCAAGGCCCTACTGCGCGCTCGCTATCCGCGCCAAGCTGCAGGTGAGGAGGGCTCGGCACCGTCGCGCACCGAGCCACGCTAGTATGTGCCCCACGTGCGTCGCCCGGTGGGCCCTCCTGATGCGCCCCGGCGAGCGCAGGCGCCGAGCCCCTGAACGCAACCCGCGCGAACGGTCTCAGGCGAGCTTGAGCAGGCGCTTCTTGGGCTGAGCGAGGCTGCCACCGAGCCGTTCGAGCAGTACGTCGAGCGTGGGGGCCGCATTGGCTCGGATGCGCAAGCTCAAGAGCTCGCGCTCCGTGCCCTCGCGTACGATCTCCACAGGGGCCCGGTACAGCTCCGCCAGGAAGTGCTCCACCGGCTCGCGCAGCGGCGTGTAGCCCTCGTCCGTGTTCGGCGCTTGCAGGCGATCGACGAAGCGCAAGAGCAGCTCGGCCGTGCCAAACTTCGGCGGCGCGTCGAACCCGGGGTCCTTCTCGAGCAGTCGCGCGGCGCTCAGGCAGTGCCGGAAGGCGTCCGCCAGCCGCTCGTGCGGCGGAGGCGCTGCGCGCTTGCGGAAGTAGAGCAGGCCAGGGCGGCCCTCGCTATCGTCCAGGTAGTAATCGGAGCCGTGCCCGATCAGCGCCACGCGCGGCCCGTGATGCACGTGGCTGTAGTCGGCGACATCGATCACCTGCTCGGGCAGCACGCGCTCCTTGATCCAGCGGTGGAACACCCGCACCGAACGATGCGTATCGATCGCGAAGCCGGGCTGGGCGAAGAGTTTGAGTTGAATTCTATGCGGATCCATGACCGTGCCTTCCGCGCTCAATCGACCAGGGCTTCTTCCGGGGTGTCGTCGGTGCTGGGGGCGCTGAGGCGCGCCAGCTCCGCCAGCTTGGCCCCCTCGCGGATGTGGCACTGGTGGGCGGCGTCCAGGAATAGCTGCGCCTCTTCGAGCAGCTGGTGCGCGCTATCCAGCGTCTGTGGCTCGTTGCGCTCGTCGTGCGCGCGGAAGAAAAAATGCGCGAATTTGCCGCCCACGAACGGGTCGAAGAAGAGCTGCGTGTCATAGAAGTGGCGGCGGAACTCGGCGACGATCTCCTCCGGGTCCTCGCTCAGGTTCAGGCTCTTCTCACGGGTGAGCGCGCGCGCGGCTTGTAGCATCGCCGAGCGGGCGCCCCGTGCCACGCCGGCCGCGTCTTTGGTCTCCAGCAAGAGCTGCGCCTCGAACAGCTCGCGCTCCGCCGCGGCCAGCCCGATCTCCACCAGGCTCACGACTTCCCCTGCGCATTCGCCGACGCCGATGTCGCCGATGCTGTACTCGCGCGGATCACCCCAGTCCGAGTAGTAGCTGGGGTCTTCTTCGTAGAGGGGCAGCTTGGCGTGCGCCTCGACCATCTTGCGGACTTCGCGCTTGCCGATGCGATCGATGAAGGCGCGGAAGTTCTCCCCCTCTTTGTGCTCCGCCGCGTAGCGCGAGGTCAGCTTTTCCGTCAGCTCCGGCACGCGCTTCGAGGGCACGGCCCCAATCGCCAGCCCATAGCTGCCGCCGTTGTCCGTCCACGTGCCGCCCACGACGAGCTGGAAATGGGGCACGCGACGGCCGTTGACGTTTCGACTCACTCCCAGAAAGCCGATGTCGGCGACGTGATGTTGCCCGCAGGAGTTGAAGCAGCCGCTGCACTTGATGTGCAGATCGCGAGCCGCCTGTGGCACCGGCGTCTCGAGCATGCGGCGCCGCAGCTCGCCGGCGAGCCCGCGCGAGGAAGAGATGCCGAGCTTGCAGGTGTCCGTGCCCGGGCAGGCGACCAGATCCGTGATCGACTCGGCGCCGGGCGCTGCGAGCCCCACGGCGTGCAGGCCGTCGAAGAACTCCGGCAGGTCCGCCTCACTGACCCAGCGGAACAAGAGATTCTGATCGACCGTGGTGCGTAGCGTGTCGCCGGTGAAGCGGCGCATCAGGTCCACGAGCGCGCGCGCCTGCACCGGCGTAAAATCGCCGAGCGGCAACGTCACGCGCGCCGTCACGTAGCCCGGCTGCTTCTGGGGTTGCACGTTGCTGGCGCGCCAGGCGTCGAAGGCCGCCGAGCGAGCGCCGGCCGGCGGCGCAGCGTCGGGCAATAGCGCGGCGCCGGGGCGCAACGGCGTTTCGTCCGTGCCGTGCAGATCGTCGAGGAACGCGGTCCAGCGCGGATCGGGCCGCAAGGTCTGGCGCTCCTCCCAGACCAGCCGCGAGAACTCCGCGATGCCGAGCTTCTTCACCACGAACTTGAGCCGCGCGCGCGAGCGGTTCTGCTTTTCACCGAGCCGCGCAAAAATGCGTGCCACGGCCTGCGCCGTCGGCAGCAGCTCCGCTTCCGGCAAGAACTCACTGAGCAGCAGCGCGGGATACGGCACCGCACCCAGGCCGCCACCCACGTACGTCTCGAAGCCACGTTCGAGCCGCCCGTCCACCTCGCGCGTGCGCGCGATGCAGCCCAGATCGTGGAAGTTGGTCAGGCCGCAGGCTTCCTGCTTGCAGCCGGAGAACGCCACCTTGAACTTTCTGCCGAAGCCCTGCGTGTCGTCGTGCCCGAGCAGGAAATAGGTGATCGCGTTGGCGTACGGCGTGACATCGAACGTCTCCGTCTGGCACACGCCCGACAGCGGGCATGCCGTCACGTTGCGGACCGAGTTGCCGCAGGCTTCGCGCGTCGTGATGCCGACCAGGGCCAGGCGCCGCATCAGGTCCGGCGTATCCTCGATGTGCACGAAGTGCAGCTGGATGTCCTGCCGCGTGGTCACATGCAGGATCTGATCGGAGTACTCCTCCGAGATCGCCGCCAGCGTCTCCAGTTGCGGGGCGCTCAGCTTCCCGTACGGGATCTTGATCCGCATCATGCCCGGCGCGTCCCAGACCGTGTTCGGCCCCTTGGTCAGGTCGCCGCACGGGTACTCGAGCTTCTGCGTCTTCTCGCCGTCGTTGCGCTGCCCGTTGTCGTAGCGCTGGCCGTAGACGCCGCGCCGCAGCCGCGTTTCGGCGAACAGCTTCTCGTCGATCTTGCCGCGGCGCCGCAGCTCGAACTGCGTCTCGAAGATCTCGATTTCGCGAAACAGCGGTTCATTGGCCCGCTGGGCGGTTTCTTGCTTCCAAGTACGGCTGGGCATACGCGAGACTCCTCGATTCGACGCTTTTATAGATGCATTTTCCGGTAAGGGAAGGGGTAAATCGGCGCCGACACAATGGCCTTGCAGTTGCGCCACCCGGAAAAAGGCCGCGCGGAGGAGCATCACGACGCATCTGGCTGCAGGGTGGCAATCAGGAGATCCATCGCCCCCATCCGGGCAGCTGTCAGGCGTGCTCCTCAGCGTGCAGCGCCGGGCGCACCGCCCGGGGTGAGCAGTGCCCGCAAGTCCAGCTGACGCATGGCGGACACCGTCGCTTCCCAGGCGCCCTCGCAGCACAGGCCACGCAGTCCCGCGTCCTCGTGCGCACGGCTGGCGCAGTCGATCAGGGCGCGGCGTACGAGCTCGACGAGCTCGTCTCCCGTGTAGTTGTCTGTTTCGGGTGTGTTCCTCACAGAGGCCATGCGTCAGTTTGGCCCAGCGTGGCCGTTGGCACCAGCCCAACTCGCCCCAGCGCCGCCCGCGCGCCTCGCTGAGGCGAATTGGCCGCAGGCATCGTGCAACGAGCGCGGCTCGCTGCTGGACGGCCTCCGCCATCGGCATACCTTCAGTGGAACATGACCAAGCCGCTGCGCGTCCTGATCCTCGCTGACGATTGTAATCCAGAATGGCCCTCGTTGCCCGTCGTCGGGTACAAGGCCGCACGCGCCATCGCCGACCATGCCGAGGTGACGGTGGCGACGCACGTGCGCAATCGGCCGAATCTGGAGCGCGCGGGTTTCGGGCGCGCGCAGGTGGAGTACATCGACAACGAGTACATCGCGCGCGGCATGTACAAGCTCAATACCCTGCTGCGCGGCGGTACGGAGGTGGGCTGGACGACGCACATCGCGATGAACTATCCGTCCTACCTCGCCTTCGAGTGGGAGGTGTGGCGCCGCTTTCGTGCGCAGCTCGAGGACGGGGAGTTTGACATCGTGCACCGCTTGACGCCGATGTCGCCGACGCTGCCGAGTTACATCGCCGGGGAGACCAAGGTGCCGTTCGTGCTCGGCCCGATCAACGGTGGCCTGGCCTGGCCTACCGGCTACGCGCCGGAGCGCAGCCGCGAGAAGGAGTGGCTGGTCAAGCTGCGCGAAGCGCATCGCTGGCTGCCGTATTATCGCTCCACGTTCGACAACAGCGCGCTGATCCTGTCGGCCTTCAAACACACGCTCGCCGACCTGCCCGAGAGTGCCCGGGCGCGCGCGGTCAACTTTCCGGAGGTGGGGATCGACGCCGACCTGTTCCATGCCCCGCAGGCGCGAGCTCGCGGGCCCCTGACGTTCCTGTTTGCAGGGCGGCTCGTGCCGTACAAATTGCCGGGCTTGCCGATCGAGTGTTTTGCGCGCAGCGCCGCCCTGCGCCAGCACAAGCTGGTGATCGTGGGTGAGGGTCCGGAGCGAGAAGCCATGGAGCGGCGCATTGCCGAAGAGAATCTGGGCGGCTGCGTGCAGCTGCTCGGGCGGCGGCCGCAGGCGGAAGTGGGCGAGCTGATGCGCAAGAGCGACGTGTTCGTGTTCCCCAGCATCCGCGAGCTGGGCGCCGGCGTCGTGGCAGAAGCCATGGCCAGCGGCATGTGCTGCGTGACGCCCGACTACGGTGGGCCCGCGGAGTTGCTCGCCAACGGGCGCGGCGTGAAGGTTCCGATGGGCCCGCCCGCTGAGCTCACGCGCAATTTCACGCAGGCGCTGGAGCGGCTTGCCGCCTCCCCGGCAGAGATCCGGTCCTGCAGCGAGAAGGGCCGCCACTACGCGGAGTCGATGCTGACCTGGGACGTCAAGGCGCGCTTCATCGTCGAGCTCTATCAGCGTGTGCTCGACGGGCGCGGCCTGCCGCAGCAGCCGTTCAGTCCCATGCAGGAGCGCCGCGCCGCCTGAGGCTCAGTCAGCGCCGAGGGTCTTGGCGAGCACCAGGAACCGCAGGTCGGGCCGGCGTGGCAGGCCGAAGCGCGGGTTGCCGTACGGAAATGGCTCGGTGGCCCCCGTCGGGCGATAGCCGCGGCGCTGGTACCACGCGAGGATGTCGACGCGCTGTTCGATCACGGTCATCTCCGCGTGCGTCGCCTGGAACTCTTCGCGCGCCACGCGCTCGGCTTCTTGCAGCAGGGCGCTGCCGAGGCCACGCGATTGCAGGCTGGGTCGGACCGCGAACATGCCGATATGCGCGCAGCCGGCTCGGTCGCGCTGCACGAGCACCGAACCGAGAAGACCGCGCCAAGGGTGTTCCCCTTCGGTGCGGACAGGCTCCGCTGCGTTCATCTCGGGCGCCGGATGAGCGAGCACGATCCTCGACGCGTCGGCGCTCAGCGCCTGCAATACGTCCTCGCGATCGGTGCGCTGTCCGTCGAGCAGGTCGGCCTCCGTGGTCCAGCCCGCGCGGCTGGATTCCCCGCGATAGGCGCTTTCCACGAGTGCCACGATGGCGTCCGCGTCTTCGGGACGCGCGCAGCGAAAGTGGAGCCGTGACATCGCCGCGACCGTAGCACCGATTCGGACCTCTGGCCCTGCCGCTCGGGATTGGTGTACAGCTGTCCTCCATGCTGCATCGATATGCAACACTGCTGTGTCTGCTGGCGGGAGCGGGAACCTGGTCCGGCGGGCTACGCGCACAGCCGAGCAGCGCAGGATCCGCCCCGGATGCTGCGTCGGCGGGAGCCGCCGAGCCTGCCCGTCCGGTCGTCGCAACAGAGGCGGCCGCTGCCGAGCCGAGCGCGACAGAGGCGGCCGTTGCCGAGCCCGTCGTCGGGGAGGCGGTCGCTGCGGAGCCCGCGTCCGAGAGCGCGCGTTCGCGGCGCGCGCTCGGCGTGGGGGTGGATCTGTTGCCGATCGTGCTCAGCGCCACTGCTGGTGAGGTAGGCCTCTCCGCGCAGGTCTGGGCGGGTTTCGATCACTTTCGTTTTCGGCTCGTGGGCGCCCGCATCGCGGTACCCAACGGGATCGCGGCAGACAACGGCTTCGAGGATCAGGTCATCGGCGCTGTGGCAGGTCTCGTGGACTACACGTTTGGCCCGCACTTCGATGGCTGGTGGGTGGGCGCCGGTCTGGAATACTGGAACAGCACGATGTCGATCGCGGCCTCGCCCGGATCCACCGCCTCCTGGGAGGCGTTGATGGCCACGTTTGGCGGCGGCTATATGTTTCAGTGGGGGAGCTCGGTGCACTTTTACGTGGAGCCCTGGGCGGGCCTGCACCTGCGCATGACGCCGGCACGGCTCAGCTTCAACGGTGAGACTTATACGCCGCAGCGGGTTCAGGTCAGCGCCTCCGTGAAGCTCGGCGTCTTCTTCGACCTTTGAAGACCTCGAGCGCTGCACGGTTCGGCCGTGTCTGGCTCGACCGTGTCTGGTTCGACCGTGTCTGGCTCGACCGTGTCTGGTTCGACCGTGTCTGGCTCGACCGTGTCTGGCTCGACGTGTCTGGCTCGACGTGGACGGGTCGATCTGGAGCCGCGGCACACCGGCGTTGGCCCTGGTTCCGAACGGGGCGGAGCTCGTCGTGCGGAGCGAGCCGGAACGGCACTGAGCGGGGATGGGGCACCCGCAGAGGAACGTCGCAGCGCGGAAAACACCGCCAGCGCTGCTTGGCCTCTCGGCCCAAAGCACGCTATCGCCTTGAATCGGTGGGGCCGCCGTCTCATCATCACCCACTGTTGCCTACCGTCCGGTTCTTCTCACCACGGCTGGTCCTTCTGGCCGCGGCAGCGCAGGGCTATGGACGTGCCGGCCTTCGGGAGACGTCATGACCTCGAGATTCGCCTCTAGTGCTTCCTCTTCGCTGTCTCTGTCTCCTGCCTCGGGTTCGAGGCGCTCGCGCCGCGGCGGTCTGGTGCTGGCGTCTTTGCTGGTGTTTGCCGCGGGCTGTTCGGATGAAATCTTCATTCCCCAGGATGATGGGACGGGTGGGGATGGCGGAGACGGTGGGGACGGCGGGGATGGCGGGGACGATGCGGGGCGCAGCGGGGAGTGCCCCTCGAATCAGCTCGTGCAGAACGTCTGCCAGGCAGATGTACCGCTGCTCGCCGTGACCGAAGATTGCGATTCAGGTGCGGTTCAGGACGGCACCTGCAAGCCCGCCGCGCCGGAGGCGGGAACACCGGCCGATTGCGTGGCAGGCACCACGGATGGCCTGTGCGATCCCGATCCTCCGCGTTTCCCGAATTGGACCTGCCCCGCGGGCTGGGGTGCCGTGCCCGGGCTGCGCGCCGCCAGCGGTAGCGCACTGGCCGTGGAGGGCGTGACGGGTTTTTCGGCATGCCAGGCGGTGTGGAATGATGATTGCGCGGACGGCACACTGCCGCGCGTCGGATCCAACGCCTGTGCGCCCGTGTTCAACACCTGTCTGTCCGGCGATGGCTCGGCCGCGGACAGTGCCGCCTGGCGAACCGCGGCGGGCTCGGGCTTTGAGGGGGCCACGATCGTCTATGTCAATCCGAGCGCTGGCGCAGCGGTACCCGACGGCTTCACGCCTGCCACCGCGTTTCCCACGCTGGCCGCTGCCGTGACCGCGGTCAATGATGGCGATATCATCGCGCTCGCCACGGGAACGTATGAGATTGCGCCCACGACGATCCAGCAGCGGGTCGCCCTCGTCGGCGCATGCGCCACGGGCACCGGGCTCGTCGCCAGCACGGCCAGCGACACCGGGCCACTGGTGGTGCTGGAGGGGGGCGGGGCTCGCTTGGCGGATCTCAGCATCCGCGGGGATCGTCCCGCCGTCGGAGTCACGGGCTCGAATACTCAGCTGAATCGCCTGCAGCTCGTCGGCACGCGGGGCACGGCCGTGACGGTCAGCGGCGCGGGTGCCGGCAGTACGCTGAGCAACGTCTTGATCAAAGAGACGCAGCCGAGCGGCGCGGCCGGCAGCGGCGTCGGTCTCAGCGTGAGCGCCGGCGCCAACGTGAACCTGGCCGGCGTGGCGTTGATCGCCAACAGCGGCGCGGGCATCGAGGTCACGGGCCCCAACAGCAACGCGGTGGGCGAGGACGTGCTGGTGACCGATACCCTGGCCAGCGGCGCCAGCGGCGGGCAGGGCGCCACGGTCAGTGCCGGCGGCAACCTCGAGCTGACGCGCGCGGCTCTGGCCCGCAATCTGGATTCCGGCATCCTGGTTCAAGGCGGTGGCACCAGCCTGTTTTTGACCGATGCGTTCATCACCGCCACGTCGCCCGGAGCCGGCAGCGGCGCTGCGATCACCGCTACCGGCAACGCGCAGGTCACTGCCCAGCGGCTTCTGGCCACCGGCAACCCGCTCGGGGTCGTGCTCCAGGGCGGGGAGACGACGCTCAATCTCGAGGACGGCATCGTGGCGGATCCGTCGCCCGGTACGGCCGCGGGCGCCGGCACGGGGCTGTGGAGTCGGCAGGGGGCGATCATCAACGCCGAGCGCCTGGTGCTGCTGCGAAACGCCGCCGGGTTGGTCTCGGAAGTGGGCGGCTCGCTCACGTTGACCAACCTGGTCATCGCCGGCAGCACCGGGCTGGGGCTGTCCGCTGCCGGCGGTGATGTCACCATGACGCAGGCGACCCTGCTCGATAACGGCGGCGGTGCGAGCTTCACCGCCAATGCCACGCTCGATGTCTCCGATACGCGCATCCTCGGTACCCGCAAGGTGGGCGCCGCGGAGAGCCACGCCCTGCTCGTGGACGGCTCCGGCGGCATCGTGCAACGCCTGCTCCTGGCGCGCAACGACGAGTACGGTGTGTACGTGAGGGGCGCCAATGCGGATCTCGACATCACCGATCTGCGGGTCAGCGACACGCGCGTGGTGGGCGGCGTGGGCAACGGCATCGGTCTGGTCGTCACCGATCCGGAAGGCGCACCGGCGCTGCTGCTGACCCGAGCCATCATCACGCAGAGCCGCGGCTATGGTGTGCTCGTCGAGGGTCCCGGCCCCCAGGTAACCCTGTCGGACTTCAGCGTGCTGGAGACGCAGGTCGGCACGGCGGCTCGTTCGGGCGGCATCCTGTTCTTGAACCCGGCGCCCGTGACCACGGCCGCAGGCGGGGTGCTCACGCTCGAGCGCGGCCGTGTGGATCGCAGCGTCGACTCGGGCGTGACCATCAGCGGTACGGGCATCGAGCTCGACCTGAGCGACGTGACCATCAGCAACACCGGAGAGCTCGGCTCGGGTGAAACGGGCGCGGGCCTGCTCGCACAGGGTGGGGCGATCGTCTCGGGCGTGCGCCTGGCGGTGAGCGGCAATGCGCGCGCGGGCATCTCTGCGGAAGCCGGCACCGATCTCGATTTCACGGATCTGGTGATCAAGGACACGCTGCCGGCGGGAACTGGCGCCCCCTCCGGCGAAGGCCTGAAGGCGGTCGGTGCCACGGTGCGCGTCGAGCGAGCGTCGCTGTTGCGCAACGCCGCCACCTCGATCTGGGCGGCGCAGGCTGCCAACGTGGAGCTGTACGACGTGGCGCTGGACGAAACCCAGGCGGCGGGCAACGGCACGGGCGTCGGCATCGACGTCGTGGCATCCACGCTCGGCGGTGAGCGCGTCAGCATCGCGCGCACCCACGGCCTGGGTCTGGCCGCTTCCCTCGGCGCGCAGGTGGAGCTGACGGATCTGAGCATCACCGAGACCGAGGCCGAGCCCTCGCTGTTTGGCGGCCGCGGCGTGGAGATCACCTCCGGAGCGTACGTGATCCTCAATCGCGCGATCGTGGCCAGCAGTCGCGACTACGCGGTCGTCGTCGCCGGTCCGGATCCGGCGCAACTCGCCAGCTTGCTCGACCAGTTTCCGCGCGGTGCGCAGGAACCACTGCCCGAGCGCACGACACTGGAGTTGTACGACACTAGCATCCACGACACCCTGGCGGCGGCATGTGCGGCGTCGAGCTGCGCCGACGCGGCGGGCGGAGGCGGCATTGCGCTCTTGTCGGGCGCATCTCTCGAGCTCGATACCTTCGACATTCGCTCCAGCGCCCTGGTCGGCTTGCAAGTCTTGCCGGGGGCGACGCTCGCCGGCAAGAAGGGTACCATTACCGCCAACGCGGCCGGCGTGAACGTGCAGGGCAGCGGTGTCGATCTGAGCAAGAGCTTCAGCGAAGTGAGCATCAGCGGCAACGAGGTCAATGCCGACACGCGCGAGCTGCCGGCCCCCTCCATCTCCGATCTGCTCGGGCGCAGCGCCGGCCGGCTCGACTCGCAGCCGATCGGAAGCCCGCGCTGAGCTACACCAGGATCCCGGCCACACACGCCACCAGGCAGGTCGTCAGCAGCCCGCCGATCATGGCGCGCAGGCCAAGCCGGGACAGATCGCCGAGCCGTTCGGGCGCCAGGCTGGAATAGCCGGCGATCTGGATGCCGATGCTCCCGAAGTTGGCAAATCCGCACAGCGCGTAGCTGGCGATCAGCCGACCGCGCGGACTGAGCCAGGTGGGGTCGGCCTTCAGCATCTCGGACAGGTGAGAGTAGGCCACGAATTCGTTGAACACCGTCTTCTGCCCGAGCAAGGTCGCCACCTTGGTCACATCTGCGTGCGGTACGCCCAGCAGAAACGCCAGTGGTGCAAACAGCGCGCTGAGCACGCGCGTCAGGTTCAGCTCCAGCCCGAGCAGCTGTCCGAGGCTCGCGAGCAGTGCATCGAACAGCGCCGTGAACGCCAGAAACACGATCAGCATCGCCGCCACGTTCACCGCCAGGCGCACTCCGTCCAGCGTGCCGCGCACCAGCGCGTCCAGGAGGTTCACGCTCTGATGCGGGCGCTCCGCCGTGATCCCCCCGGTGAGCTCCCCCGCCGTTTCCGGGCGCTCCGACTCCGGTAGCATCAGCTTGGCGATCACCAGTGAGGCCGGCGCGCTCATCACGCTGGAGGCGAGCAGGTGCCCCGCGATGCCCGGCACGCTGCCCGACAGCATCGACACATACGCCGCCAGCACGCCGCCTGCCGTCGTGGCAAAGCCCGCTATCATGCAGGCATTCAGTTCCGACAACGTCATCTTGGCCACGTAGGGCCGGACCGCCAGGGGCGCCTCCGCCTGGCCCACGAACACGTCGGCGACCGTGGAAAAGCTCTCCGCACCACTGACGCCCAGGAGCCTGGCCAGCACGCGCCCGCCGCGCTCGATGATCCAGGGCAAGATCCCGACGTGATACAGCACGCTCATCAGCGCCGAGAAAAACAGGATCGTCGGCAGCACCTGAAACGCAAACACGTACCCGAAGGAGGCGCTGGCATCCACCAGCGGCCCAAACACGAAGCGCGCTCCCTCGCGCGTGAAGCCCAGTAGGTGCTCCACGGCGGCATTCGCCACGCCGAAGCCCCGGACCAGCGGCGTGTCCAACAGCAACACACCCAGGAGCCCCAGCAGCCCGAGGCCGCCCAGGATGGTACGCCGCTGGACGCTGGCGCGGCGGTCCTTGGGGCAGAAGGCAAAGGCTAGACCGAGCAACACCACCACTCCGAGGCCGCTCAGCAGACGTTCGCGCATGGCTTTCGCTTGTACGGCCGCGCGCGGCACCGCTCAATCTCGAACTCCTGCCGATGGCACTCCGGCAGTTCGGGGACTCGGGCCCGCCGATGTCCGGCTCGAGCTCGGTGTCACACCGACGGGCGTCGCTCGGCCCAGGCGCGGCGCGCCAGATACGCCGCCACGAGCAGGTTCACGGCGATCAGCACGGCGCGCGACGGGCGCGGAACGCGCGCAAACTCGTAGATTTCAAACGGCAAGAGCGAGGTCGTGGCGGCGACGACCAGCCAGGGCCCCCACCAGTGGCCGGCCCGCAGCGACCAGGCTTCGACGGCCGTGAGCGCGCCATCGAGTCCGAGGGCCACCAGCGATAGCGCGAGGCGGCGGCGGGCGGCGCCATCGACCAGCCAGGCAGCGAGCTCGTTGGCCCAGCCATGGGTGATGTGGTGCCGAAGCCAGACGGCAACCGTCTCGAGCTTTTCCGGCAAACCGAGCGGCCACAGCGCGCCGAGCAGCAGGGCCGCCCCGAGTTCGAGCGAGGCCTTGAGGGATTTATACAGAACGATCGCGCGCAGCGCGGGCGGGCCACTCAAAGCAACCCGGGGCAGTTCGTCGACACGGGCGCACAGCTCTCGGGCGCGGGGCGTGGCCGGTCGATCGCGGCGATCAGCGCGGTGACGGCGTCTGGATCGTCGGCGAGGTTGCAGGTCATGCGCGCGATCAGCTCTTCCGATTGATCGAGCCGGTCCGCGAGGCAGGCGTCGAACTGGGAGATGGTGAC
>Ga0315912_10002923_pt1 | contig 17527 bp, 14 predicted proteins | sample VfabasoilMG_FD_204469 | JGI IMG/M metagenome (GOLD analysis project Ga0315912, IMG submission 204469) | Garden soil microbial communities collected in Santa Monica, California, United States - V. faba soil | ecosystem: Environmental > Terrestrial > Soil > Garden | place: USA: California...
GTTTTCTGCTGGGGTTTGGGGTGGGGGGGGTGATCAACATCTTGGCTGACAACTTGCCGCCGGATGCGGTGGGCGTGCGGCGGGGTTTCACTCGCCCGCAATGTATCCATTGTCGTACGAATTACCCGCCCGCGCACTGGTGGTCATTGGCGCATTGGGTTTTGAATAGGGGAAAATGCGCGCAGTGTGGCGCGCGGCGCTCCCTCCGGCACACATTGGTTGAATTCGTCACCGGCCTCGCCGTGGCCTATGCGTGGGATTGGGCGCTGGGCGACTGGCTTAATTTTAGCCTCGCCGCCGTGACGCTGTTTATCTTCATCCTGATCGCCGTGATTGATATTGAGCATTTGTTGATCTTACGGTCGGTGATCGGCCCGGCGGCGGTCGCGGCGGTCATCATTGGCCTGTTGCGTCACGGCTTTGGCGAAACATTGGTGGGCGGCGCGGCCGGCTATGCCATTTTGTTTGGCCTATACCTGTTCGGGCAACTCTTTGGGACGGTCATGGCCCGCATGCGTGGTCAACCTCTCGATGAAGTCGTCTTTGGCGGCGGTGATGTCAACCTCGGCTTGGTGATCGGTTTGTTAGTGGGGTGGCGGCTGTTACCGCTCGCGTTGCTTATTACAGTGTTGGCCGGGGCGGCGTTTAGCCTACTCTATATCATCGTGCAACTTCTGCGCGGGCGCTACAATTTGTATATGCCCATCCCTTATGGGCCGTTCCTCATCCTGGGTGGGTTCGTGATGTATTTTTATGATGTACGTTTCTTAAACGCCTTTTGTGGGGTGATGCAGTGGTCGTGCTATCGGCCGTAGCGCCTCACCGGGCTGGAGCGGTCTGTTCCAAAAACTCCAACACCAATTTCTGAAACTGCTCCGGCTCTTCAATATGGGGAATGTGGTTCACGCGCGGCATGACGATGAGCTCTGAGTGGGGGAACAGACTGCTCACATATTCGCCCTCGGCTAAAGGAATGGTGGTATCCACCTCGCCCCAGATCACCCGTACCGGCGCGGTGAGGGTTTGATACCGAGCGGGGTCACTGCTCAGTGAGGCTTCATTCGTCGTCAAGTTATAGAACACCCAATCGCCTAACGTGTCGGTGCTGTTTTGGAGCGCCCCTGGAAATTGTAAAATTTGCACCCGTTCGGGCGTGGCGTCGGCGGGGTCGTTGATCAACACTTGGAGTAACGTTTGCGATAACAGGGGATTGGTGACGGTGGACGCTAAGACCGCATTGCGCAGGGGGCGCGCGTTGAAAAAAGCCTGCAAGAGCCAAGACGGGGGCGGGGTGGGTTGTAACCCTAAGGCCCCCACATCCGCCAAGACCAGCGCCTGCACGCGGTCGGGAATGAGCAGGGCTGTCTCCACGGTTGCGCCGCCGCCAAACGAATGCCCGACGAGGCTGACACGCTGAATGTGGAGTGCGTCTAATGCCGCGACAATCCGGCGCGCTTGGTCGGCTCGCCCATAAGCATTGGAGGGCGGTCGTTCTGAAAAGCCAAAAGGCGGGATGTCAAACGCGAGACAACGATAACCAGCTTGCGCGAGGGGCGTCATCGTCTCACGCCATAATTCGCTCCACGCCACCGCCCCATGAATGAACACCACCACTGGGCCATCGGCTGGCCCCAACTCCTGATAATACAATTCCACATCACCCGCCGTGACAAAGTGTCCGGCGGCTGGGGCGAGTTCAGCACGGGTGCGCGTTTCGCGTAACGCGGCTTGCACGCTGAACACGACGAGCGGGGTAGCGACGAGCAAGGCGGCGCTGAGGGCGATATTTCTAATCCACTGCAGGGCAGATTTTAGTTTAGGGTGCATAGACTCTGTGTTTTATCTAACTCAGTTTATCGTTGAGCGTGTTTTGTGGTTGTCACCCGATCCACTCTTTAATAATCATAAATATGCTCCAACTCCACCCCATGCTCCGCCAGCTCTTGTAAAGCCAAATGCAATTCACTGACGCGGACTTTGAGCGCCACGCGGGTGCGTGCCGGATCGGTGAGGAGGGGCAAATCGAAGAGATATTCGGCGTGCGCGAGCGGCGGGAGCGTTGTGCGCGGCGCAAAGGCCGTGAGCAAAATTTCGTCGTTGCCGGCGATCTCCACAAAGCGCAAGCCGCGTTGTAATAGGCCGGGCGTGATGCGCGAGAAAACTTCAAACCGGGTGAGCGTGATCAAGTCGCGCCCCGCGCCAATCGTATGCACCCGTGCCAGTTCTGGCTCACGCGCCAACAGCTCGGGCGTGACGCCCTCCGCCACGGCATAAATCGTCACTTTGTCCGGCCCACCATACACCGCATCCGCGCCCCGCGCGATGAGCCAGCCGTAAAATGCCTTAACCCCATAATCTAAACTGAGCGAGATTTTCCGCTCCCATTTGCGGATGGGGTTTGGCCCCCACCAGCTGATCTCCGCCCAGAGATGGCGCAGTTTTTCGGTGAAGGGGAAATCGAACCACGGTACCATGTGGATGAAGTCGCCGTACTCTTTGGCCACCACGCGCGCATAGGCATCTTCCTCGGTCAGGTCGTTGGTGCTCGTCCACTCGGCCAAACGCCCCAGCGTAAACTCATAACTGCCGCGCACGATGTTCTCGGTGGTGAAGTTGACGCCAATGATCACCAGCGCAAACTGATACCCGCCGTCCAGCGGATAGCGCCCGTGGATCACTTCGCAAACCTGTAGCCAGCTCTCCCAAAATTGATTCGCCGCTTGAAAGTAAGGGAACTGGCTCGGTGGATGCTCAGCGATAAACGCCGCGTATTCGTCGGTGCTATACACCACATACCATTCGGGCAAGGTGAGGTAGGTGGCGTCTTCGAGGCGCGCATAATCGGTGATGGGCTGGGTGACAGCCAGTAGCGCCGGTTCGGTGGTTTGCGCGCCGAGGTCGTTCACGGCGGGCGTTTCCCACATGCGGCACGCCACCACCGCGCGCGCCAACCCGATCAGGCTGGGCGCAAGGATCAACCCGACTAACGTCAGGCCGATCCCCACCCCGCGCCAGGCCCTACGCCGTTGCTGGCGCATTGGGGAGCAACCTCCGGGCTAGCACAAAACCGATGAAGACCGCGATCCCGCCGATGGTGATGTGCGGGATGTTGGCGAAAAACTTAAGGCTCCAGTCGAGGGGGGTGGGGCCAAAGAAGAAGATGCCGCCATCCAAATAGCCTTGCCCGAAGAAGAAGCCCATCACGCCATCGAGCCCATAAATAAGGCCGAAGAGTTTAAAGTAAAACTCCGAGTCCCGAAACGAGCGCCAAGCGGCGAAGACGGCCCACAGACCAGACGCATAGTGCAAAGCGTCGTCGTGTAATTGCAGGCTGAAGATGCCCAGGGTCATACCGTTCGCGTCATTGATAAACGGCAGATAGCGCAACGAGCCAACGAAAAAAAACATCACCGCGTAGCCCCAAGCGAATTTTTGAAGGGTTGAAATGTTCATAAAAGTTTCCTCACAACGAGTAAATAATGGTTGGATTGAGCGGTATCCTTTGACGACGCGCGGCGTTGCACCGCGCTCAGGCGGCCCCCTCAAGGGGCCGGTAAATTGTTATAGGTCTCATAAAAGGTGTTGGTGAAGCGTCCCTCGGGATCATATTTTTGCTTCAGCTCAAAAAACTGATCAATTTCGGGATAAACGCGGCGCAGTTGTTCGGGCGTGTAGTGGAGTTGATAGGGCAAGAAGAAGCGGCCGTTTACGTTGCTGGTCAAGTCAATCAGTTGGCGCGTCACGGTGCGCATGTGGGCGTTGCCCTCCGGCGTGGTGGGTTGGTTGATGTACAGCACGATGGAATACATCTCGGCGGGCGCGTAGTTGAGGAAGTTATGTTCCGGATGGAGGATGCGCACCGAGGCGTTGAGCAAGTTCACCTTATTGGTCTGAACGATCTGCCGCAGGCCATCTATGAACGGCACAAATTGTTCGCGTGGGATGAAGTATTCGTGCAAGATATCCGTCTCACGCTGGAGGTCATTGCGCGTATACGCCACCGAGTCGTGCATTGGTTCGTTGCGCGACACGAAACATGCCTCGCCCTCGGCCATAGCCTGCGTCCGTGGCACAACCGTACAGGCCTCCATGCGCGGCTCGAGGTGTTTTTCGGCGAGCCATTTCAGGCGCATGGGGAAATCGCCCAACTTGGAAAAGTTCAACACCAGGCGGCGCAAACGGGTGCTGGAGACTTCGCCCAGGGGCGGGATGTCCGCGCCGGGCAACGAGGCGAGGGTGTACTTATACAAGATCATCTCGTCGAGCAAGGAGTCGGAGGCGGTAGATAAGTGCCCATAAAACAGCCCGAGTTTTTCGTCGGGCAAGATCTCCGTCGTAAATAGATCGGGGAACTCGCGGTAGCTGATCACTTGGCGTTCGGTCTGGTAAACCACGTTGTCGGTGATTTCGATCTCCGCGTCTACGATGATCCCAAACAACCCATAGCCGCCGACGACGAGGTCGAACAATTCGGGGTTTTCGGCGCGGCTGACGCGCACCACTTGTCCATCGGCGAGCATGACGCGCAGTGAGCGCAACGTGCTCCCCACTGACCCAGCGCGGTGATCCATACCGTGCGCGTTCACCGAGATCGAGCCGCCGACCGTAAAAATGTCGGTGGATTGCATCGCTTTGACGGCGTATTTGGGATGGAGGTAGTTTTGGATCGTGTGCCACGTCGCGCCGCTTTGAACGGTGAGGACACGCTGGTCTTCATCCAGAGACATTTGGTTAAACTGGGTCATGTCCAGTACCAGCGCGTTGCGATAGAAGGCCTGCCCGCCCATGCTGTGCCGCGCCCCCGCCATAGAAATTTTTAGGTTTTTTTCTTGAGCGAGCTTGATCGCCGTGGAGAGGTCTTCGAGCCGCGTGACTTGCACCACCCCATAGACGGGCGTGCGATCCAGACAACTGACATCGTTGATCGTGCCGCCCTTTTGTTTCCAAGTGAGTAGCTCACTGGTGGGCGGCGCGCCGACCAGCGCATCGGCTGGGGTCTCGATGGGCGCAGTGAGGGCGCCCGCCGGGTCGGTGGCAGAGAAAACGAGATCGCAGTCTTTTTCACCGGCCGGGTCGGCCGAGAGTTCGTTGGCCTTGTAGCCGGTGGCGATGACCGCCGAGGCAATAGCGAGCGAGGCGACGACTTTGCCAGTTCGGGCGAGGGTGGGGGTAGTTTGAGGCATCCTGTCTCCATGAATGAACAATAGTCTAAGTGTATTGAAAACAGGAACGGGCAAAAGAGGGTTTCCCCCTCAATTTGGAAATGGTTGTACGTAGTTCGGGTGTTAACTCCTAATGGTTTTCAGAAACTAATTCGGTATTGACCAACCCGCGAAGCTTTAAACCAACGCTGCAGATATATTGCGCACCTCATTACTACTAGCTCTGCCATAGGTTAGAAACCGATGGCTGTTCAACCAAAAACCCACTACGCGGGTTAGCGTGACAACATGACCAAAATAGTTGTTTTACTGACGGCTCAAATTGTGTCATTAGACTGGCCCAATAAAGATGTCACGGGCGACAACAATCCTGACTTCTTCGGCAGTATCCAATCGGGCGATGACCAGTACACACGCATACTGTACGATAACAAGTGTGAGGATGATATATAGCGATAACACCTGTCTATCAGATATAGATATGACTGAAGTGAACCCCGAAAGTTGGATTCACTTCAGTCATGACAACATCATATCCATGAGGGTTTTATGGAAACATCCAAACCACATCCATTGAGGATGAACGAGACGCTTCGAAAATATCGAAAATACGATAATCAAATTTATAAACAAGATAATCACCTGTCTTAATATTTTCGATAAGAATATCCCCCGCTTCTACTAAGACTATACTTGATTCGTCTGGTGTCCATCCTGCAATATAGTCTCGAGGTAAAGTTTTGACAGTAATTTCTTCCCCTAAAGCAATAACTGAACTATCAAAATTACAATCAGCAATGAGCAATTTTTGTTGAGGTGCTATTCGAATGCCACCAGCGCAAGGAAAACCCTTCGGAAAATGAATTTGATGGTCAGCGCCTCCAGTTATTGGAGACAACGTTAATCCAGTTCCGTCCATGTTTCTCCTGATTATTAAGCCCTCCTTTTCAAGGAAGCCAGCATAATTGTACATAGAGATGTTAGCATGGATTTCATGTTTATCTGAGCCCGTAGGATCAGTAGCAATAAGATGACCTGCTCGATCCAAATAAAACAGTTGTGTACTGTCCAATGACCATTGGGGATCAAAAGCAACGTCGAACTGATAAGCCGTTTTAGTCTCAATGTTTATAGTCCCAAGTCCGCCTGAATAGAATTTTCGACCATCTATAATCACTGACGTAGTATATGCGACCCACTTGCCATCTGGTGACCAGAAAATTTCCCGTATCTCGGGGTCCTCAGAGAATTTTTGAAGTTCTATTGTTGTCGTATCAATAGTCCAAAGTATTAATCTTACAGGAGTTAAATCATCTCCCGAACTCAAATATGCCAATGTTCGCCCGTCAGGTGACCACCTTATAACAACCTTGGCTTTCCGTGTAGCGACAAGATTTGCAATTACTTTTTTATGATTTAACTCTACAACCTTGATCGTACCACTCCGGTTAAGGTATGCCAATTTTACAATTCCTCCTCCGACAAAAGTAAGTGTTGGCTTAGGAGTCAGGGTGGGCGTTGAAGAGGGTGTGGGGGTGAACGCGTGAGTTGGAGAAGCTAGTGGTGTTCTGGTGGAGGTCGGTGGAAGGGTCGAAGTGGGTACAGGGGTTAGAGTAGTAGAAGGTGCGAGTGTGGAACAGGCGACGAAAAAAAGCATAAAAATAAAGAAAGTGAAAAAGACGATACTTTTCATTTCATTATCTCTGTAATGAACCCAGAAAACTGGTTAAAACCAGCATTGTTTTGCAATAATGCCCTGTGAGAAAGGGTTTAGAGCGTGAGCAAGTATCGTGCCTACAAACCTGAATTTAAGGTGGAGGTTATCGAGCCTTTGCGTTATCAGAAGATAGTCGCCCAACCTCCATCATAAGCCGCTTTAGTCCAACATTTGAACACACAAAAAGCACAAAGCCCACAATGTTCTTCACCTCTCTCTTAGTGTTCTTTGTGCCTCGTTTGAGTTCTTAACGTTTAATGTTTGCGGCTTATTCGATCTTCAATATCTTAAACCTAATCTCTCCACCGGGGGTTTGCGCCACCGCCGTGTCGCCTAGTTTTTTGTTGAGCAAGGCCTTGCCAATAGGCGATTCGTTGGAAATTCTGCCGACGCGTGGGCTGGCCTCCTTGGCCCCCACCAGCGTGAAGACTTCGGGGCTACTGCCGCCTTCTTGCACCGTCACCCGACTGCCCATCTGCACCACATCATGCTTGCCAGACGAGTCGGTGATGATGGTGGCCGTGCGGAGCAGGCCCTCTAACTCTAAGATGCGGCCTTCCAAAAAGGCTTGGTCTTCTTTGGCCATGATGTAATCGGCGTTTTCGGAGAGATCGCCCATCTTGATGGCTTCGCGCAAACGCACCGCGAGTTCGGGGCGCTTGATGTTGATGAGGTCTTCGAGTTCGGCCTTGAGTTTGGTCGCCCCTTCGGGCGTGAGAAAAGATTCGGACATGGGGATAAGTTTCCTTTACTGTCTCACTTGATATGGTTGAGAACAATTTATCACTGTCATCGCGCGCCGCGCCCTGAGCGTGCCGAAGGGTCAGCGGTGAAGTGGTCCCCCTAATAAAGTGGGGAGACTGCTTCACTCGCGAAGTACGCTCGTTCGCAGTGACAGCGCATCAGGTGAGTAACTAAGAAGTGACCCGGCGTTGTGTTTCGTCGCCGCTCACGGCGACGTATACGGGTCAAACAATTTGTAATGTTCATCCAACGCGAAGCGGTCGGTCATGCCCGCGATGTAGTCGCACACGGCGCGGGGCAAGTCGCCTTTGGCTTCGGCGCGCTTTTGCACATCGCGCGGCAATTGGGCAGGTTCGCGCAAGTAGCCTTGAAAGAGATCGCTTAAGATATTTTCGGCCTTCACCTGCATCCGCACCACGCGGAAATGGCGATACATATTGTCGTACAAGAAGCGCTTGAGTTGTTGATTGCGCCGCGTCATGGTGTCGCCCCAACTTACCACATTATAGGACAAACGTTGGAGCGCCTCCACCGAAGCGACCTGAGCGGTGGCGAGGCGTTGTTCGCTGGCTTCCAACAAGTCACCCACTTCCCAACCGATCAGGCGTCGGATCAGGCGATGCCGGGTGAGTTCATCCAAAATCTCGCCTTGCCAGCCCACGTCTTCGCGCAAGGCCTCCCAGAGTTCGATCCCGGCCAAGTCGGGTGGGGCGATCAAGCCTGAACGCAAGCCATCATCTAAATCGTGCGCGGTGTAGGCCAACTCATCGGCGACGTTGGCGATCTGTGCTTCTAAGTGGCCGCGCTTTTCAGGCTCATACTCGCTGGCATCAGTGCGGTCGTATTGCGTCTCATGCTTCACGATCCCTTCGCGCGCCTCCCAGGTGAGATTGAGCCCCGGCCAATGCGGGTAACGTCGTTCGAGTTTGGTGACGATGCGGAGCGATTGTTTGTTGTGTTCAAAGCCGCCATAGTTTTCCATCAGACGGTTGAGGGCGCTCTCGCCTGAATGCCCAAAGGGCGGGTGGCCGAGATCATGCGCGAGGCAAATCGCTTCTACCAAGTCTTCATTAGCGCCCAACGCTCGCGCCACCGTGCGCCCAATCTGCGCGACCTCCAGCGTGTGCGTCAGGCGGGTGCGGTAGTAATCGCCCTCATAGTTCACGAAGACCTGCGTCTTATATTCCAAACGGCGAAAGGCAGTGGTGTGGATGATGCGATCCCGGTCGCGCTGAAAGGCGGTGCGGTCTTCGGGTTCGGGATCGGGCTGATGGGCGCGCCCGCGCGAGAGGCCGCTGTGCAAGCCATACGGGGCGAGCGTTTGCGCTTCGCGCGCTTCGAGTTGGGGGCGGAGGAAGAGCATATTAACCTCGGTATTCGCGAACGGTGTGCGTGGCCTGGCTCACCATGTGGCGCGCGCGGCGGTCGGCCTCGGCTTTGATCCGGTCTTCATCTAGCGTGAGGAGTTCACCGTTACGGTAAATCAACTGCCCATCCACGATGACGTGGCTCACATCACTGCCGCGCGCGGAATGGATGAGATTGGCAACGAGATCGTGGCGCGGATAAAGATGCGGTTGATCTAAATTGAAGAGGGTGAGGTCGGCGGCGCGCCCGACGGCTAATTCGCCGGATTGCGAAAAGCCCATCGCCCGCGCACCGTTGACCGTAGCCAGACGGAGCGGCCAATCGCCGGGCAGGGCTTCGGCGCGGCGTGTGTGATATTTTTGCAAGAGGGGCGCGAACCGGATCACGGCTTTCATATCTAGGTCGCTGTTTGAGCCAGGGCCATCGGTGCCAAGTGCCACGTTCACCCCAGCGTCAAAGAGTGGCGTGAGATCGCTGATGCCCATGGCTAACTTCATATAGGTGATGGGGCAGTGCGCGACATGAACGGAGTGCCGCGCTAAGATCGCCACGTCGTCTGGGGTGAGGTAGAGGGCGTGCGCCACGACACATTCACCCGCAAATACGCCACACGCCTCCAAGTGCGCGGTGGGTGTGCGCCCGTGCTGTTTGAGCGAGTTCTCCATTTGTTCGGGTGATTCGGAGAGATGGATGTGTATGGGCAACTGGTGGTCACGTGCGAGGGCGCTGACCTCGCGCAGAAATTCCGGCGGACAGACATAGGGCGAGTGTGGCCCCAAGACCGTGCGAATACGCCCCTCGGCTTGGCCTTGCCAGCGCTCGGCAAAGGCCAGCGCGCCGCGCAAGTCCGTGCCAATCTCCTGATCCCCGCCGAGACCAAATTGACACCATGTTAGCGTCGCTTTCAGGCCCGACTGTTCCACGACTTCGGCCACGCGATCCATGTAGAAGTAGTGATCGTTAAACGCTACGCATCCGGCGCGGATCATTTCACACGCCGCCAGCGCCGCCCCCCAATACACGTCATCAGCGGTCAAAGCCGACTCGGCAACCCAAATGCGTTCATTGAACCAACGGTCGAGCGGCAAATCTTCCGCCCAGCCGCGTTCAAAGGTCATGGACGAGTGACAATGGGCGTTGAAAAAACCCGGCACGGCTAAGTGGTTGTAGCCATCAATGACCTCGTCCGCATGCGTGTCGGGCGGCAGGTCGCCGATGGCGCGGATGGTCTTGCCCTCAATGAGGAGGTTCGTCCCACGGTGGAGGGTACCTGCCGCGTCCAGCGGGAGGACATCTATATTTTTGATCAGCAATGACATGCTGAGGATTGTATGTCGGTTTGGGGGAAAACAAAAGCAATCGGGCGGTTTTAAGGCCGCCCGATATTTAGGCGACCGTTATTTCTACGGCTGGTAGGTTCGCCAATTCCACTTGTTGCTCGCATTGGGTGCATTGGGCGTAATTCTTATTCGCCACCACGAGCATCCCGCCGCAGTGCGGACAGGGTTGGGGCAGGGGGCGCTTCCACGAGGTGTAGTCACATTGCGGGTAATTGGCACAGCCATAGAACACCCGCCCTTTGCGGGTTTTGCGTTCTGCCATTTCGCCGCCGTCTTTGGGGCACTTCACGCCGATCTTTTCGATCCACGGCTCAATGTAGCGGCATTGAGGGAAGTGCGAACAGCCGATGAACTTGCCATAGCGCCCCCAGCGGATGACCAACGGATGCCCCGATTGCGGACAATCGCGCCCAACATATTCGGGGCCGGTCTTCACTTGGGGCATGTCGGCCTCAGCGGCCTTCAGTTGCGCGGCGAACGGCCCCCAAAACTCGCTCAGCACCGGCACCCAATCGCGCTCGCCATCAGCGATCTGATCCAGTTCTTCTTCCATCATCGCCGTAAAGTTCATATCCACGATTTCAGGGAAGTGGCTGACCAGCAGATCGTTCACGATCTGCCCGGTCTCGGTGGGGACGAGGCGTTTTTCTTCGCGCGCGACATAGCCGCGTTGTTGAATCGTAGACAGCGTCGGTGCGTAGGTCGAAGGGCGGCCAATGCCATACTCTTCGAGCGACTTCACCAAACTCGCCTCGGTGTAGCGAGGCGGCGGCTGGGTGAAGTGTTGCTCCGGCCAGATGTGCGTCAACGCCAGCGCCTCATCTACGGTGAGCGTAGGCAGGGTGGCATTGGTCAATTCTTCGTCGGGCGTGGCGTCTTCGTCGCGCGCTTCTTCATAGATCACCAAGAAGCCCGCAAAGCGTAGGGTGGAACCCGCCACGCGGAACAGATAGGTCGTCTCCGTTTGCGCCGTGATCTCAATGGACACTGTGTCGAAGAGGGCGGCGGTCATCTGGCTCGCCACGAAACGTTGCCAGATGAGGGTGTAGAGTTTGAACTGGTCGCGCGTTAAAAATTTCTCCAGCGACTTGGGTTCGCGCGTCACTTGGGTCGGGCGGATGGCCTCATGCGCTTCTTGCGCGCCCTTGGAGCGTGTCTTATAGTGTGGCGGCTGGGGCGGCAGATAGTCCGCGCCGTATTTCTCCGTCACATACGCGCGGGTTTCCTGTTGCGCCACTTCCGCGACATTGGTGCTGTCAGTCCGCATGTAGGTGATCAAACCCGTCGCCTGATGCCCCTCGCCGATCTCAACGCCTTCGTAGAGCTGTTGCGCGGTCATCATTGTGCGTTTGGCGGCGAAGCCGAGTTTCTTGGAGGCTTCTTGTTGCAAAGTGCTAGTAGTGAAGGGCGGTGAGGGGTTGCGTTTGCGTTCGCCAGTCTTGACGCGTGTCACGACGTAGCGCGCTTTCTTCAGGTCTTCGGCGATGGGCAAGACTTGAGCCTCATTGGTGAGCAAACACGTTTCGCCGGTGCCGACCTCGGCCTCGCCGATCTTGACCAGATGGGCGCGGAACTTGCGCTTGTCGCTCGGCTTGTGTAGTTCGGCGTCTATGCTCCAATACTCTTTCGGCACAAACACGTCAATCTCGCGTTCGCGGTCTACGATCAGGCGCACGGCCACCGATTGTACGCGCCCCGCCGAGAGCCGCCCGCGCACTTTGGCCCACAACAGCGGGCTGAGCGAGTAACCCACCAGCCGATCTAAGATGCGGCGCGTCTGTTGTGCGTTGACCAAATTCATGGCGATCTCGCGCGGATGACCAAAGGCCTCTTCGATGGCGGGCTTGGTGATCTCGTGGAACACCACGCGCTTGGCGCGATGGGGTTCGATCTCGGCGGCTTCGAGCAAGTGCCACGCAATCGCTTCGCCTTCGCGGTCGGGGTCGGTGGCGAGGTACACTTCTTCCGCTTGCGCCGCGTAGTTTTTCAATTCTTTAACGATGGGCTTCTTCTCATTCGGGACGCGATACTTCGGCGTGAAGTTGTTGTCCACATCCACCGAAAGTGTAGACTTGAGCAGATCGCGGATGTGCCCCACCGAGGCGCGCACGGTGTAACCGCGCCCCAAGAACCGTCCCACCGTTTTGGCTTTGGCCGGCGATTCGACAATAACGAGTTTGCCTGAGCGGCGCGCGGCGGTCGTTTCTTTTTTCGTTTTGCGCGTGGTCTTGCGCGCCACTTTTTCGGGGCGGGGCAGACCCGCGTGGGCCTCGGTTGAGCCCATGCGGAACATCTTGGTGCCGCACACCGAACACTTACCCTGCGTAGCTGGCGAACCACCCGCGTTAAAGATCGCTTGTGGCTCGGCCATCTCGCGCTTGGCTTTGCATTTGAAACAGTAAGCTTCCATATTTCAGAAGTCAGGAGTCAGGAGTCGGGAGTCAGAAGCCTGAAAGCAGAAGGTCGGATCACAAACCTGCTGAATTCTGAATTCTGACTCCTGACTTCTCACTACTGGTATTTTGCTCCTTTAGAATCTTTCTTCAACTGCTCCACCATTGTGCGCACGGCTTGGGCTTGGTCGCGCGGACAGACGAGGACGACATCGGCGGTATCAATGATCACCAAATCCGAGATGCCGATAGTGGCGACCAGCCGTCCGCTTTCGGCGCGAATGAGGGAACGTTGGGTGTCGAGCCCGACATGCTCACCACTGATGACGACATTCCCATGCTCATCGGGCGGCAAGACCTCCAGTAACGAGTCCCAACTCCCGACATCGTTCCATTGCAATCCGCTGGCGGGAATGACCGCCACTGAACGCGCGCCCTCCATGATCCCGTAGTCAATGGTGGTGTTCTTCACCGTCGCCCAAATAGCGGGCAGGGAAGTGGGGTCATTCACGGTCGCCTGCAATTGCGTGTACAGCTCTGGCAACTGGCGCGCAAACTCTTCCAAGACGCGCTCTACGCGCCAGATGAACATGCCCGAATTCCAGGCATAGCCCCCATCGGCGAACATGGCTTCGGCTTCGGGTAAGGCGGGCTTCTCCTTAAACCGCGCCGCATGATAGATCTTAAATTCGCCTACGGTCGCGATCTGTTCACCACGCTGGATATACCCATAACCTGTCGAGGGCGTCGTGGGCTGAATCCCCAACGTCACCAAATAATTCTGTTGCGCCAGCTGTTCTGCCGCCGCGAGCGCCGCGCGAAACCGCGCTTCATCGCCGATGTAATGGTCAGCCGTCAGGCAGGCCATGCACCCCTGCGGGTCGCGTTGTCCAATCCGCACCGCGGTCAGGCCAATGGCCGCGGCCGTGCCGCGCGGCTCCGGCTCGATAATAAAATTCTCGGCGGGGAGCGCTGGGCATTCGCGTTGCAACTCGGCGGCATAAGCCGCCGCCGTGACGACCAAGATGCGTTCCGGTGGGAACAAGGGCGCGAGCCGCTCGACTGCGATCTGGAAGAGGGTGCGATCGCCGAGTAATTGTAGGGTCTGTTTAGGGCGCTCTTGGCGTGAGAGCGGCCACAAGCGTGTGCCGCCACCCCCGGCCATGATCACCGCGTAATAATGTTCGTGAGTCATTGTGTCTGTCTGTTGGGCTAACAACCCGACGGACTATTGCGGGTCATTCTACCCTATAGGCGGCGCGTGCCTCGCGAGCCGTGACATAATTCATCCCACCCACTTGCCGCACGAGGCCTTTAAGTTCCATCAGCGCGAGCGTGCCAGTGATCTGGGCGATGGGCAAGTGAGATTGTGCGCCGAGTTCATCCACATGCGTTGGTTCGGCAGAGAGCAGGGTCAACAACTTTTGCTCGGTCTCATCGGCGGGGAGCAAGGTGCGCGCTTCCTTGCGTTCAGTGACGAGTGTCAGGTTGAGTTCTTCCAAGATGTCACTGACGCCTAACACTGGGCGCACACCATCTTTGATGAGTTGGTTGGTGCCACGACACGAACTCTGCAAGATGCTCCCCGGCACGGCGAACACATCGCGCCCCTGTTCGGCGGCGAACTCGGCAGTGATGAGCGCGCCACTCCCCTCTGGCGCTTCAACGATCACCACGCCTTTAGAAAGGCCGCTAATGATCCGGTTGCGCGGCGGGAAGTTGGCGCTATCGGGGCGAGTGCCAAGCGGGTAATCACTGATCACCGCGCCAGATCGCGCGATCTCTTCGGCCAGTTTTTGATTCGCCGCCGGGTAAATGTGATCTAGCCCAGAACCTAAGACGGCGATGGTGCGCCCGCCCGCGTCGAGCGTGGCCCGATGGGAAACCGTATCAATGCCCAACGCTAAGCCACTTACCACCGTCACACCGCTCGCCGCCAACCCACAGGCGAGGTCGCGTGCGACTTCTCGCCCATACGGGCTGGCGCGGCGGGTGCCGACCATGGCCACCGCCCATTCGTCATTGGGGAGGAGCGTCCCCAACACATAGAGCACAGGTGGCGGTTGGGGAATGTTGAGCAAGTTGCGCGGGTAGTCCGGCGATTCCCAAGTGAAAACTTGCACCCCCAAGCGTTCAATTCGCTTCAAGACCAGCTCAAGGTCAATCCGGTCGCGGGCCGTCAATAAATTGTCAAGTGACCGCCGATCCAGCTCGGCTTCGCGCAGTTCGGCCGGCGTAGCGGACCACGCGCGGGTGAGATCGCCAAAGTAATCTAATAAGCGCCGGACTTTGGCCGGGCCGATGCCGCGTACTAAACTAAAGGCGATCCAATGACGATTATCCACACTTTGCCCTAGAACAAACGGGCGCAGAATAACATGAGGCGGAAAGGGGTGTCAAGCAGTCGTCAGTCGTCAGAATTTAGTAGCCAGAAGGGAAGCCGTAGATAAAGGGTCTTTGCTGACGACTGACGACTGCTTACTGGCTACTGAATCACCGCAGTCCTTCTAACAAATGCACCGTCATCACCTGCTGGGCGGGGTCAATGTTGAGGATGACGCTCTTGATGGCCGGGAGGAGGATCTCACCGGAGGGGCCTTGCACGATGTAGACATCGTTCGCGCGGGTTTCGAGGAGGTCCACCACCTCGCCCAGTTCTTCGCCCGTGTCGGTGACGACGCGCAAGCCCACTACCTGATGTTGGTAGAACTTGCCCGGCGGAAGCGGCGCGGCTTGGTCGGCTGGGATGAAGAGCAATTTCCGGCGAAAGGCTTCCGCCGCATCACGGGTGGGGCAATCGGCGAATTGGATAAGCAAATGTTCGCCGTGTAGGCTGGCTTTTTTCAACGGGTGCGGCTCATAACTATCGCCGACATAGAGTGTGGGGCGGTGGGGCAGTTGTTCGGGGAAATCGGTGAGGCGCTCGACCAACATTTCCCCGTGCACCCCATGCGGGCGGATGACACGACCAATGGCGAGATAATCCATAAGGGAAGAAAACACAAGATACAAGACTCAAGAGACAATAGGTTGTGTCTTGAGTCTTGCGTATTGGGTCTTACTTATTCCACGACCCCACCCCAGCGAAGCGTGTGGGCGCGATGTGGGTGATGTAGCCAAGCTGATGGCGCACCGCCTCTGGGGGGAATTCGACTTCCGGCCCTAAGTAAACATGAGCGAGGCGTTGGAGGAGTTCAGCCGCCCCGCCTTCGGTGAGGCGCGCCTGCCCATAGACCACCAGATATTCATGCAGGCCAAAGGCGTTCTTGCCCCCGCCGAGCAAGGCTAGGGCGACGCGCGGGTCGCGCCGCATGTTATGCACTTTGTGATAGGCGCTCATGTGACCACAGACGAATTCATCATTTTCAAGGCCTACCCACACCATCGTCATTTGTGGGCCGCCATCGGCGTTGAGGGTGGTGAGGTAGGCCAGCGGCCCAGTGGCCACGAGCGCGCGGATTTGTTCGGAAATGGGCATGGGGATTCCTTAATAAGATGATCTACTTTATCACCAATGGCAAATGTAATAATTGCTCCAATTTTAGAGCGAGGTTCAGCGGCGTCGAGAGGGCGTCGGTGATCATCACCTCACCCAGAGTCAATGAAAAAAAACCCGGCGCAGTGGTGGTGAGGGTGTAAACACCCGGCGGGAGGGTTTGGGTGAACACCCCCGCCGCGTCAGGCACGAGCTGGATTTGCAATGTTGGCGTGTAACGAAAAGTGGCCGTCATCATTAAGCCTGGAACAGGCAGAGCCGTCACGGCGTTGCTCACCGTCCCAGTGAGCGTGCCACTCCCTGATGAGATTAAGTTCACTGCCGCCGATATATCCAACCGCCCATAGCCATACACATTGTTCGGCCAACTGCCGTTACTGCCACAACTGCTGGAAGGGAGGTGAACGGCGGAAGTGTTTAAGATTTGCTCGGTCAGGTCAATTTGGTTCCGCAAGGCGGCACGGGCCGACCACAGCAACGCAATCGCCCCGACGACATGTGGGGTGGCCATGGAAGTCCCCATCATGGATTGATAGGCGTTCATCGGGTAACTTGAGCGGACACCCGTTCCGGGTGCGGTGAGGTCGGGCTTGAGGCGTCCACTCCCATCGCGGCTGACCGCGCCGCGACTGCTAAAACTAGCCAGAGTGTCGGCATTCGTGTCCAACGCGCCGATGGTGTAGGCCGCGTCGTAAATGGCGGGCGGGTCGGTGATACTCTGGCACCCCTGCGAACCGGTGTTGCCAGCGGCGACAACGGTCATGATCCCTGCGGCGCGCTGTGCTTCGACGGCGGCGCGCAAACTGTCCACATCACAGCCTTCTTCCGGCGGACAGCCCCATGAATTAATCGTCACATCGGGCGCAAGCGCCGAGTCGCCTTGGGCAGGCGAGGCGTTGAGCGCGTAGGGCGCGAGGAAAAACTCAAAACATTCCAAGTAGGTTGCAGGCGAGCCGGTGCCATCATTCATGTTGCGACAACTGATCCACCGCGCGCCGGGCGCGACGCCGATTTGATTACCGGCGCCATCATCGCCAACGGCGGTTCCCATGGTGTGCGTGCCATGCCCATAGTCATCGCATGGCGCAGGTGAGTCGGCGGGGCATTTGAAGTTGGGGACATGAATGCTATCGTGCCAGTTGTAATCGTGCGTGGTGGTGATGCCATCCCAACCGCGATAGTGCGACTTGAGGGCCGGATGATCCCATTGATAACCCGTGTCTTGCCCGCCGATGACGATGCCCTGCCCGGTGAAGCCTTGCGCCCAAACCTCCGGGGCGTGGATGTAGGTAATGCCGGTCTCAACC
>Ga0315912_10002924_pt1 | contig 17517 bp, 14 predicted proteins | sample VfabasoilMG_FD_204469 | JGI IMG/M metagenome (GOLD analysis project Ga0315912, IMG submission 204469) | Garden soil microbial communities collected in Santa Monica, California, United States - V. faba soil | ecosystem: Environmental > Terrestrial > Soil > Garden | place: USA: California...
CTCGGTCAGCGCGTGTCGATGCACGGCGATTTTTGATCATGCGCGACGCTGCGACGCAATCCATCTGTGCAAGTGATCGATTTGATCCAACAATCCGGTGCCCCGATCTAGGGACACCCCCTAGTGCCCGCCGCAGCGGCCATGCATTGAAGCGTTCGCTGCTCGAAGCCCAGCGTGGCCAGCACCGGTCAGGTGCGCGGTCGCGTCATGTGAGAGCTGGGTGGTGCTGATGTTTCGAGCCTGGCGTCGCAAGGTGCCCAGGTCGCTGACTGAGATGAACGAGCGAGTGAACGCGCGCTTCGTGCACCGCCGCGCTTCGTCGGCCTGAGTCGTCGAGCGGCTGAATCTTGCGACGGCCTGAGGTCCGGAGTGGCGATGGGGACGGGTCCAGTAGCAGAGCACCGCTCTCCAAATCTCTCGGATCGCAGACGTTAGGTCGAGCTTGCACCCCGGCCGTTAAAGAGTACGACAGGGGCGGTTTGGTGGATCATCGAGCATCGTGCGGACCATTAGCAAAGGATGAACAGCGTGGGTTTGTTGGAAAAGCTTGCGACGAAGCGTGGCCACGTGGTCGTCGTCGGGGTGGGTTACGTCGGGTTGCCCTTGGTAGCGGAGTTCGCGAGGGAGGGCTTTCAAGTCACGGGGCTCGACTACGATACGCGCAAGGTCGAGCTGCTCAGCCAGGGGGAGTCGTACATCCGGGACGTGCCGTCCTCCGATCTCGCGCCGCATGCGAAATCTGGGCTGCTGCGCGCCACGGCGGATCCGACGGTGCTGCGCGAAGCGGACGCCGTGATCGTGTGCGTGCCGACGCCGCTCAACAAGACGAAGGACCCGGACATGCGGTACATCGTGGATGCTGCGGAGCAGATCGCGAAGCATCAGCATCCGGGCATGTTGGTGGTGCTCGAGTCGACGACGTATCCGGGCACGACGACGGAGCTCTTGGTACCCAAGCTGACCGAGGGTGGGTTTGAGCTCGGCAAGGATGTCTTCGTGGCGTTCTCTCCGGAGCGCGTCGATCCAGGCAACCAGACGTTTCAGACCAGAAACACCCCCAAGGTGCTGGGCGGCGCCACCAAGAAATGTCTCGAGGTCGCCACGGCGCTCTACTCGCACGTGATCGCGAAGCTCGTGCCCGTCAGCTCCACGGAGGTGGCGGAGATGGTCAAGCTGCTCGAGAATACCTTTCGCGCGGTCAACATCGGTCTCGCCAACGAGATCGCCTTGATGAGCCGCAAGCTCGGGGTCAACCCGTTCGAGGTGATCCGCGCGGCAGGCAGCAAGCCTTTTGGCTTCATGCCCTTCTATCCGGGCCCCGGCCTCGGCGGTCACTGCATTCCGATCGATCCCCTGTACCTGTCGTGGAAGCTCAAGTCCCTCAAGGGGCAGGCCCGCTTCATCGAGCTCGCGGACTCCATCAACAGCTCGATGCCGAGCTACGTGGTCGAGCGGGTCGCCGCGGCGCTCAATCATCACTCGAAATCGGTGAAGGGCTCGAAGGTCCTCGTCTACGGCGTCGCCTACAAGAAAAACGTCAATGACGTGAGGGAGTCGCCCGCGTTCGAGGTGATGGAAGAGCTGGAGGCCAAGGGTGCCCACGTATCGTTCACCGACCCGCTGGTGCCGACCGTCGAGCTGCCGAATGGACACGAGAGCAAGGGCGTGGCTCCCGACTTTGCCGCGTATGATGTGGTCGTCGTGATCACCGATCACGATGCGCTCGATCGCGAGCGGCTGGCTCGAGAAGCGCACCTGATCGTCGACACGCGCGATGCCCTGGCCCGGGTGTCGCTCCCGCACCCCGATCGAGTCTTCGGCCTGTAACCGTGCCAGGACACCGCGGCGCTGGCACGTCCCAGCAAGGATCGCAGGCGTGACCGAGCCCAGGTTCGGCGCGCTGCGGTCCGTCGTGGTGTACGGTGCCGGGGGTCACGGCGTGGTCGTCGCCGACGCGGCGTCCTGCGCCGGCCTCGAGGTGCTGGGCTTCCTCGATGACCAGCGTGCGGTGGGGGAGGTGATGGCGGGTGGGCGCGTGCTCGGGCCCGCACGTTCCTGGCAGGCGCTACCGGGGGTGGGCCTGGCGCTGGGGGTCGGGGACAACGCGCTGCGCAGGCTCCTGCTCGAACCAATGGTCTTGGCCGAGATCGAGCTCGCGACCGTGGTCCATCCCAGCGCGGTGGTCGCCAAGAGCGCGAGCCTGGGAGCGGGGGTGGTGGTGCTGGCTCTGGCGGTGATCAATCCCGGCGCCCGAGTGGGCAGGGGCGCGATCATCAACAGTGGCAGCGTGATCGAACACGACGTCTCCGTGGGCGACTTCGCCCACGTATCCCCGAACGCGACGCTCGCCGGTGGCGCGACCCTCGGCGAGCTGAGCCAGCTCGGCGCGGGCGCGTGCGTGCTGCCCCGCGTCCGGGTGGGCCGCAACTGCATCGTCGGTGCGGGTGCCGTGGTCACGCGCGACGTGCCGGACAACAGCGTGTGTATGGGCGTCCCCGCGCGGGTCACGCGCCAGCTCGAGGGCTAGCGGGTTAGAGGCCGCCCGGAGCCTTGCTGGCGAGCTGGAGCCCGGCTTTGGCGAAGCGCCGGTAGTCTTTGGCATTGGCGGTCGCCAGCGGAGCGGAATCGGCCAGTGCCGCCGCCGCGATCATGCAGTCGACGAAGGAACCCCTGCGCCTCCCGCCGAGATTGAACAGGAGCGCCGCCCCGGTACTCTGACTGTCGACGAACGGGCTGATCTCCGGGACGATCCTTCTGGCGAGCTCGATGTGCGTATCGTCCACCGGTCCGCACAGGAACTCGGCCCAGCTCACCGAGCTCATGCGGAGGGCTTCCCCGGTCGCGAGCCAACCACGCATTTCCCTGTCCTGGGCGGAGCCCCGCGCCAGCGCATGAATCAAGAAACTCGTGTCCAGGTGAATCATTGCCCGCGCTTGGCCGCGTAGCTGGACGCGGCCCGACGCTCTGCCCGCACCTGGTCAGCCCAGGTCTTGGCGCGCGCGGGGGTGATGGACAAGGAGTCCTGCAGGGCATTCAGAGCCGCCAGCGCTTCAGGCGCCGCGTCGTCCGCGGCAGCGATGCGAATGGCCCTGCGCAGGGCCTCCGACTTCGAGACCTTCCAGCGTTCAGCCATGCGCTCTAGCGTGTGCACGCTTTCAACGTCGAGCGCGTAGGTGGACTTGATCGTCGTTACGGCCATACTTTTCCCATTTAGTATGGCCCTACTCCGGCCGCCGTCAACCGAAAGTGCCCCGCAATTCACCTCGAAATCGGCTGGATCTCCTTGGTCAGCGCCAGCGCGGGGCCGTAGTGCCCGCGCGGTAGGGGCGGCAAGCAGGCCTTGCCGGCGCGGAGCAGCACCAGCGCAGCAGCCCAGCGATGCTTGCGCAACGCCTCCCGCGACCAGGGCTGGGCAGAGAGCCTCCGCCGGTTTGCTAACATGAAACGCCAGTCCATAGCTGAATATTCATGGTGGCGAGGGCTCGCTCGGACTTCGAGCTGTACCGGCGCTCCGCGCCCCGGGCAGAGCGGGCTGGACAGGGAGCGCGAATGGTTGCATGACCTCGGCTCGAGGGACGTTCGAGAAGGACGCTCCCTGGTCTCGAGGCTCGGTAGCTCGAGGCTGGATGCGCAGGCTTCGGCCATTGCAACGGAGACTCGGTTGAATCACGGGAACATCAGCGGCAGCACGTGGGCAGGGGCCCGTCGCATCACGGCAGGGGCGATGGCAGTATGCCTGCTCACGCTCGGGGTCAGCGCACCCGCGCAGGCGCAGGAGGCCAGGAAGAAGCAGGCACGGCTGGAGCTGGGCGCCTATGGCGGCTACACGGTCGGCGGCAGCGCGGAGGGCGTGAGCACGCTCAACTCGGTGACGGCGGACATCCAGAGCGCTCCGAGCTACGGGGCCACGCTCGATCTGGCGATCCGGCCCGGCGCGTTTCTCGAGATCCTGTACGGGCGGCAGGACACGGAGATCGAGGTGACCTCGGTGTCCGTCGGCATCCCCGGCACGCGCAACCGCTATGATTTCCTGGTCCAGTACCTTCAGATCGGCGGTCTGGCGGAATTTCGGGTGCCGAACGTGGATTGGCTGCGTCCGACCTTCGGCGGGACGGTGGGCGCCACGGTGTTCTCCGCGTCCAATCCCGAGTCAGCCTATGAGTACGAGGAGTGGCGCGCGTCGCTGTTGCTCGAGCTCGGCGCCAAGCTGCGCATCGGCGAGCACCTGGGCATCCGCCTGCGCGCCAAGCTGATCTCGACGTTGCTCCCGGAAGACAGCGCGATGTTCTGCGGCAATATTTCGGGCTGCACGCTGCTCGTGGCCGGTCAGGGCGTCTTCCAGGGGGAGTTCAGCGCCGGCGCATACGTGGCGTTCTAAGCTCCCGAGTCCGGGGGCGGTCTAGCGGCTCCCGGCAGTGCCTCGCCCTGGGCGGGGCGTTGCCTCTGACGGATCGGACGCGGGCGGAGTGGATGGCGGCGCGGCCGGCGGGCGCGCAGCGGCAGATGCGGGCGCTGCGGGCAGCGTGTTCGCGGGCGCAGGGCTAGCGAGCGTAGGGCGGGCGCTAGCCGGGCTGGCCGCGGAGGCCGCTGGTTTGCTCGGGGCCGAGCGCACGACGTGCACGCCCTGAACCAGGCGCACTCCGGGAAAGCCCACTTCGTCTCGCCGCACCGGCGGCGGAGCGCTGGCGGGAGGCGTGGGCAGGACGCGGGCGGGCTCCGAAACCTCTGCGGCCGGAAGGGGTGCTGCTGGAAGGGGTGCTGCCGGAACGGGCGCCGCCGCCGCTTTGGCTTCCGACTCGGCCGCCGGCAACATCGGCAAGGCGACCTGCTCGAGTTGCTGCGTGTCCCCGAGCAACTGGCGCCGCTTCTCGGGCGTGGCGATCTTCGAGACCACGAGGCTGGCGAGCGCCACGCCCGCGGCGATCACGATCGGTGTCATGACGCGCTTGGAGCTGGCGCGGCGCGGGCGCGATGCGACTTCCGAGTTGGCAAACTGGCCTGTCGTCGGCTGCACCGCTTCCACCACGCCTGGCGGGCCCTCGAGCGACAGAGCCCCCGCGTGCTCCGCCAGTGCGGAGAGGGCGAGGGCGGCCTCCTTCGCCGATTCGAAGCGCGCCAGCGGCCGGCGCGCGCAGACCCGCGCAAACCAGGCATCGAAGCCGTCCGGCACCTCACCGTAGTGCGATGGGACCGGCAGCGGCTGGATACAGATCGACAAGATCAGCTGCCCGACGTTGTCCCCGGTGAACGGCAGGCGGCCGAGCATGCAACGAAACGCGATCACGCCGAGCGCCCAGATGTCGGTGCGGTGATCGATCACCTTGGCACCCTCCGCCTGTTCCGGGCTCATGTACGACGGCGTGCCGAGCAGCGAGCCCGTGCGGGTCGCATGCAACACCGCGCTGCCGAGCCCGGCGGGATGCGCCTTGGCGATGCCGAAATCAAAGACCTTGTAGATCTCCTCGTCGTCATTCTTGACGATGAACACGTTGTCCGGTTTCAGATCGCGGTGCACGATGCCGGCCTCGTGCGCTCGCGTCATGGCCCGACCGAGGTGCTGAATCACGCGCGCCGTTTCGGCGGCGCTCAGGCGGCCTTGGCGATCCAGGCGTTCCCCGAGGGACTCTCCCTCGAGCAGCTCCATGGCGATGTAGGGCGTGCCCTCATCGACGCCGTAGTCGAAGATCTGCACCACGTGCGGGCTGCGCAGCGCCGCTGCCAGGCGGGCCTCACGCAGAAAGCGCTGGGTCGCCAGCGAGTCGCCATCCGGGGTCGTCTCGATCAGCTTGAGGGCGACCGAGGAGCTGAGCGAGAGGTGTTCGGCATGCCACACCGAGCCCATCCCACCCCGGGCGAGCGGGCGCATCAGGCGATACTTCCCGCCCAGCACATCTCCCGGTTGCCGGACCCTCATACCTGAACCTAGCGGGATTGTGTGCGGTCTGGCAAACACGTTTTCGGCCGCCTTGCCCATGTTTCCAGGGCGTTTCTCATTCGGTCGCTCCCTGGCTCGCTGACCGTCAACGGGGCCGCTAGCCCTCGCGCTCGGGCGTCTGTTCCACCGCTATTTCTCGCGCTGGTGGCACGGGTTCTGCCGCGAGGCACCGGCGCGCGCCCCCACCTCGAAGCGGGGCCGCTGCGCGCCCGCGGGAAGGAAGCGTTACGCGCTCTCTGCCGCCGCACCGAAATGCAGGCCGTGCAGCTTCGCGTACAGACCGCCCTTGGCCAGCAGCTCGGCGTGGCTGCCGGACTCGACCAGCCGCCCCTGATGGAAGCTGAGGATGCGATCGGCCGCCTGAATGGTGCTCAGGCGGTGCGCGATGATGAGAGCGGTGCGCCCCTCGAGCAGCTCTTCCATGGCGTGTTGCATGCGCGCTTCGGTGTTGCTGTCGATGCTGGCGGTGGCCTCGTCGAGCACGATGATCTGGGCGTCCCGGTACAGAGCGCGCGCAAATGCGATCAGCTGGCGTTCCCCCGCCGAGAAGTTCTCGCCGCGCTCGTCCACCACGGCCTGGAGTCCGCCCGGCCGCGAGCGAAACAGGTCTTCGGCGCCGATGCGGCGCAGCGCCGCATCCACACGCACGAGATCGGGCGTTTCGCTGGCCGCGATGTTGGTGGCGATCGTCCCCGGGAACAGCTGCACGTCCTGCGGCACCATCGCAAAGTGGCGGCGCAGCTCGCGCCGTTCGAAGCCGCGCACGTCCTTGCCGAAGATGCGCACCACGCCCGTGTTCACCGGGTACAGCCGCAAGAGCAAGGACGCGACCGTCGTCTTGCCCGCGCCGGTGGCACCCACGATCGCGACTTTTTCGCCGCGCCGCACGCCGAAGCTGACGTCGGAGAGCACCGGCACGTTCGGCTTGTAGCCGAAGGATACGTTCTCGAAGCTCACGCACAGGGCGGGGTCCCCGTCCGGCGCAGGAACCTCGGCCAGGGCGTCGCGCTCCTCCGTATCCAGCAGCCCAAACACGCGTTCGGCGCCGGCCATCGCGCTCTGCAGGAGCGTGTAGCGCTGCGCCAGCGCGGCGATCGGTTCGAAGAAGCGCAGCACGTAGGCGTTGAAGGCCACCAGGGTGCCGTAGCTGGCCGAATGGTAGCCGATCGCGATCACCATGAACGCGAGGCACAAGGAGGCCACCATGTCGATCGCGGCGTCCTGAACGGCTTCGTATTTGATCGAGCGCACGATGGCGTCGCGATACCCGGTGTTGATGTCGTCGAACTCGGCGGCGGCGGCGCGCTGCTGGCCAAAGGCCTGCACGGTGGTCATGCCGTTGACCTGCTCGGCCATGTTCGCATTCATGCGCGACGTCTTGCCGCGGATCTCGCGGAAGGCGGCGCGCGCGCGGGGGCGCACCGCCTGCACCATCAGGGTCACGGGCGGCCCGGCCAGAAACGCGATCAGGGCCAGCCGCCAATCGAGCGCCAGCATGAAGATCACGATGCCGAGCAGGCGCAGCAGATCGGAAAAGGCATTCAGCGCGCCCGAGGCAAACAGCTCCAGGATCGCGTCGGTATCGTTGGTGATACGGCTGACGAGCCTGCCCACCGGCGTGCGATCGAAAAATCCGAGCGGCAGCTCGTGCAAGAACTGAAACAGGGTGCGCCGCAGATCCGCCATCGCCTTGGCGCCGGCGAGCTGCACGGAATACACCTGGAAGAACGAGAGCACGCGCTCGATCAGGATCAGGATCGCCAGGTAGAAGGCGCCGGTACCCAGGCGGCTCAGGTTGCCGGCCAGCGCGCCCTCGTCCAGCAGGTAGCGCATGAACAGCGGCTGCAAGAGCGAGCTGGCGGCGGTCAGCACCCCCATGCCGAGCGACAGGTAGATCATGCTGCGGTAGGGCCGCACGTAGGGCCAGAGCCGCCGCAGCAGCTGCCAGTCGTAGGCCTTGCCGAGCGCGCTTTCTTCGTGAAAGGCCTCCAGCACGCGCGCGGTGCGCGAGGCGGGCAGGGCTTTGGCGCGGCTCATTCGGCCTCGACCGCTTCGCGCAGCGGGGCGGGCGGCGCCGTGAATTCATCGAGCTTGGCGAGCTCGCGCTCGCGCCGCTGCTCCTCCACGAAGCGCGAGTAGGTGCCCCCGGCACGCGCCAGCTGCTCGTGCCGCCCCGTCTCGACGACACGCCCGTGATCGAGCACGATCACTCGGTCGCAGCGCGCGGCCGCACTGACGCGATGGGTGATGAGCAGCAGGCTGCGCCCGTCTCGCTCGCGGTCGAGCGCGTCGAGCAGGGCCGTCTCCGTGCGGGCGTCCACGGCGCTCAGCGGATCGTCGAGCACCAGCACCTTCGGTTGCGCGAGCAGCGCGCGAGCCAGTGCCACGCGCTGCTTCTGGCCGCCGGACAGCTGCACGCCGCGTTCCCCGACCACGGTGTCGAAGCCCTCGGGCAAGGCGTCGATCTCGTCTTTGATCTGTGCCTCGCGCGCGGCATGGGCGATCGCTCGCTCTCCGGCGTCCGTCTCGGGGTGCTCGAGCGAGTAGGCGATGTTGCGCCCGACCGTGGTCGAGAACAGAAACGGCAGCTGTTGGTTGTAGAGCACGCTCGCGCGCAGGGTAGCGAGCGGCAGCTCGCAGACGTCCACGCCATCCAGAAATACGCTGCCCGGCGGCGTCGTGTGCAGGCGCGAGAGCAGCGCGCCCAGCGTGCTCTTGCCGGCGCCGGTGCGTCCCACGATGGCCACGCGCTCGCCGGGCTGCACCTCCAGGCTCACGTCGCGGAGCACGGGCTCGGCGCCGTAGGCGAAGGTCAGGTGGCGGACTTCCAGGTGGCCGCGGATCACCTCGGGCAGCTGCACGCCGCCGACCACGTCCGGCTGGGCGTCGAAGATGTCCCGCAGGCGCGCATAGCCGGCGCGGCCGCGCTGGACGACCGAGACCAGAAAGCCCAGCGCCGCCAGCGGCCAGGTCAGGCGGAACAGCGCTCGATAAAAGGACAGGAACTGTTCGGCCTTGAACTGTCCCTGTACGATCAGGCGCCCGCCATACCAGAACACCACCAGCACGCCGATCATGGTGATGGCCTGCATCACGGGCCACATCGAGCCGCGCAGCTTGGCCAGCACCAGCCCCTTGTCCAGGTAGCTCTGGTTGGAGCGCTCGAAGCTGTGCAGCTCCGATTCTTCCAGGGCAAAGGCCCGCACCACGCGCACGCCGGCGATGCTCGACTGCACCACGCCGCCCAGCGCCCCGAGGCAGTCCTGGTTCTCGCGCTGGCGCAGATACAGGCGCTTGGAGTAGTAGCGCATCACGAGCAAGAGCAGCGGCAAGGGGGCCAGCGACGCCAGCGTCAGCGGGACCGAGAACTTGAGCATCACGGCCAGGGCGCTCACCAGGCCGAAGCTGGTGTTGAACAGGTTCAGCACGCCAAAGCCGAGCAGCCCGCGCACCTGCTGCAGATCGTTGGTGACGCGGCTCATGATGTCGCCGGTGCTCATGCGCCGGTAGAAGGAGGGGCCGAGCCGGTGCAGGTGATGCAAGAGCGCGGTGCGCAGCTCATACTCTGCGTAGCGCCCGGCGTTGAAGATCGTGAGCCGGGACAGCACCCGCGTCACGAACGCCAGCGTGCCGGCCACGGCCATGCCGAGGCCCAGCAGGCGCGAGGTGGAGAGCTGGCCATGGAGCAGCCCGCTCATCGCGTCTGCGAGCAGCAGATCAATCCAGTACTGACAGTAGTTGTAGACGGCGAGCAGGACCACGCCCGCCGCATAGTTGACGGTATTGCGCCGCAGCTGGGCAAGGAGCCCAGTCGGGATGTTCTCGGGGGCGAGGTGCCGGGCAAAAGTGCCGCGGCCAAATAGGGCTGACCAGGAGATGGCTGGGCTTCCTAACTCAGAATAGGCCTATGCTGAAGTGAAAGGCTCCGAAGCCTTCGTACGGCTTGCGGCGGTCCAGGTTCACCCCGTAGTCGAGCACCAGAGGGCCGACCGGGGTAGTGATGCGCAGCCCGGCTCCCGCTGAATAGCGCAATTGAAAGCTGTTCCAGACCTCCCCCGCGTCGAACCACAGGTTGCCGGTGTCCAGGAAGACCGCCGCTTGCCACATCCCCAGCACCGGAATTCGCAGTTCGGCCCGGGGGTTGATGAGCAAATCGCCGCCGCGTAGCGGCAGGGCCTCCGCGGTGAGCTGCCCGCCGTCGGCCTGCCTGCGCAGATTCCGAGTCAGGTCCTCCGGCACCAGCGACCAGAACGGGAAGCCGCGCAGCGAGTCGACGCCGCCCATGAAGAAATAACGATCGGGGTACGTCTCCGAGCCGCGCACGATCTGCTGATTGAAGCCAAAGCGAAAGCTGGTGGCCAGGGCCAGGCCGCGCTCGCTCAGGCGCAGGTAGCCCGCAATTCGACCGGAGTACTGGATGAAGTTGCCCTTGTACTCCGAGCCCGTGGTCACCGTGGTCGAGCGCGAGCTCTCGATCGGGAAGGCATTCACGTGCTCGAGAGTGAGACTCATGAACGTGCCGCGGGTCGCCGACACGGAGTTGTCCCGGCGGTCCCAGGTCACGCCCAGCCGCTGCGAGACGGCGAGCGTCAGCCCATCGGGGACGTTGAGCCGCTGCAGGGTGGGGTCGTTGGGGTTGGCCTCCAGGTAGTCCTGCCAGGAGTCCAGGTTGCTCCCCGCCAGAAACAGATCGGCCTCGTTGAACTCGAGGCCCACGCCGAACTGCACCGTGACGGCGCGGATCGGTCGATAGGTGATGGTGGCGAAGGCCGCGCGCTTTTCGATCGCGAAGTCGCGCGTGATGTCGCGCAGGTCCAGGCCTTCGAGGCTCAGGCGGTAGAGCGGTCCGAGCCCGATGTCGGGAAACTCGAGCGTGGCGGAGTTGTGGCGCTCCAGCAAAAATAGCAGGCTCTCGTGATCCAGCACCTCCTGGAAGGTGCGGCGGACGTCCGGATCCAGGATCAAGGCGGGCGGCAGGTAACCGAGCTGCACGCGCAGCACGAACTGAATGGCTCGACCCGCCAGGTTGCGATGGCCGTACTCGAACTTGACGCGCAGGCCCTCGCCCGTGGAAAAGCCGGGCCGTACGTCCAGGTACTGCGGCAGCCGCTCCTGCACGCGGATCACCGCGACCTTCTGGCGGGCAGGCACCTCGGGGTCTTCCAGATCGACGGTCACGCTGCCGAACACGCCGAGCGTCGCCAGGCGCTCTTCCGTCGCGCGCACCCAGCTGCGCCGGTACAACTGTCCCTTCGCGAGCGCCGAGCGATTCAGGATCAGATCGGTGTCGGTGAACTCGGCGCCGCGTACCACGATGTCGCGCACCGTGACGGGCTCGCGTTCGCTGATCACGAACCGGGCCTTGGCCCGGGTGCGATCCGGAGACAGTTCGAGGTCGACCTCGACGCCCGCGAACGCATAACCATCTTCGGCGTAGCGCTCGACGATGCGCCGCCGCGCCTCTTCCAGCGCCAGCTGGGAGACGGGCTCCCCCAGCGCAAGCCCGCTGGCTTCGTGCAGCTCGGACTCGACCAGCGCCTTGTTGCCCTCGAAGCCCAGATCCCAGAGCATGGCGCGCGGACCGAGCCGGATCGGGATCGACAGCTCCATCTCGGGCTCGCAGCGCAAACCCCGCTCGGGGTTCGGCACGCAGCTGGTGATCGGCCCGCGCGTGGTCTCCGCCTCGCTCGCCGGGGAACACTCTGCTCGCGCCACCGGCCGCGGCCCGACGGGGAAGCAATGCTGCGCCGGCGAGCGCGCGTCACAGGCACGGCGCAGTTCCCGCACCGGGCCGACGCGCGCGGAGAGGTAGCCCTCGGAGCGATACAGGCCCTGCAGGTGCTCGAGCGCTTTCTCGTACACGCCCGGATCGTAGGCAGTCCAGGGCTCGAGATTCACCGGGGAGACGCGCGCGCCGCCCGGCGCCGGTGCCACGGCACGATCCAGCTGATTCGGATCGACGGGACCGATCAGGCCCGTGCTCGGCAGTGCCTCGGACAGGAAGCTGTCGATCTCGAGCCCCACGTCGCTGCCCGAGCGCTGCCCGGTGAGGCAGGGAAAGTGCCGCGCGCGCACCGAGACGCGCGCGTTCTCCCGGATCTTGAACCAGAAGTCCGTCAGCGTGCCGTCGCTGGTGGCGCGCCGCTCCACGCTCACCGTGGCGTCCAGGAAGCCGCGCTTCACGTAGAAGCTGCGCAGCCGCTCGGACAGGGCGCCCGGGCTGCGTTCGGCGTCCTCCGGCTCCTCCAGCTCTCGCAGCAACTCCTCCTCGTCGAAGCTGTCGTTGCCGGTGACGCGCAGCCGCATCTTGGCGCCCGCCCAGACCTCGAGCGTCAGCCGGTAACCGGTGCCGTCCCACTTGGAGCGGTCGTCCACCGCGGCGTCGTGATAGCCCTCGGCGCGCAGCCGCTGCACCAGATCCAGGTTGGCGCGCTCGAGCCGCTCGTTGTCCAGCCGGTCGCCGGCCTCGATCGCATAGTCATCGAGCAGCGTGCGCAGCTCGCTGGTCATGCGCGGATGGACCTCGAAGGTCAGTGCGGACACGAGCAGCGGGTCGCCCTCTTCGACGACGATATTGAGCACGACGTGCAACGGCTCGTCGGTGTCGACCGCGTCGGTGGCGATCAGCGCGGTCGGAAAACCGTGGCTCCGATACAGCTCGCGGATGCGGCCGTCGATCTCCCCGAGCGAGCGCACGGTGACGTCCTCGCCGGCGCTCACCCCGGCCGTCTCCAGCACCAGACTGGCGTCGAGGCTGCCCCCGCTGACGCGCAGCTCGGTCACGATGCGGCGCGGCAAAACCGTGATGCGCAGCAGCGCTCCCTCACCCAGGGGCAGCGCCGAGACCGATGCATCCGCGTAGCGACCCGTCGCCAGAATCTCTCGCAGGAAGGCGCGTGCGTAGCCCGGGCTCAGGGGCCGCCCGAGCGGCGTTTGCCGCAGTTGCTCGGAGGCTTGCCAGCGCCCTCCCTCCGTCACCACTTCCAGGCGCGTGACGGAGCGCCCGAGCAGCCCCGGCGGCAGCGGCACCGGCGGCGCCAGATCCAGCGATAGTGGGCCCTGTGTCGGGGAATTGTCCTGCGCCAGCGCTCGCGGCGCCGCCAGAAGGATACAGAGCCATCCCAGCCACAGAGGCCAGAAGCGCTTCCGCGACGCGGGCATGGGTCCTCCTTGTAGCAGCCGAGGCCGCAAATAGGCCAAGCGGGGGTCACGCTGGCGCGGCGACCTGGCCACCCGGGGCACGGACCCCCGCCGGGCGCTCCCCCGGCCCCCTGTCCCGCAGGACCGCACGCGGCTGCTGAGACGCTCTGGTGGCGTCAGACCCCGCGCTGTATGGTCGAGGCTGGCAGCATGAACCCGCACTCGACCGCTGGCGACGTGAGCCCATGAGCGCCGCCGAGGCGTCGAAGCGGCAGGCGGCGCAGGCCGCGCTGGCCTATCTGCCCGAGCGAGGAGTGGTGGGTCTGGGCAGCGGCTCGACCGCGGGATACTTCATCGAAGGCGTGGCGCGCCTGGTGGCCCAGGGGCGCGAGCTCTCGGGCGTTGCCACCAGTGAGGAGAGCCGCCGTCAGGCCCAGAGCCTGGGCATTCCCCTGTTGGGAGATGCGGGCCCGTGGCTGGTCGACGTGTGCGTGGATGGCGCCGACGAGGTCAGTCGAGAGCTGGATTTGATCAAGGGGGGAGGGGGCTGCCACACCCGAGAAAAAATCGTGAATCGCGCGGCGCGCTGCAACATCATCGTCGTCGACGAGTCCAAGCTCAGCGAGCAGCTGGGAGAAAAATGGGCAGTGCCGGTGGAGGTTCTACCCTTCGGTATCGGCAACGCGCGGCTGTCGCTGGGGCGCTGGGGAACCGTCACGCTCCGGCAACGCCGGGGAGATCCCGTCATCACCGACTCGGGCAATGGCATCCTGGACGTGCGGGTCGGGCCCATCGCCGACCCCACCGCGCTGGAGCGCGAGCTCCGCAGTATCCCGGGCGTCGTAGATACCGGTCTGTTTATAGCGCGGGCGGATGTGGTGATCGTGGCGGGAGACCACGGCGTGCGCGAGTTGCGCCGCAGCTGAGGGCGCTGGCGACTCCTGGTATACGGGTCGAGAAAGTTTCGGGAGCGAGCCTGCCGCTCGGGGCGCCGGTCCACCTTCCCGCGCCCTCTCGGGCTGGAGCTCCGACATCAGCTCCAGAGTCATCTCGGAGGTCACCTACCGAGTGACCTCCCGAACCAGCTCTTGACGCGAGCCCTCGGAGCAGCTTCGGAAGATACAGCCGCGAGCACCCTCTTTCGCCGGAGCAAAGCGATTGACGGCGCCTACTTTCCCGGTCAAGACTGTGCGCTGAAGTGCCTCCTCCGCTGAGAATCGAAGTCGCCGGTCAGACCGACGTCGGACGCAAACGGAAGCATAACGAAGACAGCTTCGCCATCTTCTCCGAGCACGGTCTCTACTTGGTCGCTGATGGCATGGGCGGCCATGCCTCCGGGGAGGTGGCCTCCCAGCTCGCCGTGGAAACGATGCGAGACTTCTTCCAGATGACGGAAGAAGATCCGGAGCGGACCTGGCCCTACAAGATGGACCATAGCCGCGGCTATGAGGAGAACCGCCTCGTCACGGCCATCAAGCTGAGCAACCTGCGTATCTTTGAGACGGCGCAGAGCAATCACAAGCAGCGCGGCATGGGCACCACGATGGTGGCCATCTTCGCGGTGGAAGACGGCATTCACATTGCCCACGTGGGCGACAGCCGCGTCTACCGGGTGCGCAACCATCAGATGGAGCAGTTGACGGAGGATCACTCCCTGCTCAACGACTACCGGAAGATGAAGCGCCTGACGGAGGAAGAGATCGCCAACTTCCCCCACAAGAACGTGATCGTGCGCGCTCTGGGCATGAAAGAGAGCGTCAAGGTCGACACCCGTTTCGAGCTGCCCCAGGAGGGCGACGTGGTGTTGCTCTGCACGGACGGCCTGGCGGGCCCCTGTAGCGACCAGGAGATCTTCGAGATCGTCGATTCGACGCCCGATCTATCGATCGCAACGCAGAGCCTGATCCACGCGGCCAACGAGCGGGGCGGTCCCGACAACGTGACGTGCGTGCTCGCGCGTTGGATCATCTAAGAGCGGGCGAGCGCCGGGCGCGGCGCCTCCGACGTCAGCTGTGCGCGTGGGTGGCGTGCGCGTGGGCGCTGTGCGCGCTGCTCGCGAGCTCTGCTTACGCTGCAGAAGAGGTCGCAGGGCCTCCCGCTGCGCCGCTGTCTGCAGCCGTTCCGCTCCCGCCGCCTCCGGCGCGGCCGGAGCCACGGCTCGATCCGCCCTGGCCCGAGCTGGCGGCAGTGTTCCCCGGCTTCATCTTGCACGGCTCGGGCACCTGGCTGCAGGGGCGCACCGTCACGACCGAGCGCTTGCTGATGCTCGAGGGCATCGGCCTCCTGGCGACGTTGATGAGCGGTCTGGTGCTCTGGGAGACCGGCGCCGCGCGTGACATCGTTGGCCCGACCGCGCTCACCGCGGTGGCGGGCGTGGGCACCTTTGGGTCGTCGTTCCTGGCGAATCTGTACGCCACCTGGGCTCCGGCGGCGGGCTGGGGCGAGCCGGAGCGCAGCCTGCCGCTGCTGGAGTCTTCGGTCGGCTACCAATACGTGGGCGATCCTCAGTTCGACTATCACCATTTCGTGACCACCCGCATCGATGCGCGGCTGCGCTCCTGGCACCTGGGGCTGCGCGCGGCGTATGCGCCCGATCCCGGCAACCAGCGCCTCGAGCTCCTGGCCGGCTATCGCCTGCTGGGCCCCAATGCCTACGGCGCGCGCGCCCGCGACGGTTCGTACCTGGAGCCCCAGCTCGGTTACTCCGAGCATCGATTTGACGGCTCCGGCTTCCTCACGCGCACCTTTGAGATCAAGGCCGAGGGCAGGCTGGATGCCGCTCGCCTCTTGCCCGACGTGCGCGGAGCGTTCTTTCAACTGGGCGCGGGTTGGGCCAAACAGTGGATCGTGTTCGATCTGCCCGGTGTCGACGCGCAAGATTCGACGAGCCTGCTCCTGGCGCACATGGGCTTCGGCGTCTACGTCGGCCAACGTGAGGCCCTGGCAGCGAGCGGCGGCGAGTTCGAGCTCTACTACGACCATCGCCACGACGGCTTTGCCGGAGGTCTGAAGCTGAATGGCCTCGGCAGCGGTGCGGCGGGGCACCTGGGCCTGGCGGGTCACTACTATATTTCACAGGCGTGGGGACTGCGTGCGCTGGCGGAGGTGGGCTCGGCGTGGGTGCTCGGCCTATCGGCGCTGCTGCGGGTGGGGACACGATGAGCGCGCGCATCCCTCGCTGCTGGCTCGGCTCGCTCGGCGTCCTCGGCTTCTGGGGCGCCGCCCTCGGGCTGTGTACGCAGGCGTGCCTGCGGCCGAGCGAAGAGCGCGCGCGGCAGGATCAGGAGGTCGGCAGCGCGGACGATGGCCGCATGAGCGTGGAGGTGGAGGGCGGGCACGCCGTCGTGCGCGAGCTCGACACCGGCTACGTCTCGCTCTGGGCCAGCGCCCCGCGCCTCCGCATCGACGTGCGGTTCCTGCGGCCCCCGCCGGACGAGCTGCTGCTCAGCATCTACAACTGCATGCCCGAGGCGCAGCTCAGCGGCGTGCCGGTGTTACAGAGCGGGCGAGATGCGGCCGGCGTGTGCTGGTTCCGGCTCGGGCCCCTCGCCGGCGCGGCGGCGCTGGGTCTGCGCGTGGAGCCGCCCGACTCCGAGCGAGGGAGCCCCTTTCGCTTTGCCGTGATGAGCGACGTGCAGGAGGCGATCGACGGCGTTCAAGACATCTACGACGTGCTCAACCTCGAGCCCGACGTGGACTTTCTGCTCGGCGCCGGCGACCTCACCCAGCGGGGCACCGCCGAGCAGCTCGAACGCTTTCAGCAGGAGCTCCAGTCGCTGAAGATCCCCTACTACACGACCCTCGGCAACCACGAGCTCGGCGAGACCCCGACGCTGTACCACCGCTACTTTGGTCGGGGCAGCCAGAGCTTTGCCTACAAGGGCGTGCGCTTTAGCCTGATCGATTCGGCCAGCGCCACCCTCGATCCGATCGTGTTCGGCTGGCTCGACGACTGGCTCACCCTCGGCGCAGGCCAGCTCCACGTCGTCGCCATGCACATCCCCCCACTCGATCCGATTGGCGTCCGCAACGGCGCCTTTGCCAGCCGCAACGAAGCCGCCAAACTCCTCGCCCGCCTCGCCGCCGCAGGCGTCGACCTCACCTTGTACGGTCACATCCACAGCTACTACCACTTCGACAACGCCGGCATCCCCGCCTTCATCAGCGGCGGCGGCGGCGCCATCCCCGAGAAGTTCGACAACATCGGTCGCCATTTTCTGATCGTGGACGCCGATCCGCTCGCTCAGCGTTTCGAAGTGCGAGTGGTGCGGGTGGATTGAGGTCAGGCGCTGGGCGCGTCGGGCGCACGTCGCGTGACCCAACGTGGGTTTGCGACAGGAAAGCCTGGATAGGAGGAAGTCATGTAGATGAAATGATTGAAACCTTGTTGGAGCCCTGCAGCTGGCAAAGGTTGGCCACCACCCAGAAGCGAGTCTTGCGTA
>Ga0315912_10002925_pt1 | contig 17515 bp, 14 predicted proteins | sample VfabasoilMG_FD_204469 | JGI IMG/M metagenome (GOLD analysis project Ga0315912, IMG submission 204469) | Garden soil microbial communities collected in Santa Monica, California, United States - V. faba soil | ecosystem: Environmental > Terrestrial > Soil > Garden | place: USA: California...
CCGGGCCGCTGCTTCATCGAGGCCCTTGTCCAGCTTGCCGATCGCCGACTGGCGGTCGTAGGCCCACTCGCGAGCCGCATCCGTGTGGTGCACGTAGAGGCAGAAGCGCGGCCCCGCACCAGCCGCGGTCCACTGCAGCATCTCCAAGTCGCCGTCGGAGTTGCCGAAGGCCGCGATCGGGCGGCGGCCGATGTGCCGCTGGATCCCGACCGGTTTGCCGGCCTTGTCGTCGACAAAATCGATCTCGGGCAGCTTCACGAGCACCGGCTTCCCGTCGCGCAGCTCGAACTCGAGCTTGCCGCTGCTGCCGACGACCTGCTCGGGCGGGATGCCGTAGACCCTCTCGACCCACGGGCGCATGAACTCGATGCCCCCGCCGGAGACGATGAAGGTCTTGAAGCCGTTCGCACGCAGGAACGCGAGCAGCTCGAGCATCGGCTGGTAGACCATCTCGGTGTACGGGCGCTTCGTCGTCGGATGCCGCGCGGTCGCGATCCACTCCTTGACGATCGCCTCGAACTCCTCGGTGGTCATGCCCGCGTGCGTGGCCATCACGATCTCGAGCAGCGCCTTCTCGCCGCCGGCGAGCGCGGCCTTGGTGTCGCCCTTCAAGAGCGAGGCGAAAGGCTCCTTGTCCTTCCACTCCGGGTGCTGCGGCGCGAGCACCTTCACGCGCTCGAGCGCGAACAGGAACTGGAAGTACAGCGGCTGCTCGGCCCACAACGTGCCGTCGTTGTCGAAGGTCGCGATGCGCTCGGCAACTGGCACGAAGTCCGGCGAGCCTTCCTTCGTCACCTTGGCGACGAATTCCAGGATGGACTGTTTCGCCTTGCCCTCGTTCCACGAGGGCAGCGGGTCGGCGGACCGCGCCGCCAGACAGAGCAGTGCCGCCGCGCAGGATGTGAGGACGCCCATGGCGACTCGCCTTCGAACTACTTGCCTTGCGAGGCGGGCGCAGCGGCGTTCTCGCCGGAGGTCGCTGCGCGCGGCCGACGCGGTTCAGTGATCACCGTGCGGCGCTTCCAGCTTGCGCATGGTTTCGTCCAGGATCTTCTTGATGCTGAGCGAGTCCGCGCCCTGGCGCGGAGGGTATTCCACCAGGCTCTTGATGTGCGCCGAGATGTACGGGCTCGACGAGTTCAAGGCCCACAGCTTCGAGGCGAAGAAGCGCCGGGCCGTGGTGCCCCACTCGTGCGACTCCTGGTCCATCCTCTCCAGCGGGTCCATCAGCAGATTGAACAGGTACGGGATGCTGGTGTAGGTCTTGGCGTTCCACCAGCTGCCGTCCTTCTTGACGCCGATGTGCATCTTCCAGGCGTCGACGCGCAGGGCCATGAGGTCCGTCTCGTCGTAGTAGAAGACCTCGCGGCGCGCGGACTTTTCGGCCTCGCCGGTCCAGTGCGCGAGGTTGTTGTAGCCGTCGAGGTGCACCTTGTAGGTCGCCTGCCCCAGCTGCTTGCCGGTCAACAGCTCGTCCTTCAGGTTCGGCAACCCCGCCGCCGCGGCCAGGGTGGCGAAGACGTCTTCGTGGTTCTGGATGCCGTTCGACTCACTGCCGGGCTTGATCCTGCCGGGCCACTTGACGAGGAACGGCACGCGCACGCCGCCTTCCCAGGTCGTGCCCTTCTCGCCGCGGAAGGGCGCATAGCCGCCGTCCGGCCAGAGCATCAGCTCGTTGCCGTTGTCGGTGGTGTAAACGACGATCGTATTGTTCGCGATGCCGAGGTCGTCGAGCTTCTTGAGCAGCGCGCCGACTTGCTCGTCGTGCTCGATCATCTTGGCGCGCACGACGTCCTCCTCGCCGCGCCCCTCGTCCACGGCCTTCTGGATGTACTTCTGCGGCGAGTGCGAGTGGATGTGGATCGCGGTCGAATTGAACCAGCAGAAGAAGGGTTTGTCGCCCTTGCCGGCCTTGTCCAGCCACTGCAGCGTGTGGTCGAGCACCTCGCCGTCGAAGGTCTCCATGCGCTTGCGCGTCAGCGGCCCGGTGTTCTCGAGCTTCTGCTTGCCCACGCGCCCGAACTTCGGATCGACCGTCGGGTCGTCCACGTCGCTGGCCCAGGCGTGCAGCACGCCGCGCGGGCCCATCTTCTTCAGGTACTCGGGGTTCTTCTGGCCGGGGTAGTCGAGCTGCTCGGGCTCCTCTTCCGCGTTGAGGTGGTAGAGGTTGCCGTACCACTCGTCGAAGCCGTGCACCGTCGGCAGGAACTCGTTGCGATCTCCCAGGTGGTTCTTGCCGAACTGCGCTGTCGCGTAGCCCTGCGATTTCAGAACCTCGGCCAGCGTGGGATCCTCCTTCTGGATCCCGCGCGTCGAACCGGGAATGCCGATGGTGGTCATACCGGTGCGGATCGGCATCTGCCCGGTGATGAAGGCTGCGCGGCCGGCGGTGCAGCTCGGTTGGGCGTAGTGATCCGTGAAGAGCAGGCCCTCCTTCCCGATGCGGTCGATGTTCGGCGTGCGGCCCATCATGCCGTGCGTGTAGATGCCGACGTTCCAGGTGCCGATGTCGTCGCCGAAGATGACCAGGATGTTGGGCTTCTTTGCCTGCGTCGCAGGCGCGGGCGCGGCGGCATCCTCGCCCGAGGTCGCGGCCAACGGCGCGGAGCAGGCGAGCAGCGCGAGTACGCTGAGCGCCAGCGGTTGGAGCAGTCCGGAGAGATTGTTCGAGCACTTCATGGCTTCCTCCTCAATCGCCCGAGGGATCCCAATCCGAGTCGGGATCGAAGGCCTGGATCTCCGCAGCCTTCTTCTCCGTGTCGTCGCCGAGATCGCGCTGATAGACGATGCCCTGCTGGTTGACCTGGAAGGTCATCACGCCGGACATGCCGTACTTCGCCGGCCAGGCGAGCAGCGCGAAGCCGCCGGTCACGCGTCCGTCCGCGTCGACGAACTTCTTGGCGCCGCCGGGAGCGTTCTTGCCCTGCTCGGAAAGCACGCGGTAGTAGTAGCCGTGGTACGGCAGCCGTTCCCCTTCGCTGTGCTTGTACCCCTGGCCCGCAGCTTCGGCGACCAGCGGCCCGAGCGGGCTCTCCGGCTCGCCCTCTGCGCTGGGCCAGTAGAGACCGTCGTGCTTGCCCTCGCTGCTGAAGAGCTTGCTCGCGAACGCGGGCGGCGCGCCGTCGCGCCCTTCGGACGCGTACTCGCGCTGCGCGTCGACGTAGGCGTGCAGCGTCGCGAGCGTCGAGAGCTCGTTGCGGCCGACGCGCCGGTTCGCGATCTCCTCGGCGCCGGCCTCGACGTCGAAGTGCCAGGCTCCGTCCTGGCGCACGAGCGGAACCGGGAAGGGCCAGGCATCGTTGCCGAGCAGCGCGATGCACGTGTCCGCGCTCTGCTCCTCGAGGACGATCTTCTCGCGGATGTACTGCTGCACGCGCAAGCCGTCCTCGCGGTCGGCAACCTCGTCGCCCGACTGCAGCATCTCGGGACCATCGGCCCCGAGCAGCCGTTCGGCGCGCGCGTTGTCGCGCGATCCGATGGTGTCCGCCAATTCGTACAGCGCCGCTGCCGGCGTGGCGAAGCCCGCCGTCTGCGGCGTGCTCTGGCAGCCGAGAGCGAAGAGCGAGACGAGCGAGAGAGACGCGATCGATCGTGTGAGCATGGGTTCGATTCCTTTCACTTCCTCAGCGCCGGCCTCGTCCACCGCCGCCGCGACCGCCGCCGCCGCGTGCGCCCCCGCCGCGGCTCGACGATCCACGCGAGCTCGCCGAACGATCGGCTCCGGGTGAGCGCGAGCCGCTCAAGGCGCCGCTCGACCTGCCCGTGCTCGCGCTGGGTCGCGCAGCCGGCTTCGAGCCCGTGCCCGCGGAAGGCCGTGCGCCACCGGCTGCCGGCTTGTTCCCCGCCGCGGGGCGCTGCGCAGCGCTCGCGCCGCCGCCGGCCTTGGAACCCGAGCGATCGTAGCCGCGCGCCTGGTCCTTCGAGACGCGGTTCGAACCTGCGGACCCGCCGAACTTCTGCGCCGTCTGAGGGTTCTTGTAGTTGGCGCCCTTGCGGTGCTCGGGGTTGTGGTTCCACGAGTCCCGGCCGCCGCCGGGCTTGCTGTCGCGGCCGCCGTTGATGTTCGTGTTCTTGTTGAAGTTGTTGAAGTTGTTGTTGTTGATCGTGATGTCGTTGCCGTGCCAGTTGCAGCCGCCCCAGCAGCCACCCCAGGCGACGCCGACGCTGAACGCGAAGAGCAGCCCGCCCGTCGGATAGGCCGGGTACATCGGCGGGTAGTAGTAGGTCGGGTACGACCAGCCGCCGTAGACGGCCGTCGGATAGTAGGTCGGCACGTAGACGACCTCGGTCTTGGTCGACTCGATGATGATGATGTCGCCGTCCTGCGTGACTTTCTGCTGCTCGCCCGACTTCAGGTTCCCGGCCTCGAGCGCCTTCTTGCGCATCTTCTGGACGGTCTGCATCAGCTCTTCCTTCTGGCCCAGGAACGCGTCGCCGAGGTCCTGCGTCCAGTCGAGGCTGTCGTTCATCTGCTTCAGCACGGAGGGCAGTCCGCACAGGCCCTTGACGGCCGGATCCCAGTCCTGCTTCTTGAGCGCCTCCTCGAGCGCGCTGCCCTTGAGGCTCGAGTTCTTCTGCACCCAGCGGTAGGCCTCGACGATCTCGAGCGGGTAGGTCGAGGACATCAGGATCTGCGACAGCAGCGCGTCGGGGTGCAAGGCGATCGGCGCGACGATCTGCTCGAGTTGTTCGGTCGTGAAGGTGGCGCTCGCCGCGGCCGGCTTGGCCGGCGCCGCCTGCGCGGGCGCAGCCTGCGCCGGCGCGGGTGCCGGTGTGGGCGTCTGCTCCGCGGGCTTGGCCGGAGCGTCCTGGACGCTCGTCGAATGCGGAAGTGCGAACGGCGCGAAGAAGAGCAGGTAGGCGATCTTCATGGCGGGTCAGTATGTCCTTGCACCCGCCGTGCTGCCAGTGGACGGCCGCCGTTATACTCGCGCCCCATGCTCGCTCTGGTTGCACTCGCGGTTCTCGATTCCGCACCTGCTCCCGCCGCGTGGCTCGACGTGCCCGCACCGACTTCGAAGTGGACCTTCGACTGGGCGCCGTACTACTGGTCCGCGAGCCTCTCCGGCGATCTCACGATCGACGGCCAGGATGTCGACCTGGACGGCGGCGGCGGCGACGGCTCCTCGGGTGAGACCGCGCTCTACGGCTACCTCGGCCACCTCGAAGCCCACCACGGACCCTGGAGCTTCGTCCTTGCGCCGATCTTCATCAAGTACGACGTGCTCGGCGGCCAGCCGCCGACGACCGATGCCGACGTGACGATCAAGGCGCAGGTGCACGAAGCCTTCGTCGCGCGCGAGTTCGCGGAGGGCTGGGAGTGGATGGCCGGTGCGCGCTACCAGCAGATCGAGACCGACCTCGATCTCTCGATCGGCGGCGTGCCGAGCTCGTCGCACGAGAGCTCGAGGAACTGGACCGATCCGATCGTCGGAGCACGCTATCGGACGCCGCTGGGCGGGGACTGGTCGCTGCACACGCGCGCGGACATCGGCGGATTCGGTGTGGGCTCCGACTTCGCCTGGAACGCGAGCGCGATGGCACAGTACAAGTTCAGCGAACTGTTCGGGATGACCCTGGGCTATCGCGCGCTGAGCATCGACTTCGAGGACCAGGGCCCCAGCGGCCGCATCGCCTACAACCTCTCGATGTACGGGCCGATCATCGGGGTAAGCTTCTCCTTCTGAGCCCCCGCGCCGGAGGATTGCCATCCGCCACCCGATCGCAGCGCTGGTCTTCGGCTTCTGCCCGGTCGTCTACGCGCAGGATGCGCCCGCGACTGCGCCGGCCGGGACGGCCCCGCCGCGCATCGCGCTCGTGCTCTCGAGCGGCGGCGTGCGCGGACTGGCGCACGTCGGCGTCTTGCAGGCGCTGGAGGAGCAGCGGATCGAGGTCGACCTCGTCGTGGGCACGGAGTGGGGTGCCCTGGTCGGCGGCCTGTATGCCGCCGGACTGACCCCCGAACAGATCCAGAAGGAGCTGCTCGCGCCCGACTGGCTGGCCGCGATCCAGGATCGCCGTCCGCGCCAGACGATGGACATGCGCGCGAAGGAGGAGGACCGCGAGTTCCTCTTCGACCTGCCGCTGGGCCTCGACAAGCGCGGCCTGATCCTCCCGCCGGGCCTGTGGGGCGGAGACCGGTTGCGCCTGGAGCTCGCGCGCATGACGCTCGGGACGCTCGACATCCCGCGCTTCGACGATCTGCCCTGGACCTTCCGCGCGCTGACGACGGAGTTCACACACGGCACGTCGGTCGCGCTCGACTCCGGATCGATGGCGCAGGCGATCGAGGCCAGCATGGCCATGCCGGTGCTCTGGCCGCCGGTGAGCTACGGCGGACAGCAGATGATCAGCGGCGCGATCACCGACCCGCTGCCCGTCGACGTCGCGCTGGCCGCGGGCGCCTCGTACATCATCCTGGTCGATCTCGGGGATCCCGAGGCCGGGACCGGACAGCCGACGTTCGTCACCGTCGGAGAGCGCGTGCTCGACATCGCCTGGGCGCGCAAGGCAGCCGAGGCGCGCCTGCGGCTGCGCGCGGGCGACCTGCTTTGCACCCCCGAGGTGCAGGGCATCGACTTCAAGGAGCTCGAAGTCGGCCGGCAGCTGATCGAGCGCGGCCGGGAAGCGGGCCGGGCGCTGGCCGAGCGCCTCGCGCCCTTCGCGCTGGAACGCGCGACGTTCGAGGAGCACCTGCGCCAACGCCGCTCGCGCGCGCAGCAGGAACCGATCGTCGACCGCGTGGTCGTGGCCGAAGGCTGCGTGCTCTCGGCCGAGTCGGTGCGCGCCCGCATGCAGACCCGCGACGGGCAGCCGCTCGACACGCAGGTCGCCGCGCTCGACCTCGCGCGGCTCTACGGCCTGCGCCTCTTCCAGCGCGTCGACCTCGAGCTCGTGCCGACGACCCCGGGACACGCGGAGATGCTCGTGCGCACCGAGGAGCTTCCGACGACTCCGCTGCACTGGCGCACGGGCCTGACGGCCGAATTGAGCGCCGGTCGAGCGGTCAACTTCCAGATCGGCGCCGCGGTGCGCTGGGCACCCTCCGACGACTGGGGCTCGGAGGGCCGACTGCAGCTCGAGGCCGGCAACCGGCTGGCTGCCGAGCTCGATTACCGCAAGGCGCTCGAACCTTCGGGCAAGTGGTTCCTGGTGCCATCGGCTTCGTGGGAGAAGAACCCGGTCGTGGTCAATCCGGGCACGGGCGCGACCGCGGCGCAGTATTCGGTCGAGGAGACCGACCTGGCGATCGACCTCGTGCGCGAGTGCGGCAAGGACTGGGAGCTGCGCGCGGGCTTCCTCTACCACACGGGCGTCTCGACGCTCGATTTCGGCGATCCGCTGCTCAATCCGACGGACAGCTTCAGCGAGAGCGGCTTCCGCACGGGCATCACCAACGACAGCATGGACGACACGGCCTTCCCCGCGGACGGCTCGTACCTGACGGCCGACTGGTTCCGGCCTTCCAACTCCAGCGAGGTCGGTCACGACGAATCGGTCGCGATCCGCATCGACCACGCGCTGAGCATCGGCCGGGACTCGCTCGTGATCGGCGGCGAACTCGACAGCGTGCTCAACGATCAGGCGAGCGTGCAGAGCTTCTTCCCGCTGGGAGGCTTCCTGCGTCTGTCGGGATTGCCCTCCGATGCGATCAGCGGCCCGACGGCGGCGCTCGCGCGCATCGTCTACCTGCACCCGCTGCAGACTCGCACCTTGAAGCCCGGGATCTTCACCTGGTACGCCGGCGCGTCCCTGGAGGCCGGCAACGTGTTCCAGGAGTGGCGCGACATCACGTTCGAAGGCCTGAAGCCCGCGGGCTCGGCCTTCCTCGGCGTGGACACGTTCATCGGCCCGGCCTACCTCGGGTTCGGGATGACCGAGGGCGGGCAGACGAGCGTGTTCCTCGTCTTCGGGCGCGTGTTCTGAATCGGAAACGGCGATGCCCGGCGGATGAGCGGAGCTACAATCCGCGCCCTCATGATCCCCTTCCAGCTCCTGGCCCTCGTCATCGCTCTGCCTGCGGAGAGCCCCGCGCCCGCAGTCGATCCGCGCCCGAACTGGCTGCAGCGCGAGTTGCGCGGTGCACCGCCGACCACCCAGGCGTCCACCAATCCGCCGCCGACCTTCGTTCCGCCGCCGGCGCCGCAGCCGACGAGCTACCTCCAGGGGCTGTTCGGCATCACCGAGCTGCGCCTGAAGGACATGAACCTCGATTCGGGCCTCGGCAGCTTCGAAAGCTCGGACGATGCGACGATGCCGCTGATCGGCGGAGCCATGCAGCGCGTGATGACGGGCGAGAAGCTGCACCTGGGCGTCGAGGGCGGCTTCCTCATGGGCTGGATGGGCAACGTCGAGTCGGTCGTCATCGGGCCCGGTGGTGGCGCCCTGCTCGTGGCCGACAACGACGTCTTCATGCTGGAGGGCTTCGGCGGCCTCTACGCGGACCTGATGCTGGGCGACAAGCTGCGCCTCTACGCGGGCGCGGGCGGGCTGATGGACTGGGCCTCGGTCAACTTCGACTATGTCACTGCGGGCAACGTCTACATCCACGACTACGAGAGCGGGTTCGGGTTCGGCCTCTACACGCGCCTGGGCTTCGACATCCCGATGCAGTCGGGCATGCGCATCGGCTTCTGCTGGCGCTGGTTCGAATCCGAACTCGACCTGGGCGGCGGACTGAACGACGTCGAGATCGACGGCATGCAGTACATGCTGACGTTCACGCAGAGCATGTGACCCACGGAAAGGACCCCATGTACGAACTCGTTCTCGCCCTACGTGTCGCCTTGATCGCCGCCGCGGCGGATCCGTCCGGCGCGCCGCCCCCCGTGCGGCCGGAATCGGAGATTCTGCGCATGTTCGCGCCGGAGATGCCCGTGCTGAGCCGGGTGCCCGATGTGCCGCAGATCCCGAACAACCCCGCGCTCACGGACACGTGGTTCTTCGCCGCGGGCACGACCTTCATGAACTCGAACACGCAGGCGGAGCTCAGCGGCAGCTCCGGGGCCGGCGCGGTGATCGACTTCGAGAATGCGTTCGGGCTGGCCGAGAACAAGTGGGCGCCGGAGCTCCTGGCGCGCTGGCGCTTCTCGGAGCGCTGGCGCCTGGAGTTCGAGTACTTCTCGCTCAACCGCTCGAACTCCAGGACGACGCTCAACGACGTCACCTGGGGCGACACGACGATCCCGGCCGGCACCAACGTCAAGGCCAACTTCGACGTCACGGTCCTGCGCGTCGGCTGCGGCTACTCGTTCTTCAAGACACAGGACAAGGAGCTCGGCGTGGCCCTGGGTTTCCACGTGACGAAGTTCGAGGCCGGTCTCGAAGCCACCGGGTTCTCGACGGAAGACGCCAAGGTGACCGCGCCGCTGCCCGTCGGCAGCGTCTACGGGCAGTTCGCCCTGACCGACGAGTGGTCGCTGCAGGGCCGGCTCGATGCCTTCAGGATCCAGTACGATCCGTTCTACGGCAACATCCTCAGCATCGGCGTCGACGCGCTCTGGCAGCCCTGGCGTCACCTGGGCTTCGGCCTGGGCTGGCGCACGCTGCAGGTGGCGGGCGGAGTGAGCGGCGACAACTGGGAAGGCGAGCTCAGCACGACCTACACGGGCCCGATCGCGTTCATCTCGTCCTCGTTCTGAGGCCCAGCGAAGCCAACCCATGAAACACCTGATCTGCTTGCTCCTGCTCCTGCTCGCTTCCTGCAAGGGACCCGCGCGACAGAACGTGCCGCTGCCCGCGCAGGACGTGCTGCTCACCAGCCCGGACCTCGCGCGCATCTACTGCGTGCGCGAGGAAGAGGTCGGTTCGACCGGCCTGCGCACGGCTGGGATCGAAGTCCGCGACAACGAAATGCTGATCGGAGAGCTGAACTCGGGCACGTTCCTGTGCTGGGAACGCAAGGGCGGCCGCACGCTCGGACGCGCCTTCTACAAGGCCCTCGATCCCGCGCTCGGCAACCTCGACGGGATCGGCGATCTCGACTGTCCGGCGGGCAGCGTGTACTTCTACAACGTCACGGTGCGCCGCGTGGACGGCAAGCCCGTGTTCACGGCGCTCAAGACCGAAGAGGGCCGCGCACTCGTCGCCAAGCGCAAGTGGGCCGGCCAGGACTGATGCGCGTCAGCGCGCCAGCTCTTCGACGTACGCGCGCCAGCCGTTCTCGATGTCCTTCTTGGACATGTCGAGCGCATCGCAGAAGGCGCTGATCGAGATCTTGCCCCGGGCGCCTTCGCGCAGGAACTTGCCGTAGCTCCCGCGCAGGGTCTTCTGGCGCCCGAAGACCATGTAGTGCACGAGCGTGTAGGCCGACGCGTTCATGTCCCCGCGCTTCTCGTCGGCGTTGAAGTCGTTGCCGCTGGCGTTGAAGAGCCTGTCGAAGGGGATCTTGTCCGCCAGCGCGCGCTCGAACAGGCGCTTGTCCGGGACGCCGATCTCGCTCCACTTGCCGAAGCGCACGGCGGGCGCCGCCATGGCGAAGAGCTCCGCGATGCCGCTCGCCGTCCACTGCGGCACCTGGGCCGAGGTGCCCGAGCCGCGACGCAGCGCGTTGAAGAGCATCAGGCGCGTGAGCTCGTGGATCACGCCCGAGACGCTCGGATCGGGATCGGCCAGCACGTTCAGCGTGTTGATGCCCGGCGCGAACCAGATCGGATCCCCCACGACCGGCCCGACGGGGAAGTCCTGCTTGCGGGCGTAGACGCGCACTTCGGGCGCTTCGTCGAAGAGGAACAACTCGAGCGGCGCACCCAGCGTCTCGTAGAAGCGCCGGTAGTTGCGCTCGAGCCCGAGCGCGAGGTCGAGGGCCAGAGGCAGGTCGAGGTCCGTCTCGAGCTTGAAGTGCGTGCACTCGATCAGCAGCGCCTCCTTCCACGAGCCCTGGCGCTCGGAGAGCTGCGCGGGCGTCAGCCGCAGCTTGCCGAAGGGCACCTTGACCTCGTCCTTGACGCGCTGGACCTTGAGCGCCTTGCCGGCGAGTTCGCTGCCCGGATCCGCGAGCAGGGTGCGCAGCCAGAACTGGCGCGCTTCGGCCTCGAGACCCGCGGCCTCGCACTCCTGCGCCAGCTCGAGGAACGTCCGCGCGTCGGCCCCGGTCAGGTCGCGATCGAGGATCTTCGCCAGGCTGCGCTCGAGCGAGCGCACCTCCTTCAGGTCAGCCGGGTCGATCACGGTGTCGCGCGCTCCCTGGCGCAGGACGAGCTTCTGCGGCGTGTCGTAGACCACGCGGCCCTTCTGCACCTTCCCCGAATCGACGTACGTGACCTGATCGGGGGGCGTTCCGGCCGGGAGCAACGGAAGGAGGAGGAAGAGGGCGATGGTATTCATGGGAGGGTGCGACAGTCTGACGCTCGGCCCGGCGGCGCGCTAGGCTCGTGGGCATGTGGCCCCTCCTGCTCGCCGTACTCGCGGCGCACGACCCGCAGTCGCCGCGCTTCACGACCACGCGCAATTCGCCGATCGTGCTGCCTCTGCCCGACGAGCAGGACGCCTTCTTCTTCGTCGTCTTCGGCGACCGCACGACCGGCCCGCCCGAAGGGATCCAGGTGCTCGCGCAAGCCGTCGACGAGGTCAACCTGCTCGCGCCCGACTTCGTGATGACCGTCGGCGATCTCGTGCAGGGCTACAACGAGACGCCCGAGTGGCTGGGGCAGATGCGCGAGTACAAGGCCACGATGACGAAGCTCGCCTGTCCCTGGTTCCCGGTCGTCGGGAACCACGATGTGTACTGGCGCGGCAGCGGCGCGCGGCCGCGCACGGAGCACGAGGCGGAATACGAGCAGAACTTCGGCCCGCTGTGGTACGCCTTCCGGCACAAGCACAGCTGGTTCATCGCGCTCGACTCCGACGAGGGCGATCCGCAGACGGGCAAGAAGGATTTCAACGACCCCGCCTGCCAGTCGATGAGCCCCGAGCAGTTCGCCTGGCTCGGCGACACGCTGGCGCAGGCCAGGTCGGCCGAGAACGTCTTCGTCTTCCTGCACCACCCGCGCTGGCTGAAGAACAACTACGGCGACGACTGGGAGCGCGTGCACCGGCTGCTGGCGGGGAACGGCAACGTGCGCGCGGTCTTCGCCGGCCACATCCACCACATGCGCTACGACGGCCAGCGCGACGGCATCGAGTACTTCGCCATGGCGACGACCGGCGGGACCCACGACGAAGTCGCGCCGCGCGCGGGCTACCTGCACGAGTACCACGTCGTCACGGTGCGCAAGAACCGGCTGGCGGTGGCGAGCTTCCCGGTCGGTTCCGTGCTCGACACGCGCGCGATCACGGGCAAAGTCAGCGACGAGACGCGCCAGCTGGCGCAGTCGCTCGCGCCGCACTGGACGGGCACGCTGGCCTTCGCGGCCGACAAGTCGGTCGACGGCGAGCTGGCGCTGGAGATCAAGAACCCGACCACGCGCGCGCTGGAGCTGACGGGCTCGGGGGTGAGCGCGGACGCGCGCTGGGCCTTCGCACCCGAGCACCAGCATCTCAAGCTCGCGCCGGGCGAGACGAAGTCGCTGCGCGTGCGCGTGGCGCGCGCGCCGGCGATGCTCGACGAGTGGCTGGCGCTGCCCGAATTCGCGCTGAACGTCGACTACCTCGGCGAAGGCTGGCGCGTCCCCCTGCCCGAACGGCGCTGGGCCATGCCGCTCGAGGTCGCCGCGCTGCCGCTCCCGCCGCGGCCGGCCGTCGAACGCGTGCTCGCGCTCGAGGGCCAGCGCGACGCGCTGCTGGTCGAGAGCGCGCGGCTGGCGCCGCCGGACGGCCCGCTGACGCTCGAAGCCTGGTTCCGTGCGAAGAGCTTCGCCAAGCGCACGGGCCTGGTGTGCAAGACCGAGTCGAGCGACTTCGGCCTGTTCGTCAGCGAGGGACACCCGACGTTCAGCCTGCATCTCGGCGGCAAGTACGCGACGGTCGAGAAGAAGGACCTCTCGATCACGACCGGCGATTGGCACCACATCGCGGGCGTCTTCGACGGCCGGGAGGTGCGCCTGTACCTCGACGGGGCGCTGATCGACACGCTCAAGGCCGCGGGCAAGCGCGACACGAATGCGCTGGCGCTGGTCGTCGGCGGAGACGTCGACAAGCAGGGCAAGCCGGTGGATACGTTCGCCGGAGAACTCGACGAGGTGCGGCTCTCGAAGAGCGCGCGCTACCGGGGCGAGAGCTTCGTTCCCGCGAGACGGCTCTCGACCGACGCCGACACGCTGCTCTGGCTGCCGATGGACGGCGCGCTCGGACCCTGGGTCCCGGACCACTCCGGCCGCGGCGCCAGCGCCACGCGCGCCGGGGCCGCGCGCCTGGTGGAGGCGCGGTGAGCGAGCGGCCCGACGTCCGACTCCCGCGCTGGAGCCGGATCGCGCTGCTGCTCGCGCCGCTGGACCTGCTGCTGCTCGGGTGGGCGATGCTGCTCTACGCCCAGCCCGCGCGCGGGCCGGCGCTGGTCTTGATCGGCGCCGGCTTCCTGCTCTTCCTCGCGGTCCTGATCCAGAGCTTCGCCTGGGTCACGGTGATCGCCTTCTTCGCCCGCGAGCGCGCGCGCGAGGGCCTGTTCGCGGCTGCCGTGCTCTTCGGGCAGCTCGTGAGCCTGCTCGCGCTGCTCTGGCTGGCCGCGCCCGCGCTCAGATCTCGAAGCGGTTGACCTCGCCGGGTCGCAGCCGAATGGCGATGGTCTTTACGGGCTGGCCGCCGCGCAAGAGGACGATCGAGCGCGCCGCGGAGCTCGCCGAGAGCACGCCCGAGCGCCCGTCGACCAGCGGCGCCTCGGTGTAGGCGTTGGTGTGCTGCTCGTCGATGCGCAGGACATCGAGCCCCGCGTCCTTGCCGTCGCGCAGCGAGATCGCGTCGTAGGCGGGCTCGTTCGAGACCTGCACGACCTCGAAGGGGCAGCGCTGGAAGACGACCAGCTTCAGCGCCTGCTTGTCCCCGCTGCGCGCGATGGCGAACTCGTCGGGCACGATGCCTTCGCCCGCGACCCCGATCTTCATGCCCTCGGCGGGCACGTCGGTGAACTCGAACTGCCCCTCCGCGCCGGACTTCGATTTCTGCGTGCGGTCGCGCAGCGAGACCAGCACCTCACCGCCGAAGACGCGCGTGCGCGTGCCGAAGGCCTCGCGCACGAGCATCAGGCGCGCGCCGGCGACCGGCTCCTCGTTGTCGTTCAGGATGACGCCTGCCACGCGCGCGAGCAGCGCGGGAGCCTGCCACTCGATGCGCACGGGAGCGCCGCCGGCGCGGAACTCCTCGTCCGGGACGAAGTGGCTGCAGGTCTTGCTGTCCTGCAGCGTCAGGCCGTACTTCTTGTCGTCCAGTCCACCGAGCTCGAAGCGGCCGTCGGCGTCGGTCGTGACGTAGTTGTAGAAGGCGGTCGCCGGCCCGACCGGCATGAGCCAGTCGTTGAAGTGGTTGCCGTCCTGCTCGGGCAGCGAGTTCTCGGACTCCAGCGCCTGCGGCGGCACCGGTGCGCCCGCGGCCAGGAACTCGGCGTGCACGGGCATCTGGCCGATGCGGCCGACGAGCGTCGGATGCGCGAGGCTGACGCGCAGTCCCGGGACGGGCTTGCCCTGCTTGTCGAGCACCTCGCCGCGGATCGCGAGCACCGGCCCGGGCAGCGCGACCTCGACCGACTCGGGCCAGCCGCTCTCGTTCGCGCGCGGCTCGCGCGGCCGTTCCAGCACGCCCATGCGCCAGCCGGCCTTGAGCGCGACCAGCCGCTCGCTCGAGACCGCGCGCGCGAAATCGAGCGCGAAGCGGCCCTGCTCGTCGGTGCTCGTCGATGCCAGGCCCAGGAACACGCGCGCGCCCGGCACGGCGCTCCCGCGCTCGTCGACGACGCGCCCGCGCAACCCGCCCGTGAGCGGCTGCTTGGGCCGCGCGAGCACGAAGGCGATGCCCGCATCGGGCAGGAGCGGCGCGCTGCACTCGGCCTGCGCGAAGCCCTCGAGCACCGCGACCAGGCGCGCGCCCTCGATCGCGGGCAGTCCAGGGAGCGCGAAGTGTCCGGCTGCATCGCTGCTGGTCGCCCAGCCGCGGTCGAGAGAGGCCTCGAGCGGCCGATCGAAGCGCGCTTCGAAGCCCGCCGGCAGCACGTAGCGCACGCGCGCTTCCGCGAGCGGGTTGCCGTGCTCGTCGCTGACGCTGCCGGATGCGTTCGTGGCGCGCGCGACGATCAAGAGCGGCTCGAGCTGCGAGCCCTGGCGCCAGTTTGCGCTGCGCACGCTGGTCCAGGCCGGATCGGCGCACAGCACCTGCAGGTTCTCGGACGGACTCGTGAACTCGAACCAGCCGCCGTTCCCGCTCTTGCCGGCCGGCTCGCCCTGCTCGCCTGTGCGCACGGCGATGCCGGAGAGCGGCGCGCCGCCGGCGTCGAGCACGCGACCGCGCACGCTGTGCAGTGCGCTCGCAGCCGGGTCCGTCTGAGCCGGGTTGGCCGCGGCCGGCAATGCCGATTCGCGCGAGCCTCCGGGGCCGACGCCGGTTCCGCGCGGCTCCTCGACCAGCGGCGCGAGCGGCGTGGCCGCGGGCGACTCGGCCGTCAGCGTGCGCGCGTCGACGGGCGTCTCGCCGCGCTCCGAGAGCTGGGTCAGGGCGACGATCGTCCCGGTGGCGGCGACGAGCACGAGAGCGATCAGCAGCTTGGCGTTCACGATCATTCCTCCGAGGGTCAAGGTGGCGAGCGGCGAGGGCGAGCCGAGCGCGGGCAGGAGCGCGCCGAGCCAGGAAGCGCGTCCGCCGTGCGCCCGGTCGAGCCGTTCGCGCAGCAACGCGAGCCCGCGCGTGATGCGGTTCTGGATCGTCGCCGGCGAGCTGCCCAGCTTGCGGGCGATCGCGCGCGGCGGCAGGCCTTCGAAGAAGCGCATCAGGATCGCGGCGCGGTAGGGCTCGTCGAGCTCGAGCACCTGCGCCGCGAGCTCGCGGAAGACGATCACGCGTTGCACCAGGTCGCCGGGATCCGGATCGCGCGCGCCGCCGGCGAACTCCTCGCGCGCGATGCGCCGGCCTTCCGAGCGGCCGCGCTGGCGCAGCAGGTTGCGCATCACGGTCGCCAGCCAGGGCCGGAATCCGCGCGCCTCGCGCGGAGCCTGCTCGAGCGCCACGACGCAGGCCTCCTGCGCCAGCTCGTCGGCGGTCTCCGCGTCGCGCGCCAGCGTGCGCGCCATGCTGCGGATCCACTCCAGGTTCTCCTCCAGGACCGTCGCCGGAGGACGGGGCTCGGGGCGCACGCTCATCGCACGACCATGATGCCGCGCGCGGCGGATTCGAAGCAGGAACCTGGCCGGCTCAGCGCGGCAGCGCCGGGTTCGCGGCCAGGAACTGCTCGCGCCAGTGGTAGCCGGCGAGCAGCTCGGGGTGCACCTCCCCCAGCAGCGCCAGCGCGGCGTAGAGCGCCTCGACCGAGGCCAGGCCCTCGTGCGGGTCCTCGAAGGTCAGGCTCTTGCGCGGGTACGCGGTCACGAGCGGCGGCAGCCGGCGCGCCACGAGCTCGCCGTCGATGGTCTTCAGCAGCGCGGGCACCTTGCGCCAGGCGCAATCGACGAGCAGCAGCGGCAGCCCGCGGTCGCGCTCGGAGATCAGCTCGCCCGCGGGCGAGAGCAGCAGGCGCCGCCCGGCGGCCAGCCGCCGGGTGCCGTCGTAGGTGGCGAACTGGATGCCGCTCGTCCCGCGCAGCGGCGTGAGCGAGCACTTCTTCGTCGCCTCGCGCGGATCGCGCAGGATCAGGACGTCGAGCGGCATCGGGACTCCGGAAATGCGAGCGGCGAGGCACGCGCCTCGCCGCCTGGGACAGCTTGCCGCGCGCTCAGTTGGCGTAGTGCGCGTAGGCCTTGTTGGCTTCGGCCATCTTGTGGACCTGTTCCTTCCACTGCACCGAGGCGCCCGTGCCCTGGAAGGCGTCGGCGAATTCCTCGGCCAGGCGCTTGGCCATGGGCTTGCCCTTCTTCTTGCGGGCGTTGTCGACCAGCCAGCGGATCGCGAGCGACTGCTGCCGGTTGCGGCGCACTTCGCGCGGCACCTGGTAGTTCGCGCCGCCGACGCGCTTGGAGCGCACTTCGACCATCGGCTTGGCGTTCTCGATCGCCTTGTTGAAGATCTCGGCCGCGTCGACCACGTCGGGCAGGCGCTGGTGCGCGATGTCGATCGCCTCGTAGAAGATCTGCTGCGCCAGCGCGCGCTTGCCGCTGTACATCAGCTTGTTGATGATCTTGGTCGCCAGCAGCGAGTTGAAGCGCGGATCGGGCCGCAGCAGGACCTCGGTCGACTTGTAGTTGCGGGGCATGCTCTGGCTTCCTTGCTACTTCTTCGGACGCTTCGTTCCGTACTTCGAGCGACCCATCGTGCGCGTCTCGACGCCGGCCGAGTCGAGCGTGCCGCGGACGATGTGGTAGCGCACGCCCGGCAGGTCGCGCACGCGGCCGCCGCGAATCAGGACCACCGAGTGCTCCTGCAGGTTGTGCCCTTCGCCGGGGATGTAGGCCGTGATCTCCTTGCCGTTGGAGAGCCGCACGCGCGCGACCTTGCGCAGCGCCGA
>Ga0315912_10002926_pt1 | contig 17515 bp, 15 predicted proteins | sample VfabasoilMG_FD_204469 | JGI IMG/M metagenome (GOLD analysis project Ga0315912, IMG submission 204469) | Garden soil microbial communities collected in Santa Monica, California, United States - V. faba soil | ecosystem: Environmental > Terrestrial > Soil > Garden | place: USA: California...
CGTGCGGTCGAGGATCGCGCGATCGCCGAAGTTATCCGCATGCAGGAAGAGGTCGGGCTCCAGGCAATCACCGACGGCGAATTTCGCCGCACGTATTTCCACATCGATTTCCTCAAGCAGCTGGACGGCGTGCAGTCCGACGATCCCAAGATCGTCGTGAAAGCGGATGGCAAGGAAGAGCTCGCGCCGCCGGTGATGCGTGTCGTCGGCAAGGTGAAACACGCGCGCGACATCGAACGGGCCAACTTCGAATACGTGAAGGCGAACACTCGGCGCACGCCCAAGGTCACCATCCCTTCGCCCACCATGCTGCATTTCCGGGGCGGCCGCGCCGGCATCAGCCAGAAGGACTATCCGGATCTCGAGCAGTTCTACGACGATGTGGCCAAGGCATACGGTGACGAATTGCGTTCGTTGTCCGCGGCCGGCTGCAACTACGTGCAGATGGACGACACCAATCTCGCCTACCTGTGCGACACGAAGATGCGCGATGCGGCGAGGGCGCGCGGCGACGATCCGAACGAGCTGCCGCATCGTTATGCGAACTTCATCAACCGCGTGGTGGCGCAGAAGCCGACGGGCATGACGCTGGCGGTGCACCTGTGTCGCGGCAACTTCAAGAGCGCGCACGCGGCGGAAGGCGGTTATGAGCCGGTGGCCGAGGCGCTGCTGTCGGAAATGAAAGTGGACGCCTACTTCCTGGAGTACGACGACGAGCGCAGCGGGGACTTCCGGCCGCTGCGCTTCCTGCCCAAGGGCAAGATCGTGGTGCTGGGCCTGATCACCACCAAGCTGGGTGCGCTGGAATCGCGCGATTCGATCCGGCGTCGCATCGACGAGGCCGCGAAGTATGTGCCGCTGGAACAGTTGGCGCTGTCGCCGCAATGCGGTTTCTCCAGCAGTTATCACGGCAACGACATCGAGATGAGTCAGCAGACCGCGAAGCTGCGGCTGGTGGTCGACGTCGCGCGGGACGTCTGGGGGTAGAATCCCCGCATGCCGATCACCGAAATGCAGCATTACATGGTGCTCTCCAAGGACCTGGAGAGAACGCGCCATTTCTACTGCGACGTGCTGGGCCTGCGCACCGGGCCGCGGCCGCCGTTCGACTTCGAGGGCCTGTGGATCTACGTCGGCAACGTCGCCGTGGTGCACGTCGCCGGACAGGCGAGCTATGAAGATACCGGGCGCCTCAAGGAAGCCGCGCGCGAGCGCCACGGCAGTGGCAGCGTCGATCACATCGCGTTCGCCGCCAACAACTATGACGAGCTGGTGGCCAGCTTCCAGAAACATGGCGTGAAGTATCGCGCCACCCAGGTGCCCGCCAGCGACCTGCGTCAGCTGTTCGTGTTCGATCCCGACGGCATCCAGATCGAAATCAATATCCGCGCCAGCGCCTCGGGCTGAGACAGGAACGGCGAGTGGTCGGTGTCCAGCGTGAACACCGGCGCGCAGGGCAACGCCGACTGCATTGCGCGCTGCGCCGCGAGGCTCACCGCGCGGTCGCGGGCGGTCTCGACATAGGCTCGCGACGCCGTGCCGAATTTCCCTGCCGTGATTCGCAGCGGCGTGGCGAGCGGTTTCAGCGGCTCGGGCGACAGCCGCGATTGCGCATCTGCCGCGTCGGCGTCCGAACAGGTTCCATAAAAGGCCTCTCTCAGGATTTCCATGCGCAGGCTGCAGGTGATGCCGCTGCTGGCGGGAATCATGTTCGGCGCCAGCAGCGAATCGGTATCGCGGCGCGCGGCGGCCGCGACGCTGTCACCGGCCTGCAGCAGGTAGGCGCATAGATAGACCAGGCTGCGGACGGCGGACGGCGCGAGTTCGGCTGCGCGGCTGATGACCGCGCCGGCGCGGCTGTGGCCGACCAGCACCGAGCCCGGATGACTCTCGGCGATGTCGGCGACGAAACGCGCCCAGGATTCGAGGGTCACGGAGGCCGCTGGCGTGGCGTCGGCGCCCATCGACGGAAGGTCGGGAGCGATGACGCGTGCGCCCTGGGCTTCGAGCAGCGGGGTCAACCGGTGCCAGCACCAGGCGCCATGCCAGGCGCCGTGGATGAGAATGAAGGTGGGATTCACGCGCGCGGACGATACCGGGCCGCGCGGCCCGGGCATAGTTTCCCTAGTCGCGGAACATGCTGCGCGTGGTGGCGAAAGCCCGCGTGGTCAGTTCATCGAGCGGCCAGGCGCGCTGAGCCTTGTTGAGCGCCTCGATGCCCCAGGGACCGTCGTAAACCTTGCGCATCGTGTCGACGAAACCGCGCACGTCGAACTGGCCCTCGCCGCAGAAGAAACGGTGGCAGGTGGTCTCGGTCACCATATCCATGCCGGGCGGCGCCTCGAGGTAGCCGTCGTTGATCTCGATGGACATGAGATAGGGCTTGGGAATGGCGGCGACAGTGGAATAGGGAATGCCGAGTTTCACCACGTGCCACAGGTCCACGCAGATGCCGCCGTTCGGTTGGGCGGCGCCCGTGGCGAGCTCGATCATCTCGGGCAGCGATTCGATACGCGAGAAGGGCATGAACTCGAACACGATCTTCGTGCCGTGATCGCGCGCTTCCCGGCACAGCTGCGCGAATTCCTCGATGAGTTTGTCCATGGCCACGGGTGTCTTGAAGAAATCGCCCACCTTGATGTGGCGCGCACCCAGTGCCGCGGCGCTTTCCATGAGCATCCGGCGCATGGCATCCGATGCCTTGCGCTTCTCGCCGTCGACGAACCAGTCGGTGAGGAACTCGAGCTCCAGGTGTCTGATGCCGTGATCGGCGAGGATGCTCTTCATCTCGGGCAGGGAATGTTTGCCGCGCAGGTGAATGAGGTCCGAGTGCCAGATGCCCATGCCCGTGAAGCCGGCGCGTGACGCAGACGCCGCGCGTTCGCGCAGTCCGAACGGGCTGTATTCACGATCGGTATGCGGCTCGGCCGCGCCGCAGATGGTCCAGTACGAGGCGAGCAGTTCGGGAGTGCCCATGCTCAGGCCACGTAGCCGTAACGCAGGTTGCTGCGTTCACCCGCCCAGTGCGCGCGCATGGCGGAAATCTGGTCGGTATCCAGCGCCGTCTGCGCCGTCTTCGGATCGAGCTTGTAATGCTTCGCGGCATTGCCCGCGAAGATGGCGCTCTTGACGGGTCCGTCGGCCGGACCCAGCGGCTTGAAGCCATGCTTCTTCTGCATGTCGTCCGGTATTTCCAGTCTTCGCAGGGCTTCGATCTGCCATTGCGGCGAGCCGTACCACACCGAGTCGGTACCCCAGACCACCTTGTCCTGGCCGAGGCCCTTGATCAGCGTACCGATCATGGCCGCGGCGAGGCGCGGATGGGTCACGCAGGTGTTCGCGAAGCAGGTGCCGAGTTCGGCGTGCACGTTCTTCACGCCGAACTTCTGCGGAATATCGGCCAGGTCGGTGACCCAGTCGATGCGGCCGGTGTCTTCGAACTGCTTGAGGGAGGCGTCCGGCAGTTCGATGAACGGCCGCAATGCCGAGTGATAGATGATGAACGTGATCTGCGGCCAGTCCTTGGCAGCCTTGCCGAGATCCCACACCGTGGCGTGTTTCCAGATCTCCGGCCAGCTCTTCTCGTAGTCGGCCGGCAGCAATCCCTTGTGGATGCAGACCGTGGTGATGCCGGACTTCACGCACTTCTCGTAGAACGGATAGACGCGTTTCTCGTCGTCGAGACGCCAGTTCGATCCCTTCTTGGTCAGGAATATCGGGTCGCCGATGGTGTAACCCTTCCAGCTGTCGGGCTTGATGACCTCGATGCAGCGATCCACCTCGTCGAGCCAGCCGTCGCTCATCGGCTGGATGATGGAATGCGCCAGCATGCGGCGCGAGCGGGCCACGGTATTGACCGAGGTGCGTGCCTGCGCGATCTGGTCGTTGGTCAGGAACAGGTTGAACTCGTCGTCGACCGGCGAGCCCGAAAGGATCGCCACCTTGGTGTCGCTGTCGACGTAGATCTCTTTCACGTAGTTGGCGAACTTCATTCGGTCCAGCGATTTCTCGTTCGCCAGGCCCGGATTCCAGAACTGCTTGGCGAACTGCGCGAGGCCGGTGATGCCCACCTGGCCGTAGTCGTCGCGCACGAAATGCGTCTGACAGTCGAAGATGAACTGGCCGGCGAGTTTGCGCGCGCGGTCTTCGGCGACGCCGGGTGTGGCGGCCTCGGCCTTCGACGCCGAGAACAGCGGTCCGAATACCGAGTTCATCGCGACGAAAGCGGCGGACATGCCGGCGCTGCTGGCCAGGAACTGCCGGCGGTTCAGTCCGTGGCGCGGGGCGCATTCCTCGGCCAGGCGCGCGATCTCCTGCTCGACACGCCGCTGATCCGGCGTCTGGGGCAGCGGCGTGAATTCGCCGTTGGAGATCATCTGGGTCGGAACAGGCGTGTCGAGCGTGGCCGTCTCGGCGGGCGAGAGGCTGCGCAGATCGTCGTCGCTGAGATATCGCATGGTGTTCGGGTGCCTCCTGCAAGGCGGGAAATAAGGCGCTCGCCGACCCGTGCTCACTCAACTGAAAGAGGCCGTGGACTGTACCCAGAGTGCAATCCGCCGGCGGACGCGTCGGCTACGATGCGCGCGGTTCCCGCGCACCGGAGAAACTCATGCAAGCCAGGCACGCGCTCTTCACGGCGATCTTCTCGACCATCCTGTTATGCGCCACACCGGCCGACGCCGGCATCAGCAAGAAACCGAACGCGAAAAAGGCGGTCGCGTTCCTGGACATGGTCTTCAACCAGAAGAAGGTCAAGGAAGGCTTCGATACCTACGTCGGCGACAAGTACATCCAGCACAATCCGCTGGCGGCCGACGGCAAGGACGCTGCCGTGGAAGTTCTCGGCAAGGCGCTGCAGGCGCTGCCGGGCTGGAGTTACGACGTCAAACACGCCTATGTCGACGGGGACATCGTCGTGGTGCACTCACACGTGCGTATGAAGCCGGAAGATCGCGGCTTCGCGGTGGTCGACATCTTCCGCTTCGAGAAGGGCAAGGTGGTGGAGCACTGGGACGTGTTGCAACCGATTCCTGAGAAATCGGCCAACAACAACACCATGTTCTAGCGCGCTACTGCGCTCGCGTGCCAATCGAGCAGGGCGGCGGTTACTTCGTCGGGCCGCTCGAGCGTCGACATGTGGCCGCAGCGCGGCACGATGCAGAGACGCGCTCCCGGAATCCGCGACGCCATCTCACGGTGACGTGAGGCCGGCGCCCAGCTGTCATCCTCGCCGGCCAGCAGCAGCGCGGGACAACGGATAGCGTCCAGCAGCGGCGCCGCATCCGGGCGCGCGAGCAGCGCGCGGATCTGCGCGGCAAAAATGTCGGCGCTCTTGCGCGCCATCATGTCGACCACGCTCGCGATCAGCGGCGCCTCGCCCAGCCGCGGGGGCCAGATCATTCCCTGCACCCATTTCGTCGCCATGGCTGCCATGCCGTGCTCGCGCGCGATGGCGAGCAGCTCGTGACGCCCGGCGGCCTCGCGCTGTCCCGCCTCACCCGCGGGAAGCGGCGCCACGCCGGTATCGAGCAGGGCAATGGCCGCGAGCCGCTCGGGCGCGCGCCGCAGGATTTCGAGCGCGACGCGGCCACCCATGGAGTGTCCGGCGAGTGCGAAACGCGGCGGCGCTTCGCGAAGCACCTGGTCAGCCATGTCCGGCAGCGAATCGAGCAGGCCATAGTCGGGAATCAGCACCTGGGTGCGTGCGCCGAGCGCGGCGCGGGCGTGATTCCACACCGTGGCGTCGCAGACCAACCCGGGAAGCAGGACGGCGGGAATCACTCGCGACTCAACCCCATCGGGAGGGCTCCACGCCGGGTACGAAGTGCTGCGCGGGTTTGCCACTGCGGCTCGTCGCCAGCGCCGCACGCACGGCCGCGCGCGCTTCGATGCGGGCGAGGAAATCGCAGATGCGCGGTGTCGCCTGCGGATTGACCAGCGACGGCGTCAGGTCGGGCAATACGCGCAGCATCGCGAAGGCGTCGATATCCGCAATCGAGTAACGCGGCCCGGCCAGCCACGGGCCGATCGTGAGTTGTGATTCCACGCGAGCCACCGGAAATTTCAGCCGTTCGCGGGCCGTCTCGAGGATCTGCGGCGTGTACGTGCCGTCGAGCAGCGCCAGCCAGTTCTGCCGCCGTTCCTGCGGGGCTACCTGTTCCAGGCAGGCGTCGAGCCTGGCGCGGTCCATCGCGGCCAGCCGCGGTGCCAGGTACTTCACGCATCCGAGAATCGGCACCAGCGAGCCGAGATGGGCGCCGAGGAACTGTCCCGACGCGTGCATGCGGTAACGGTCGTACGCGGAGTCGGGCAGCAGGGATTCTCCCGGCAATGCTTCGGCGATGTACTCGAGCATGAAGAAAGAGTTCGAGATCAGCGTGCCTGCGTGGCGCAGCAACGGTCCTTCGCGTTCCAGGTGCAGGTTCGCCTCGGCCGCATCGGAGAAACGCGCGGTGAAATGCTCGAGATTGTCGGCATCGAACCAGCGGCTCTCGAAGCGCGCCTGTTTCTCGTGCAGCGCGATCAACGGCTTCAGGAAAAAGGTGTTCGGTTCGGAGTGATAGAGCTCAAGCATGGGCGGGCCGCTCCAGGAACTTCACGCGTTGCGCCATCGCCGTGCGGCCCAGCGCCCAGATCTTTTTCGCGGCAGGCCGTTCGTAGATGCGGCGCAGCCACTCCATGGTCCGCGGCGTTTTCGTGTCGTTGCAGTAGTCGGGCTGTGACAACGGCATCGCGTAGCCCAGGTTGAAGCCGTTCATGTCGCCGAGAGAATAGGTAGTCCCGGCGATCCACTCGTGTCGTGTGAGATGTTCTTCCAGGATGTTGATGCAGAACAACACGCGGCGCCGCGACTCGGCGAGTTCGGCTTCGCTGAACTCGTTGAACATGGCCTTGCGCCACGCAATCCGCCGCGACTCGAGCGGAATGCGTGCAATGGCCGCCTCCAGTTCCTCTTTCGGCCGCTGCCGCACGGCGGGGCCGACGAAGATGCTCCAGCCGATCATGCTGGCGCTGGGTGCGAAGTAGGAATCGAAGAAGCGCATCCACCAGCGCATGCGCCAGCGTTCGACGGGATCCGTCGGCCGCAGCGGCGGTCCTTCGAAGGCGTCGTCGGTGTATTCCATCATCGGCGTGGATTCGGTGAGCACCCGGTCGCCGTGCACCAGCGCGGGAATGGTGCCGTCGGGATTGATCTTCAGGTAGTCGGGCTGGTGCTGGTCGAACTTGAGCAGGTCGATGTAGTGGCTCTCGAACTCGACGCCCTTTTCGGCGAGCGCCAGCATGGGTTTTCCCGAGTTGGCGTTCGGTTCCCAGTGATAAAGATGCACGGACATCGAACGGACCCCCTCGGGCAATGATCAGAAAGCCAGCAGCGCTTGCACCTCGATACCGGCGTCACGCAAACGCTTCGCGCCGCCCAGATCCGGCAAATCCACGACGAAACAGGCGGCGGCCACTTGCGCTCCCACTTCCGTCAGCAACCTGGCTGCGGCCGTGGCGGTGCCACCGGTCGCGATCAGGTCGTCGATCAGCAGCACCTTCTCGCCATGGCGGATTGCATCCTTGTGCATCTCCATCTCATCGACGCCATATTCGAGCGAGTACGCCACCCGCACGGTTTCGTGCGGCAGCTTGCCGCGTTTGCGGATCGGGACGAATCCTGCCTTGAGGCCGTGAGCCACGGCTCCACCCAGAATGAAACCGCGTGCCTCGATGCCTGCAACCTTGTCGATTTGACGATTGCGCCACGGGGCGATCAGTCCTTCGATGGCGATTTCGAAGGCGCGTCGATCGCGCAACAGCGTGGTGATGTCGCGAAACTGGATACCCGGCTTCGGGTAATCCGCGATCGTGCGCACCGACTGGCGCAGGTATTCCCGTTGTTCTTCAATCACGGCGGCCGAGTGTAGAGATTTGTGCAAGACTGTGTCCACAAAGGAATTCTTCGGACGGTTCGATGTCGAAAAACGCGATGCGATGCAAGGTGACTGCACTGATGGTCGGGTTCTCCGGCGTGGCGGGCGCCACGCAATACCCGCTGGCGAGCGCCGATGCGCTGATGTTCGGCGAGAACGAGACCATCACCACATTCGGCGAGGACACGTTGCCCGACCTGGCGCGGCGCTACAGTCTCGGCTACGAGGAAATCCAGCGCGCCAATCCCGGTGTGGATGTGTGGTTGCCGGGCGAGGGCACCCCGCTGCTGCTGCCCGGACAAAGGCTGCTGCCCGCCGGGCCGCACGAGGGCATCGTCGTCAATCTTCCCGAGCATCGTCTCTACTACTACCCGAAGGTGAAGAAGGGCGAAACGCCCTACGTGATCACCTATCCGGTGAGCATCGGAAAGATGGACTGGAACACGCCGCTGGGCGAGACGCGCATCGTCGAAAAGCGCAAGAACCCGACGTGGAGTCCGCCCGAATCGGTGCGCAAGGAACACGAGGAACGCGGTGACCCGCTGCCCAAGGTCGTGAAGGCGGGTCCCGACAATCCACTCGGCGCCTATGCCATGCGCCTCGGCATCAAGCCCGGCGCCTATCTCATCCACGGCACCAACAATCCGATCGCGGTGGGCATGGCGATCACGCACGGCTGCATCCGCATGTACCCTGAAGACATCGAAGCGCTGTTTCCGCTGGTCCCGGTGAACACGCCGGTGTGGCTGATCAACCAGCCGGTGAAGGTCGCGCGCGTCAATGGCCAGGTGTGGCTGGAAGTGCATCCGCCGGTGGACGCGGAGGGACAGCGCGCGGCCGTGGATCTCGAGGGTTTCTATGCGCTCGCCAATGCCGCGCTGGGCGATACACCGGCGGCCATTCACTGGGACTTCGTGCTGGCGACGCTGCAGGAGGCCGCGGGAATGCCGCAGATGATCGGGCTGGAAGTGAACGCCGATGACGTGCCGCTGCCGCCTGCACCCGCGGCGCCGGAGTCACCGGTGCAGCCCGCACCGTCGCCCGAAGGCGAGTCGAACGTCACGCCCCTGCCTCGCGAGCTGGACCCGGTCGATCCCGCGCCCCAGCCTCTACCGGAACGCTAGCTACCCGGGATCAGACTGGCGATCTCCGCGCGGACTTCGTCGGCGCGCCGGGCGTCGGCGCCCGGCAGCTTCGCGGCGTCATCCACCATGCCGCGCAGGCTTGGAGCGTCGCGCCGCAGGTCTTCCTGGCTGAGGACCCTGGCGCGGGCCATTCCCGAGGCCAGCCTCACGTAGTTCGATACCGATTCCAGGACCACGCCCGGGCGTTTCGCGGTGAAGCCGGCGCGCGAGCGCATCGCATACAGCTGCAGCGTCGGATTCATCTGTGTCAGCCGATCGATCATGAGGATCGACTCCTCGGCGAAATGCCTGGCACGGTCCGCATCGGTCACACGGGTGCGCCAGTTGACGCGCATTTCCAGCGCTTCGGGATACCAGGCGTCGTCCCAGGAGATTTCTGCCAGCGATGCATCGCGGTCGGCGACCTGGGCCCACTCGGAGCGCGCAGCATGGCCGGCGGCTTCCAGCAATGCCGTGGACGGGCCGCTGAGGCCTGCCGCGACGGCGCGGACCTCGGGCGTGGCCGAGCCGCCGGCCAGCGCCCCGATCTGGTTGCGAAGATATTCCTGGCGCAGCGGCTCGGAGTCGGGGTACTGATCGATCGCCAGGCGGAGCATTTCGATCGAACGTTGCTGCTGCCGCTGCATGCGCCAGGCGAAGGCGCGCACATATTCGCCATCCGCGGAGTCGCCGAGGATCTTGCCCATGTTCCAGGCGCGTTCACTCAGGCTGGGATCCAGCAACACGAACACGCCATTGCGACGCGCCAGGTAGGGAAACGACAGTTGCTCGCGCAGCCGGCCGTAGAACTCCGAGTCGGCGCGTTGCACGGGGTCGTAACCCGCCAGCGCGCGCCCGCTCGATTCGCCGGTCATGCCGAGACGTTTCTCGTAGACACTGGATGTCGCGATCCGGTTGTCGTCGTCGGTGATCAGCGGCGCGCCGTTCGACATCTCCCGGGCGCGCTCGGTGTCCAGGACCAGCGCCGCGACCAGGTCTTCGGCGTTGTTCATGCCGAATCGTGCGTAATGCATGCGCGCCGAGCGCAGCACCGCGTTGGTCATGGCAGGATTGCTCTCGAGTTCCAGCGGGGCGTCGCTGGCCAGGAACACCACCGTGTTGGGGTCCGGCCGATACACACGCACGTTCTGATACACGCTGAGCAGCGTCGCGGTCAGTGAACGCATCAGCTGCTCGTCCATGAAAATGACGTTCATCCACTGCACGAACACGCCATCCGGCGTCAGGTGATCGTGGGCCAGCTTCATGAACTCGCGCGTGTACAGGTGCGAGGCGCCGGCCGTCCAGGGATGCGACGGCTGCGAGACGATGGCGTCGTACCGATGGTTGGTGAGACGCAGCGCGCCGCGCGCATCATTCAGGATGATGTTGAGCCGCGTATCGCTCAGCGGGTCGCGCTTGCGCAGCTTGCCGATGGCGCGGTTGGCTTCGATGACCTTGGGTTCGAGTTCGATGACGTCGATGCGGCGCACGCCGGGCGGAACGGCCTCGATGATGACGCCTCCGCCGAATCCCACGACCAGCATGTCGCGAGTTTGCGGCCGCGCGATGACCGCGAGGGGCGACAACCAATACTCGCCACTGAACCGCGGCACCGAGCCCGGACTGTCCATGAGCGCTTCCGGCAGGCCATTGGTGCGCAGTGCGAAACCGCCGTCCTGCGCGAGCATCACCACGCTGGCGCTGACGCCGATGTCGTAGGAAAGCACGCGGCCATCCCGGCCGACGTCGACGGGAGACGTCGTGAGCAGTTTCAACGGCGGTGCCGGGCGGAACAACACGCCGCCGCCGATCGCCAGCACCGTGCCCACGATGGCGACGATGCGATTCGCGGGCACCAGGATCCACAACGCGATCACGCCGAGCGCGGCACTGGTGTACACCGCTGCGCGGATCGAGCCTTCGTACTTGAGGATCGGAATCAGCACGAAGCCGGCGGCCAGCGAGCCGGCGATCGCGCCCACGGTGTTCCAGGCATATACCCGCGCGCTGGCGGGCGCGGCATCTTCGGCGTCCTGCGCCAGGACGCGCACCGCGAGGGGGTAGGTGGCGCCGATGGCGAGCGTCATCGGCAGCAACAACAGTCCGGCCAGCAACGCGTTCATGGGCAGCGACACGTGCAGCCACGCCAGGGGCTGCACATTGCGCATCAGCCCCGTGGTCTCCGGCACGAACCGTTCCAGGAGTAGATAGGCCGCCGCGGCCGCGGCGGCCGCGATCAGCAGGGAAAGCGCGAGCGCGAGCGCGGCGGTGCGGCGCTGTTTGCCCAGGGCGGCGCCGAGCATGCCGCCGAGCGCGATGCCGGTGAGAAAACTCGCCACCATGACACCGAAGGCGTAGATGCTGCTGCCGACGATGTGCGCCAGCATGCGCGTCCAGAGCACCTCCTGGAAGAACGCCACGGCGCCGGCGAGCAGCATCAGCGGCAGTACCCAGCCGGTTCCGGGTATCGAGGTGAAGACGCGGGTCCGTGCACGCGGCGGCGCGATCAGCGGGGGCGGCAGATCTTCGGCGATGACACGCGGCGCCTTCGGGCCGGCGATACTCTGCGCAAGCGCCGCGGCCAGCAGGAACACCACGGCGTTGAGGGCCGCCGCGAACCAGATCGTGCGCCGCAGTCCCAGCTCGGGCAGCAGCAGGAAAGCCGTCAGCAGCGCGCCGGCGACGGCGCCCGCGGTATTGATGGCATACAACATGCCGATACGGCGGCCGATTTGCGACTCTTCGGCGACGGCGTAACGCGCCAGCATGGGCAGGGTGGCACCCATGAGCGTGGTGGGCAGGGCCAGGGCGATGAAGGCCGTGGCCAGATAGAAAAGAGTGGTGCCGGCGTGATTGCTGTCCGGCGGCAGGTCCTGCCCGCCGAACAGCGCCGCCAGACCCGCGTCCGCGGCGGCGAGCAGCCCGGGGACGACGAATATCGCGCCCAGCGCGATGCCCAGCTCGAGCAACGCGTAGGTCATCACCGGCCGCGTGACCCGCGGCAGGAATCTTTCGGCGAGCAGCGCGCCGAGCGCCAGGCCGCCCATGTATGCCGCCAGCACCGTGGCCACGGCGAGCTCCGAGGTGCCGAACACGATCGCGAACTGCCGCGTCCAGGCTGTTTGATAGACCAGCGCCGCCGTGCCGCTCAGGGCGAAACAGGCGGACAGCAGCAGCAGGCCGGCGCCCGAGGCGCGCGGCTGATTGACAGGGGCGGGGGTTGGCGACATGGTCGCGGGAGTTTACGAGACCGGAGAAACAGTGGCAGCCTTTCGCGCCAATGGACTCGTCACGCTGACTACCGATTTCGGTCTGCGTGAACCCTTCGTCGGCATCATGAAAGGAGTGATGCTGGCGCACGCCGCGCAACTGCGCTTCGTCGACATGGCGCACGACGTCAGCGCCTTCCAGCCGGTCGAAGCGGGCTTCTGGCTCGCCGGCGCATTGCGTTACTTCCCGGCGGGCACGCTGCACATGGCGGTGGTCGATCCGGGCGTGGGCACGCAACGTTCCTTGTTAGTCGCACTATCCACCGAACAGGCCCTGCTGGTGCCGGACAACGGGCTGCTCGCCCCGCTGGCGGCACGCGGCAGGATCGATCGCATCATCCGTATCGACAACACGCGCCTGGTGCAGTTCGGCGTCAGCGACGTGAGCGCGACTTTTCATGGCCGCGACGTGTTCGCGCCGCTGGCTGCGGCGCTCGCATCGGGCCGTGTCAGTCCGGCCGAGCTGGGCGACGAGATCGATTCCATCGACGAGAGTGGCTGGCCATCGACGCTGGAGCGGGCCGACGGCGGAGTGTCTGGCGTCATCGTGGCGGTGGACCGCTTCGGCAACCTGATTTCCAACATCGGCGCGGCACGGGTGGTGGCACTTTCCAACCCGACCATCCATATCGGCGGTCTGCGGGTACCCCTGCGGCGCACCTACGGCGAGGCGTCTGCCGGGGAATACCTTGGCCTGATCAATTCCTTCGAAGTCCTGGAGGTCGCCCGGTCGCGTGGCAACGCGGCGGCGGGCTTGAACCTGGCGGTGGGCGCACCGATTTCCGCGGTTCCGACGGTGCCCGGCGCACAATTCCGGCGCAGTTGATAAGTGGCGCGGATCGGCTATAGTTCGCAGCCTCATTGCCCACCTAGCGGTGTGCAACTCACTGTTTTGAATGGTTTTTTACGATGTCCGAACGGGATAACGAAAGCTTCGACCTGGACGAAGAGTTCCTCGCCGAGGCGGAAGACAACACCAATTACGACCAGATCCTGGACAAGGTCGACCGGCGTGTTCGACCCCAGCCGGGCGCTGCCAAACGTGGCAAGGCTGCCTGGAGCCGCCTCGAGGAAGTGTTGGCGGACCGTCAGCTCGAAAAAGACCTGAAAGACACTTTCGAAGACGACGAGCACTAAACACCCCACCGGGGGCTCGTTTCCTGAAGCAGTGAGTTGGTCGCGGTGTGCCGCGACGAGGGATTCCGTTCATGTCCGCGCGTTTTGAATCACGCTGGGTGGTCGTCAAGTTCGGCGGCACCAGCGTTTCGTCGCTTGCCAACTGGCGCAACATCGCACTCGTGGTCAAGCGCCGGCTGCAATCCGGCAAGCGTGTCCTGGTCGTGCATTCGGCCATCACCAAGATCACCGATCACCTCGAGAAGCTGCTGGCCACCGCCATCGCGGGCGCTCCCGACGAGGCGCTCAAGACCATCGAAGACCGTCACCGCCAGCTCACCACGGAGCTCGGGCTCGACGTGAGCCCGCAGCTGCAGGGTTACTTCGATGAGTTGCGGCAAATGGCCAATGGCATCGCGCTGGTGCGCGAGTTGTCGGACCGCACCCGGGCGCGCGTGATGGCGAACGGCGAACTGATGGCCACCGAAATCGGCGCGCGTTTTCTCAAGTCGCAGGGCATCGACGTCACCTGGATGGACGCCCGCGACATGCTGGCGGCCGAGGACCGCGGCGCTTCGGCCAAGGCCTCGGTGTTGTCGGCCACCTGCTCGTTCGCGCCCGATGCGGCGCTGGAGCAGAAGCTGGATGCGTCGACACCGGTGGTGATCACGCAGGGCTTCATCGCGCGCGACAGCGAAGGCAATACCTGCCTGCTGGGACGTGGTGGTTCGGATACCTCGGCGGCCTATCTCGGCGCCAAGATCCGCGCCGCTGCCATCGAAATCTGGACCGACGTCCCCGGCATGTTCAGCGCCAATCCGCGCGCCACGCCGAGTGCGCGCCTGATCCGGCAGCTGCATTACGACGAAGCGCAGGAAATCGCGACCAGCGGCGCCAAGGTGCTGCATCCGCGCTGCCTGCTGCCGGCTCGGCAGTACCAGATACCTTTATATGTGTACGCCACGCAGACGCCGGACCTCGAGGGCACGCTGATCACCGGCGCCGCCGAGGGTGGCGCCGGGCAGGTGAAGGCGGTCTGCAACCGCAAGGGCATCACGCTGATCTCGCTCGACAGTCCCGGCATGTGGCACCAGGTGGGTTTCATGGCCGACGCCTTCGCGGTGTTCAAGGAACACGGCATGTCGGTGGACCTGGTGTCGACCTCGGAAACCAACGTGACGGTTTCCCTGGACCCCGCGGCCAACACGCTCGATGGCGAACTGCTCGGCAAATTGCAACGGGACCTCGCCAAGCTCTCCAACGTGCGCGTCATCGGACCCTGCGCCAGCGTCTCGCTGGTGGGGCGCAACATCCGCGCCATCCTGCACAAACTCGGCGACGCGTTCGCGCTGTTCGAAGAGCAGAAGGTCTACCTGGTGAGCCAGGCGGCCAACGATCTGAACTTCACCTTCGTGGTCGACGAGAACCAGGGCGACCGGTTGGTCGAGCAGCTGCACGACCTGCTGATCCGTCCGCTGCCGGGCGATCCGGTCATGGGACCGACCTGGGAGCAATTGTTCGCCAAGCCCGAAGCCGTCGCGGCGCGCGCGCAGCCCTGGTGGGCGACGAAGCGCGAGATGCTGCTGAATGCGCTCGCGAAGCGCGACAGCGCCTACGTCTACGACCTGGCACAGGTCGACGCGGCGGCGAAGTCCATCGCGGGGCTCAAGTCGATCGGCCGCGCGCTGTATGCGCTGAAGGCCAACCCCAACCCTGAAATCCTGCGTCGCGTGGCCGCGCAGGGCGTGGGTTTCGACTGCGTGTCGCTGGCTGAGATCGAACGTGTGCTCGAAGCCGTGCCGGGCATCAAGGCGGACCGCATCCTGTTCACGCCCAACTTCGCGCCGCGCGCGGAGTACGAACGTGCGCTGGCGCTGGGCGTGCACGTGACCATAGACAACCTGTTCGTATTGCAGAACTGGCTCGATGCCTTCAAGGGCAAGAGCGTGTTCCTGCGCATCGACACGGGCATCGGCCGCGGTCATCACCACCACGTCAAGACGGCGGGTGCGCAATCCAAGTTCGGCATCCCGGTGGAGGAGCTCGATGAAGTCGCGCGCCTCGCGAAGCAGGGCGGCGTCACGGTGCGCGGCCTGCACGCCCATGCGGGCAGCGGGGTGTTCGACGTCGAGAACTGGACCCAGGTGGGTTCGGTGCTCGTGGGACTGGTGAAGCGTTTCCCCGACGTCAAGCACATCGACGTCGGCGGTGGACTTGGCGTGCCGGATCGTGTCGAAGGCCGCGCGCTCGACCTGGCGCGACTCGACGACGCATTGGCTACCGTGAAAAACGCGTTGCCGGGCGTCGAACTGTGGCTGGAGCCGGGCCGTTACTTCGTGGCGAATGCCGGCGTGCTGCTGGCGCGCGTCACGCAGACCAAGGTCAAGAGCGGCATCCGCTACGTGGGCGTCGCGACCGGCATGAATTCGTTGATCCGCCCGGCGCTGTACGGCGCGCACCACGACATCGTGAACCTGTCGCGCTACGGCGAGCCCGCGAATGTCACGGCCAACGTCGTGGGCCCGATCTGCGAGAGCTCCGACTTCCTCGGTCACGATCGCCTGCTGCCGGAATGCCAGTCGGGCGACGTGTTGCTGATCGCCACCGCGGGCGCTTACGGCCGCGCGATGGCGTCCAGCTACAACCTGCGCGCGCCGGCGGAAGAGTTGCTGCTCCAATAGGTCGCGGCCGGCGACGGCCGCAGGTTCATTTACGGTGGCGGGCGTGCAGCTCTTGCGCAACCTGCGCCAGTGTCAAACCACGGGCGCGCAATAACACCAGCAGGTGGAACAGCAGGTCGGCGGACTCTTCCACCACCTTTTGCGCATCCTGGCTCGCGCCGGCAAGCGCGACTTCCACGCCTTCTTCACCGACCTTCTGCGCCACGCGTGATACACCCTTGCTGAGCAGCTTCGCGGTGTAACTGTCCTCGGGCTTGTCGGCGGCGCGTTGCGCAACGATGGCTTCGAGCCTGGCCAGGAAGGCGATGCCCGCGGCGGCGCTGCGCGGCTCGTCGCCGAAGCAGGTGAGGGTGCCGTTGTGACAGGCCGGGCCGCGAGGACGCGCGGACACCAGCAGGGTGTCGCTGTCGCAATCCGCGACCACGTCCACGACGTCGAGTGTGTCGCCCGAGGTTTCACCTTTCTCCCACAGCCGCTGCTTGCTGCGGCTGAAGAAGACCGCGCGTTTGCGCGCCAGAGTCTGTTCGAGGGCTTCGCGGTTCATGTAGCCCAGCATCAGCACCGCGCCGCTGTCGGCGTCCTGCACGATGGCGGGCACCAGGCCGTCGCCCTTGGCGAAATCGATCTTCCCGATTGCAATCACAGCCGCACCTCGATACCGGACGCGGCCAGGGTGGTCTTCAGATCCGGTATGGCGATCGAGCCCGAGTGGAACACGCTGGCGGCCAGCGCGGCGTCGACTTCGGCCTTCTCGAACACCGTGACGAAATGCTCGGCGGCGCCGGCGCCACCGGATGCCACCAGCGGTACGTGGCAGATGTCACGCACGGCCTTGAGCTGCGCGACGTCGTAGCCGCGACGCACGCCGTCGCTGGACATGCAGTTGAGCACGATCTCCCCGGCGCCGCGTTCCTGGACTTCGCGCACCCAGTCGAGCGTGTCGCGGCCGCTGTTGCGCGAGCGGTTGGGGTCGCCGGTGAACTGGAACACGCGGTAGCCGTCGGCGACGTTGGCGCTGTCGATGCCGATCACCACGCATTGCGAGCCGAAGCGCGACGCCAGCTCCTCGATGAGCACGGGGTTGGACAAGGCCGGTGAATTGATCGAGATTTTTTCCGCGCCGGCATTCAGCACCGCCTCGGCGTCTTCGACCGAACGGATGCCGCCGGCCACGCAGAACGGGATGTCCAGCACCTCGGCGACGCGCCGCACCCAGTTGCGATCCACGCTGCGGCCTTCCGGGCTCGCGGTGATGTCGTAGAACACGACCTCGTCCGCGCCCTCGTTGCGGTAACGCTCGGCGAGCGCCAGGATGTCGCCCACGATCTGGTGATCGCGGAAGCGAATGCCCTTTACGACCTGGCCGTCGCGGACGTCGAGGCAGGGGATGATGCGTTTGGCAAGAA
>Ga0315912_10002927_pt1 | contig 17506 bp, 10 predicted proteins | sample VfabasoilMG_FD_204469 | JGI IMG/M metagenome (GOLD analysis project Ga0315912, IMG submission 204469) | Garden soil microbial communities collected in Santa Monica, California, United States - V. faba soil | ecosystem: Environmental > Terrestrial > Soil > Garden | place: USA: California...
CGTCTCGTCGATCTCGACGGCCGCCTCGACGAGGGCGCTGCGCTGCTCGGCCAGGGGGCTGTCGCCGCCGCCCAGGGGCACGGCCTCGACGGCCTGCAGGCCGGGTCCGGTGCCGCGCGGCCAGCTCACCGGCAGGCAGCGCATGCCGAAGGCCTCGGTCAGGCTCTCCACCAGCAGCTCGGGCTCGAACTCGGCCTGGTCGATGTGCGTCACGACGATGCCGCGCGCCCGTCCGAGCTTGCCCGCGAGCTGCCACGCCTTGCGCGCCGGGAAGGTCACGCCCTGGCCGGCGTGGACGCACAGCAACGTCGTCTCGACGGCCGACATGGCGCAGGCGGCCTCGCCGACGAAGTCGGGGTAGCCCGGCGCGTCGAGCAGGTGCAGCCGCATGCCCTTGTGGTCCAGGTGCATGGTGGCCATGCGCACGGAGTGGCGCTTGTCCTTCTCCTCCGTCTCGAAGTCGCTGACGGTGTTCCCGTCGGCCACGCTGCCCATGCGCGGGATGCGCCCGGTGTGGTGGAGGACCGATTCCACCAGCATGGTCTTGCCTGCGTGCGGCCCGCCGATCAGAGCGACGTTCCGGACATCCCCCGTGGCGTGCTTGCTCATGGGGTTAGAGGCTATGGAGGCCTCGTCGAATCCGTCAAGGACGGAGGTCGGGACATCCCGCGGGCGACCCGCGGCCCGCGCCTCGCGCCGTGCCGCGCCTCGCGACGTGCCGCGCCGGGCGACGTGCCGTTCCGCGCGACCAGCCGTTCCGCGCGACCCGGCCGACCGGCTCAGGGTCGGATGAGACGCATCACATCCCAGGCCGCTCCCGGCCTGAAGAACTCGAGCAGGATGCCGATCGACAGGAAGGGCCCGAACGGCAGCCCCACCGGCCCCTCACCGCCGCGCAGCCGCGCCGCCAGCTTGAGCACGATGCCGACCAGCGCGCCGGCGAAGCAACCGATGAGGATCGCCTCGAGCACGAGCAGCGGACCCAGGAAGGTCCCGGCGAAGGCCATCCACTTCACGTCGCCGAGACCCATCGCGTCCTCGACGCCCGCCTCCTGCACCTGGCGTCGCAGCATGAGGTTGCCGAGCAGGCCGATCAGGTACAGGCTGCCGCCGCCCGCGACGAGCCCCATGAGGCCGACCACCAGCGACGAGCCGTGGGGGCTGGCCGGGTCGTAGCCTTCGTGGGCGACATGCAACGCGGGCCATGCCAGCGAGGAGAGCAACCCGAAGGCGATGCCCGGCAGCGTGATGATGTCCGGGATGATGAAGTGCTCGAGGTCGATGGCCGACACCACGACGCAGGTGGAACCGACGATCCAGGCCATCAGCACGGGCAACCACGACTGGCCGCGCTCCGGCGCCAGCGCCAGCCACGACACCACGAACAGCAGGCCGACCAGCAGCTCCACCGCCGGATAGCGCCAGGCGATGGGCGCCTGGCAGGCACGACAGCGCCCGCGCAGCAACAGCCACGACACGAGCGGCACGTTGTCGTACCAGGTGAGCTGCGCGCTGCAGGCCGGGCAGAACGAGCGCGAGGGCCGCAGCACGCTCAACCCCTGCCGCGGCACGCGATAGATGGCCACGTTGGCGAAGCTGCCCACGGACAGTCCGAGGACGGCCGCCAGGCATGCCCCCACCCACCCCTCAGCCAGCGCTTCCATGGGCGCGATCCTAGCCTGCGATTCTCACGGCGTTCTACAGCGCTGGCCGCGATCCGGGACGGGGCGACGCCCGGCGCGCGTCAGCGACGACGCAAGGTCACCACCGAGGGCGCCTCCGGCGGCATGCCATCCAGTCCGCGCCAGCCCACGCGCGCCCAGTGCAGCGCGAGCGGGCCGGGCAGGTCGGAGAGGTCGAGCACGACCTCGGTGCCGTCGCCGCTCACGATCCAGTCCACGCGGGGGAAGACGGGTGAGAGCGAGAGCCCTTCGGCCAACGGGAAGAGCGGCAGGGCCTCGCCGAGCAGGCTCTCGGGGTCGAGCACGCCGGAGAACTCCAGGACGAGCGTGTCGCCGTGCTCCCACTCGGCGGACGCTCCCAGCGGCAGGCCGCCGACACGCACCAGGCGTGCACGATCGGCGCCCCCCTCGAGCCGCGCCTGCAACCTCACATCGATCTGGATCGCCATCTCCAGGCCGACACCGTCCACGCCCCGCAGGGCGTGCGGCGAGGGCATGCCGGCCAGGCGCACGCGCAATCCGCCCGGAGGCTGCTCGAGCAGCGCACGGTCCACGTCGAGCGCCAGCAGGAGGCGCGCGCCCTCCACCGTGCGACGCACCCGGAGCGCGCGCCCCTCGTCCGTCTCGACCCGCACGGCCACCGGAGTCACCGCGAGCGGTTCGAGCTCGTGGTCGAAGCGCAGCTCCAGCACCTCGTTGAGCGCGATCTCAGCCGGCCGCGAGAGCAGCTGCAGGCCGGCCTCGCGCGGACACGCGGGCAGCGACAGCAGCAGCAGGGCCGACAGCCACCCCGTCAGTAGGTGGCGCGCATGCGCAGGTAGCGCACTCGAGGCCGGAAGGAGTCGACTCCGAAGGGCAAGTTCTCGGTGTCCGCTCCCAGATCGAACACCACGCGGAAGCGCACGAGCGGGAAGCCGGTGAGCTGGCTCAGGTCGGTGACCCATGCGGTCAGGCTCTCCTCGTCCGGCACGCTCGACCCCGAGCGCACAGGATACGCACCCTGGAACAGCACCGTCACGGTCGCGTTGTCGGACACGGCGTCCTGCAGGAGGAGCTGCGTGTCGGGCGCGTCCACGGCGACGTCGTTGAAGGGCGGGTCGCCCTGGTCGGGCCCGTTGCCGAACAGGCCGGGGTCCACGAAACCGGTGGCCTGCACGATGCGCGCCGGCTTGTTCACCACGTGCGCACCGACCTTCACCTGCCCGTCCAGGCCGGTCGGGACGAGCCCCTCGGCCGCGTTGTAGGTGCCGTGGAAGGCCGCGAAGAAGGGCGGGGTCCGGCCCGCCAGGTCGCGCGTGCGCAGCGCCACGCCGTTGAAGTCCAGCCAGCTCGAGGTGCCCTGGCTCAGCGTGCCGAAGGGCGGCGGCGTCTTGCTCGGGTGCACCACCGGCAGGCGCTCGACGAGGTGCCTCGGGTCGAAGGTGGTTGCGCCGTCCTGCTCGATCATGAACGGCGTCCCGTCCGGCTCGACCAGGTCCCAGCTCATCGGGATGACCTCTCCGGCGTAGGTCGTGCCGGGTGCGTTCGGGAAGAACGGGTCGTTCGGCGGGTTGTTGATCTCCTGGAACGAAGCGTCCCAGCCGTTGTAGGTCTTCATGACCTTCTGCGGTTCCGGCTCCTGGACGAACTGGCGGCCCGGGAACTGCGGCAGCTCGATCATCTTGGTGTCGAACCAGGTCTGCCCCGAGCCCGGCGGATACTCGTTCACGAGCACGCGGCTCGAGCCGTTGACACCGGCCGTCGAGGGCGTCAGCGGCGGGTAGCTGCCGTTGAGCACGTAGAAGGAGTCCACGCTCGTGGTCACCTCGGGCGTGAACGTGCGGTAGTGCAACATGTCGATGTAGCGCAGCTCGTCCGGCAGGCCGGTGTTCTGGCCCTGGAACGAGATGTGTTCGGCCTGCTTGCCCGCGTCGTCCGGGCCCGTCCACGGCCCGAGCTTCAGCACGGCGCGGCGCCGGGAGAAGAGGAAGGCGCCCTGCTGGATGGAGGGCATGCCGGTGCCGTCCCCGGTCTGCAGCTGGATCAGGCCGGTCCCGCCCTGGCCACCGTCGCTGCGCGTCACCTCGCGCGTGAAGAGCACGAAGTTGAACGGCGCGTCCGACGGGCTCGTGCGCGCGTCGCGCCCCATGCCGCCCGACACGTCGAGCGCGGCGCCCATCGCGCCGGAGGCGTCGATGTAGCCGGCCGACTTGTGGTTGGCGTCGCCCAGGATGCGGATCGACCCCGCGGCCTGCAGGATGATCGCGCCGCCGCTGCCGCCGCCACCACCACCCGAGAACGAGCTGTTCGTCACGACCTCGCCGCCGCCGCCATGGCCGCCACTCGTGTCGATGTAGCCGGTGCGACCGATGACGATGTCACCGAAGGACCGCAGCATCACGGCGCCGCCGCCACCGCCTCCGCCGCCGCCCTTGGAATCCAGGAAGGTGGGCGAGACGAACACCGAACCGATCTGCAGCTTGGGGTAGCACGGCGGCGCGACCGGAGGCACCTCCGGACTGCCAAAGGCGTCGAGCGACCACAACCCGTGGCGGATCGAGTCGACGCGGCTGCCGCCGCCCCCGCCGCCCTGCCCGCCGAAGAGGACGGCATGTTCGCCGCCCTGGCCGAAGAAGTCGTTGTCGGGGTCGTCGTCCACGAACACGGCATCCCCGGGCAGTCCGCCCGGCTTGAACCGATCGACCTGCTTGCAGTCTCCGTCGAAGCCCGGCTTGTACGTCATGTACACGCACTGCAGCGGCGTGGTCGGGTTGTTCCCCGTGCAGAAGAAGTTCTCGCCGTTCCCGTACTGCATGTCGTGGACCTTGTCGTTCGTCGGACACTGGGTGAACGGGAACCAGGTGCTGTTGCTCTGCACCCGGAAGACACCCGAGCCGTTGTGGGCCTGGTCGCCGAGCGCGTAGAAGCTGCCGCCGCCGCCTCCTGGCGGGCGATGGTGCTCGTTGTTCGCATCGAGCGTGCCCGGCATGCGTGGCAGCGGGCAGGGCGCCGCCGCGTTCGGGTTCGGGTCGTAGCCGGCCGTGGAGATGCCGCCGCCGCCACCGATCGGCTGCATGAGCAGCTGACCGCTGGCCGTGACGATCGGCCCGTAGCCCGGCTCGCCTGTCTCCGGCGTGACGTACTGGTCGATGCTCCCGGGGCCGAAGGGGTCGAACAGCGTCGGATGGGAGTCGCCGCCGCGGCCGGCTCCGGGACCGCCCGGGCCGCCGGGAACCGGCAGGAAGCCCGTGTCGAAGGAGTCGTCGCCGAGGCCGTTGCCGCCCCTCGCGTCGATCAGGCCGTGGATCTCGAGGCGACGCGTGGCCGTGATGACGAGCGGATTGTTGCCGCGCGCCTTCACGATCACCCCCTCGGGGATGATGAAGTCGCGGAAGGAGAAGCGGCCGCCCGTCACGCTGATCGGCTCGGTGATGCCCGGCGTCGCGCCGCTGGGCAGCGGGAACGCCTGCACGTTGGTGTCGAGCAGGATCTCGGCGAAGTTGCCGCGCGTCGTGTCGAGGTCGATCTCGCCCTGGTTGGCGGCGCCGCGCAGGTACGACTGGTTGGGCAGGAAGTTCGGGTTGGCCTGGGGCAGGAAGTCGCCGAGCTGGGCGCTCTCGCTCACGCCGACCGAGGCACGCAGGCCGAGCTGCTGCACGCCGCCCTGGACGGCGCTGGCCCATTCCGCCAGCGGACTGACGGTGCTCGGCGTACCGTCCTCGAAGGTGTGGTCCGAGAAGTCCTCGGCGAAGACGTCGTCGATCGGCTCCGAGGGCCCGGCGCTCGGGAGCGCCGTCGTGACACCCATGAGGCGACGCCCGCCGAGCAGCGCGAGCCCGGCCTCGGGCGCGACGTTGAGGTCGTTCCCGCCGAACAGCGAGGTGAGCAGGAAGCGCTGCATCACCGAGATCTCGGTCCCCGGCGGGAGCACGCCCCGTGGCCGGAGCCGGACGACGGCACCGGTGTCCGCGTTGGCGAGCAGCTCGACCTGCACGTCGAAGTCCGACTCGCCGAAGGCGAAGCAGGTGGCGGGGCTGAGCCCCTCGGGGAGGGACGGCAGGCCGTGACCGAGTGCCGCGACGTCGGGCACATAGGTGGTGCGGACGCCCGTCAGCAGGTCGAGCCGGTCGATCGTGTCGCGTTGGCGGTTCAGCGCCAGGAGGCTTCCGTCGGGCAGGGGCTGGACATCCACGTAGGTCTCGCCCAGCTCGAGCAGCACGTCGGCCTGCGCACCGCTGAACAGACCGTCGGAGCCGGTGAACTGGCCGTCGAGGTCGGCGTCGATCGGTTGCAGGCGCAGCAGGCTCGGGGCCGCGGGGTCCCCAGCACGCACGGCGAGCGCGTAGAGCGTCCCGTCGGCGGCGGAGGCCAGGTCCACGATCTCCCCGGCGGACGCGGGCTGCACGGCGCTGCGGAAGCCCGTCGTGCCGTCACCGATGCCCAGGCCGAGCAGCACGGGTTCGTGCGCCTGACCGTCCGCCAGCGAGGGCAGCTGACGCACGACGGTGGGGAGCAGCTCGTAGATGCGGCGCGTCGTGCGGTCGTAGGCCACGAGCCGGCCGTCCACGAGCGTGGTCAGGCCGACCAGGTCGTCGAGGCCCGTGTCGAGCGCGGCCGGCGCCGGACTGGCACGCCCGTCGGTCGCCATCTGCGCGTACGCGGGGTCGCCGAGCAGGTGGTCGGTCACGGTGAGCAGGTCCGGCCCGCCGTCCACGCCCAGCACCATCCACAGCAGCGAGGCCTCGCGGTCCGCCGCCAGGCTCTTGGCCGGAGCCACGAGGCCGGCATCGGGAGCCGGCAGGCTGCCGCTGCCGTCCGCATGCAGCACGACGTCCTCGCCGTCGAGGGCGGCTGCCGTGCCGGGCAGCAGTCCGGAGACCGCAGCGAAGGGCGGGTGCACGCCGAAGGTGTCTGCCGGCACCTCCTGCCCGACGAGCAGCCGGGTGGAGCGGGCGCGCAGGAAGAAGTTCGGGTCGACGACGCCGTCCTGGTCGAGGTCGCTGCCCAGCAGGTTGGCCTCGGTCGGCAGCAGCGCCCGGTCGTACGTCAGCTGGAAGCTGTCGGGGCCGGGCGGGAAGGTGGGCGTCGTGGCGCCGAGCGCCGTGGCCGAGAAGGTGCCCGGGTAGAACTGGCCGCTGCCATCGGCGGGCACCACGACCAGCACCTCGGGCGGCAGCGCGTCGTCGGTGCCGTTGGGGAAGTACGCGGCGGCGTTCGAGGTCGTCCCGAACTTCACCGAGCCGGGCACGCCGTGCAGGTTCGTGTCGAGGTTGCCCAGCACCTGGCTGCCGGTGGTGTTGATGCGCGCCGTGTAGACCGATGCCGGCAGCAGGCCCGGCACGGCCGCGGCCGGCGCCGCCAGGTTCACCTGCAGCGGCTGGGTCGGCACGAAGGGCCGGAATTCGACGCTGCGATCCACGAGCACGTAGGTGCCCTTGGCGAGGATGACCGGGTTGATGCCCGTGGCGCCCGCCTCCTCGGTCACCTCGGCCGGCGTCGTGAACACGGGCAGGGTGCTCGAGGTGTACGGCCCCTCGGGGATGCCGTCGAAGTTGAAGATGACCGTCAGGTTGAGCGGGGCGCCGAGCTGCGTCGGCGTCGAACCGAGGTCCTCGAGCGGCGGTTCGGTGAACGGGAGACCGTCGCCGAGCTTGAACGTGAAGCCGGTGAACTGCACCGAGTCGTCCGGGCCCGGGATGCCTCCGCCGCCGGAGCCGCCCCCGCCCCCACCGCCTCCTCCGCCGCAGCCCACGAGACCGAGGCCCAGCAGGGCGGCCAGGCCCGCGACGGCCAGGCGGCCGCTGCGGTTCCTGCCGGAAGCAGCTCCGAGGCGTGAGCGCCTCGGCGAGGGCTGCGAGGCGGCATGTCGCAGGATGCGGGTCGGCTGGGACATCGACGGAGACCTCAGGGAGCGAGCTTGATGTACGGCACGACGACGGTGTCGATGACCGGCGGCTGGGTCTGGCCCGGCGCGACGCCGAAGTTGGCCCTGAACTTCACGTACAGGTTCTCGCCGTCTTCACCGGAGAGCAGGGCGGAGAAATCGTCCTCGTCGATGCGCACGTAGCCCGATTCGAGCTCGGCCACGGCGAAGTCGAGCTGGCGCCCGGCGCGGAAGTCGAGCGTCAGGTTGGCCGCCGGATCGACCTCGGCGAGCGGCGGGAACACCTGGGGTCGCAGGTACTGCACCCGGCTCGCCTCGACGAGCAGCGTCGGCGACTCGATGCGGGAGACGCGCTTCTGGTACTTCCACATCATGTAGTAGCGGCTGTTGTCGCCGTGGCGTGCGGGCGGCGCCGACATGCCGGGTTCGTTGAAGAGCGTGGGGTTGCCCTGGTTGTTGAAACCCAGGTTGAACGGGATCAGGCAACCCACCGCGCCCAGCGGCACGCCGTAGCCGGCCCAGTACGTGGGCGGGAAGCCCTGCGGACCCGGCCAGGGCGTGAAGTTCGGCAGCGGGTACATGAGCATCCCGTTGGCGAAGTAGAAGTTCGACTCGGGGTTGGGGCTGGGCTTGGGCAGCTTGGTGATGCAGCCGCAGAAGGGGCTGTTGGGGTCGATCTCCACCTCGCCGTCGACGGTGGCCGGGATCGGCTGCAGGGACGGACGGTCGGCCGAACACTCGATGGCCGGGTTCTTCGGGGGCAGGATGTAGTCGACCGGGTTGAGCGTGGGCATGCCGTTGTTCGGTTCGGGCGCCACGATCGGGGAGGTGTAGCACCCGGGCTTCAGCAGCGGGCCGCCTTCGCCCGCGCGGAAGTCCTTGGGCTGTTGCGTCACGCAACCGCCCACGCCGATGCTCCAGTTGGGCACGCCCCAGGCCGCCGGATGCTGACCCTGGCTCCAGATGCGGAAGCGCGGGAGCACCGAGGTCTGGATGCCCGGCGAGAACTTGTAGAGGTTGTTCGCCGGCACCTGCTCGTTGCGGCCCACCGAGTACTCGATGAGCATCGGGAAGCGGCTGTCGTACGGGAACGACTTGATCGACGGGTTGCCGAAGGTGGTGTCGATGCCCGCGTTGAAGGTCGGGTAGTCGATGTACATGTTGAAGCCGGCCGACGACACGCCGGCGTTGGTGGGCTTGAAGAGGCTGCTGTTGGTGATCTTGTAGATCGTGCCCTTCGTCACCAGGGTGGTCATGGGCGGCTGGGGTGCGTCCGCGAGCTGCTTGGCGAGCGGCGGCTGCAGGGCGCCTCCGCAGCAGTTCCCCAGGTACTCGATGCGGTTGCAGTCGAACTGCCGATCGAGTCCGGAGTCATCCGCGGCGGGGATGCCGTTGGTCTGGTTCGTGTCCGGGCCGCGGCCGTTGTGCGCCCCGCTGATGCCGACCAGCAGCTCGAAGTCGTCGAGCTGCGTGTTCGTGACCTTGTTGTTCTGCGGCGCCCATGCCAGGCCGACGAGGTCGAGCACGACACCCGTGAAGTCGTTCTTGGCAGGCGAGGCATCGGCCGCACGGTAGATGTGCTGCATGCGGGCCCCGTAGCCCGAGTTGATCGGCACGCCGACGCCGAAACCCACCGAGATGAGGAAGTCCTCGCCGTTGGGGTTGGAGAAGAAGCCCGGCTTGGGCGGGTTGAAGTTGTCGATGAGGTGCTGGATCACCTGCGCCGACGAGCCCGTCAGGCGACCGGGGAGGTTGAGCCCGACCTCCACCACGCGCGGGCCGTAGATGAAGCGCCGATCGACGTTGCCGTCGTTGTTGGTGTCGAGCGGCGGGTAGTCGTTGTACTCGACGCCCGCCGTCACCGTGTCGTGCACCACGCCGACCGGGTAGGTGAAGTTGGACGAGGCCGCCTGCCCCATGAAGCGGTGGACCATCACGCCGTAGTCGGGGTCCGCGGAGGCGAGCGTCTCGAAGTCCATCGAGAAGTCCACGGCCGGCGGGAACGGTCCACGCGCCGGACTGGTCTCGTTGAGCAGGAAGTTGTCCGTGGAGCCCTGGTCGAGCAGCGCCGCCGGCAGCGCGAGGCCGCGCCCGCCCAGGTTGATGACACCGTGCACCCCGACCGTCCCGAGGTCGGTGAGCGCAGCCAGCACCTCGGACGTCGCGCTCTCCTTGAGCGCGGCGATGCGGTCCTGGCTCGGCATCGAGCGCATCACCAGCCTCAGCTGGGAGGGCGTGCCGCCGAAGCCGATGAACTGCGAGCTCGACGGGTCCTGCTGGTCCTCCAGGAACGGGCGGAACTCGATCTCGGTGCCGTTCTGGTACGAGGCCACCTGCCCGATGCGCATGCGGTCGAAGGCCGGGTCCGTGTCCGGGATGTTGGCGTCCGAGACGAAGAAGCTCTCGTAGGGCTCGAAGCTCGCGGGATCCATCGCCTCGTTGAACTGCACGCGCCAGGCCACCTTGGGAGGCACGGGCAGGAAGGTGTGGGTCTGCGCATTCCAGCGATCGACGAGCTCGTTGCCGGACGCGTCGAAGGCGCGCACGAAGTAGCGCAGGTCGCTGTTGAACTGGTCCTGGGGGTCGGCGGGGTCACGTGGGATCGAGGCCGGGTCGACCGTGACGGCGGCCAGGGCGGCGGGATCGCCCGGCAGCGGCGGCGGGATGGGCTCGAAGTACTCGGTGCGGCTGACCCGGTAGGGCGTGCCGAAAGTCACCGACGAGGGCAGCGTCTCGCCGGCCGCCAGCCTGAAGACGGCCGCACCGGCCTGGGTGCGGTTCGACTGGACCACGACGCGCGTGGTGCTGCCACCGGTGGTGAACTCCATGGCCGAGCGCGCCCACTCGCCCAGCCCTCCGTTGGCCGTGGTGTTCGGCAGCTGCGCCAGGTTGTCGTCGCGCACCTCCAGCTGGCCGCCCACGACGATCACGCTGGCCACGACGCCCTCGAGCGCCACCTCGCGCACGATGCGTGGCGCCGAGAGGTCGGGCAGGAAGCCGTTGAATTTGACCGTGCCCGTGTCGGTCTGCAGCACGATCGCGTCGAGCGCGCTGTTGCCCGTGTTCACGGGCAGCGGGCGCTGCGTCGAACCGAGCAGGTCGGTGCGCCGCTGCAGCGGCAGGCCGCCGGTGGACAGCATGACGCCGCTGCCGACGCCCACGATGCCGCGCATGAAACCGGTGGGGTCCTCGACCGCCTGGCCGCTCGGGTCGAACACCAGCGGGCTGGCCTCGAAGGCCAGCGAGGTGGCCGTCGAGCCCACCAGGATGATGCGCGCCCCGTCGACGTAGGCACGCGCCGGCATGAGCTGTCCGGTCTTGCGCCGCAGCTGCACGGTGCTGGCGGCGGTGATGCGCCCGGGGAACAGCTCGTCCGAATCGTCGAGGTTGAGCGTGGCGCGGTCGACGGGCTTGGAGAACTCGAGGATCAGCGCCGCGTTGCGCGGCAGCAGGGGGATCTGCGGCGTGAGCGGATCGAGCAGCTGGGCGAAGCTGATGCTGGCCAGCGCCGTCAGGCTGGCGCCGTCGTTGAGCACCTTCGGGAAGCCCGGCAGGGCCACGCCGGTGAGCGCGTCGGTCTCGAAGAGCGACGCCGGGTTCACCAGGCCCTCCAGCGAGTTGTCGAGGGAGAAGATCGGTCGGGCGATGGCGGCGCCCGTCAGGAAGAAGTCGGTGGCTGGATCGAGCGTGTCGTCCGCCCCGCCGCCCCCGCCGCCGCCGCCTCCGCCTCCACCCCCCCCGCCACCGCAGGCGGCGAGCACGAGCAGGCCGAGGCACAGGCACAGACGCTGGGCGCCGTACCTCTTCATCACGAGTTGCGACATGGCGTCACTCCGGCCTCCGGGTGGTGGCACTCGATCTCGACACGAGCACCCCATGCGACCTACGCGCTGCCGGCACGATCGATCCGCAGGAGCTTCGGGGCTCGGGGGGCCGCGGCCGTGGGGTCTCGGGGTCTGGTGTGGATTCCGCGTAGCGTAACGTCTTCAGGGCCATCCCGCCTCGACGACGACGCAGGAAGGGGGCTGACAGCACGGGGAAGTTCAAGTCGTCCGGTCGGCCTGCCGCAGGGCCCGATCCCAGCTCGCGCGCAAGCGCTCGCGCTGGGCGTCCAGGATCGGGGTGAGCGCGTCGCCGTCGGGTTCGCCGGGCAATCCGAGCGCGGCGGCCAGCCGGGCGACGAGACCCGGCACTCCCAGCCCCGTGAGGCCCGAGACTCCCGGGGCCCCGTGGCGATCGGCCTTGCCCAGGATGCGCAGCACCGGCGCCCCTCGCGGCGGGGACAGAGGGGGTTCGTCGGGCGCCTCCAGGAGATGCAGGTAGAGGTCGGCTCCGGGGGCCACGGGCGGCAGGCCGTCGGACCCCGCGCTGTCCTCGAGTTGCACCGGCACGCCCAGCCAGGTCGTGAGGGCCTGGACCGGGTCGCGCGTCGTGCCGGCCTCGGGTGAGACCAGCGCGCGCTCGTCGCGCAGCAGCCGGTTGAAGAGCGAGCTCTTGCCGACGTTGGGCCGGCCGACGAGGCGCACGCAGGGCGGGTGCTGCAGGCGACGCGCCAGGACGCTGCGTGCCAGCGTCTCGCGCAGCGCGGCGCGCGTGCCGGCGTCCGCCGCCGACGGATCCTGCTGCAGGTGCGCCTCGAGCTGCGCCAGCGCGCCGTGCGACGCCGAGACCAGCGCGCGTGCCGCCCGCAGGCTGTTCGGCACCAGGGCATCCGGGCACCCGGCGGGCGCGACCGCCGCGGGCGGGCGCACCGAGGCACTGCAGGCCGGGAAGCCCAGGGCGGCCAGGCGTGCCGCCACGGCAGCGCCCACCCCAGGTCCGCCGTGCAGGTGCAGCTCGACGCCCGACGCGGTGCCGAGCACCACGACCTCGTCGAGCGGCGCGCGCGTCGTGGCATCCAGCAACCACGCCACGCGCCACTCTCCTCCTGCTGGCCACGGCAGCGCTCGGCCCCTCCGGTCGCAGAGCGGCGACGCCACCGCCCGCGCCCCGTGCAGCGCGAGCACGGCAACGGCCGCCACGCCGGCCGGCGTGAGCCACTCCTGGCACCTCACGCCCGACATGGAAGCGCGGCGCGCATGCCGCGGTGCACGAGCAGCGGGTCGCTTTGCACGCGCCCGGCATGGCGGCTGGCGCCGGCCCACGCAGCGCCCCATCCGCCCGTGGCCAGGAGGCGCACCGGTCCGGCCGGCAGGCTCGCGAGGCACGCCTCCACCAGGCGATCGACGCCGCCCACCACCAGGCCCCAGGTGCCGGCGCCGAGGGCGCTCGAGGTCTCGCGGCCCGGGCGCAAGGGCTGCGGCTCGCAGCGCAGTTCCGGCAGGGCGGGCGCCGCCCGCAGCAGGCCGGCGAGCGCCGCCGACGGACCGGGCGCGATGAAGCCGCCCTGGAAGACGCCCTCGCCGTCCACGACGTCCACGGTGACCGCGGTCCCGGCGTCCACCACCACCGCCGGTCCGGGCAGGGCGGCCCGCGCGACCATGAGCCGGTCGATGCCGGCCGTCGCCGCCAGGCTCTCCGCCGCCACGGGCAATGGCAGCCCGGACAGCCGCCGGCAGTCGAGCCCGAGACGGGACAGCTCCGCGGCGAACACCTTCCAGCGCGGCTCCGAGACGGCGATGCCCACCAGCTGGTGCGCGGCCCGCGTCGACACCCCGCCGGTGACGGAGCTGAGCGCCGCGGCGACGGCGGCCGCGGCCTGCGCCGGATCCCGGAACACCTGCAGGGCCGGTGCGTCATCGAGCCAGGACACCAGCCCGACGTGCGTGTTGCCGACGTCCGCCGTCAGCAGCACGGCACGCGCCTCAGGAACCCTGGTTGTTCCAGTGGATGGTCGTCTGCTGCTGGACGCCCTTGCGCTCCCAGACCACGTGGTACTGCGGCTCGTTGGGGTGGTTCTTGCCCCAGTTGATGGCCTCGGCCACCGAGGCGAGCGGGTGCCCGTTCACCGAGATGATGCGGTCGCCCGACTGGAAGCCGAAGCGGGCGGGCAGCGAGCCCGCCGCCACGTTCGAGAGCTCGATCGACGAACGGCCGCCGCCGCTGGGCGTGATGGTGCGCGCGGTGAGCTGCTCCTCGAGCACCTTCTGCGCCCCGCCCTCGGCCAGGAAGGTCTGGTCCTTCAAGCCGATGATGATGCTGCCGTCGTCGCGGCGTTGCGTGTCGGCGGGCTGCTCGTCCAGGGCCGCCCAGACGTCCTCCTCGCTGTCGAACTCCACCTGGTCGATGGGCAGTCCGCCGCCGTCGGGCGCGAGGCCGGGCCGCAGCACCACCTCGCCCTGGTCCCACTGGAAGACGACCTCGGCCGGGTCGATGCGCACCACGCGACCGTTGTAGGGCGGCGCGTTCCAGGGCGGACTCAGCGGTTCACCCTGGGTCAGGTGCAGTCGGCGATCCTTGACGGCGGCCTCCTGGCTGCCGGGCGTGGCGGGGCCGGTCTGCAGGTATTCCACGGCCGCGATGCGCGCCGTCGGGTCGGCGCTCCAGAGCAGCATGCTGACCTTGACCACCTCCTGGAGCTTGGGGACCGGCGGGCCCTTGGCGGCCGCCTCCTCCCCGCCCAGCGGTCCGGCCGGCTTGTCGACCGGCTTCACCGAGCCGTCGATGCGCGCGGTCCAGATCTTCTGGTAGTCCTCGGGCAGGTACATCGACGGCCCCATCGTCTCTTTGGCGCCGTAGTCGATGTCCCGCGTCAGCACCTCGCTGAAGTAGGTCTCGTCCCGGTGCTCGTAGCGCTTCTCGACCTTCTTGCCCTGGTAGATGTCCCAGAAGGTGTGCACGGCCAGCACGCCGGCCATGCCGCAGGCCACCCAGGACGAACTCTTGAGCTGACGGATGTTGATGCGCATGGGCACCTCGTCGGTCGCATGAGCGTGCCGCGCCGACGGGGGGTCTTCAATCGCCGGCTTGCTGCTTGGACGCCGGAGGCGGACCGGTCTTCCCGCCGACCCCCAACTTCGCGATCTCGGCCTGCAGGGCCGTGAGCACCTCGCCGACGCCGTGGCCCGTGTGGGCCGAGAGCTGCAGCACGGGCTGACCGGCGGCGGCCGAGAGGCTGGCCGCGAGCGCCGCGCTGTCCGGGGCGGCATCGGTCCGGGACAGGGCCAGGACGCACGGGCGCCGATCGAGATCGAGGCCGGAGGCGGCCAGTTCCTGCCGCACGGTGCGCCAGTCGGCCACCACCTGTTCCGCGCCGGCGCACGCGTCCACCAGGTGCAGCAGGACGCGGGTGCGCTGGATGTGGCGCAGGAAGCGGCTGCCGAGCCCCACGCCCTGGGAGGCGCCGGCCACCAGCCCGGGGATGTCGGCCAGCAGCAGCCCGTCGTCGCCCAGCTCGACCAGGCCGAGCACCGGCTCGAGCGTCGTGAACGGGTAGTCGGCCACCTTGGGGCGGGCGGCCGACACGCGGCTCAGGAAGGTGGACTTGCCGGCGTTCGGCAGGCCCACGATGCCCACGTCGGCCACGAGACGCAGCTCGAGCCGCAGACGGCGCGTCTCCGCGGGACGACCCGAGGTCGCCTGGCGCGGCGTCTGGTTCGTCGCGTGCGCGAAATGACGGTTGCCGCGCCCGCCGGCGCCGCCCTGCACCACGGTGAGCTCGAGCCCGGGGCGGTCGAGGTCGCGCAGCACGTGCCCGCGCTCGGCGTCGCGCACGAGCGTGCCGACCGGCACCTCGATCAGCAGCGGCTCGCCCGCCAGGCCCGACTTGTTCGATCCGCCGCCCGCCCGCCCGGCGCCGGCGCGGTAATGGCGGCCGTGCTGGATGCCCGCCAGCGTGTTGACGTTGGGGTTGGCGCGCAGCACCACGTCGCCGCCGCGCCCGCCGTCCCCGCCGTCAGGGCCGCCGCGCGGCACGAACTTCTCGCGCCGGAAGGAGACCACGCCGTCGCCCCCACGACCCGAGGAGACCGTGATCTCGGTCTCGTCGATGAACATGGCTGGGGCCGTCGCTGCTGCGACGACGCGCCGCTGCGCCCTAGGCGCTCAGGCCCGCGCCGGCGTCCACGTGCACACGGCGCTGGGTGCCGAAGCGCACGACACCGTCGGTCAGCGCGAAGAGCGTGAAGTCACGCCCGCGGCCGACGTTGTTGCCGGCGCGGAAGCGGCTGCCGAGCTGCCGCACGAGGATCGTTCCCGCGGTGACCTGCTGCCCGCCGAAGCGCTTGACGCCGCGGTACTGCGGGTTGCTGTCGCGACCGTTGCGGGTGGATCCCTGTCCCTTCTTGTGTGCCATGGCCGGTTCCTGGAGTCGTCGTGCGCGGAGCGGGGGTCAGCTGGAGATCGAGGTGATCGTCACCCGGGTGTACGACTGCCGGTGACCGTTCTTGCGCCGGTAGTCCTTGCGACGCCGGAACTTGGCCACGATGACCTTCTTGTCGCGGTAGTGCCCCTCCACGACGGCCTTGACGCTGGCGCCCGGCACGGTCGGCGCGCCGAAGGTGTTGCCGACCGCGAGGACGCGATCGAACACCACCTGGCTGCCGGGCTCGGACTCGGACATGAAGTCCACGATGAGTGCGTCGCCGTCGTGCACGACGTACTTGCGACCACGGTCGTCGATGATGGCCTGCGCCACGGCGTCTGCTCCTGCGTACGGCCCGGAGGGACCCGGGCTGCTGTGAGACGGTCCGGCGTGCGAGCGCAGCCGCGGAAGGCTGCCTTCGGGCCGGAGGTGAAGGGGTCACATCCTACGGAAGCGGCCCGGACGATCAAGCCGGGCAGGTCGAGGGCAGACGGGCCCGGCCGGGCGCTGCCGGCACCGCGGCCGGCACGACAGCCGGGCGCTGCCGGCACGGCGGCCGGCCCGCGCTCGCCCGCGGGCCGCCGGGGCGCTCGCCCCGTGTGCCCCTCGGACGCGCCGGACCCCCTCAGGCCCGCCGGTGGTCGAGTTCGTCTGGCAGCGTGATCATCGGCCGCACCTCGATGTCCTCGTAGGCCAGGCGGTGATCGGCACGGATGAAGATCTGTTTCCGGCCCTGGGCCTCGAGGTCCACCAGCACCCGCTTCTGGGAGTTGAGGACCGCCTCGGCCACCTCGGGGCGCACCGTGACGACGAGCACCGCCCCCTGGCGCCAGAGGTTCTCGCGGATCTTGCGGATCGTCGCCAGGCACGAGGTCTCGTCCGACGGGATGAACCCGGTGCTCTCGCAGTAGGGGCACTTCTGGTGCACGGTGCGCTTGAGGCTGGGGCGCACGCGCTGGCGCGTCATCTCCAGGATGCCGAAGGGCGAGAAGCGCGCCACCTTGATGCGCGCCCGGTCCTTGCGCAGTTCGTCCTTGAACAGGCGCTCGAGGTGCTTCCGGTGCTTCTCGTAGCGCATGTCGATGAAGTCGATCACCACGACGCCGCCCAGGTCGCGCAGGCGCAGCTGCCGCGCGATCTCCACGGCCGCCTCGCAGTTCACGGCGAAGGCCGTGTCGTCGATGTCCTTGCTGCTGTCGGGCTTGTAGCGCCCCGAGTTCACGTCGATGGCGACGAGCGCCTCGGTCTGCTCGATGACCAGCGAGGCGCCGGACTTGAGTTCGAGGCGGCTCTGCAGCAGCCGCCCGAGCTCCGCCTCGATACCGTAATGGCTGAAGAGCGGCTTCTCGTCGCTGTAGGCCTGCACCTTCTCGACGCGGTCGGGCATGATCTGGTCGAGGAACTCGCGCGCCGTCCGCGCCGTGGCCTCGTCGTCGATGACGACGTCGCCCTGCCCGTCGTAGAGGTCGCGCAGGGTGCGGATGACCAGGTCGTTCTCCTGGTAGAGCAGCACCGGCGCCTTGTGCTCGCGAGCCCGCACCTTCATCTGCTGCCAGAGACGCAGCAGGTAGTCGAGGTCGCGCTGCAGGTCCTCGAGGCTGCAGTCGCTGCCCGCGGTGCGCACGATGAAGCCCAGGTTGTCCGGGCACTCGAGGCTGCCGATGAGCTTCTTGAGGCGGTCGCGCTCGGCCTGGCTGGCCACCTTGCGTGAGACCCCGC
>Ga0315912_10002928_pt1 | contig 17504 bp, 13 predicted proteins | sample VfabasoilMG_FD_204469 | JGI IMG/M metagenome (GOLD analysis project Ga0315912, IMG submission 204469) | Garden soil microbial communities collected in Santa Monica, California, United States - V. faba soil | ecosystem: Environmental > Terrestrial > Soil > Garden | place: USA: California...
CGCACTCAGGCACACGTCCTTCTTCACGTCCTGGTAAATGTAATCGAAGCCTTCCGGCAGCAGCGTGGAACCGGTCGAGCCGATGCCGCGGAGCGCGCTGAGGTCGTGCGTCGCCATGGGCTTCACGCCGGCCTTCTCGGCCGCCTGGATGAACTTGGCCGAGACGCCGAGATGCGTCATCCGCTCGTCCTGGGCGAAATCAAAGATGGCCCTCGCGTCGGGGTAGAACGGCGAGCCGTCGTAGAGCAGCAGCGTGGCCTTCGAGGCCAGTGCCGACACCAGCCAGTTCCACATCATCCAGCCGCAGGTCGTGAACCAGAACACGCGATCGTTCGCGCGGACGTCCATGTGCAGCTGGTGTTCCTTGAGGTGAGTCAGCAGCACGCCGCCGTGGCTGTGCACGATGCACTTCGGCAGGCCGGTTGTGCCGCTGGTGTAGAGCACGTAGAGCGGGTGATCGAAAGGCAACTGCGTGAACTCCAATGGGCCGGGCTTCTGCGAAAGCGTCAGGTCGATGAGCAGCGATGCGCGCGGGATGCCGCCGGTGGTCAGCGTCGCGCCGGTGACGTTGCGCAGGAACGGTTCGATGAAGGCGCGCTTCAGGCTCGGCAGGCCCGCCACGATCTCGCGCAGCTTGTCGAGGATGTCGATCTGTTTGCCGTTGTAGAAGTAGCCGTCGCAGGCGAGCAGCACCTTGGGCTCGATCTGCCGGAAGCGATCCAGCACGCCCTGCACGCCGAAGTCCGGAGAGCAGGACGACCAGACCGCGCCGATGGACGCGCAGGCGAGGAACGCGACCATGGTCTCCGGGATGTTCGGCATGATGGCCGCCACGCGGTCGCCCGGTTCGACGCCGCCGGCGCGCAGGCCGCGCGCGAGGCGCGAGACTTCGTCGTGAAGCTGCTGCCAGCTAATGCGGCTTTCGTGCCCGTTCTCGCAGCGGAACACGATGGCTTCGCCGTCGTCCCGCCGCCGCAGCAGGTTCTCGGCGTAGTTGAGCCGCGCGTCGGGGAAGAACTTCGCGCCGGGCATCTTCTCGGCGTCGACGCAGACGCGTTCCCCGCGCACGGACGCGATGACCTCGCAGAATTCCCAGATTGCGAGCCAGAAATTGTCGCGATCCGTGATCGACCAGCGGTGCAGCGCCGCGTAATCTTTCGTGGCGACGCCGAAGCGGTTGCGGACGAACTCCCGGAAGGCAGTCAGCCGCGCCGCCGCGACCTGTTGCGCCGCGGGTTGCCAGAGGACGGTCATGGCCGCGGTGCGTCCGGCTGGTTCTCGGGCCGCGCCCGATCGAACGCCGGTAGCTTCAGGCAGTTCCGCTCGATCTCGAGCAGCCGCGGCCAGCCGGCGGTGGGAACGTCGAAGAAGTGCACATTGAAGAGCTGGGGCACGATCAGGGCATCCGCGTAGCCGGGCGTCGCGCCGAGGCAGTAAGGCCCGGCCTGCCCGCGATCGCGCAGCAGCGCTTCGATCGCATCGAGTCCGCGCGTCACCCAGTGCCGGTACCAGTTCCGGCGCTGTTCATCGCCGAGTCCCAGGTCCTGCGTCAGGTAGTTCAGCACGGCGACGTTGTTCAGCGGATGGATTTCGCAGGCCACGGTCAGCCCGATCTGCCGGGCCAGCGCGCGGCCGGCCGGATCCCGCGGCAGCAGGGGCGGCGCGGGCCGGGTTTCCTCGAGGTACTCGAGGATGGCCAGCGACTGGGAGATCGCCAGATCGCCGTCGATCAGCGTCGGCACGAGCCCGTGCGGGTTGATCCGCCGGTATTCGGTCCGCGTCTCCGCGGCGGGTGAAATCGGGTTGTAGGACTCGATTTCGTACTCGAGTCCCTTGAGGTTCAGCGCGATCCGCACGCGGTAGGATGCGGTTGAGCGCCAGAAGCCGTGCAGCCTGAGCATGCTTGCCTTTCCCCCGGCAAAGGACGCCGACAATGCCACAGCCGGCGGGCGCGGGAAAGCGCCCGCGGCAGATCAGCGCGGGGTGGCGACCCGTGGTTGCGGGCCGATCACGAGCTTCATGTAGGCCAGCAGCGCTCCCAGCGAGGCCACGCACATCGTGAACGCGATGACGATCTGGCCGCCGGCCTGGAAAAAGCCCAGCACCGTTACCAGCGTGGCGGCGCTGGCGACGTTCAGGAATCCCATCAGGGCCGAGGCGGTGGCCGCGATGTGTGGCACCGGCGCGAGCGCCGTGGCGACGCTTTGCGGCATCAGCAGCCCCATGCCGACCAGGTAGATGAAATGCGGCGCAATCAGCGCCATCGGCCGCATGACGCCGGTCACGGCAAGCACGAACATCAGGTGCGCGCCGATGAGCGCGAGAATGATGCCGATGCCGATCAGGCGGCGCCCGGAGACGCGACCGTGCAGCCGGGCGCTCAGGATCGTGCCGACCATGAAGCCGGTCACCGCGAGCGAGTACAGGTAGCCGAATAGATCCTTGCGGACCTGCATGTGTTCGATCATCACGAACGAGCACAGCGAGATGAAAGCGAACAGGCCGCAGCCGATGAACAGCATGCACAACACGATGCCCACGAAACGGCGATCGGCCAGCAGCGAGGCCTTGTTGCGCAACAGGGTCTGCAGGCTGAAGCCCGACTCGCCGCGCTTCGGCACGGACTCCGGCACGAGCAGCCAGAAACCGGTCATGGCGATCGCGCCGTAGACCGCGATGACCCAGAACACCCAGTGCCACGAATGCCACTTCACCAGGTAGCCGCCGACGATCGGCGCGATGATCGGCGCGACGGCCATGGCAGTGGACAGGTGCGCCTGCACGCGCGCCGAATTCTCCGGACCGTAGAGATCGCGGACGATGGCGCGCGGGATGATGAGGGCGGAGCTTGCGCCGAAGGACTGCAGCAGGCGAAACCCGATCAGCGCCGGCATGCTCTCGGCGAGCGCGCAGCCCACCGTGCTCGCGAGAAAGATGAGGAGTCCTGCCGAGAGCACCGGCCGGCGGCCGAAGTGATCCGCCGCCGCGCCGTAGAACAGGTGCGACACCGCGAAGCCGAACATGTACACGCTGAGAGTGAGCGGAACGAGCCTGCCGTCGGCGCGGAATTCGCGCGCCAGATCCGGCAGGGTGGGGATGAACATCTCGATGCACAGCGGTCCCAGCGTGATCACCAGGACCAGGACCACCAGCAGCCGGAGCGGCGGCGCGGCGGTCGAAGGGGTCTTCGGGTCGGCGGGGGCCGCGGTCAGGCGGACTCCTTCTCTACGATGTTCGCGAGCAGGCCGACGCGTTCGATCTCGACCTCGACGCGATCGCCGGCGCGCATGTAGAGCGGTGGCGTGCGCTTGAAACCGACGCCGCCGGGCGTGCCGGTGGCGATGACGTCGCCCGGTTCCAGGGTCGTGAAGCTGGACAGGTAGGCGATCACGACCGGCACCGGGAACAGCATCATGCCGGTGTCCGATTGCTGTACCGGCGAGCCGTTCAGCCGCGTTTCCAGCTTCAGGCCGGCCTTCGGATCGCCGGTCTCGTCCGGCGTGACGAGCCACGGCCCGCAGGCGCCGCTGCGATCGAAGTTCTTGCCGGGCGTGTACTGGTGCGTGTGCAGCTGGAAGGCGCGGATCGTCCCGTCCATGAAGCAGGAGTAGCCGGCGACGTGGGCGAGCGCGTCGGCCTCGGCGATGCGCCGCCCGGGCTTGCCGATGATCACGGCCAGTTCGCCCTCGAAATCGAAGGTCTCGCTTTCCGGCGGCGCCGCGAGCGCCGTGCCGTGCCCGAGAATGGACTGGGCATAGCGCATGAAAATGACCGGGTGTTCAGTCGGCTTGCGGCCGGTCTCGGCCTGGTGGTCGGCGTAGTTCAGCCCGACGCAGAAGATGCGGCCCGTGTCCGGCACGGGCGGCAGCAGCGGCAGGTTTTCCAGCGGCAGGGCGGGCGCGCTGCGCGGAATTTCCTGTTCCGTCCGCGGCAGCTTGCCGCGCGCGATGGCTTCCTTCAGCGTGGGCGCGATCGCGTTCAGCGATCGCACGCAGTTGCCCGTGACCGCACCCCAGCCGGCGTTGCCGGCTTGCCGGTAACTCGCGAATTTCATCCGATTCGACCTCCGAGGGCGCGAACGATACCACACAGTGGCGGCTCGAAGCCGCCCGGCAAATTGCTAAGATGGCCGAATGAATTCGCGGGCGACGACCTTCACGGACGGCTGAGCTTCTGAGTCCCGCGGATCCGATCTTCTGGCTGGTGGTGCTCTCCAGTTTTCTGGCGGCGGCAATCAGCGGCGCCTTCGCCATCGGCGGCGGTTTCCTCATGATGGGCGTGTGCGCGGCGTTCCTGCCGATTGCCGCGGTCGTGCCCATGCACAGCGCGCTCATGCTCGGCACTTCGGTGGGGCGCGCGTACTTCTTCTGGCGCTACGTGCAATGGGGGATCGCCGGGCCGTTCATTCTCGGTTGCCTGTTCGGCGCCCCGGCGGGGACCCGGATCTACGTCACGCTGCCCGAGGCGCTGATCGCGCTGGTGGTCGGCGTGTTCATGCTGGCGGCAGTGTGGATGCCGCCGCTCGGCTGGAAGCCCCGGCTGCGGCATCCTTTTTTTCTTGTCGGACTGGTCCACTCCTTCTTGTCCGCGCTGTTCTCGTTCGGCGGGGTGATGCAGCCGCTGATGCTGCGCCTGCGGCTCGATCGGCTGCAGGTGGTGGCGACGCTGGCGGTATCGCTGCTGGGGATGAACCTGTTCAAGCTCGGCGGTTACGCCGCGTTCGGTTTCGACTTCCGTCCCTACGGCCTGCTGATCGCGGTGTCCCTGCTCGCCGGCGTGGCCGGCTCGGGGCTCGGCCGGCGGATCGTGGAACGGTTGCCGGAAGAGCGCTTCCGGCTCGCGTTCAAGGGAATCATGACCGTGCTGGCCGTGCAGCTCCTCTACCGGGCCTGGACCGCGGCCTGAAGCCGCGGTTCAGGAATGCGGCGGCGGGGGCAGCGAATAACCGGGCGGCGGCGGGTAATTCGCCGGGGCCGGCGGCGCGGCGCGCGCGGGTGCCGAGGTGTATCCCGCCGGAACCGGCACCTGGTGACCCTTGGCGTACATGCACTGCACGTAGGCCGCGTCATACCGATCCTGAAGTTCAGACGCGGTCGTGTTGTACGAGGCAAGACCCGCGGCACTGCCGGCGAGCAGGCCGAGACCGGCCCCCGCGGCTGCGCCTTCGTCGGCGTCGTGCGAAGCCGCGCCGATGATCGCGCCCGCCGCGGCGCCGAGCGCGGCCCCGGTCATGGCGCTGTTTACGGCGTTGTTCGATGCCGTCTGTGCCACCGGACCGGTCGAGCCCTGCGCGTACTGTTCGCAGAGCGACTGATCCTGGCGGAACTGGTCGAAGCTGCTGTAGCTGCCCGGCAGGACCATCACGTTCGGCCCGCTTGGTGGGACCGTGGCGCAGCCGCCCAGAGTGGCGATCGCAACCGAAACCAGCGTCAGTTTCCTGTTCATCGTGAACACCTCAGCGGGGCGTGGTCTGGGGCACGACCTGCAGCCAGTCGCTCGGGCAGGTCTGCGCGTAGGGATAGTAGGTGCGCGTGTCCGGGCAGTAGTACCAGAACTCCGACTGCGCCGGCGCGGGCGCGGGCGGCGCCTCGCGCTGCACGTAGGTGACCGGCACCTGCTGTACGATCACCGGCGGCTGGTTGTACCAGCCGTTGTAGTTGTACGCATACGGGGAGTAGTAGCGCGGCCCGTACAGCGGCACGCCCAGGACCACGTTGAAGCTGGAGCGGTAGCCGTGACCATGGTCGTAATGGCCGTACCCATGCCCGCGGTGACCGCCGTCCCAGCCACGGTAGCGATCGCCGGCAAGGGCTCCGGAACTGAATCCGAGGGCAAGTGCCGCCAGCAAAGCAGGAATGAGTCGTTTCATGGGATGCCTCCAGTCTGTTACCCCTTGAGACCGGGCCGGCATGCCGGTGTTCCATTGCGCCCGGCCGCGGTGCGATCGTGCATGCGTGGAGGCCCTTGAAATACGGGACAATGGGCTGATTGCGGACCAAATAAGGATTGCGGAAATGACTTCACCCCTGACTTACCTCGCGGCGGGCATCCAGCAGGTCGCCTTTGTCGTGCACGATATCGCCGCCGCGGAGCGATTCTTCGCCGGCAAGCTCGGCGTGTCGCGCTTCTGCCGCTTCAACGACATCGAAGTCAATGAGTCCGAGTACCGCGGCGCGCCGGGGAAGTTCCACTACCACCTGTCGCTGGGCTATGCCGGCGATCTCGCCGTCGAGCTGATCCAGCACCTGTCCGGCGGGAGCATCTACAAGGAGTTCCTGGACGAGAAGGGCGAGGGCATGCACCACCTCGGCTTTCTCGTTTCGGATCACGAGCGGACCGTCCGCGATTTCGCCACGAACGGGTACCCGGTGGCGCAGGGCGGCCGCATCGGCGGGTCGCGGTTCGCCTATTTCGACGCGCGCCCGGTATGCGGGGCGTATCTGGAGACGATCATGCTGGATGACGAAGGCCGAGAGATTTTCGCCAAGATCAGGCGCGGAGAATTCTGATGCGGCGGAAACCGGAATCGATCGCAACCCTGGCATTCTCGGTGCTGTCAGCCATGCCGCTGTCGTTGCTGGCAGAAGAGACCGCGCCGGTGCCGGTCTGGGAAGAACCGCGCCATCGGCTGGTGTACGAGCGGGACGACATCAGGATTTTCAACACCAGCATCCCGGCCGGGGATCGTTCGCTGTATCACCGCCACGAGCATCCGACGCTGTACGTCGTGCTGAACATCGGTGCGATGCGGAACCAGGACCTGGGCCGCGACTGGGTGGATCTCCCCGCCGGTCCCGCCGCCGCCGGCGGTTTCCTGTACCGCGACTACGCGGCTGAACCGCAGACGCACCGCGTCGAGAACGTCGGCGACCATTCCTTCCAGGTGATCGGTGTCGTCAATCTGGGCGCCGGATCGGAAGGGGAGGCGGTCGGAGCCGGAACGCCGGAGGTGCACAACCGCTGGTTCGATGGTTACCGCGCCCGGCTTGCCGCCGGTGAGAGCACGGCCGCGCACCGGCACATACACCCGGTGCTGGTGGTGCAGGTCGGCGCGGGTCGCTCGCTCGTGCTCGAACACGACTGGCCGACGGCGGAGAAGACAGTTGCCGGCGCCTGGTCCGTGCATGACGGCGGTGTGGACCACGTGCTCAGAAATGCCGGCACCGCCGCGGTCGAACTGGTCGAGATAGAGATCAAGTGAGTCGTCGTGCCGGCAGGTACGGCCCGGGGCCGGCGGCATGAACCCGCCGTTCCGCGCCGATCACATCGGCAGCTTCCTGCGTCCGGCGGAACTCAGGCAGGCCTACGAGGATCGGGCCGCCGGCAGCATCGACAAGGCACGGCTCAAGGAGATCGAGGACCGCCACATCCGCGAAGTCGTCAAGCTGCAGGAAGACGTTGGCCTGCGATCGATCACCGACGGCGAGTTCCGGCGTACCGTCTACTTCGGGCATTTCCCGAAAGCCGTTTCCGGCTTCACCGAACTGGACGCGGCGCTGCCGTTCAAGGATGCGTCCGGCAAGACGATGACCTACCGCACCTACGCCGTCAGCGGCAGGTTGAAGCGCGAGCGGGGCATCGCGACGGAGGAGTTCCAGTTCGTCAAATCGCTGACACGGCAGACGCCGAAGGCGACACTGCCGAGTCCCTGTTCGCAGCATTACTTCCGCTGGCGCGAGGGGTTGTCCGAGCGCGCGTACCCGGATATCGCGGAGTTTCACGCCGATGTCGCCGCCATTTACCGCGAGGAGCTGCGGGAACTCGCCGCGCTCGGCTGCCGCAACGTGCAGCTGGACTCCGTATCGCTGCCGCTGCTCTGTGATCCCGCGCTGCGCGAGCAGGTCCGGCAGCGCGGTCACGATCCCGATCGGCTCCTCGACCAGTACCTGGAAGTCAACAACGCGGCGCTGGCGGATCGGCCGCCGGACATGGTCGTCGGCATCCATCTTTGCCGCGGCAACAACCAGGGACGCTGGCTGGGGGAAGGCGGCTATGACTATGTGGCGGAGAAGATCTTCGGGCGGCTGGATGTCGATTACTTCTGCCTCGAATACGACTCGCCGCGCGCCGGGTCCTTCGAGCCGCTCCGGTTCGTGCGGAAGGACGGGATCGTGATGCTGGGACTCGTCTCGTCGAAGACCCCGCGCCTCGAATCGGTCGACGATCTCTGCCGGCGCATCGAGGAGGCTTCCCGGCACGTGCCGCTGGAGCGCCTCTGCCTCAGTCCGCAATGCGGATTCGCCAGCACCGCTCCCGGCAATCCGGTAACCGACGCGGATCAGCGGCGCAAGTTGGAACTCGTCGTCGAAACCGCGCGCCGCATCTGGAACGACGCCTGAACTTCAGCGGGCCTGGTTGGGCGCGATCGCCGGGTCGTGAAAGCTGAGGCGGCTGCGCCCGGAACTCTTGGCGGAATACATCGCCCCGTCCGCCTTCACGATCAGTGAGTGGATGTCCGTGCCGTCGCGCGGGTACACGCTGATACCGATGCTGCAGGAAATCCCGAGCGTGTGCTGCGCCACCTGGAACGGCCGCGACAGCTCGGCCAGGATCTTTCCACCGACGTCCGTCACGCCCGTCGCGTCGTGGATCCGGTGCAGGATCACCACGAACTCATCGCCGCCGGTGCGGGCCACGGTGTCAGCGGCGCGCAGGCAGTTACGGAGCCGGTGCGCCACGGATTTCAGCAGTTCGTCGCCGACGCCGTGCCCATAGGTGTCGTTCACCGGTTTGAACCTGTCGAGATCCACGAACATCAGCGCGAACGAATAATTCTCGCGCGCCGCGTGCCGGAGGGTCTGCTCCAGGCGGTCGTCGAGCAGCACGCGGTTGGGAAGGCCGGTCAGCGCGTCGTGCAGCGCGATGTTGCGAAGCTGCTGGTTCGCCGCCTGCAGGGAATCCGCCAGCCGCGCGTTGTGAGTCGCGAGGTGCGCGTCGAAGGAGGAAATCACCAGTGTGATGATCAGCACGCTGATCGTGCTGACGCCGATGACGAGCGCCAGCGTGGCGTTCGCCATCCCGCCGGTCGAGTCCACTGCGAGGCAGACGCTGTCCGGGGCAAAGTTGGCGGCCGCCATCCCGGTGTAGTGCATGCCGGAGATTGCCAGTCCCATGACGATCGCGCTGCCGTGCTTCGCGAAGATCGCCTGCACCGAATGCCGCTGCCGCAGCTGGAATGCCAGCCACAGCGCGGCGAGCGAGGCGCCGATGGCGATCAGCACCGATGCGACGAACAGCGCCGGGTCGTACTGGATGGGCGGCCACATCCGCATCGCGAACATGCCGGTGTAATGCATCGACGAGATACCGATGCCCATCAGCATCGCGCCGGTCGACAGGTTGCGGGTCGTCATGGTCGGGCTCTTCACGACGAACAGGGCCACACCGGAGACGATCATGGCGATGAGCATCGACAGGAGCGTCAGCTCGATGTCGTACGCCATCGGCACCGGCAGGCTGAATGCCAGCATGCCGATGAAGTGCATGGACCAGATGCCGAGGCCCATGGATACCGCGCCGCCGAGGAGCCATGCGAGCGCGTTGCCGCGCGCAGCGCTGACGCGCCCAGCGAGGTCCAGCGCGGTGTAGGAGGCGAAGACCGCCACGGCCACGGACAGCATGACCAGCCTCAGGTCATAAGTTCCGTCCATCAGGATCTCCCGGCCGCCCGCCGCGCGTCAGTAGGGTCCCTTCCAGCCGGAAAGGAACTTGAGCAGCTGTTCAGCTGGCATTGGTTTCGCGCAGAAGTAGCCCTGCACGTAATGGCAGCCGTTCTTGGCGGCGATGTCCCAGTCCGCGCGCGACTCGGCGCCTTCCGCGACGATCTTCAGCTTCAGCTTCCGCGCCAGTTCCGCGCTCGACTCGAGGATGGCGCGCGCCGACTCCTCGGCGCTGGCGCCGTAGACGAAGGCGCGATCGATCTTGAGCTCGTTGAAGGGAATTCGCTTCAGCTGTTCCAGCGACGACTGCCCGGTGCCGAAGTCGTCGATCGACAGCCCGAACTTCTTCATCCGCAGGCGCACCAGCACTTCCAGGCAGTCGAGCACGTTCTGCATCACCTGGCTTTCCGTGACCTCGAGCACGATCAGCGCCGGATCGACGCCCTCCTTCTGCGCGGTGTCGACGAGAAAGTCCGTGAAGCCGGGTCGCACGAAAGTGTTGACGGGGAAGTTCACCGACACAGAGAGCCTGTGTCCCGCCGCCAGCCACTCTCCCGCCTGCCGGATGGCCTTGAGGTAGACCTGGTCCGTCAGCTCGTCCATCAGGCCGAGCATCTCGACCAGCGGCAGGAATGCGCCCGGTCCGAGAATCCCGCGTTCGGCGTGCTTCCAGCGCACCAGCGTTTCGACGCCATCGACGCTCATGGTCGCGGTGTTCACTTTCGGCTGGAACACGACGAACAGTTCGGGGCCGTTAAGGCCCGCCCGCAGTTCGGACTCGGTGATCGAAGACTGCCGTTCGAAAGGCTTCGCCTTGCGTGGCGTCATGAGCTTGTCCAGGAGCTCGCGAAGCGCGTCCGGCTTCAGCGGCTTGGGAATGGCACCGAGGATGTTGAGGTTGTGCGCCCTGGCGAGATCGCGCGCCGACTCCAGCAGCCGCGTGTCCTCGCCGCTGAGGAAGATGAACCCGCCCGAGAAGTTCTGGTCTGCGGCATGGCGCATGAACTCGACGCCATCCATCTCCGGCATGTTGAGATCGCAGATGATGATGTCGAAGTAATCGGGCTTCGCCGCGAGGAGTTCCAGCGCGCGCGCGCCGTTTTCCGCGGTGTCGATGTTCCTGTAGCCGAGCATTCCGAGGATCCGGACCGTCAGGGTGCGCACGAAGCTCTCGTCGTCGACGACGAGGAACTTTAGCGTGAGGGGATCGGGCGAGGCCATGGGAGCCGGACCGGCAGGTGCAGTGCGATATTACACGAACTGACCGGGCGAGGCAGCCGGGTGCACGGGCCGGCGCGTGGAATTATCCCGGGTGCCGGAATACACTTTCCGCGGCGGCCGGCGTGCGAACCGGCAGGGGGTCAGGGAGATGCCGGCAACGACGCGGCTACGGACAATTGCATCGCGGCTGCGGCCCTCGGCCTCGATGCGCACGCGCTTCACGCTCATGGTCGCGATCCCGGTCGCGATTGTATTCCTCTCCTTCCAGTATCTCGTCGTGTCGGATGTCGAGCGCGAGGCGTCGGACGCAGCCAAGGCAGCACTGCGCGACGGCACGATTGCGAGCATCTCGCAGCTCAACGCCGATCTCGAAACGGTCGCTGCGCTGATCCGCCATGTGGCGGCGTTCATCGACGCGCACCCGGATCTCGACGAGACAGCGGTCCGGGATCTCGTCCGGACTGTCGTTGAAGTGATCCCCACGGTGTACGGGAGTGCCATCGCGTTCGAGCCGTTCAGGTTTGCACCTGATCGGCGACTGTTCTCGCCGTACGCGTTCCGTTCTCCGGACGGCGTGCGCGTCATGGACATCGGAGATCCGGACCCGGCGGTGGGCTACGACTACACGCTGCCGGAGTGGGAATGGTGGAACGCCCCGCGCCAATCAGGCAAGGAGTCGTGGACCGAACCCTACTTCGACGAGGGTGCGGGCGGCATCGTCATGAGCACGCTGTCGGTGCCGTTCCGGTTGAACGGCGAGTTCCGGGGCGTCGCCACGATCGATCTCGATCTGAAGGGACTCGTGGCGCTGCTGGACGCGAAGCAGCTCGATGTCCGCATCCTCTCGCACTCCGGGAAGTACATCTACCATCCGGATCACTCCCTCATCATGACCGGTTCGCTGCGCGAGGACGCCGCGCGCGGGCGGCCGGATCTGGTGGAACTGCAGCAGCTGATGGAGGCGGGCCAGCCGGCGCTGGCGACGCTGGTCCACCCTGAAACGGGCAAGAGAACCTGGGCGTTCGTGGCGCCGATACCGGCGACGGGCTGGATGCTGGCGAACATGATCGGAGAGGACGAGGCGCTTACCGTCGCGCGCCTGCAGTCGCACCGCGTGGTGTTCCTGCTGGCGACGACACTGGGACTGATCCTGATCAGCATCTGGTTCGGCGTCGGGCTGGTAACCCGTCCCATCCGCAGGTTGCAGGGGGCGGCGGAAGGGATTGCGCGCGGCGAAGCCGGGATCCAGCTGGAAGTGGATAGCGGCGACGAGATCGGCCGCCTGACCGAGACCTTCAACACCATGGCCGCGGAGATCGCGGAACGCCGGGAGAACCTCGAGCAGACCGTCGAGCAGCGCACGCGCGACCTGCGGGCGCAGCGGGACATCGTCGAGACGACGATGGAGAACATGGACCAGGGCATCGTGATGGTCGACGCGACATTGCACCTCGTGGCGCACAACCGCCAGTTCCTGCGTTTGGGCCGGATGCCCGAGAACGTGATACGGCCCGGGATGCCCTACCGGGAAGTGCTGCGTTACGTGGGCGCCCATATCGTCGAGGATCCCCGCGTCGAGGCCGAGATCCTGGAGCAGATCTACAGCGGCCGCACGGTGACTTTCGAGCACCGCTTCGCGGACGGTGGAGTGATCGAAGTGCACCACGTTCCGCTGGATGGCGGCGGCTTCGTCCGGACGTTCACGGATATTACCGAGCGCAAGCGCGCCGAGGACAAGCTGCGCGAGAGCCGGCAGCTGATCGAGCACGTATTCGAGAACAGCGCGACCGAGATCTTCGTAAAGGACAGCGCCGGTCGCTACGTGATGGCAAACCGGCACTTCATCTCGTTCACCGGCCTGTCGCGCGACCGCGTCATCGGCCACACCGACGACGAGATCTTCGACGCCGAGTTCGCGGAAGTCGTGATGAACGAGGATCGGAAGGTGCTGGAGTCGGGGCAGCCTCTCGCGACCGAGGTCGTGGTGCGCTCGGATGCCGGGCCGCGGGCATTCCTGTCGCACAAGTTTCCGCTGTTCGGCGCGGATGGCGCCATCACCGGCGTCTGCGGCCTGGCGACCGAGATCACCGAGCAGAAGAACATGCAGGCCCAGATCGAGCAGACCCAGAAGCGCCTGCAGGAGATCACCGACAGCATCCCGGGTTCCGTGTACCAGAGCGAGGAGCCGCCGGGCGGAGCGCCGCGGTTCACGTTCGTCAGTGCGGGCGCGCAGCGGATCTTCGGCGTGCCCCGCGAGGAATTCCTGCATCGCTTCGATGCCGCCTTCAGGTTCATCGCCAAGGAGGACGTGGCGCGCGTGCGCAATACGCTGGTCGAGAAGCGCGCTTCGCTGGAGCCGTGGGTCGACGAGTTCCGCATCCGGCCGCCTGGCGGCGCTGAACGCTGGATCCAGAGCGGCGCTGTCCCGGCGCCCCGGCCCGACGGCACGCTGGTGTGGAACGGTTACTGGATCGACGTCACCGAACGCAAGCGCATGGAGCAGGAACTGAACGAGGCGAAGGACGCGGCGGAGGCCGCGACCCGCGCCAAGGCGAATTTCCTCGCCGCGATGAGCCACGAAATCCGCACGCCCATGAACGGCGTGCTCGGCATGGTGGACCTGCTGCGGCAGACGCCGTTGACCGAGGAACAGCGCGGCATGCTCCAGGTCGTGAACGACTCGGGCCAGTCGCTGCTCACCATCATCAACGACATTCTCGATTTTTCGAAGATCGAGGCGGGCCGGATGGACCTCGAGCATGTCCCGGTATCGCTGGTGGATGCCGTGGAAGGCGCGGTGCTCACGGTCGCCCCCAATGCCCGCCGCAAGGGGTTGCGCCTGATCACGTTCGTCGATCCGAACCTGCCGCCGTTCGTGGAAGGCGATCCGGTGCGGCTGCGGCAGGTGCTGATCAACCTGGCCGGCAACGCGATCAAGTTCACCGACAGCGGTGACGTTGTCGTCCGCGCGGAGCGGACCGGCGGTCACAACGGCGACGGTGTCGGCGTGCGCTTCCGCGTCATCGACCAGGGCATCGGCATCTCGGAAGAAGGCAGGCAGCGCCTGTTCAAGGCCTTCTCGCAGGCGGAGTCGTCGACCACGCGGAAGTACGGCGGCACCGGTCTCGGCCTGACGATCTGCCTGCGGCTGACCGAGATGATGGGCGGCACCATCGGCGTCGATAGCGTCCTCGGCAAGGGCTCGGAGTTCTGGGTGCAGTTGCCGTTCAAGGTCGTGGAACGCGAGGGCGAGCCGGACAAGGTGCGTGATCTGAAGGACATCCGCGCGCTGGTCGTCATCTACAACGACACGGAAGCCGAAGTCTGCCGGCGCTACCTCGAGTACTGGAACGCGACGGCGACCTTCCACGCGCGTCTCGACGACTGCGCCGCGCTGTGCCGAGAGGCGGAAGCAAAGCAGCGCCCGTTTCATGTGATCATCCACGGGCCCTGCGCTTCGATGGAGAGAAACAACGAACTGCGCGAAAGCCTGCGCGCGCAGGGCGTGGAGAACATGAAATTCGTCGTGCTGTTCAAGGGCCAGCGCAGCGCCGCGCGGCTGGCTTCGCCGGATTCCGTGTGTGTGGACGTCGATCCGCTCCGGCGCGGGACGTTTCTCGGCGCGGTGGCGATCGCCATGGGCCGCGCCAGCCCCGAAGTGCACCACGAAGAAGCCACAGAGGACATGCGCGCCGCCCGGACGCCGACGGTGGAAGAGGCGCGGCAGCTCGGCCGGCTGATCCTGGTCGCGGAAGACAACGAGACCAACCGGGACGTCATCCGTCGCCAGCTGAACCTGCTGGGGTATGCCTGCGAGATGGCCAACGACGGCAAGGACGCTCTGCAGGCCTGGCGCGACGGCGACTACGCCCTGCTGCTCACGGACTGCCACATGCCGCGCATGGACGGTTTCGAGTTGACCGATGCCGTCCGCCGCGAGGAAGCCGGAAGGGGACGGCGCACGACAATCATCGCGATCACGGCGAACGCCCTGCAGGGGGAAGCCGATCGCTGCCTCGCCGCCGGGATGGATGATTACCTGTCGAAGCCGATCGACATGAAGCTGTTCAAGAGCAAGCTCGCCCACTGGCTGCCCTCGGAGGCCGACAAGGGGGTGGTTGCTCCGGTTGCCGCGGTTGCCGCCGCGCCCGCCGGCAACGGGGCCATCGACGAAACCGCGCTGAAGAGCGTGTTCGGCGACGACGCGGCGGTGTTCAAGGAAATCCTCACCGGGTTCGTCAACCCCTCCCGGCAGATCGTTTCCGAGATCAATGCCGGCTGGAGTCAGCGCTCCGCCGAATCGGTGCGCAATGCCGCGCACAAGCTCAAATCCTCGGCGCGCAGCGTGGGCGCCAACGCACTCGCGGACCTGTGCGCGGCGCTCGAAACCGCCGGTGCGGAGAGCGACTGGGGAACGATCGACCAGCGCGCGCCATCGCTCGAAGCACTGCTGCGCGACGTGCACGAATACATCGCGCGGCTCTGATCGGCGCCCGCGAACAATCGTCCATTCTGCAGTTCCTTACCACCAGCGGAGGTTCGAGATGTTGCGAGTCAGCGTTCTTTACCCGAAGCAGGCCGGCGGCAGGTTCGATTTCGATTACTACCTCAAGACGCACATTCCGCTCGCGCGGAAGCTCTGCGGCAAGGCGTTGAAGCGCGTCGAGGTGTACAAGGGCGTCGGCGGGGCCGGCGGCGCGCCGGAGACCTATGTGTGTTCGGCGAGCCTGTTCTTCGACAGCGTGCAGGATTTCGAGAAGGCCTTCGGTCCGGTGGCCGGGCAGGTGATGGCCGACGTGCCGAACTACACGAACCTGCAGCCGGTCGTGCAACTCGAGGATCAGGTTCTGTAGTTCAGAGGCAGATACTGCAGGGTCCCCGGAGGTATGCCTTTGAGAAAGCCATGGACGGCTTTCTCGGGGAACTATCAAAATTGTTCGTCGCGAAGTGACATCACCGAGCCGGCACCCGCCAGCACGGTCTCGAGGCAGGAACGTGCTCGCGGCAGGTAGTGTTCGGCGTAGAACCGCGCTGTCGCAATCTTGGCCTCGAGAAATTCCCGGTCGCCGCCTTCCGCCAGCAATCGTGTCGCCGAGATCGCAGCGCGGGCCATGTACCACCCGGCGCAGACCGTACCGGCAAGCATCAGCACGTTGACGGCCACCGCGCCCGGGAGACTCGCGTCGTCCTGGTGGTGATCCAGCAGCCACCGTGCCGCCTGTTCCAGTGAATCGATGCCGGCGCGGAGCTGCGAGCCGATGACCTGCAGGCCGGGCGCCGACGTGTCGGTGGCGCGCATCTCCGCAATGAGTTCGCTGAGCGCAGCGCCGCCGTCCTTGATGATCTTGCGGCCCACGAAATCATTTGCCTGGATCCCGGTCGTGCCCTCGTAGATGGTGATGATGCGGGCGTCGCGGAAGTGCTGCGCCGCGCCGGTTTCCTCGATATAGCCCATGCCGCCGTGCACCTGGATGCCCAGCGACGTGATCTCCTGCGCGATCTCGGTGCACCAGGCCTTGACGACCGGCGTCAGCAGGGCGAAGCGGGTCGTGTGCCGCGCCTTCGCGGCAGCGTCGTCGCGATGCATGTGGTCCAGCGACGCAGCGGTTGCGTAGCACAGCCCGCGCATGGCCTCCGTTCCCGCCTTCATCAGCATCAGCATGCGGCGCACGTCCGGGTGGCGGATGATCGCGGTGCGTTCCTTCGCGCCCGGCGCGTAGCCCTGCACCCGTTCCCGCGCATATCCGCGGGCCTGCTGGTAGGCGCGTTCGCTGATGCTGAGCCCCTGCACGCCGACCGCGAGGCGCGCGTGGTTCATCATGGTGAACATCAGCGCGATGCCGTTGTGCGCCTCGCCGACGAGGTAGCCCACGGCGCCGCCCTTGTCCCCGTAGCTCATGACGCAGGTCGGGCTCGCGTGGATACCGAGCTTGTGCTCGAGCGAGACCGGCCACACGTCGTTGTGTTCGCCGGGCGAGCCGTCGTCGTTCACGAGGTATTTCGGCACGAGGAACAGCGAGATCCCCTTGATGCCGGGCGGTGCGTCCGGCAGCCGGGCCAGCACCATGTGCACGATGTTCTCGGTGAAGTCGTGGTCACCCCAGGTGATGAATATCTTCTGGCCGGTGATCAGGTAGTGATCTCCGCGCGGTTCCGCGCGCGTCTTCACCGCGGCGAGATCTGATCCGGCCTGCGGCTCCGTGAGGTTCATGGTCCCGGTCCACTCGCCGGAAACCAGTTTCGGCACGAACCGGCGCCGCAGCGCTTCGGTTCCGAACTGTTCGAGCGTGACCACCGCGCCCTCGGTCAGCATCGGGCATAGCGCGAAGGCCATGTTGGCCGATTGCCAGATCTCGTTGGCCGCCGTGGCGACGGCATCCGGCAGTCCCTGGCCGCCGAGCGCGGGATCGAAGGGCAGCGACGCCCAGCCGCCGCCCTGGAATGCCCGGTAGGCGGCGGCGAATCCTTCCGGCGTGACGACCGCGCGATCGCGGATCCGGCTGCCGGCGACATCGCCGGGGCGATTGAGCGGCACCAGCACTTCCGAGGCCAGCTTCGAGGCTTCCTCGATCACGGACTGGACGAGATCGGGCGTGGCATCCTGCAGGCCGGGCAACGCCGCGA
>Ga0315912_10002929_pt1 | contig 17502 bp, 16 predicted proteins | sample VfabasoilMG_FD_204469 | JGI IMG/M metagenome (GOLD analysis project Ga0315912, IMG submission 204469) | Garden soil microbial communities collected in Santa Monica, California, United States - V. faba soil | ecosystem: Environmental > Terrestrial > Soil > Garden | place: USA: California...
GGCGGCGGCCGTGCAGCAGCGCCCACGCGCGCGCGCAGCGCAGGGCCGCAAGCCCGGCGCGCGGCGACAGCCCGCCGGCGTAGTCGCCGGACACGCGCGTGTATTCGAGCAGGCCCTGGAGGTAGTCCAGCAGCGCATCGGAAACGTGGATGCCCTCCGCCTGCCGCTGCAGATCCTCGAGATCGGCGGGCGTCATGAGCGCGCCGGTCTCTTCCAGCAGTTCGCGCCGATCGCGGCCCGTGAGGAGTTCGCGTTCCGCGCGCGCGTCCGGGTAGCCGAGCTCCACGCGCATGGTGAAGCGATCCAGCTGCGATTCGGGCAACGGGAAGGTGCCGACGCTGCTGGACGGATTCTGCGTCGCGATCACGAAAAACGGCCGCGGCAGGGCCCGCGTTTCACCCTCGGTCGTGACCTGGTGTTCCTCCATGGCTTCGAGCAGCGCGCTCTGCGTGCGCGGCGTGGCGCGGTTCACCTCGTCGGCGAGGATCACCTGCGAGAAGATCGGCCCGGCATGAAAGTCGAAGCCGCCGGTGTCGCGGTTGTAGACCGACACGCCGAGAATGTCGGCGGGCAGCATGTCACTGGTGAACTGGATGCGGTGAAATGAGAGTCCGAGCACCTTCGCCAGCACGTGCGCAAGCGTCGTCTTGCCGACGCCCGGCAGATCCTCGATGAGGATGTGGCCGCGCGCGATCAGGCAGGCGAGCGCAAGGCGCACCGTGTGCTCCTTGCCGAGAATGATCCGATTGGCGCCATCGATGACCTGGCGAAGGCGATCCTGCGGCACGGGCATGGTCTGGGGCGCGGTCATGTCGCGGTGTCCATCGTACGGGTGGCGGCGGATTCCATGATATACGCAGCGGGCGAAGCGCTCACCCGCCGGCCACCGTCATGCCGTCGATCAGCACGGAGCCCGACTTGAAGTTGGCGCGGCGGTCGACGTCGTTGCCGATCGCGACGATGCCGCGGTACATGTCTTTCAGGTTTCCGGCGATGGTGATCTCCTCGACCGGGAACCGGATCTCGCCGCCTTCGATCCAGTAACCGGAGGCGCCGCGCGAGTAGTCGCCGGTCACCTGGTTGATGCCGAAGCCGATCAGGTCGGTTACGAGCAGGCCGGTTCCCATCTTGCGCAGCAGGCCGGGCAGGTCGAGATCGCCGTGCCCGATGACGACGTTGTGCACGCCGCCGCCGTTGCCGGTCGGCTCCATGCCGAGCTTGCGCGCCGAGTAGGCGCTGAGCACGTAGCCCATCACGGTGCCGTCGCGGACGAGATCGCGCGGCCGCGTTGCCATGCCGTCGGCGTCAAAGGGCGCGCTGCCGATGGCCTTCGGCAGGTGCGGCTCCTCGCGGATGCTGACGAACGGCGCGAATACGCGCGTGCCCAGGCTGTCCTGCAGGAAGCTCGCCTTGCGGTAGAGCGCCGCGCCGGAGATCGCGGTGACGAAGGCCGCGAACAGTCCGCCGGCGAGCGGCGCTTCGAAAATGACCGGCGCCTTCCGCGTCGGGATCCGGCGCGCGCCGAGCCGCGCCACCGTGCGTTCCGCGGCGCGCCGGCCCACGGCACGCAGGTCCTCGAGGTCGCGTGGATCGCGGGCTTTCGTGTACCAGCCGTCGCGCTGCATCGTGCCCCCGTCCGCGGCAATCACGCTGCAATCCACCGAATGCGAGGTCCAGTTCCAGCCGCCGGCAAAGCCGTGGCTGTTCGCGTACAGGTGCGTGCCCTGGTACGTGCCGAGCACCGTGCCGTCCGAATTCGCGATGCGCGGATCGGCGGACTTCGCTTCCGTTTCGCACCCCTCTGCGAGCGCGATCGCCTCGTCGGCCGAAATCTCCCACGGGTGGTCGAGATCGAGGTCCGGGACTTCTCGCGCGAGCCAGCGCGGCTCGATCAGGCCGGCGCAGTCGTCCTCGCTCGCGAAGCCGGCGATGGTGCACGCCGCCTCCACCGTGGCGGCGAGCGCCGCTTCGCTGAAGTCCGTCGTGCTCGCGTTGCCCTTGCGCCGGCCGAGATACACCGTGACCGACAGGCCCTTGTCGCGCTGGTGCTCGACGGTTTCGACTTCGCCGTTCCGCACCGTGACGTTGAGACCGTGGCCGCTGCCGAGATCCGCCTCCGCGGACGTCGCGCCGCGTTGTTTCGCGAGATCGAGCGCGCGCGAGAGCACGTCCCGGAACATCGTTCCAGCCGGGCTGCGGCCTGCTTCGATCACGATCGACATGCGCGGTCATTCTAGCAGCGCGACCCGGGCCGCGCGGGCGCGGGCACGGCGCGGAATCGCGGTAGAATCGCGGCATGGACGTTTCCTCGATTCTCGACGGCCTGAATTCGGCGCAACGCGAGGCCGTCGCCGCCGAGCCGGGGCACCTGCTGGTGCTGGCCGGCGCCGGCAGCGGCAAGACGCGCGTGCTCGTGCACCGCGTCGCATGGTTCCTGGAAACCGGGCAGGCCGGGCCGTTCAACATCCTCGCGGTGACCTTCACCAACAAGGCCGCCGCGGAAATGCGATCGCGCATCGAGGGCCTGCTGCGGCGGCCGCCCGGAGCCATGTGGGTCGGCACCTTCCACGGCATTGCCCACCGGCTGCTGCGCGCGCACTGGCGGGAGGCGGGTCTCGCCGAGGGTTTCCAGATCCTCGACAGCGAGGACCAGTTGCGCACGCTGCGCCGCGTGATCCGCGCGATGCAGCTGGACGAATCGCGCTTTCCGCCGCGGGAAACGCAGTGGTTCATCAACGCGCAGAAGGAAGAGGGCCTGCGCCCGCAGCACATCGAGGACCGCGGCGATCCGTCGCTGCGGCAGATGATCGACATCTACCGTGCCTACGAGCGGGCCTGCACGCAGGGCGGGCTCGTGGATTTCGCGGAACTCCTGCTGCGCGCACACGAGTTGTTCCGCGACCAGCCGTCCGTGCTGGCCCATTACCGCGAGCGCTTCCGCTACGTGCTGGTGGACGAGTTCCAGGACACGAACGCACTGCAGTACGCGTGGCTGCGCCTGCTCGCCGGCTCGACCGGCGCGCTGTTCGCGGTCGGCGACGACGACCAGTCCATCTACAGCTTCCGCGGCGCGCGCACGGAGAACATGCTGCGCTTCCAGCAGGATTTCCCCGGCACGCGGCTGTTGCGGCTCGAGCAGAACTACCGGTCCACGGCCCTGATCCTGAAGGCGGCCAACGCGTTGATCGCGAACAACGGATCGAGGCTGGGCAAGGAACTGTGGACGGAAGGCCAGGAAGGCGAACGGCTGCGGCTGTACGCCGCCTACAACGAACACGACGAGGCACGCCACGTCATTGACCGGATCGCCGCCCTGCGGCGCGAGGGTGCCCGCTATGACGGTTGCGCGATACTCTACCGGACGAGCGCGCAGTCCCGCGTGCTGGAAGAGACGCTCCTCCAGTCGGGTATCCCGTACCGCGTGTACGGCGGCATGCGGTTCTATGAACGCGCCGAGATCAAGGACGCGCTGGCCTACCTGCGGCTCGCCGCCTATCCCGAGGACGATGCGTCCTTCGAGCGCGTCGTCAACCATCCGCCGCGAGGCATCGGCGAACGGACCATGGAGCAGCTGCGCGCGACCGCGCGCGGCAACAATACTTCGCTCTGGCAGGCCGCGCTCGTGATCATGCGGGACAAGTCGCTGCCGGCGCGCGCGCTTTCCGCCCTCGACGGGTTTCTGCGCGTGATCCACGGCATCGGCACCGGGCTCCGCTCCGCTCCGCTGGAGGAAGCCATGGGCCTGGCCATCGCCGGCGGCGGGCTGCGCGAGCATTACGAAAAGGAGAAGGGCGAACGCGGCGCGAGCCGCGTCGAGAACCTGGAAGAACTGGTCTCCGCCGCGCGCGATTTCGAAGTGAACCCGGACGTGCACGGCGATCTGCCGCCGCTGCAGGCGTTCCTCGCGCACGCGGCGCTGGAGTCGGGCGACACACAGGCGGACGCGAATGCCGACGGCGTGCAGATGATGACGCTGCACTCGGCCAAGGGACTCGAATTTCCATCCGTGTTCCTGGTCGGCATGGAGGAGGGATTGTTCCCGCACCAGCGCAGCCAGCGCGATGCGGGCCAGCTCGAGGAGGAGCGGCGTCTGTGCTACGTCGGCATCACGCGCGCGCGCGAACGGATCACGCTTTCCTACGCGCAGCACCGCAAGCTGCACGGCGCGGATCTGTACCCGCAGCCGTCACGCTTTCTGCGCGAGCTCCCCGCCGAGGCGGTGGAGGAAGTGCGGCTCGGCGGCACGGTCACGCAGGGACTGTTCAGCCGCCGCGAACCGGGCGTCGCCGAAAGCGCGGGCGGCTTCCGGCTCGGGCAGCGCGTCATGCACGCGCGTTTCGGCGAAGGCGTCGTTCTGAACGTCGAGGGCAGCGGCGGTCACGCCCGCGTGCAGATCAATTTCGAGCGGGCCGGCAGCAAATGGCTGGTGCTGGCTTACGCGAACCTGGAACCGGTGTAGCGGGAGCGGCCGGCGGCCACTCCATCTGGAGGAAGGACCGCGCTGGCGCGCGGCCCGGCTTCTATTGAGAGTTTGCCACCATGTAGTCGACGGCGGCCTTCACCTGGTCGTCGGACAGCGCGGGATTGCCGCCCTTGGGCGGCATCATGATACCGCTCTTGCCGGTGAATCCGTGGAGCGCATGCTCGTGGAGCAACGCGGTGCCCGCGGCGATGCGATCCGCCCAGGCGGCCTTGTCTCCGAACTGCGGAATTCCCGGCAGTCCGGTGCCGTGGCAGGAGAAGCACAGGCCGCTGTACACCTGTTTGCCGACGTCCGCCGGTGATGCCTCGGCGGCCGGTGCCGCCGGATCCGTTGCCGCGACCTGCGCGGCAGGTGCCGCGGCGGCTTCCTCGCCTTCCATGCGGACTTCGCCGACCGGCTTCGTCGCTTCGCCGATCTGCTCGGCACGCTGCTCGGCATAGGCCTCCGTGTCGATGCCGAAGATTCGCGCCACGACGAGGAAGATGACGATCATCACGACCAGCAGGCCGATGATGATGCCGTAATTGCGGATGAATTCCTTGTCCTGTTGTTCCATGCTCATTGACGGTCTCTCCTGATGTTGCGGCGGGTCCGGTACGGCGGCTGAGTATACCGCCCGTCCCGCGTGCGGGAAACTTCAGGGCGCGCCGGCATTGTGCGGCCGGGGCCGAGGCGGTAACGTAGCGCCTCCCCGCGCCCGTAGCTCAGCTGGATAGAGCGTTAGCCTCCGGAGCTAAAGGTCACAGGTTCGACTCCTGTCGGGCGCGCCAGATTTTCGGATGTTCCTGTCACAGGAGTCGAACCTGTGACCTAATCAGCAAATCCCCACAGGGCGACAATTTTGCCGGGAGCAAAATTGGACGGCCGCAGGCCGCCCGGAGGGCGAGCGCCATGGACGGCGCGAGTCACCCCTGTCGGGCGCGCCAGATTTTCGGATGTTCCTGTCACAGGAGTCGAACCTGTGATCTCTCTCAGCTTCCTTCCTTACTGACTGGCAGGTGCCGGAGCCGAAGCGAGTAGATCGACGACGGCCGCGGCATCTTCCTGTTGCATGAGCCCGAGCAGGGCCCGGGTACCCGCGTCATCGAGAGGGCGGAGGTGCGGGCGCAATGCGGTGATCGCCGCGCGCACGTCCGCGCTGTCCATGCCCGTCATGAGTTCGGCCAGTTCCGCGCCGTTGACGCCGCCGGGGATCGCCGGCACGACGCCCTGGAGGATCGGCACGCGCTCCGCCGAACTCCGCCCCTCGAGCGCCGATTGCAAAGACTGCATGCGCGAGCGGCGGTAGGAATCGCCGTCCGCTGCGCCGGGGGACTGCCGCTGCGCCGTGAAGTGCGCGAGCTGGCGCTTCAGCTTGTCGATCTCGCTTCGGGCGGCGGCAAGTTCCGACTTCTGCTGCTTCACCGACTTCGCTTCCGTCGCCAGTTTCTCTCCCGCCTCCGCCTGTTCCGCGAGCTTGCGTTCCAGCTCCGCCGCGGTCCGGTCGAGTTCATCGGCGCGCTGCTGTTCGCCGCGGAACCGCGACTCCCAGTCCCCGCTCGCGTAGCTCTGCACGTCGGTGCGCGCCCGCTCGAGCTCGGTTTCCGCGGACGCGAGCCGTGACTCCAGCGCGACGCGCGCCTCCTGGGAGCCCGCGTACTCCTTGAGCAGATCGCGCATCGTCTGGAGCTGGTCGTCGAGTTGCGAGTCGAGTTGCGCCACGCGGCGCTCGAACTGCTCGAAGTCGGCGCGGTGCAGCCGGTTGAGATCCCGCCAGGCCACCGCCCAGCCGAGAGATACGACCAGCGCGGTCACGAGCGCCGTGCCGAGCAGCAGTTTCAGTGGCGGAGGAGGAGGAGGCGTTTCGGGCTGCTCGTCCATCTGGAATTCCGGAGGCAGCGCCCCGGTCGGGTCCGCGACGGGGAGACTAACCGGCGCCGCCGCGACGGCCCATGAGCGCGAACACCACGCCAATCACGACGGCCAGCAGGCCGGCGACGACCAGGTAACGTGACAGCGGCGATTTCTCCGCCGGCGCCTGCGCGGCGGGGGTCGGCGCCGCCTCCGCGACCGGGGCCGCATAAGTCGCGGCCGCGGGGGCCGACTCGGCGGCGACAACTGGAGATTCGGTGGCGGCGACCGCGGGCGTTTCCGCCGCGGGAGTCGGCGCGGGCGCCGCCGCGGCGGGCGGCGGTGTCGGCATGCCGAGCCGTTCGCGCTCGATCGCGATGAGCTGGTCCGTCACCTCGAGCATCTTCTCGAATGATCCGGTCATCGTGCCGCTGGTCATGTAGCGGCCGTTGACGATGATGGTCGGCACGCCGGTCACGCGCGCGTTGCGGGCCGTGAACAGCGCCTGCTTCATGCGCGTGTCGACTTCGCTTGAGCGGAACACGCGGTCGAAATCGTCGCCATCCACGCCGCGATCGGTGAAGAACTCGCGCAGTTCGTCCTCCGAGAAGATGCGCTGGCGATCGCGGTGAATGGCGTCGAACAGGGGCATGTGAATCTTGTCCAGCACGCCCAGTTTCTGCGCCGTGTAGTACGCGCGCGCGTGCTGGATCCATGACGGGTTGAGCACACCGGGCATGCGCACGAATTCCACGTCCGCCGGACGGGTCTTGTTCCAGTTGTCGAGGTAGGGCTCGAAAGCGTAGCAGTGGGGGCAGCCGTACCAGAAGATTTCCAGCACCTCGATCTTGCCTTCGACGCTTGTCGGCTGCGCCGGCTCGATCTTCTGGAACGATTCTTCGGAGTGCGGGTGCGGGTGGGCCGCGCCGCCGCCCGCGGTGACGGCGGGGGCGAGGAGCAGGAACAGGGCGAAAGCGGTGATCCGGCGGATGCTCGTCATGGTGGATTCCGGTGATGAGAGGCGGGGCCGCGTCATCGCGGTCCCTGCCGGGTTTGGAGAGCCTCCACCTTCCGGTGGTTCAATGCAGGCCCTGGATGTAATCGGAAACGGCTTCGATCTCCTTGATCGTCATCTTGCCGGCGATTGCGCGCATCACGCTGTCCTTGTCGTTGGCGCGCTGCTCCGCCTTGAACGCCTTGAGCTGGATCGCGGTGTACTCGGCGTGCTGTCCGGCCAGCGCGGGGTAGCCCGCCGCGCCGTTACCCGAGCCCGACGGGCCATGGCAGGCCATGCAGGCAGGCAGGCCGGTGCGCGGATTGCCGGCGCGGTAGATCTTGCTGCCCAGTTCGAGGTGTTCCGGGTGCGCGACGCCGCCGCTCGATGCCTGGGAGGAGAAGTACGCGGCCAGGTCGTCGATGTCGGCGTCCGACAGCGGCGCGGCCATGGGCGACATCTGGGCGTTTTCGCGGTGCTTGTCGCGGAAATCGTGCAACTGCTTCACCGTGTACTCCACGTGCTGGCCGGCGAGCCGCGGCCAGGTGGGATTCACGCTGTTGCCGTCGGTGCCGTGGCAGGCTGCGCAGATCGCCGATTTCTGCTGCCCCGCAGCAGGATCGCCGGCGGTGGCCGCCGGGGTGAGTGCGAGCAATCCGCAGAGCAGGGCGAAGGTGGTCTGAGAGTTCATCGAGCTGGTGTCCCGGCGGGTTCTCGTTGTGTTGGTGCCTTGTCCGGCCGGATGGCGCATCTTACCGAAAAATTGCCGCGAGCGGCCATGCGACGGACGTCCCGGGCAGGCTCCCCGGTCGGGAGCATCGTGGCTGAGAAAGGCCGTGGACGGCCGTTTTTGAGAGGAGCGCCAAAAAAAGAATGGCCCCGGCGTAAGTAAGGGGAGGGAGGGCTGCCGGGGCCAAGTTCACCCGGTTGGGGACACCGGGTATCGCGCTCCACGCCAATGCGGGCGTGGAACAGTCGTCTCTGTTGCTTTGGACGTACACCCCCGGAATTTGTTCCGTGGCGGGTCGGGGGCGGCGAGTTTATGCACAGTCGCGGCGAGGGAGCGTCGTGCCGGCGCGGCTTTCAGCCGGGCGATCCCCCGAAAGCCGCAGAAGTTCGTGTAACTAATTGAGAAGGAATGATTTTTTAAGAGTGCTCAAAAATTAACAGATTTGTCACATCCGTAAGTGAAATGCCGCCTGCGTGTCGCTGTCCGCTATCCATCCACAAAGTTGTCCACAGAAAATGTGGATAAAGAACTAACTCGAAAGCAGGCAAAGATTTAGGCGCGCGACTCTAGAAACCGTCTTAAGGAATGCGTCCAAGCTCACCTGAAAATCCGGTCACTCCGGTCACTGCACCGTCTTCATCACCTGTCCCGGCTGGATGGTGCCGCGCGGGTAGAGGCCGTTGATGAGCCGGATCTGCTCCTCGGGGAATTTTTCGATCGGCGAGTTCCGGGCGAGGTTCTCGAAAGTCGTCCTGTCGTTGGCCAGGAACGTGCGGACGCGCTGTTCGTGCGCGGCGGACTCGCGTTCTTCCCTGGTGAGCGGGCGGAACGTGCGCGCGGTCTCCATGAATGCGCCGTCGAAGCGATCGAGCGCGCCGGAGTTCGGCGTGAGGCCGACCAGCACGTAGGCGCGGGCGCCCATCTGGATCACCGTGACACGCGCGAGCCGCTCGCCCTCGGGGGTTTTCACCGGCGCCGTGCCCGTGTGCGCGGGCAGGCCGTGGATGTTCAGCGATTGTTCGCTGCCGAGCCGTGCAATTCCCATCTTTCCGGAGATGAGGTCGGCGGGCGAAGCCTTCGGATCGACGCGGGTGATCGTCAATTGCAGGTAGGCACCGTTGGCCGGCGCCACCGCGACCAGGCGGTCACTCAGGTTGTTGATGGCCCAGCCCGCGGGGAAGCGGACGGTGAAGCCGAGGCCGCCGTGGTGGAAGTCGCGTCCGCGGACGATGCCCTGGCTCGCACCCTCGCCGTACACCAGGCCGTTGATGTGCTGCATGTATTCATTGCGGCCGATGAACGGGTTCTGCACCGGCGTCACCTTGTCGGCATTGGCCACGACTTCCTGGAGCCGGACGTCGTTGTCGGGGTGCGTCGAGAACAGGCCGTGATACACGCGCGGTTCCCGGCCTTCCTCGCGCGCGAGCCGCAATTCGAGCAGTTCCTGGCTCTTCAGCGCGCCGATCACGGCGAGCATGGCGTCCGAGTCGTAGCCGGTCCGCGCGAGGTACTCGGCGCCGAGACGATCGGCCTCCAGTTCGTGTTCGCGGCCGTACCCGCGGAGCATCGCCTCGCCCAGCGCGCCGGCCAGCTGGTAGCCGGCCTGGCCCATGCCCGGGATGAACGCGGATCCGATCGCCGCGCCGATGCTGGTGAGCTGCGTGGCGGAATGCTGGCGCACGGCGTGCCGCGCCGTGACGTGCCCGATCTCGTGGCCGAGCACCGCCGCGAGTTCCGCCTCCGAGTTCAGGTAGGCCAGCAGGCCGCGCGTGACGAAGATGTGGCCTCCGGGCAGGGCGAAGGCATTGACGTCCTTGCTGTCCAGCACCGTGAAGCGGTAGTTCAGGTTCGGCCGGTGACTCCTCGCGGCGATCTTGCTGCCGACGTATTGCACGTATTGCTGCAGCTCGACGTTGCCGTAGGTGCGTTCCTTCTGCATCACCTGCGCGTTGACCTGCTCGCCCATGGCGATCTCGTCCTGCTCCGACATGAGGACAAGATCCTTGTTGCCGGTCACGGGATTGGTCGCACAGCCCGTGCCGAGACAGGCAAGCAGGAGCGCGGCGAACGCGGCGGTTCTCATTGGAACACCTCCTCGGATCCCGGCTCGGTCGTGGCGGTTCCGGGATCGGGGGACAGGCCCAGCAGATCGGCGGGGTGCCGGATGCGCATCCTGAGCTGCCCGTTGCGTCTGTATATCATGCCGCGGGCTTCGAGCACGGCGCCAGCCACGTTCCGCAGATCGAACCCGCGGAACCACGGCAGGTCGGTGCGCTCCACCCGCAGCGCCACGCGGCCGTCGATCTCGAGCCAGAGGGATTCCGCGGACTCGGCGCGGCGCGTGACGCGGCCGCGAACCGCGCGGTAGCCGCGCGCGGATTCCGGGATTTCCGCCGCGGGCAGGGGCCGGTATTGCCGCAGCCGCCACACGCCGAGTTTCGCGGCCATCGCCGCCGCAGCCGCGCCGCGGTAGCAGTCGAGGAAGCCGAGATTGGGCGGAACGGTGAGCGGTGTGCCGAGGCCCGCCGCCAGGATGCGCTCCTGCACGTTGCCGCCGTCCTGGAGAAACAGGTGCGCGAGCGTGCGGCCATGGCGATCGGCGCGCTCGATGTCGAAGTCCATCCGCACGGCGGTTCCGGACGGCAGCAGTTCAGCGAGGAAATCCCGGGCGATCTCCGCGCCCGGCTGCGGGGGCCGCAGGTGCCTGGCGAGTTCGGGCGTGTCCACACCGATGAGCCGGACGTACGCGCCGTCGTCGAGGACCACGGTATCGCCATCCGGCACACGGGCGATCCGCGCATCGGCGTCGAATTCCGTGGGCGAACACGAACCCGCGGCCGCTTCGGCTATCGCGAGCGGGGCGAACAGGAAGAAGGCGCCGAAGACCGTGATTCGCGCAGCCCGCCTGTGCGGCGGGTCATGCGCGCCGGCCGTCAACGCATGCCGTACTTGCGGCGGAACTTGTCCACGCGGCCGGCGGTGTCGAGCATCTTCTGTTTGCCGGTGTAGAACGGATGGCACTGCGAACACACTTCGATGTGCAGATCCTTGTCGTGCGTGGAGCGCGTCTTGAACGTGCTCCCGCAGCTGCAGGTCACGTTGATGTCGACGTATTCGGGATGGATTTCGGCCTTCATTGCTGGTGTCTCCAAAATACCGCTGCCCTGCCTGCGGCAGAGGGGCGGGGAGTGTATGCGAAACCCCCGGCCGATTCAAATCGCCGGCCCGCGCCCGGGGCCGCATCCGGGAGGGGCCGGCGTGCGGCCTGGCCGGGGGATCAGAGCTCGAATTCGGCGATGACCGGCGCGTGATCGGAGGGGCGCTCGAGGTGGCGCGGCCCGGGGTCGATCCGGCAGCCCCGGCAGAGGCCGGCCAGTTCCGGGGAAGCAAGGATGTGGTCGATGCGCAGCCCCAGGTTCCGGCGGAAGGCCGCCGCCCGGTAGTCCCACCACGTGTAGCCGCCGGGTTCCTGCGGGAACAGCCGGAAGCAATCGACTAGCCCCTGCCGCAGCAGCCCGGCGAATTCCTCGCGTTCCACGTCGCTGAACAGGACCTGTCCCTGCCAGGCCGCCGGATCGTGCACGTCCCCCGCGGCCGGAGCGATGTTGAAATCGCCGACGACCGCCAGCCGGCCGCCGGCTTCGAGCAGCCCGGCGAGGTACTGGCGCAGCCGGCCGAGCCAGCGCAGCTTGTACTCGAACTTCTCCGAGCCGACTTCCGAGCCGTTGGGAACGTAGAGATTGAGTACCTCGATGCCGCCGCTCCGCGCGTGCAGCACGCGGCGTTGCGGATCGTCGAAGCCGGGGAACGAAGTCGCGATCAGCGAAAGCGGCCCGCGGCCGATGATGGCCACACCGTTGTAGGTCTTCTGCCCGGCAAACAGCACGTTGTATCCGCGTTCGGCGAACGGCCCGGGCGGGAAGTCGGGGTCGGGGAGTTTCGTCTCCTGCAGCGCCAGCACGTCCGGCCGCTCGGCATCCAGCCAGTCGAGTACATGCGGGAGCCGCACGCGCAGCGAATTGACGTTCCAGGTGGCGACTTTGAACATGCGCCGCGTACTCAGCGCCGGGCGGGGTGCTGCGCGTTCAGACGCGGAATCCGCCGTGGCGGCGGCGGTTCAGGTAATCCATGAGGTAGATGCCGCCGCCCAACCCGGCGACGAGAACGAGGGCCAGCCAGGCGGCAATGCTGCGCATGCCGAGACCGGCGGCCGTGCCGGAACCTGTCGTGCGATCGCCGGTCGCCGGGCCATCCGACAGTGACACCTGGAGTTGCTTGTTCTCCGCTTCCAGTTCGCCGATGCGATCGTAGAGCGCCGCGTTGTCGGAGTTCATGCCGATGCGTTTGCGCAGTTCCGTTACCTGCACCTGGAGCTCGCCCGCGCGCAGACGTTCTTCCTTCAGCGCCTGTTCGAGGTCGGCGTTCGCCTTCGTCAGCGACGAATCCGAGCCTGCATTCACCGGGCCGCCGCCGGCCGCGGGCTGTTTTTCCAGTTCAGCGACACGGCGTTCGAGCGCGTCCGCCCGTTCCCGCGCCTGCTTCAGTTCGGCGCTGTCGGTGGGCGGCGTGGCAACGAGATAGGTGTTGTCGATCCAGCCCGTCACGCCGTCCTGCGTGCGCACGAAGCTCAACGGATTCTCGCGCTTGACGATCTCGAGCGCCGTGCCCGAGGTGACGAGCGTGGTGATCGCGCTGTCGACGGCTTTTTCTTCGTGCAGGCCGGCCTTGAAGTCGCGCGTCACCCAGCCCTTTTCGGGCGACTGCGCGGGCGCGGCGGCGGAGAGCAGCAGCAAGGCGAGCGCGGCGGCGGCGCGGCGCGCGTTCACGCGGCGATCTCCGCGCCAGCGATCCCGGAGTGACGCAGCAGCGCGTCGATGCTGGGTTTCCGGCCGCGGAATTCGACGAACAGTTCCATGGGATCGCGCGCTCCCCCCTGTTCCAGGATGGCGTGCAGGAATTGCCTGCCGGTATCCCGGTGAAAGATACCGTTTTCCTCGAACTTGGAAAAGGCGTCGGCGGACAGCACTTCGGCCCACTTGTAGCTGTAGTAACCCGCCGCGTAGCCGCCGGCGAAGATGTGCGAGAAGGAGTTCTGGAAGCGGTTCCATTCCGGCACTTCGATCACGCCGACTTCCCGCCGCACCTCGTCGAGCAGGGCCTGCACGTCTCCGGCCGCCGTGCCGCGATCCTCGAGGTGCAGGCGGAAATCGAACAGCGCGAATTCGAGCTGGCGCACCATCTGCAGCCCGGACTGGAAGTTGCGCGCACGCAGCAGCTTGTCGAACAGGCCGTCGGGCAGGCGTTCGCCGGTCTGATGATGGCGCGAGAACAGATCGATGGCCGAACGATCCCAGCACCAGTTTTCCATGAACTGGCTGGGCAGTTCGACCGCGTCCCACGGCACGCCGTTGATCCCGGACACGGGCGAGTGATCGACGAGCGTGAGCATGTGGTGCAGGCCGTGACCGAACTCGTGGAACAGCGTCATCACCTCGTCGTGCGTGAGCAGCGCCGACTCGCCGCCGACCGGCGGCGTGAAATTGCAGACGAGATAGGCGACCGGCAGCTGGATCCCGGCGCGCGTGCGCCGCCGCACCACGCAGTCGTCCATCCAGGCCCCGCCGCGCTTGTGCTGGCGCGCGTAGAGATCGAGGTAGAACGACCCGCGCGGTTGCCCCGTGTCGTCGGTGACGTCGAAGAACCGCACGTCGGGATGCCAGACCTCCACGCCGCTCCGTTCCACGACGCGGATGCCGTAGAGCCGGTGCACGACCTCGAACAGGCCGGCCACCGCGGCCGGTGCGGGAAAATACGGGCGCAGTTCCTCCTCGGAAAAATCGTAGAGCGCCTGCCGCAGCTTCTCCGAGTAATACGGGATATCCCAGGCATCCAGCCGCTCGATGCGGAAGCGCTCGCGGCAGAACTGCCGGAGTTCCGCGAGCTCGGTCTCTGCGACCGGGCGCGAGCGGCGCGCGAGATCGCGCAGAAAGCCCAGCACCTCGTCAGGCGAGCGCGCCATGCGCTTCTCGAGCGCGAGGTGCGCGTAGGTACTGAAACCGAGCAGTTCGGCGAGTTCGCGGCGCAGCGCGAGGATCTGCACCATCACCTCGGCGTTGTTCCAGTCGGCGGGCCCGCGCTCCGAAGCCCGCGTCACGTAGGCCTCGTACATTTCGCGGCGGAGTTCGGCCGAATCCGCGTACTGCAGCACGGGAAAATACGACGGAAATTCCAGGGTGAAGAGCCAGCCGTCCAGGCCGCGGCCGCGCGCCGTTTCGGCGGCGAGACTGCGCGCCGATTCGGGAAGCCCGGCGAGCAGCGAGGCGTCCGTGACGTGCCGCGTCCAGCCCTGGGTCGCGTCCAGCACGTTCTCCTCGAAGCGCGTCTGCAGGAGCGACAGCGACTGCTGGATCTTCCGGTAGCGCTCCCGGCCCGCCTCATCCAGCGCCACGCCGGACAGGCGGAAATCCATGAGCGCGTTTTCGACGACCTTGCGCTGCGCCCCGGTGAGCGAGCGGAATTCCGCGCCGGCGGCAATCGCCTGGTAGGCGCGGAACAGATCGGCGTTCTGGCCGATCTCGCTCTCGTGATCCGCGAGCCGCGGCAGGCAGTCCGAATAGGCTTCGCGCAGCGCCTCGTTGTCGGCGACCGAGTGCAGGTGGCTGACCGGCGACCAGGCCCGGTCGAGCCGGTCTTCCTGTTCTTCCAGCGGTTCGGCGATCGAGGCCCAGCGGGGCGTTTCGCCGCGGGCGAGGAGGGCCGCGATCCCTGCGCGGTTCTCCGCGATCAATGTCTCGACGGCGGGCAGCACGTGTTCCGGCTGGATGCGCCGGAAGGCCGGCAGGCGTGAGCCCTCGAGCAGGGGATTGTTGTTCATGCGGAGTGCGACGGACCGGCGGAGACGGCGCGTTATGGTACCCGCAGTCGCCGGCCATCTGAAACGATAATACTTATCAATCCAAATCAACGACTTAGCGGTTGACTGCCGGGACACGCGCACTATCCTTGTCGGCGTGCGGCGCGGCCGCGGAGCGAGGAGGCTTCATGCAGGGCGACAAGAAGGTCATCGAGCACCTGAACCGGGTGCTGAAGAATGAACTGACGGCGATCAATCAGTACTTCCTGCATGCGCGCATGTTCGAGAACTGGGGACTGAAAGCCCTGAACGAACACGAATACAAGGAATCGATCGACGAGATGAAACACGCGGATGCGCTGGTCAAGCGCATCCTGTTCCTGGAAGGATTGCCCAATCTCCAGGATCTCGGCCGACTGATGATCGGCGAGACGCCGCAGGAAGCCCTCGAAGCGGATTTGAAGCTGGAGGAAGCGGGAGTGCCGACGCTGCGCGAAGGCATTGTCCACTGCGAATCGGTCCGTGATTTCGCCTCGCGCGAACTTCTGGAAGACATCCTGGAAAGCGAAGAGGAACACATCGACTGGCTGGAAACCCAGCTCGAACTCATCGGCAAGGTGGGCCTGCAGAACTACCTCCAGTCCCAGATGTAGGCCGGGTCCGGCGCCGCCCGGCGCGCCCGCCCGGATCGGTTGCAAATGATTCTCATTTGTTCTAGAGTTCGCGCGTACGGACCTTTCCAAGGCGCGCGTATGTACGTCTGCATCTGCCAGGCCATCACCGAATCCGAGATCGCTTCCGCGGTAGGCGATGGCGCGCGCACGCTGGACCAGTTGCGGGATCGACTGGCCGCGGCGAGCTGCTGTGGTGCCTGCACCGATCTCGTCGCCGACTGTCTCGATCGCTTCACGGCCGAGCCGCGGCACGCCGACGTTTCCACCGCTTCCGCCGCCTGATCGCCCGCGCGCCGTCCACGGCGCGCTGAATCTCCTGTCACCTAAGTTCGCGGACGCCGCTGCTAGAATGGCGCGCCCGCGGATGCCGCGCCTACCCACGAGACCTGCATGAGCGCCATGACGATGAAGGGAGCCAAGGGGTTCAAGCGACTCTGGCTGGCGACGATCTATTCCATGCGCGGGCTCAAGTGGGTGTTCGCGCACGAATCCGCGTTCCGGCAGGAGCTGTGCCTCGCGGCGTTCCTGGCACCGCTGGGACTGTGGCTGGGCCGCACCGGCCTCGAACGCGCGCTGCTGCTCGGCGTGCTGCTGCTCGTGCTCATCGTCGAACTGCTCAACTCCGGGATCGAGGCTGCGGTCGATCGTTTCGGCGGCGAGATCCATGAACTCTCCGGGCGCGCCAAGGACGCGGGCTCCGCGGCGGTCTTCATCTCGCTGGCGACCGTGGTCGTCGTCTGGGGCCTCGTGCTGTTCGGCTGAGTTTCGCCATGCGCCGCACGCGCGCCCCGGCCGCCGCGGCCCTCTTTCTGTTCTGCACCGCCGCGCACGCGGCGCCGCCGCCGCAGGAATCGTGGACCTTCACCGGGCGCCTCGAGAACGACCTGTTCGCCGACACCGATCGCTTCTACACGAACGGCATCAAGCTCAGCTGGGTGTCGCCGGATCTGCAATGGTTCCAGGATCTCGACTGGTTCAAGCGCGACGCGCGGCTGAACCGGTGGGGCAACCTGCTGGTCGACGCACTGCCGTTCAGCGGCGATCCGGAGCGGCAGCGCAACCTCGCGCTGTCGGTGGGGCAGATGATGTACACGCCGCGCGACATCGAGCGCGAGGACCTGATCGTGGATGACCGGCCGTACGCCGGCTGGCTCTACGGCAGCGTCGCCTTCCACAGCAAGACCTACCGCGTGCTGGACACCTTCGAGATCCAGGCGGGTCTCACCGGTCCGTGGTCGCTGGCCGAGAACGCGCAGGATCTCGTGCATGAGCTGCGCGGCATCGACAAGGCGCGCGGCTGGGACAACCAGATCGACACGGAACTCGCCTTCGCGCTGGTCTACGACCGCAAGTACCGCATCCTGCCGCGCGTCGATCTCGGTTCGGGCCTCGGCGTGGACGCGATCGGCTACGCCGGCGGCGCGCTCGGTACCGCGTTCACCTATGCCGGGGCCGGGCTGGAGACGCGCCTCGGCTGGAACCTGCCCGCGGACTTCGGCAGCGCGCTGATCCGGCCCGCGGGCGAGACCAATGCGCCGGCGGACACCGCGGACCCGCGTTACGCAGCGGCCGGCGGCTGGAGCTTTCACGTGTTCGCGGCGGCGACCGGACGCGTGGTCGCGCGCGACATCTTCCTCGACGGGAACACCTTCTCCGACAGTCACAACGTCGACAAGGAATCCGTCGTCGGCGACCTGGTGGTCGGAGCGAGCGCGATCTGGGGCCGCTTCAAGCTGTCCTATGCACAGGCCTGGCGCACGCCCGAGTTCGAGGGCCAGGACGGCAGTCAGCAGTTCGGCTCGGTCAGCCTCTCCTTTACTTACTGAACACGCGCTTTCCGCCGACGATCCGCGCCGTCAGCGCAGCAACAGGCCGGAGAACGCACGGCCGTCGTAGTACCAGGCGCGGAGTTCCGGCGCTGCGCCGGCGAGCGAGACG
>Ga0315912_10002930_pt1 | contig 17500 bp, 11 predicted proteins | sample VfabasoilMG_FD_204469 | JGI IMG/M metagenome (GOLD analysis project Ga0315912, IMG submission 204469) | Garden soil microbial communities collected in Santa Monica, California, United States - V. faba soil | ecosystem: Environmental > Terrestrial > Soil > Garden | place: USA: California...
ACTATCTCCCCGACATGGGCACTCCCATGCTCGCCATCTCCAGCGACAAAGTCCCGGAAGGCGGCGACTGGGTCTACGAAATCAAATGGGACGGCGTCCGCGCCTATTGCCGCATCGATCGCGGACGCACCTCACTCGTCAGCCGCAAAGGCACAAATATCGATCCGCAGTATCCGGAACTAAGCTCCCTACACCAACAAATCGCCGCACGCGAGGCAATCCTGGACGGCGAGGTAACCGTGCTCGACGCCAAGGGTCGACCCAGCTTCTCCAACATCCAGCCCCGCATCATGGCGACCGACCGCAGCCAGATTGCGCAGCTCGCGCAATCAAATCCCGCTGTCTATTTCGCCTTCGATCTCCTCTGGCTCGACGGCCGCGACCTCCGCGGCGAACCCCTCCACGAACGCAAGCGGCTCCTCGCCTCCATCCTCAAACCATCTCCCGCACTGAAATATTCCGAGCACTTCGACACCGGAGGCAAAGAGCTCTTCGAACTCGCCAAAGCCCAGGAGCTAGAAGGTATCATCGCCAAACGCGCCTCAAGTTTCTACGAAAATACCCGCAGCAGAGATTGGGTGAAAGTAAAGACCCACCTCGAACAGGAATTCGTCATCGTCGGTTTCACCGAAGGCGCGCGCGATTATTTCGGAGCCCTTGTCCTGGCGCATTACGACAACGGAAAGCTCACCTGGGTCGGTAACGTCGGCACCGGCTTCGATCAGAAGCTGATGAAATTGATCCACGAAAAACTCGTGGCGCTGCAAACCAACACGCCTGTTACACCACACCCGGAACTCCCTAAAACCATGACCTGGGTCAAACCCGAGCTTCTCTGCTCAATCCGCTTTCATCAGTGGACCACGGAACGCCGTCTCCGCGCCCCCGTATTCATAGGTCTCCGAACGGACATCGCACTGGAACGCCCGGACCTGTTCGCAGGCACCAAAGACGAAGCCGCAATCACCGCCGACGGGCAAAAGCTGCGTTTCAAAAACCTGAACAAGGTCTTCTATCCCGCCGAAGGCTACACCAAACGTGACCTGCTCAACTACTACGACGCCGTAGCCCCGTTTCTGATTCCACACTGGAAAGACCGTCCGCTCTCGCTCCGCCGCTACCCCGATGGCATCGCGTCCGAAGGCTTCTTTCAAAAACGCGCCGACATTGGCGGCATGCCGGATTGGATCAGAACCACAACCATCATCGACGAGGAAACCACACGTGAAATGGTCGTAGGCGACGGCCGCGCCGAGTTGCTCTACCTAACGAATTTAGGCTGCATAGATCAAAACCCATGGATGAGCCGAGTCGGTTCCCTCACGAAGCCCGACTTCGTCCTGATCGATCTCGATCCATACGAATGCCCATTCAATCGCATCATAGAAGCCGCACAACTGGTCCGCCGGAAACTCGACCTCCTCGGCCTCACAGGTTACCCAAAAACCACAGGCGGCGACGGCATGCACATCTACATCCCTGTGGAACCGGTTTACAGTTTCGAAATGACAAAGAGCTTCGCCGAGATTCTCTCCAGGATCTGCACTGCCGAAAGACCAGACCTCTTCACCATGCCGAGAAAGGTCTCCAGCCGCGAAAAGGGCAAAGTCTACTTCGATTTTCTACAGAACGGCCAAGGCAAAACAATCTCCGCGCCTTACGTCCCAAGGGCCTATCCCGGAGCTCCGGTGGCCACCCCGCTCGAATGGAAAGAGGTTGCAAGCGGACTGATTCCCCAAAAGTTCCACCTCAAGAATGCAATCTCAAGGTTCGAACGAGTGGGCGATCTCTTTGCAGGGGTTTTACAAAAGCCCCAGCGTCTGGAACCCGCGTTGGAAAAACTGGAAGGCCTAGTGAGATCCTAGTGAAAAAATGACCCGACACGAAAAACTGGCTGCCGCTGTGATGTTGGTCGTGGCCGCCGCCGCGCTAATCTTGATCTTTCGATACAAGCCCTAAAAACGACTTGTGTAAGCGGTTCCATGCGTGGTAATCTGGTCCTACTTGAAAAGTCGAGTGATCGACTTGATCGCATTCCTAGCGGTGGGTCCCAGCCCACCGCTACCCTCTCAAGAGACACCCCCGGCTTTTTGGCTGGGGGGTTTCATTTACTACTCCTCGTCATGGTGGTCCGCGTCGGTCTGGGCGTTTGGCGCAACCAAAACTGCCTTCTCCAACTCAGCGCGGCTGATCGTCTTTGCCGGAAGCTTCGGGTCCGTCGGCTGAATCACAAACTGGCTCGCCAAGGCCAGCTCACTCTCAAGATTGATGAGTGTAGGGCCATCTAGTCCCGCAACCTTCGCCAATCCCTGAGCATCAATACTGGCTTTGGAACCACCGGGAGTGGCGCTGGAAAGAGCAAACTGGATTTGAACCTGGGTGCGTATCGTGTAGCGTCTTAAGTCGTTGAGTGTCAAGCAATTAATTTTAACAGGTTCTGATGGTATCTTAGACGGTAGGGTCGTCCCCTCATGAAAGTACCCGTAACCGCCGATTAGACTAATGTGGCTGCAGTCTGTAATGAAATGCTGGAATTAAAGCCAATGGCAGAACCTCCAACGGCCGAACTGGATGCACAGAGCATCAGTCGGCGAATTCTGATTGCTGACGACAGCTCTGTATATAGACGCCTATTAGAAGCCGAACTCACCAAATGGGGTTATCAGGTCCAAACTGTTTCCAGTGGTACCGAAGCTTGGGAAATGCTGCAACGGGAAGACGCCCCGCGCCTTGTGATTCTCGATTGGATGATGCCGGGCCATATCGGCCCGGAAGTATGCAGAATGGTTCGGTCACTTTCCAAACAGTACTACACATACATTCTCTTATTGACTTCTCGAAGTGACAAAGGTGATCTGATCCAGGGCATGGAGTCGGGAGCGGACGATTACCTGGTAAAACCATTCGACCACAACGAACTGAAGGTTAGACTGGGCCCAGGTCGCAGAATCATCGAGCTCCAGATTGAGCTCCTCCAAGCACAGGAGGCCTTGAGAGAACAGGCCACCAGAGACAGCTTAACCAAGCTCTGGAATCGCCGTGCCATCTTCGATATTCTCGCCGTTGAGCTCGCACGCTGCCAGCGCGAAGACTTACATTTGGGAATTGTCCTTGGCGACCTGGACCAGTTCAAGAACATCAACGACACCCACGGCCATATCATCGGAGATCGCGTACTGGCGGAAGTCGGTGCCCGTATGCTAAATTCGGTCCGCCCCTACGACATGATTGGACGGTATGGCGGAGAGGAATTCCTGTTCATTCTTCCTGGCTGCGATGCCGAGCGAACCGCTCAAATCGCCGAACGCGTGCGTAAGACCATCTCGGATTACCCCATCGACATCGGTGATTCCTCTGAAGGCAAACAACTCCGCATCACCACAAGCTTCGGGTACACCTCAGTGAACTCCCCCGTTGAGACGAAGATCGAATCCCTTATCTTCGCCGCCGACTCGGCTCTATACGAAGCAAAACAACAAGGGCGCAATCGCTCGGTGATGGGAAACTTTTCGCCTACTCGCCCTTAGTAGTCTCGGTTCCCCGCGCCGCAACTGCAAAGTGACTCAGTGAATCAGCGTATTTCGTAATCCCTTTTAGCAACGCTTCAGCGATCTTCTGCCGGTATTCCGGCTTCTTCATCAATGCTTCTTCTTTCGCATTCGTGATGAACCCAATCTCGCTCAGAACACTGGGCATTTCCGCGCCAATCAGCACTACGAAAGGAGCTTTCTTCACTCCTCGATTCTTAACACGGCCCACCGTACTAGTCGATAACTCATACGTCGCCGACTGAATCCTCTCCGCAAATTCCCGCGACTCCTCTACCTTTGCCTGAAGCGCAATCTTGCGCACAAGATCGGACAGATCATGGATGGATTGCTCTGATCCCGCGTTTTCTCGCGATGCCACATCCATGTCCTCTTTGGAATTGGAAAAATTCAGGAAATAGGTCTCGGTGCCAGCAATGGAACGAGCCGAACTGGAGTTGGCATGCACAGAAAGGAAAAGATCAGCACGCCTTTCGTTCGCAATCTCCGTACGTCGGCGAAGGGGAATGAAAGTATCGTCGTCCCGCGTGTACACCACCTCTGCGCCAAGCCGATCTTCAATCAGCTTGCCAAGCCGCAGGGTAACATCCAGCACCAAGTCCTTCTCCAATAGTCCACTTGCACTGATTGTGCCGGTGTCGTGTCCGCCATGACCTGCGTCCAGCACTACACGCTCCAACTTCAACCCTAACGCCCGCGTCAGAGACCGGGTACCCGCGCTGGTGCGCTCGGCTGGCTGTGCAAGCCGCGCTAGCTGCGATTCAGGCGGATTCGACGGCGGAACTCCCCGCACCGGTGCCGGTGCTGGTGCCACCTTGGCGACGGTTACGGTAGCAGGAACCGCTGGTGCGGTCATGGGTCTCTCTTCAGGCTCAGGCACAAACTTGGCCGGAGGTTTCACCTTGGGGGGAAAACGCAGAGCGTAGCGGGCCGGCAAACTGGCAGCCACCGTCTGTATCTTAGGAGGAGGAGAAAGACGCAAGGTCGGGAAACTGAGGTGCGATGCCTCGACAGTGCGAGCAGCAGCCCTGGATAGCTCCATTGGAAGGGCAACCTTCAATGGAAACCGCGCAGCGTAGAAAGCAGGCAACACTACTGCAGCCGACACCAGCGGAGGCGCCTGCAACATCAGCGCTGCGTTCGGCGCGGGTCCCCGCAGCCTTGGCATTTGGAATCCCTTCACCGCCCGCACCTTGGCAACCACCGGCGGTGGTTGCAGTGGTGGTTCCACCCGCGAAACAATAGGCTTTCCGCCAGCCCGCTTCAACTCAAAGACCAGCCGGTTCGGATTACTGAGCTGGTTTACCGAAACCGACGCCTTGCTCTGAAGATCGAGCACAACCCGTGTAACCGAGGCTTCCTTCCGCCCAACCCGTATCTGGCTGACCAATCCATCACCAATCGCAATCGTTTTTTTGCCAGAACCCGGCTCAACCGACTTGAGGTCTATAAAGAACCGGTCAGGACGATCCAAACTGCCGAACTTGAACTTGACTTCGGATTCCGTCTCAATCGTTACCCGCGTGAGTTCACCCGCCGACCAAAACCGGATGTCCTGGATCGACTCGGCTCGCGCACACACCACCGCCTGCATACTCAGCAGTAGTACTGCCGCCGACTTCACAACCGCCTTACTCATTCTACTGGCGGTGCCCATGGGCACAAGCTACCTCGTTCTTAGGCTCAGTCTGCCTTGCTCATCGAAGAATGCCTCAACCGGACGATATTCCACCGCAGCCGTGCCACCTTTTGCAATGGTGCCTTGCTGAAGCGTCGTTTGGCGGGCCTTCTTCAATTCTTCGTACTTCCTCAAAACCGATACTACGTAATTGCGCGTCTCCGTATAGGGCGGAATCCCGTTATAGCGCGAGACAGCCGCCTCGCCGGCATTGTACGCAGCAATAACATGCCGCGTGTCCAGGAACATATCCTGCAAGTACCGCAGATACTTGACGCCGCCTTCAATGTTCTCCTTGCTATCAAAGCTGTTGCGGACATCGAACCGCCGCGCCGTCGCCGGAATCAGCTGCATCAGGCCCCGGGCACCCTTGGGCGACACCGCAAACCGGTCATAGCTGCTCTCAACATGAATAATGCTGATAACCATCAGCGGATCTACACCATGGCGGTCCGCAGCATGCTCAACAATCTCCCGTAGCGCCGCTGAACCCTTGACGGACCTGGACGTCGCCGGTGCAAACACACGCCGTACCAACCGGCCAGACCGGACGTCGGCCCGCACCACCATAGTGATGGGTTCCCCCTCGACAGGGGCAGCGTACATCTGGGTTTGGATCGCCAACATGCCGATCCCTAGTATAAAACATTTTTTTGCATTTCTGTTGTTCAAAATTACCCTAACCTGAAAAGTTTCTGGTAGTTCCCTTTCGTAAGTTCATTCAACCCTTGCGATTTTGCGTTTGACAGGAAGCCTGCTAGGATGGTTCGCATGGTCGAAGTAGCCGGATTTGTCCTTGCCGGCGGACTGAGTTCTCGTATGGGCCGCGACAAGGCACTGCTGGAAGTAGAGGGGCTTCCCCTCGTACAACGGATTGCCGTGCAGGTCAACGCCGCAGCCGGTTCCTGTACTATTATCGGACATTTGGACCCCTACGCGCACCTGGGGTACCCTGTCGTCCCGGACCGCCTCCCCGGGCTTGGACCCATCGGCGGAATCGTCACCGCCCTCTCCTTGGAGTTGGCAAACTGGAACCTCATCGTAGCCTGTGACATGCCCTTGGTGGACGGAGAGTTCCTCAAGACGCTGATCCAAGCTGCCCAGGCGTCCAATGCCGACGTGCTTCTCCCGGTCAGTGGAGCCGACCAGCCAGAACCGCTCTGCGCCGTTTACCGCAAAGAATGCGGCCCGCACCTTGCCGCCGAACTCGATTCGGGTGTCCGAAAAGTTCGCCAAGCCCTCTGTGGGCTGCAAGTCTCTCGCTGGGAAGTGCCTGATAATCATTGGTTTACAAACCTAAATACCGTCCAGGACTGGGAGCGGCTGTACCGTGCCTGACCTTTTTCCCCATTACATTGAGTTCCGCAACGTATATAAGACGTTCGACAGGCCTGTTTTAGCCGATGTCAACTTTCATGTCGATAACGGAGAGACAGTGGCCATCATCGGTCGGAGCGGCGTGGGGAAGTCCGTCTCGCTGGGCCACATCATGGGCTTCTTGAAACCCGACTCCGGCCGGGTCATCGTCTCCCACGTTGACATAACCGACTTTACCGAAAACCAGCTCCGGGAAATCCGCAAGAAAGTTACCATGGTGTTCCAGTCCGGTGCTCTGTTCGATTCCCTCACTGTCGCCGAAAACATCCTCTTCTCCCTGGAACTGAGAGACGACTATGACGCCGATAACCGCGAAGACATCGTACGCGGCCTTCTCCAACTGGTGGATCTCGAAGAATTCTACGATGCCTACCCAACCGACCTCTCCACCGGCTACAAACGAGCCGTGGCAATCGCCAGAGCCCTGGCCGCCCAACCCCAGTGCATCCTCTACGACGAGCCAACCACCATGGTTGACCCCATCATGTCAGACCACCTGGGCCACCTGATGCTCCGCCTGAAAGCACAACTAGGACTGACGTCGGTAGTAGTAACTCACGATCTAGCCCTGATGCGCCTGGTAGCTGACAAGGTAATGTTCCTCCACGACGGCCACGCCATCTACTTCGGCCCGGTCGACCAACTGGAAAAAGAAGACCACCCCTTCATCCGCGAATTCCTCATGATGGATCGCGTCGAGATCTAAAGTTGTAACATAACAAATTGGCCTCTCCTGCAACCCAAATGACAACCAACACCGCCAGGTCCGCGGCGGAACTCCTCGCTATTGAAGATCGTTACGGCGCGCACAACTATCATCCCCTGCCCATCGTCATCGAACGTGCCGAAGGCGCGTGGGTCTACAGCGCCGATGGCAAACGCTACCTCGATTGCCTCAGCGCCTACTCCGCGTTGAACCAAGGCCACGCGCATCCCAAAATCCTGGAAGCTCTCGTCCAACAGGCGCACCGCGTCACGCTCACCTCACGCGCATTTCACAACGATCAACTCCCGCTCTTCTGCGAAGATCTCGTCCAGCTAACAGGACTCGACGTCGTGCTCCCCATGAACTCCGGAGCCGAAGCCGTCGAAACCGCAATCAAAGCCGCGCGCCGCTGGGGCTACCGGAATAAGGGCATCGCACGCGATCAAGCCGAGATCATCGTCTGCGACGGCAACTTCCACGGACGCACCACAACCATCGTCGGCTTCTCATCAGAGGAAGACTACAAGGACGGCTTCGGCCCCTTCACGCCCGGCTTCCCGCGCATCCTCTACGGCGACATCGACGCACTTCGCGCCGCCATCACGCCTCGCACCTGCGCCTTCTTGGTCGAGCCGATTCAATGCGAAGCCGGCATCATCATTCCTCCAACCGGCTATCTGGCACAGGTCGCCGAGCTGTGTCGCGAGAACAACGTCCTCCTCATCGCCGACGAAATTCAAACCGGCCTCGGCCGCACCGGCACATGGTTCGCTTGCGAACACGAATCGGTGCAGCCCGATATCTACATTCTCGGCAAGGCGCTTTCAGGCGGCTTCTACCCGGTCTCGGCCATCGTCGGCAAGCGCGAAGTAATGGACGTCTTCACGCCAGGCAGCCATGGCAGCACCTACGGAGGCAACCCGCTCGGATGCGCCGTCGCACGCGCCGCGCTCTCCGTGATCAAAGACGAGAAGCTCGTCGATCGTGCCAAGCAACTCGGCGACCAACTCTACCAAGCCCTGAAACCCATCGAAGGCGGCAAGGTCAAACACGTCCGAGGTCGCGGGCTCCTCGTCGGGCTCGAACTCGATTCCGCCGCAAGACCCTACTGCGAACAGCTCATGGAACGCGGTGTCCTTTGCAAAGAGACTCACGATTTCGTGATTCGCCTGGCTCCTCCTCTCGTCATTTCCGAGAACGACTTGTCCTGGATGATTGACCAAGTACGCTCAGTTTTAGGACACTGAGGAATGACCCCGAAGACTACTGAACCGTCGGCGACCTGGGAACCCGGCGAACGCTGGACCATCCACCAAGCCACCGAGCTCTACGACATTGAGCGCTGGGGCAAAGGCTATTTTTCCATAGGCACCAACGGACACGTCTGGGTCCATCCTTCCAAGGAACCATCACGCGGCATCGACATCAAAGATTTGATGGACACGCTTGTCCTCCGTGGCATCTCTCCGCCCATCCTGGTCCGCTTCGGCGAAATCCTGAAGCACCGCCTCGGCGAGATGCATCAGGCCTTTGCCGACGCCATTCGCGAACACAACTACAGCGGCAAGTACGCACTCGTCTATCCCATCAAAGTAAACCAGCAGCGCCAGGTTGTCGAAGAAGTCGTCAAGTACGGTAAGCAGTATCAGTTCGGCCTGGAAGCCGGATCAAAGCCTGAGCTGCTCGCCGTACTCGCTGTCGCCGACAACGAGACACCCATCATCTGCAACGGCTTCAAAGACGACGAGTACATCGAGATGGTGATGCTGGCCAAGAAGGTCGGACGCAAGATCATTCCCGTCGTCGAGAAGTACACCGAACTCGATCTCATCCTCAAGTACTCTGAACGCGTCGGCGTGCGCCCTGTCATCGGACTGCGCCTCAAGCTCGCCAGCCGCGGCTCGGGCCGCTGGAAATCCTCCGGTGGCTTTCGCTCCAAATTCGGACTCACCGTCAGCGAAGCCCTTCAAATGCTGGAGCGGCTCAAGGCGCTCGGCATGGAAGACACCATCCAGCTCTTGCACTTCCATCTCGGCAGTCAGATCACCAACATCCGTCAGGTGAAGGCCGCCGTAACCGAGGCCGCGCGCATCTACGTGGAAATGCGGCGACTGGGCGCGGGGCTCAAGTTCCTCGACGTCGGCGGCGGACTCGGCATCGATTACGACGGCTCGCAAACCGACTTTGAATCCAGCGTCAACTACACGCTGCAAGAGTACGCCAACGACGTCGTCTATCACATCCAAACCGTATGCGACGAATCGAATGAACCGCACCCCGACATCATCACCGAAAGCGGCCGAGCCGTTGCTGCTTATCACAGCGTCCTTGTGTTTAACGTGCTCGGCGTGAGCGGGACCGGTGAAGCGGACCTTCCAAACGACCTGCCCGCCGATGTAGAGCAGCCGCTCACTGACCTTCAAGAGACACACAAGAACCTCAACAGTCGAAACTTGCTGGAGTCGTTCCACGACGCGCAGCAGTCGCTCGATGCAGCGCTCAATCTGTTCAGCCTTGGCTACCTGCCGCTCGAACAGCGCAGCTTTGCCGAGACCATGTACTGGGCCATCTGCCGCAAGATTCAGAGGATGCTCAAGGACCTTCCCGAGAAACCCGAAGAACTCGACGGGCTTGACTCGATGTTGTCCGATACGTTCTTCTGCAACTTCTCACTCTTCCAATCGATGCCCGATAGCTGGGCCATCAAGCAACTGTTCCCGATCATGCCGGTACACCGTCTGGAAGAAGCACCATCCCGCCACGCCGTGCTCGGCGACATCTCGTGCGATTCCGACGGTAAGGTGGACACCTTCATAGACCGCCGCGACGTCAAGCGCACACTGCCTCTACACAACTTCAACGGAGACCCGTACTTCCTGGCGACGTTCCTGGTCGGCGCGTACCAGGAGATCCTCGGGGACATGCACAACCTGTTCGGAGACACCAACGCCGTCCACGTCTCGCTCGGAGAAACCGGCGAGGTGATCCTCGATACCGTGATCCGCGGAGACACGGTAGACGAAGTCCTCGACTACGTAGAGTTCGACGGACGCACGCTGCTCGACCAGTTCCGTCGCGACGTAGAGCTAGCTGTCCGTGAGGGGCGGCTCACCTACGAAGAATGTGGCCGCCTCTTACGGTTCTACGAAGAAGGCCTCTACGGTTACACCTACCTCGAGTAGGTTAGTCGCGATTGACAGTCACGATGCGCCAATAAGGCTTGGCCTTTTCGGCTGGATCTGGAGTGAAGACTTCGGAGGTCTTTGCGGGGTCGTAACCGCGCCAGAGCCAAACTAGTTCTTCGGGGAGTTGCGCTGCGCCTTGTGCTCCGCTGTGGTCTCCGTTACCCAGGACGAAGTGGTAATCATAGTCCTTCATCTTGAGCGAATTGGCCATTTGCATGTTCTGGAGGGGCCAGCTTCCGAAGTTGTTCTCCAGGTCCTCGGTTCCGTCTTGCAACCAGACTCGGATGTTCTTCTTGGGGTCCTTACGGATACGGAACGGATAGATGTTGCCACCGTCGAGCTCGCCTGGTTTCCATTGGATGGAGGTGAAGCTCCCGATGCGGGAGAGGACGCGGGTGAAGTCGTCGTTCTTGTACCATGCGGCGGTGAAGGCGGCGATAGCTCCTGAAGACTCACCAGCGATCGCGCGGCTGTAGCCGTCGGTGCGGAGCTTCACGTTCTTGTCTACCTCGGGCAGGATCTCTTCGAGCAGGAAGCGGGCGTAGAGGTCGCTCACAGTGTCGTATTCAATGGACCGCATCGCACGGGGCTGACCTGTTGGTTGTGTGACGGTGCCGGGCTGGACGAACACCGCGGCCATCATGGGGACTCGCTTTTCGGCGATCAGGTTGTCGAGCACGGTCGGGAAGCGGCCTCCTGTTTCAGGATTGATCTGACCTTGGCCGTCCTGCCAGATCATGACGGGCGAGGGCTTGGTGACGTCGAGTCCGGCTGGAATGTAGTACCAGTAGTTGGACTTCATCTCCGGGTAGAGCTTGCTGGTGTGTACGATGGGTCCGACCATCTTGCCCTTCTGGACGCCGGGCTTGGGATAGCTGTCAGGTCCGTAGGCTGCGATGTTGAGACGTCCGCCGAACGGTTTGCCATCAATGATCCAGGCGAACTTGTGGACCGCGCCGGTCTTCAACTGTCCCTGATAGACCCAGACGCTGCCGACCTTGCGGGCCTTCTTCGGCTCTTCCGCATCGATCTTGATCATCGGCTCTTTATCACCGGCGACGGCGAAGATGAACTCGGGTCCGACGCCTACGCCGGCAGTGCCTGCCACGATGGGCGCCGGAAGTTGGGCACCTCCGCGACCGGGAGGCGGCACCTGTCCGAAGGTGTCCATGAGGGCCTTTTCGAGACCGGGGTCGTTCTTCTTGGCCATGTCGATCAGACGGTCTGCAGGGACCGTTTGGGCTGACAGGAGCCCGCCTGCCGCGAGGACGAGCATCGTGGAAAGGGTGATTCGTTTCATAGCTGTCTATTCTACATGAGCCCATGCTAGACTGCGCGGTGGAGGCGTTATGCGTTGGACCCCTGGCGGCAGAAGCGATGACTTAGAGGACCGGCGTGGCGGAGGCGGTGGAGGCGGACGGAAGGTCGGCATTGGTGGGCTGGTGTTGCTCGGCGTGCTGAGCCTGGTCTTCAAGCGTGACTTGGTGACTCCGTTCCTTGGCGGTGGGAGTCCGACGGAGCAGACTGCTGTGCCCGAGGATCAGGAGAGGAGTGTCCAGTTCGTGTCCTTCGTGCTGGACGACAACCAGAGGACCTGGGAGCAGATCTTTGCCAAGACCGGCAAGCAGTATAAGCGGGCCAAGCTGGTGTTGTTCCGGGATGGGACCTCGACGGCGTGCGGTGCGGGCGAGACCGGGATGGGGCCTTTCTACTGCCCTGGCGATGAGAACGTCTATATCGACCTGGCCTTCTATGATGAGCTGAAGCAGCGGTTCGGTGCTCCTGGGGAGTTCGCGCAGGCGTATGTGATTGCGCATGAGATCGGGCATCATGTCCAGCACCTGTTGGGCATTGAGGCGAAGGTCCGGCGGTTGCAGCAGGACAGGCCGGAAGCGCAGAACCAGTTGTCGGTTGGGATGGAGCTGCAGGCGGACTGCTTCGCGGGACTCTGGGGGCACTCCACTGCGGAGCGGAAGATCCTGGACCCGGGCGATGTTGAGGACGCGATGCGGGCGGCGGCGGCGGTGGGGGATGACAACATCCAGAAGATGTCGGGTCGGCGGACGTCACCGGAGTCGTTCACGCACGGGTCGTCGGCACAGAGGATGCAGTGGTACCGGAAGGGGCTGGAGTCCGGGAGCCTGGAGGCCTGTAACACGTTTGGGGGGCGGTGAGTTCGTTTGGGGAACTTGCCAGGGGTGTCGCATTGTGTTGCGTTGTGTTGCAGAGTGTCGCATTTTTTTGCTATCTGTTCGCCCCAGTGACGGATTTCAGCGGGGCGAGTTTTTCCCTGCGTTTTTTTGTCGTGCATTTTTTTCGGTTGTCAAATAACAATGGGTCCTGGGCCAACGATAGCGGAGCTAAGGTTGGCTGGACCCGGGTACAGCAATAGAGATGGCAACCTGTTGGCTGCCGAACTAGATATACCATGGGTGTCAAGTTTTGGTAAGAATATACTTGCCTAATCCTTGTGTGGGAGGTAGGTGTGTTGACATGCCGGTGTCTTTTCAGGTGGGGAACTTTTGGGAGCCGTGGGGGTATTCTTGAGTTGAGCCTTGGACTTGGAAAGAACTTCCTTTTCAGGCGTATGCATGAAGCTTTACCTGGGCCATTCATGTCAATTCTCGATTGGAACCCTGTCGGCTTTTTCAATCACCAGCATCTCCACCAGTCCCCTCGACGCCTCAAGCCGCAGGCCCAGTTGCTCTTGCATCACGGTGAATATGGACGGCAGGTCCGAACTGCTATTCGGCCATTGAAAACCTTTTAACGTGTACTTCACCCTTTGACTGATGCCTGTTTTGTCTATGACCGGGCGGCCTAGTCCTCCGCTCAGGTAGTTTATCAGCGAGGTCAGCCCGACTGATTGCCCGCTGAAGGTCATGCCACGAGGCACGTTATCTCCGGTTACGTCGGCTGTTCCTGCGGCAAAGCCGCCGCCTCCTTCGCCGCGGATCATCGTTCCGGTCGGCAAGCCGGATGGCGGCCTCTCCGTGACTGGAGCGGGGTCATCCACAATCTGCAATTTGTGCCCCGTTGGCAACTGGTGCACTTCATAGACCGTCCGCTCTGTATTCTCCCACTTCATCTGTATCCGGAATCGTTCTAGAAGGAGATTTTGCAACATTCGTTTCTCTTCACCGGAGGCGGTGTCTTCTGGGCCTTTGGCGTTAATGTCGTATCTTGCCTCATCGAGCCAACTCGGCGCAGTAAGCTGTCCATCCAGAAGCATCCCCCCTTGTCTCGCGAAGGCGAGTCGGATCAGGAACCGCAGCGTGGCACCGCGGGCGGTAAGTGAGCCGTTGCGGGAATTGACGCTCATTCCGCGCGCGTCCGGATCCGAAGGTCTCACCGAAGCTACTTCAAACTGCGGCTCGCGTGGCTTCGAAACAGGAACCACCGGAGCTACGGTCTGCGCTATGACGCGCGGTGCTACGGTTCTGGGACGCTCTATGGGAGGCCTCGCCGCAGGAAGAGGCGTGAAGGGCAAAAGAGGAATCACTCCTCGCCCAATTCCCGCCAGGAGAGGCACGGCAAGTGCGACCGCCGTCAGCAACCCGAGCATAATTTTTGACGCCACTCCCAACTCCAATACCGCACGATAGCTCAAGATGGATTCCATCCTGCGTGTGAGATTCGACCCGGTAACTCCAGCCACGCATTCCACCGGGGCGGAGAGGAAGGATTCACACACTCTTATGATACCTTCCGCGTAGTCCTGAGGATTCATTTGTGTTTTAAACACTACTATAGATGTTCTGTGTTATCAAGCCCTGTAAATTACTGGGGTCTCTTTCGCCCACTCCACCAGAAGATTGCAACTCCGCACCAGGATAGTCCGCTGATCACCGTAAACAGGTATTGTTGGGTGGATCCGTGGTATTCCAGAACTAATTTTGTTTCGTTTGCGGGACGTGGTTTTAGGAGGATGAAGCCCATTTTGTCTGAGGCGATTTCTACCGGCTCTCCGTCCTGAGTTGCGGTCCAACGTGGGTGGTGAGAGACGCGGAGGGTGATCCACATTCCTGCCGGGACTTGGCCCGTGATTTCGATTTGGTTATTGGATTTCCAGGTTGTCCTTAGTTGGGGACGTTGGGGATCGTCCATTGCGGCTACATACGCTGTTGTGGTTCCGGCGTTGGTTCCGTTTGGCAGATGCTGCAGGAGTTCCTCTTCTTTGACGAGGTTCGCCAGGCCTTTGTAAGGGAGTTTGTAAACGCGGTCTTCGCCTGTGTCTAAAACCGGCTTCGGAAACCCGGACAGCAATCGTTCGTCCTTGAGATTCTTCCAGTGTTCTTCGGAGCCGCTGCCGTGAGCGATGGCATATTCAACGCCTGCTACGCGCATCAGTCCCATGGCGTCAGTACCCCATTGGACCGGTTCGCGGAATGCTCCTACCTGGATTTGATAGATGAGATCAAGCGCAGTACGGTTGTGAAGTCCGGACTCAAATGTTCCTCCAACCTGCGGCAGCAAGAACCAGGAATTCAGGCGAAAGCGCGTTCCTCCGGAGACGAAGATGCGGCCCTGCGGTTTCTGGGAATTCACGTAGTCGGCCATTTGGAACTCGACGGTTTGCTGCCGAGGTTTCGGGCGCAATTGCAGCCAGCCGCCCGTGACGTATTCGTGTATCTGGTGGACTCCGGGCACAAGACAGAAGCTTGCCAGTACACCGATGAGAATGCCGGCGGCCAGAACTTTGCGTGGTGATCTCCAAGGCCACATGTTGCGGAATAACTCTGCCAGCAGGAGAAACAAGAACAGTTCGAATTCCACCGCATAGCGGCGCGACTCGGGAACCGTATCCACCCCGTACCAGTAGTGTCCGGCGGAGACGAAAAAGAAGCCGCCGCAGCAGAGCGCCAGTAGGGTCAGATAGTGGTGGCCAGGGAAGCGGTGGGACAGGACCCGGATGGCTCCGATTGCGAGGATCAAACCACCAAGCGCAATCCATTGCCCCGTGCCTACCTGGTAGTTGAAAGCGTCAACGGGCCAATTGAATAGGGTGACCTGAACGAATTCCGGAGTCAGCCAGAAACATGCAAGCAGGTAGGCCAGCCCGGCCGCCGCCATAATCCGGCGCGCCAGAAAACCTGTCTCGGTGGCGGTGCCCAATCCGGTGACTAGCATCATCAAAACGCACCAAGCCAGCGCCAAAGCTGCTACCCAGTTAGTGAGTGTGATCAGGGCCATGAGGATCGCCGCAACTATCAGATCCGCTCGGCGTCGCTGCGTGGCTGTTCTCCACAGAAAGATCAGGGCAAGCGGCAACAGTGTCAGGCCCGTGCTATGGGGCCCCTCGCCGTATTTCGTGAGAATCTGCATTCGCCAGGGGAGATACGTGATGCCACGGTCCCAATTCACGGCGTAAAAGAGACCGTAGGAGGGAGAAAGAAACATACAGCCTGCCGCCGCGATGAGAGCCCAGCGGCGACTTCGCGAAAAATAGTACGCAAGCAGGAAGGCTGTCACGGGCAGCAAACATGCAGCTGTGGTTACAAACAACCGGTAGACGTGCTCCGCCTTCAGCATCGGCAACAGCTTGATTAACCCCGCCGATACATAGGGGACTCCGGGCAAGTACCACATGTGTGTGGGCAGGCCGAAGTATTGCATGGGATTCCAGCCAAAGGGATTCGGACTCTCTGAGATAAAGCGTGCCATGGAGGCGTAGCCGCCTTCAATGGAATCGCGGTATCTGCCTTCTCCTGGTAGAAACAGTGCCGCGTTGAGGGCAACGCTTAACAAGAATATAAATAGTGCTGCGGCCGTGGTCCTTCGTGTTTCGTGGGTCAAGCGTTGTCCTTTCGGCGGATCCCCACTATGAGCAAGCCAGCGAAGATGAGAATGGAGAATCCGGTAACAGCTTTTCCAATTTGATTCTCCCGAGGCGTCTGGTAGCGCAGCTGAATATTGTGATCGCCGGGACCGGGGTTCAAAAGCATGAAGCCCATGTAGTCGATCGTGATGGGAACGCTTTTACCTGCGCTGTAGGCGTGCCAGGCAGTGTCGAAGGCTTCCTGCACCAGTAGCGACTCACCGGCATTGATGTGAGCCTGGAGATGGATCTCTTCGGCTGCCGGACGCTGCATGGAAACTCGGGGCGAGGCGGAATTCTCGATCTGTTCCAGATAGCGCTGCTGAAGATCGAGATTGATGATGCGTCCGGCAATGCCCAATGATTGGATCGCCTCGCTGTTGACGACGCGCGCACGTTCGGGGTACTTGCGTGGAACTTCGTAAACCCAGTTCCCTTCGTGATCGTCGTAGAGGGCTTTGAGGACTTTGAAGCGCTGCGGATTTGCGTAGTCATGATATTTTTCCTGCGAGGTGGCGTCGTGAACAATCAACGCACCAACGCCGAGGCACTGCGCCCACCGGATGGCGATGGCTGCGGTATTGTCGCCGACGATTTGCGCGTGGCCATCGTTGGCGGTCAGGTTGATCAAACCCTGCTCCGATCCGCCGCCGAGTTGCGGCAGAGTGTACCAGGCGTTGTACCAGAAACGGACCGATCCGGTGGCGAGCGTACGCACATCCGGAAGATTCGCGTGCATCCACTTCGTCAATCGGTATTCGATGCGAGCAGTGGGATTAGTATCGACAGGGAAGGATTGCCAGGAACGACGCACCCACCCCTTGAAAGGATAGATGGCAGCGATCAGAATAACAATTACGGCGGCTTTGCCTGCAACGTTTTTGTTCCAACACGCGGAACAGATGACTCCGGCTGCCATCAGGAACAGCATGTCAAACTCGGGGACCAGGCGGAGTGGCTCACCGATGATACGGAAATCGTAGAAGTAATTCCCAAGCACGTCGACGCTCATGATGGTGAGGGCGCTGAAGCAGAAGACGGTATAGTCGCGCTCGGGCCGACCCCAAGCCAGTTTCCAGGAAACAGCACCGACGATTAGAAGAGTGATGAGTCCGACCTTGATGGACCAGTCATTGCCAGGATTCGAGACCAATTGCATGTTGCGGAGGGTGATCTGGAGGTAAGTGG
>Ga0315912_10002931_pt1 | contig 17496 bp, 10 predicted proteins | sample VfabasoilMG_FD_204469 | JGI IMG/M metagenome (GOLD analysis project Ga0315912, IMG submission 204469) | Garden soil microbial communities collected in Santa Monica, California, United States - V. faba soil | ecosystem: Environmental > Terrestrial > Soil > Garden | place: USA: California...
GGAAAACAGGACTTTGAATATTTTCCAACGCCACTTGTGCCTCCTGCGGAATCTCCGGATTGAGCCTGACAATTTTTAACGCAGCATCTTTCAACGATTGAATGAGCGCTTTCGATTCTTTCAACTCTTGATCCATCGGTATCTCAACCGGCAGTTCAATTTTAGCGGTGAGGAAAGGTTCCTCGGAAATAAATTCCTTCACCTGAAAGCGGTTCTTGCCTTGAATAATAATGGTGGTATTGCCATCGGGCAGCACAAGCATTTTAATAATGCGGGCAATCGTTCCAAACTTAAATAAGTCATCTATTCCAGGCTCCTCTGCTTGCTTGTTCTTTTGTGTTAGAACTCCAATAATTTTATTTCCCTGGTTGGCTTTCTTGATGAGGCGTATTGACTTTTGCCGGGTTACCGTAATTGGGATTACAACACCGGGAAACAATACCGTATTTTTTATTGGAAGTATAGGAACCTCATCCGTTATCTCTTCCGGCTTCAACTCCGATTCCTGTTCGGGGTTGATAAGTTGAATGAGGTCATCCGAATCGTCTTGAACTAAAGGTGTTATAAGTGATGAGGTAAATGACATATGATGGTCAGGCCAATTTGGCACAATGTTTTGATAACTCAATAAAATAAAATGGTTGGATGGTAGTTGTCAATAGGAGTGCCAAGAAGTGAAATTACCGAGCATTTAGGGTTTGTTTGATGTGACCAAACATTGAAACGAATATCATAATACCGCCCCAATGCGGGGATAATTAACGTATTGGGAATTGCACGAAAACATGGTACAACGGTGTTTCACGTGACCAATGGAGGCATGATAAGTTCTTACAACCCGAGCAACACTTCAGGCAAAGGTTGCAAAAACGCCAAATTTGTGTGTATTTTGATACATTCATATTTACTTTACGCCAACCAAACTTTCCTTGTGAAAAGTCATTTTTCTGTTTTACTGGCGGCAGGTTTATTAATTACCATCGGCCCTATAAGTGGTCAACACATCCGAAAGAAAAATCAGGGTGCGGAAGAATACTTTGTGCAAGATTCCATTGTTCGGTACAGCCAATCTGACATATTCGACTTTCCTAACATCGGCAAAGTCAATTTCTATTACAACAAGCGTAAACTCAGCCAATTGATGCTTGCTGTTAAACAGAAGCAGGAGAAAAAAGCCTACGATCTGATGCGCGAGTATGTGCGGAATTTCGGTGCAGATAATTTCAGGAAAACACCTGGCTTAATTTGGGACCTTGCACGATATTCAAAAAAATATGGACAACGCGGTGAAGCCCTTCAACTTTATAAGCTGGCCATTAAACATTATGCGGATGGCACGGACACAACTGCGCTATTCAAAGAATACGATTCGCTGGAGCGAGACAAGGCAAGATATTACGTACCCATTGAGTACTATCGAAAATTGGTAGCAGCCCGCCAGGATGTGGACACGATGATCGCCCCACGGCCAAGTGTAATGAACATGGGCATGGACGTTAATTCCAAAAAAGAGGACTATGCTCCTACTATGGGTGGCGATGAAATGCTATTGTTTTCATCGAAGAGAAACAACCACAATTCTATTCCTCCACGCTATGATGAAGATATTTTCTACAGCGTAAAGCAATATGATGTGTGGCAGCCTGCTGTTGAACTTACTAAAATCAATACAAGTTTTAATGAAGGCTCTGCCTGCTTAGGTATTGATGGCCGCACGCTGATTTTTTCACGCTGCAGTGCACCTGGTTCCTTCGGCAATTGCGATTTATACGGGGCAACACTTCAACAAGACAGCACCTGGGGAAATATTCATAATCTCGGCAAAGCCATAAACAGTGCCGGATGGGATTCTCACCCATCGCTCACTCCCACTGGCGACACACTTTTTTTTGCTTCAAACCGTGTGACTGGTTTTGGCCTTTCGGATATTTATTATTCAATTAAAGACCAAAACGGAAACTGGGGAGATGCCCGCAACGCGGGCCCGCTTATCAATACCCGCAACAGCGAGGTGAGCCCCTTCTTTAACCATTCCGATCACGTTTTGTTTTTTAGTTCCAACGGCCACACCATAAACTTTGGCTATTTCGATATTTATAAATCAACTCTTAGCAATGGCATTTGGAGTGAACCCAGAAACACAGGGCCGCTGGTGAATGGAAAAGGTGAAGAATATTATTTTACCATGGACTCTAAATCGGTGAATTTATATTTTGCCCGGTCATCGGAATACGATGTCACCAACTTAGACCTGCATTCCTTCCCGGTACCTATGGAAGCTCAGCCGGGAGCATTGGCTAAAATTTTCGGATCGCTTAAAAACCGCGAAGGAAAACCTATTCATGGAATTGTTTCGGTAATTGATTTGGAGCATGGTGTGGAAGTGGCGCCAAAATATACACGCGAAGATGGCTCGTTCGATTTCGATTTGATTGATCACCGAAATTATTTACTCATTGTGCAAGGCGATGAATTTTTCAGGATAGAAGAGATTTTCTTCCTCGATGGCGACATGCAATTCGACAAGGTGGCCGAGCCAATCGATCGGAAGATCGCTTTCAAATCCATCGAGTTTGAATCAGGAAAATCGGAAATACTGGACTCGATGAAACTGGATTTGGCGAAGGTTGGAAATTTCCTACTCGACAACCCCGAAATGCGATTGAACATTTCCGGCCACACTGATTCTGTGGGTGACGCACAACTTAATACGGAGCTATCTCAATTGCGCGCTGATGCCATAAAGGAATTTTTGGTTGTCCACTACAATCTGGATGAAACCCGCATTGGATCAACCGGCTATGGCAGCAAGAAGCCAATTGTAAAGGAGGTCACCGAAAAAGACCGACAGGTAAATCGAAGAGTTGAATTCGAAATTTATAGAGAATAGGCAAAGCTTGCTATCTATCTTCCCGTAATCAGCCTGGCAATATCATTATAGAAAACTCATAGCACGCATCTTTTAAAAACCCGAAATCATCTATGCCCGATCATAAAACCTAGCTGACCTTTTATGGGGGTTCGCGTGGACACGAACCAGGGCTACGGTTGCAACTCAGGACAGCTTATCTTATTTATTTAGTGCAGACTACGGGTAGCTGTGGGGTCAAATAATATTAATCATCTTTTCCATCAACCTCCGTCCATGAATGAGAGTAATTTGTAATCTTCCATCCGTCTGAAGGCGAACGAACTAAGTAATAATCAGCATTTAGGGTTAGATGTTTACCATGAATTATCACAAATATATTTGCCCAATCCTTCTTAATAGACCCGTAAACATCCGAGTCGATTTTAAAATCATTCCCCAAACTATCCATCACTTGCTTGGTGTTTAATATGTGTCCTACGGTAACTTTGTACGGTTCGGAATTCCTAAAGATTGAATTACCGTATTCTAAAAGCAAATAAGCGGATCCATTAATCACTAAAATTACCGTGCAAATAATTAATATAACTTTTATAGGTCGCTTCATAAAAGTCAAATCAATTTGATCGAAGCGCCTCCCATTCCTTAATTAATCTTGAGGACACCCGCATGTTTGAACTCACTAAAGGTATTAATTTAGGAATAAAAAAAATTACCCTTGCCTATAGCCTTGGTTCGTGTCCTCACGAACCACTCGGTGGTACTTAGCAAGGCAAAGCTTGCTATTTATCCTCCTGTAATAAGCCTGGCAATATCATTATAGAAAACGAAAACCATTAGAACTATTAGGATGGCAAAGCCAATCTTCAGGGCTGTTTCCGTAACCTTTTCAGACGCCTCTTTGCCGGTGATCATCTCATATAACAGGAACACAACATAGCCGCCATCCAATGCCGGAATGGGCAGCAAGTTCATAAATGCCAGTATCATGGAAAGTAATCCGGTAAGGCGCCAAAAATGCTCCCAGTCCCATTCCGAACCAAACATTTGCGCCATTCCAACCGGGCCGCTTAGCGATTTTTTGAAGGAAATCTCTCCGGAGAAAATTTTCTTGAACGCCTTTAACTGAAGAAAAATCACGTTGAATGCTCGTACCGGACCAAGAGCAAGAGATTGCCCGAATCCATATTCAATATGTGCTAACTCTTTGCGATCAATTGCTATTGCCGCGTAGCCTATTCTTTTCAAGGTATCGGGAAAAGCTTCGTTAATAAAAATTATTTGGTCGCCTCGCTGCACTTTCAAATTCAGGGAATCACGTTTAGAACCCTTCACTAAATAATTTACCTCATCGTTGAAAGTAACGGGAGTTCCATACACCTCTATTACCCTGTCCCCCTTTTTCAATCCTGCTTTTTCTGCAATTGTTTTTTTTGTGATGCGGTCAATTACCGGCAAAAGACGAGGAGCGACAAAAGTATTCAGCGCTTCTTTTTTGTTAAACTTTTCGATGAAGTTCCCCGGGATAGCCACTTGAATTTCCTGGCCATTGCGTTCAACCGTGTAAGATGAATTTTCGCTTAATAGATTATCGGGTTTGATGAGTTCATCAAAATCAACAATAGCCGCTCCATTAACCTTCACAACTTTGTCCCCCGTTCTCAATCCGATTTCCTGTCCCAGTTCCAGCGCCTGTATCCCGCCATTATCATTCACATATTTCATGGGAATGTAAGTATCACCCATCATCCATGTAATACCAATGAAAATAAAAATACCAACAAACACATTCACAATAATTCCGCCTAACATAACGATAAGCCGCTGCCAGGCCGGCTTGGTGCGAAATTCCCATGGCTGTGGCTCTGATTGCATTGCCTCTTTATCCATACTTTCATCTACCATACCGGCAATTTTCACATAGCCACCAAGTGGAAACCAGCCGATGCCGTATTCCGTGTCACCTTTTTTGAACTTGAATAAAGAGAAATTGAGAAGATTGGCCATCGGGAAAAGGAAATCGAAAAAGAGATAGAACTTTTCCACCTTTATCTTAAACATTCGGGCTGCTAAAAAATGGCCCCCTTCATGCACCACAATCAAAATTGAAAGGCTCATAAGAAGCTGAGCCGTCATTATCATTCCCTCCATTGTTTGTTCTTAGTTAATCTTTAATTGTTAAAATTATTGGAGCTAATGGTATTAGTAAGTCTTTCAACTATTAACCTTTTCCTATTAACTCTAACGTTATTCTTCGCGTTTCAAAATCCGTGTTCACGTAATCTTCATAAGTTGGGTTACTAATAAACGGCACTTTTTTCATACATAGTTCTACCAACTTACTCATTTCCAAAAAACCAATATTGTCTTTCAGGAATTCAGCTACAGCCACTTCATTGGCGGCATTAAGCACACAGGCTGCATTGCCACCTTTTTTTAAGGCTTCGAAAGCGAGCGCAAGATTACGAAAAGTTTCTGTATCGGGTGGCTCAAAATTAAGAGATGGGTATTGGGCAAAATCAAAGCGCGGGAAGTTGGATGGAAGCCTATGTGGGTAACCTAATGCAAACTGAATCGGGAGCTTCATATCGGGCAAACCAAGCTGAGCCTTAATAGAGCCGTCTTTAAATTGAACTAACGAGTGAACAATGGACTGTGGATGAACAATTACCTCAATTTGTGATTCCTTCAATCCAAAAAGCCATTTAGCTTCTATTACTTCAAGGCCCTTGTTCATGAGTGTGGCTGAGTCAATGGTGACTTTGGCACCCATATCCCAATTGGGATGCTTCAACGCCATTTCTTTAGTGACAGCAACTAACTGCTCGCGACTCTTTCCCCGAAAAGGCCCGCCTGACGCTGTTAATATTATTTTCTCGATGGGATTTTGAAACTCACCCACCAAACATTGAAAAATTGCCGAATGCTCGGAGTCAACCGGTAAAATATTCACACCTTTTTCCATAGCAAGTTTGGTCACCAACTCTCCAGCCACTACTAGAGTTTCCTTATTGGCCAGCGCAATAGTCTTTCCATACTCTATGGCACGCATGGTAGGCCTGAGCCCAGAAAATCCAACCAATGCTGTAAGCACTATATCGATCGAATCCATTTCCATGACCGAAACAAGTGCATTCTCACCTGCATAAACTTTAATGGGCAATGAGGCCAACGCCTCTTTCACTTGGTTATAGTGTTCGTCATTGCCAATGACAACGGCATTGGGCTTAAACTTTTTAGCCTGTTCAATTAATAATGAAGCATTGTTTTGTGCAGTAAGTACCTCAACCTGAAATACTTCTGGATGCGATTCAACCACCTCAAGAGCTTGTGTGCCGATAGAGCCTGTTGAGCCAAGTATGGCAATGCGTTTATTTTGTGTTCCGTAATTCATGAAAGAGCTATCGGGTCAATTTGGAATCGTATTGCTAAAAGGCGACTTTACAGCAATGATTCCGGGTGCAAAGTAATATCAATCCCTTTCTCATCTATGCAAATTCACCAAGTAAAAGCCATCGCTCTCCTGCTTTGGATTTGCATTTTCCCCGAATTAATGGCACAGCAACTTCAAAATGCAGACTCGGAAAGTAAAAATACTTTTTCAACGGAATTGCGCTCGTGGTATGGAACAGTCGGCATCGGCATTGAAACCGATATTAAGCCAAATGTTCATGCAGCCTTTGAATATTTTTTTAGTCCGGGTAAACAGCGGGTTTATTACCTGGGGTTTCAATTAAACCTGATGAATAGCCTGAAAGATTTTGAGAACAAACACATTGGCAGAAATGAAGTGGGAAACCACAACAATGTGACCATGACTAATCTAGGAATTACTCAAAAATTCTACCTGAAGCCTGTAGGCCGGGTAGCTCCTTATTTTAATGTGTGTGGCGGAATTCGGTTCATGCAACAGGAAGTTTACAAAAGATATCAAACAACATTTTTAGGTTTTCCGATAAAAGCCCAGGATAGCATCTATGCCAATGAGGCGCTAAACTTTTCATATGCTGTTGGCACCGGTATGTTTATCAGTTTTGCGGACAACGTAGGTATTAATCTAGGGTTTGATGTGTGCCACTGGCAATCCTTCAACATGTATTTAAATGAAACACGGAAACCAACCTTTGCTGTTATTAACTTAAGTGTGCAGTTTGGATTCGACCGTAGAGGTAAGAGAAGGTGAGCTGTTGATTATTTCTCTCAGTTGTATTACAACAATAGCGCATCAGCAATTTTCCTGTCATTACTTAACCTAGGCACTTTGTTCTGTCCACCCAGTTTTCCCTTCGATTTCATGTAATCAATAAATGCATTTCGTTTTAATGGCGTAATAACAAGCTTTCGCAAAATACTCCCGGTGATCAGATCATCGTAATAGGTATTCAGGTTGCGCAGCTGATTATCCAGTTCCCTGGAAAACGCCTCAAGATTGTTTGGGTTCGCAGAAAATTCAACAAGCCACTCATGGTGCGGCAATCCCTCTTGTGGGGTTACTTGGGGAGCTACAGTGAATTCTATTACTTCTGCTTCCGGAAATCTTTCCCGGGTGAGTTTCATTGCCTTCTCTACTTCCTCTCCTATCACATGCTCACCAAAGGCAGAGATAAAATGTTTTATGCGGCCTGTTACCAAAAGTCGGTAAGGGTTTTTAGAGACAAACTTTACCGTATCGCCAATGGAGTAGCCCCAGAGTCCCGCATTACTGTTGATAATAAGTGCATAGTTTTTTCCAAGCTCAACTTCTTCAATGGAAAGTCTCGTTGGATTCTCATTAAAATATTCCTCCGCGGGAATAAACTCATAAAATATTCCGCTGTTCAGAAGGATCAAAAGACCATCCTCTTTCTGTGAATCCTGGTAGGCTATAAAACCTTCCGATGCAGGGTATGTTTCAATGGAATCAATCTTCTTCCCTATCGACTCTTCGAGCTTAGCGCGATACGGACTATAGTTCACGCCTCCGTACACAAACACAGAAAAGTTTGGGAATACATCCTTTATCTTCTTGCCCGTTCGGGATTGAATGCGATCAAAATACATTTGCACCCAGGGTGGAATTCCACTTATCAAGGCCATGTTACTATGAAGCGTTTCATCGATGATCCGCTCTAGTTTTTCTTCCCAGTCCTCAATACAATTCGTTTTATAACTTGGCTTTTGATTCGATCTTAAATAAGAAGGAACCAGGTGATTCGATATTCCTGACAACCTGCCAACCTTTATTCCATTTGTTTCTTCCAACTCAGGACTACCGGAAAGAAATATCAGGTTACCATCCAAAAACGAAGACCTGCCTGTTTCGTGTACATAACTCAACGTAGAATTCCTCGCGCTAATAAAATGACTGAATTTAGAATCGCTGGAAATGGGAATGTACTTAGTTCCCGATGTGGTGCCGGAAGTTTTTGCCAGGTAAACAGGTCTGCCCGGCCACAAAATGTCAGGCTTGCCTTCCACCACTTCATCAAAATAATTTTTTAAACCTTCATAATCGCGAACGGGTACCTGCTTTTTAAAATCTTCGTAACTTTTAATGTCTGCAAACCCGTGGTCTTGCCCAAATTTAGTTTTTGCTGCTTTCGCGATAATCTGCTGTCTTATTTTACGTTGAAAGGGTGCCGGGTTTAATGACCACTCCCTGGTTTTCTTTGCGATGTAAACGGCAAAAGGTTTTGCCAAAGTGGAACGAATACCCATAAGACGTAAAGGTATCAGATTTTAAATTTCAGATTTCAAAACCGGATGCGGATATGACAGTTTTTCAGAAATTTGCTGAAATGTCTTTCATGGCTCGCTCTTTGATAGGGAACAAAACTCAACTTTTATCGTTTTGAAACTATCTTTATACAAACGCTTAGCATAGGAATGAAAACCATCTCCATTATTATTATCGCTTTCCTTGCCGGGCTGGCCGGTGCATATGTCTTTCGCCAATACGAGGCAAGTATTGAGAAGAGAAACAGACAGGAAGTAATTAACGCCACTAATTACCAAACTACAGATCCTTACCAGGCTACCACAGATTCATTAAAAGTTTACAATAATGTTGAGCTGACAGATTTTAGCGGGGCAGCCGGTAAAGCTATCCCCAGTGTGGTTTTTATCAATAATATTTCACAAAGCGGAGCTTCGTATTCGTATTGGGATTTGCTCTTTGGGGGCGGTGGTCAGCAAACCCAAATAAGTTCAGGATCGGGCGTAATATTTTCTGCCGATGGATATATCGTGACCAATAATCACGTGGTGGAAACGGCTGAAAAAATTGAAGTGTTGTATAATAAAAAAGTATATCCGGCTGAGCTTATTGGCACGGACCCTTCCACCGATTTAGCAGTGCTTAAAATAAAAGAAACAAAGCTGCCCGCTGTAACGCTCGGCAATTCTAAAACATTAGCTGTTGGTGAATGGGTGATGGCTGTTGGGAATCCATTTTCACTTTCATCAACAGTAACCGTTGGCATTGTAAGTGCGAAGGGAAGACGGATCAATATTGTAGAAGACAAATTTCCGATTGAATCATTCATTCAAACCGATGCCGCCATCAATCCAGGGAATAGTGGTGGAGCCCTTGTCAATAAAAATGGTGAACTGGTGGGCATCAACACGGCCATACTTTCACGAACGGGTTCCTACACGGGTTATGCTTTTGCTGTTCCGGTAGATATTGCCAAAAAAGTGGTGAACGATTTAATCAAGTACGGGATCGTACAAAAAGGAATTTTTGGTGGTGATGTAGTGGAGTATGATTTCCAAAATGCAAAAAAATACAATTTGAATACGGATGTTCCAGTATTTAAAGGAGTACTACTTGAAAAACTCAACAACACAGGTGCAGCTAAAACAGCCGGATTAAAACCGGGTGACATCATCACCAAAATCAACGATGTTGAGATCAACAGCAAGAGCGCATTCGAAGAGGAATTGAGCTATCGATCGCCTGGCGACCCAATTACAGTTACCTATGTTCGCAAAGATGAAATTACAATAGCTTCGTTAACCCTGCTCAACAAAAATGGGGAAGCCACCATCATTAAAAGAAGAATTTTTAGCGATGCCACATTAGGGGCCAACCTGGAAACAACAGATTACGGAGTGAAGGTTACCAAAATAAAAGATGGACTTCTTAAAAAACTCGGAGTGCCAGAGAATTATACCATCATCTCCATTAATCGTCACCAGACTACCGACCCACAGGAAGTAATTGATTTTTTTAACAAGTATCGTGGCAGGGTTCTAATGTATGGCATGAATAGTTCCAGGCAGGAGTACCCGCTTCAATTCATGTTGCAATAGCGCATTTGAAGAAAACCGGACTTGAAGCAATGCAATAATTTTAAAAGTCTTCAAAATCAGGCTCACATAAAAGTTTAAACACCTATCTCAAAAAGTTATTCTGCTATTTGCGCAGAACGAGGGGTAGGCATAGATCAAAAAGTCTATATTCATTTCTTCCAAATCATTTAGAAGGGCAAGAAATATTACATGCAAAGGGCAAACCTGCATTCCCGCAAAAGATTGGCTTTTAATTTCAATTACTTTGAGAGAATAAATTATATAGAGAATACTTTTTCTGTAAATGTCCGGGGCTTTAAAAAAAATATTAGCACTCTTGTACGGGACTGCTCTCCTTATCCCCTTGGGTGTCTCTGCCCAAATGCTAAAATTCGATTTTGATGAGTATGGGGTTCCGCAAGGCCTTTCGCATAACCAGGTTTTCTCCATTGCCCAGGACACTGCCGGTTTTATGTGGTTTGGCACATCCGATGGTCTTAACCGCTTTGATGGCTATAATTTTAAAAAATTCAAATACATAGAAAAAGATACTAACTCCATCATCAGCAACGATATACGCTCTCTGCTGGCAGCCAATGATGGATCGCTTTGGATAGGAACCAACAACGGAGTTTGTCGCTACTTGCCCAATCGTGAATTGATTCAACGTTACGAAATCAACTATACAAACGACACTAAATTACACGGCAACTATGTTAGTTCAATCCGCAAAAACCCCGATGGAAGTATTTGGATTGCCTACTTAGGAAGCGGTGTGGATATTATTCGCCCGGAAACCGATTACGTGCTTCACTTTACCATGTACCGCGATGATAATTATATTCTTCGCAACGACATGATTACATCGTTGGAGTTTATGCCCGATGGATACGTCCTTTTGGGTGGCCGGGAAGGTCTCCAGGTTATCAGCAATTCTAAACAAGTGCTTAAAGAAGAAGAAATCGTAAAGAAGTTTCCCTGGAAAAAATCCATCCCGAGTTCATACACCTACCTACATCTATCGAAAGATAAAAACACACTTTGGGTAGCCACAGAATCGAATGGCTTATACAAGGTTGATCTGAATAATAATTCGGTTCAAAACTATAACACCTCCAATAGCGCCCTGCAATCAAATACCATTAACTGCATTTACGAAGACTCGAAAAACAATATTTGGATTGGCTCGGATGCCATTTACATTATTGAAAAAGAGAGCGGACAAATAGAGTGGTATAATAAAAAGGGCATGTACATTAAAAATACTACCTACTCCGTTTTTGAAGACCGGGGTGGAAACTTATGGATGGGAACTACGCGGTTGGGTGTGCGGAAAATCAATCATGAGGAGTCGGAGGTAATGCATTTTCACAGCAATCAGGGCGAAGGCAGCATTAAAAGCGATGAAGTGCTCTGTTTCAGTGAAGACGATACTGGCAACCTTTGGCTGGGAGCAGGGGGAGTCGGCCTTTACAAAGTCAACTCAGTAAAATCATCATATTCATTTACCGAATGTGAAATAAACAGCAAACTTACGAGCCGTTCCATTAAGCAGATTTATAAAGATAAATCGGGTTGCTTTTGGATGGGCACCTGGGGGGGAGGCTTCGTGAAATATCATCCAATAAAAAAGACATTAAAGCAATTCAATATAAATTCCGGCAATTTCTCCACCAAGTCGGTTTGGTCTATTACGGATGATGAGGATGGCGACCTTTGGTTAGGAACATTAAAAGATGGCGTCTGTCATTTTTCGCCCGACACCGAAGAGTTTGAATATTTTAAACATGATGATAACGACACTACTTCGCTTGTTAACAGTGATGTGGTAAGCATTTTCCGCGATTCACGCAACATCATTTGGATTGGAACCGGCAACGGGCTAAGCATTCTTCTGCCTAAGGCAAAAGCTTTTAAAAATTATTTCCAGGTTACAGGGAAGATCCCAAAAAAATTTCCGAGCAATGTAATTCTTAGTATTTATGAAGATCGGTCAGGAAATATTTGGCTGGGCACAAAAGGCTCTGGCGTTTTAATAGTAAACTTCCAGGATAATGAGGTCAAGGTTAATAAAGTAATCTCAGAAGTGGATGGCCTGCCCAGCAATATTGTTAATTCCATACAAGAAGATAATTCAGGAAACATATGGCTGGCAACTAATAACGGACTATCGAAAATAAACGTCAAGGATAAATCGGTTATAGAGTTGAATGCCAGCATGGCTTTAAGGGGAGTAGAATTCCTGTACAGGTCAAATTTTAAAACTAAAACCGGTCACCTGCTATTCGGCAGCACTTCCGGTTTTTATTCAATCAATCCGGAGAACAACAACATTAATACAATTGCCCCACCCGTTTATTTAAGTGAGTTGCGGCTGCTTAATCATGCCGTAACTGTAAACGATGAAGACGCCATTTTAAAAGAACCGCTCGGCATAGCGAAAGAAATCTCAATCCCATCAAACTATAATTATTACACTTTTGAATATGTCGCGTTGAATTATAACCTGACCGAGAAAAATCAATACGCTTATAAGTTGGAGGGTTTTGATAAGGATTGGAACTATGTTGGCTCTCAGCGCTTTGCAAACTATACCAACCTGGATCCGGGCACTTATACCTTTAGGGTAAAAGCATCAAACAACGACAACATCTGGAATGAAAAAGGAGCCTCTATAAAAATTATTATCCTGCCTCCCTGGTGGAAAACCTGGGCGTTTAAAATATTTATGGTAGTTTTTTCTGTTCTATCTGTAATCGCGATTTTCCAATTTCGAGTGCGTGAAATAAATGCCATCAATGCCCGTTTGGAAAAACAAGTGGCTGATCGAACAGCCGAACTCTCCAAAATAAATATGGAATTATTTCAGAGCAAGGAAGAAATTTCTACTCAGAATGAAGAACTGCTCGAAACCCAGGAAGAAATTTCTGCACAACGCGACCTGGTTGCCTCTCAAAACAAAGAAATAAAAACAAAAAATCAGCAGCTCGAAAACACTTCAAAAGATCTGCAAAACCAAAATCAACTGCTTGAAAAATTGCATCGTGAGAAGGATGGAATGATCAACATAATTGTGCACGACCTAAAGTCACCTCTGAAGCAGATATCAGGCTTGGTTGACCTGGTGGCTATGTCAGGAAAAACCAATGATGACCAAAACAAATATATTTCCCTGGTTAACAAAGTGGTGAACAATAGCTCAAACATGATTAACAATCTATTGGAGCTACACGGAATTGAAACCAGCGCCACCAAGCCGGTAATTGAGTCAATCTTGTTGGCAGACTTTTTACCTGTTTGGCTGGAGAATCACAATTCCCTTTTAAATCATAAAAGCCAAAAGGCACGCGTTAACATTAAGACACCCATTGAGCCTATTAAAGTTAGCCGGGAGTACTTATCGCGCATCCTCGATAATTTATTGACCAATGCTATGAAATTTTCGGAGATGGGTAAGTCCATTTATATTTCAGCATGCCAGGAGGGAGAAAATATTTTCATATCGGTAAAAGATGAAGGGCCCGGCATAAGTGAAGTAGACAAAAAAAATCTGTTCGTGCCATTTAAGAAGCTCACTGCGCGCCCCACAGCAGGCGAACCTTCCTCAGGACTTGGGCTATCAATTGTTAAACTGCTAATCGAAAAGATTGGAGGTACCATTCAGGTGAAAAGCGAGCTTCACAAAGGAACGGAGTTTATCATCACACTATCTCTTTGAATTTATCGCAGAACTGCTGCGATAACCTCCTTGTTTTTAGCCTGATAGTCGTAATTAGGTGCACCGGCTTGCTCCAAAGCAAAAATATTGAATAATTTATTTTTTAGACTAATCTAAATTATTATTTTTGCGTATATAAAATTATGATTAGTCTAACGGAAGAAAACTACCTAAAAGCAATTTTTCACTTATCGGAAGACGGAATCAAACCCGTTTTAACCAACGATTTGGCTGCCAAAATGAGCACCAAAGCCGCATCGGTAACCGACATGGTGAAACGCCTGGCAGGCAAAGGTTTGGTTGCATACGAGAAATACTACGGTGTGGAAATCACCAAATCAGGGAAAGCAGAAGCATTAAAAATTATTCGTAAGCACCGGTTATGGGAAAAATTCCTGGTCGATAAACTTAATTTCTCATGGGATGAAGTGCATGAAGTAGCGGAGCAGTTGGAGCACATCCAATCGCCTTTGCTCATTGAAAAGCTGGACGAATTTCTTGGCTTTCCAAAATCAGACCCTCATGGAGAACCGATCCCCGATAAAAATGGAGTGATGTCGGAAGTGAATCAAGTGCCACTGTCTCAAACAGCCCCCAGGAGGAAAGCAACTTTAATGGCCGTAAAAAACGATTCCCCTGCGTTCCTCAAGTACCTGAGCAAACTAGGCATGCGGTTGGGATCAAAAATTTCAATCGTGAATAAAACCGAGTTTGACGGCTCTCAGGAAATTTTAATTGACGGAAAGAAAAAAGTTTTCATCTCCCGGGATGCGGCCGATAATCTACTGGTGGAAGGAAAATAGTTACAATATTTTATGAAATTTCAACGAACAACTCTATCCAGCAAATCCTCCGGTAAATCGTTAAGCGAAGTAAACGCATCGGTAGACATCACGGCACGGAATAGCTGGCGTAAAGCTCTCGCTTTTCTTGGCCCTGCTTATTTAGTGAGCGTAGGTTATATGGACCCGGGAAACTGGGCTACAGACATTGCCGGTGGAAGCAAATTTGGCTACACATTAATTTGGGTGCTGCTCATGTCAAATATGATGGCACTGCTTTTACAAAGCCTTAGCGCCAGACTTGGAGTTGTTCGCCAGTTAGACTTAGCACAAGCCTCCAGGCGCACTTACAACCCTGTTGTAAATTTTAGCTTATGGATATTGGCCGAGATAGCCATCGCTGCCTGCGACCTGGCAGAAGTATTGGGCATGGCCATTGGCCTGCAATTGTTATTTGGTTTACCCTTGATTTGGGGAGTTTCTCTAACAGTTTTGGATACACTCCTGCTGCTGGTACTGCAAAGCTATGGTATTAGAAAAATTGAAGCGTTCATCATTGCTTTAGTTGCCATTATCGGAGGCTCTTTCTTTGTCGAGATGTTGCTGGCTAAACCAGACTTGGGAGAAATGGCAATAGGGTTCATTCCTTCCATACCAAACGATGAAGCCTTGTATATTGCTATCGGCATAATCGGGGCTACCGTAATGCCACACAATCTATACCTCCACTCATCGCTCGTACAGAGCCGCAAAATCGGAACGGAGGAAAGCAGCATCTGGACAGCCATCAAATATAATTTTATTGATTCTGCTATTGCTCTAAACGCAGCATTTTTTGTCAACTCTGCTATATTGATTTTAGCTGCATCTACATTTTACAAGGCCGGTATGTACGAAGTGGCTGATATACAAGACGCATATAAATTTCTGGCTCCCCTGCTCAATACAAAGTGGGCTTCAATTTTATTTGGGATCGCCCTCGTGGCTGCGGGGCAGAGCTCAACGATTACCGGAACACTGGCTGGCCAGATTGTAATGGAAGGCTATCTTAATCTTCGCATAGCGCCCTGGCTGCGCAGGTTAATCACGAGGCTTATTGCCATTATTCCTGCCTATGCAGTAATTCTAATGTACGGGGAAAATAGAACTGGCGAGTTACTTGTGTTTAGCCAGGTGGTGCTTAGCCTGCAATTGGGGTTTGCCGTTATTCCACTTATCCACTTCACAAGCGATAAAAGTAAAATGGGTGTATTTGTGATCAAACCATGGGTGAAAGTTTTAGCCTGGACAATTGCTTTGATCATAGTATCACTTAATGTTAAGCTGGTGATCAATGAAGTAAGCGGGTGGATTGAATCGGCTGGTGAAAATTCGTGGATTGTTTGGATTACTGTTGTTCCAGTATGCGTTGCAGCAGCAGTTTTGCTGGCTTACATCGCCCTGAAGCCTCTGCTTGAAAAACAAATTATTGAACAAGATCATCCAACACCGCATGGCAGTGCATTAAACATCAGCGAAATTGCCGCGCCTCAATATCAACGGATTGTTGTAACCATAGACTTTAGTACAGTAGATGCTTTAACCATTCAGAGTGCTTTGGCACAAGGACATAAAGACGGAAAGTTCATGCTCATTCACGTGGTGGAAACAGCCGGAGCTATGGTTTATGGCAGCGATATTTCTGATTCGGAAACTCAGCGGGATGAAGCTGCGCTTGAAAATTATGCACAGCAAATTCGGGAGCAGGGTTATGATGTAACCAGTAAAATAGGATACGGAAACCCAAAGGATATCATTCCAAAAATGGTTTCGGAATTCAATGCCGATCTACTGGTAATGGGTGCACACGGCCATCGTTTCATTAAGGACATAATTTTTGGAACCACTGTTGATGCCGTGAGGCACAGGGTAAAGATTCCTGTATTGATCACCCGGCTGAGTGAGTAAGCTAAGTGCTGAGACAATCAGTCGTTTTAAGCCGAAGCTTATAACTTTGCTTCCTATATAGTGTCATCATAATCTTCAAGGCTTGGACTCATCGACCACAATTATTGCCCTTGCTACCGCCCAGGGTATTTCTGCCATCGCGGTGATCCGTCTTTCCGGGAAAGATAGTATTGAACTGGTTCAACGCGTTTTTAAAGGAAAGAATCTGATGGAGCAACCCTCTCACACTATTCATTTCGGAACGCTTGTTGACGGAGACAAAACTATCGATGAGGTTCTTGTCTCTATTTTCAGGGAACCCAATTCATTCACGAAAGAGAACAGTGTTGAAATATCCTGTCATGGCTCACCATTCATTGTAAAAGAAATTATTAAACTTTTGCTGAAACAGGGTGCGAGACTGGCTGATCCAGGAGAGTTTACCAAGCGTGCGTTTTTAAATGGGCGATTTGATCTCGCACAAGCGGAAGCTGTAGCCGATCTAATCAATGCTGAAACAGACAATGCAAGGCAAGCTGCTTTGAACCAGATGCGTGGCGGATTTTCCAAAGAGATTAACAACCTCCGGGAAGAGTTGATCCATTTTGCATCGCTCATTGAACTGGAACTGGATTTTGGAGAAGAAGATGTGGAGTTCGCCAAACGGGATGACCTGAAGAAACTCATTCGTCAGATTCAGTCCTATTTGAGTTCGTTGATTCAATCCTTCGATCAGGGTAACGTGATCAAAAATGGCGTACCCACTGTTATTGCCGGAAAGCCAAATGCAGGAAAATCGACCTTGCTGAATACATTATTAAATGAAGAGAAAGCCATCGTCTCCGAGATTGCTGGAACTACGCGCGATGTGATTGAAGATGAGATGATCGTAGGTGGCATTAACTTCCGCTTCATAGACACAGCAGGTC
>Ga0315912_10002932_pt1 | contig 17494 bp, 12 predicted proteins | sample VfabasoilMG_FD_204469 | JGI IMG/M metagenome (GOLD analysis project Ga0315912, IMG submission 204469) | Garden soil microbial communities collected in Santa Monica, California, United States - V. faba soil | ecosystem: Environmental > Terrestrial > Soil > Garden | place: USA: California...
TGGTTGGCGGACTCGTCACGGCGGTGCTCGGCCTCGGCGTACTGTTCTGGCTGAATTGGCACTTGACCGTGATCACCATCCTCGTGCTCGCGGCGTTTGGCGGCGGCATGGCGTACGCCTTCCGCACACTGCGTCCGCTGTTCCGCGAGCGCGGGAAGATCAATGCCGAAGTAACAGGCCGGCTGACCGAGGCGCTCGGTGGCATCCGCGTTGTCAAGTCCTACACGGCAGAGAAGCGTGAAGAGATCGTCTTCACGAAGGGTGCGCATCGCCTGTTCAGGAACATCGCGAAATCGATGACGGGTGTCTCGGCCACGACGGCGGGCAGCACGGTGATCGTCGGGATCGTTGGTGTGCTCATGATCTGGCTGGGAGGTAACGCGATCATCGCCGGGGAAATGACGCTCGGCGAGCTGGTCATGTACATCTTCTTCATTGGTCTGGTGGCCGCACCGCTCGTGTCGATCGCTTCGATCGGCACGCAGATTACGGAGGCCTTTGCCGGCCTCGATCGCATCCGCGAAATTCTGGACATGTCGACCGAGGTGGACGAGGACGAGACCCGCGCCGCAGTCGAACGGCTGGAGGGCGACGTCAGATTCGACGACGTGTGGTTCGAGTACAACGAGGGGCAACCGGTTCTTCGTGGCGTCTCTTTCCACGCAGCTCCAGGAACGACGACCGCACTCGTGGGGTCGAGTGGCTCCGGAAAGAGCACGTTGATCAGCATCGTGATGGCGTTCAACCGGCCAACGAAGGGTCGCGTCGTCATCGATGGGCGTGACCTCGATGAACTCAGGTTGATGGATTACCGCGGGCAGTTGGCGTCGGTGCTGCAGGAGAATTTCCTCTTCGACGGCACGATCGCCGAGAACGTCGGCTACGCCAGACCCGGCGCGACGCGAGATGAGATCCTCCATGCCTGCCGCGTCGCGCACTGCGATGAGTTCATCAGCCAGTTTCCAAACGGTTACGACACGGTCGTAGGTGAGCGGGGCATCAAGCTGTCAGGCGGGCAGCGTCAGCGTGTGTCGATCGCCCGAGCCATTCTCGCGAGCCCCCGAATCCTGATCCTGGATGAGGCGACGTCGAGCCTGGACAGCGAAAGCGAGCAGATGATTCAGGACGGTCTTCGTAACCTGAGGGCCGGCCGGACGACATTTGTCATCGCCCATCGCCTCTCCACCATCCGGAGCGCCGACCAGATTCTGGTGCTCGAAGAGGGGCAGGTCGTCGAGCGAGGAACCCACGCTGAACTTCTGACCCTCAATGGACGTTACAGATATTTGCACGACAAACAGTACAAGTTCGAAACCGATCGCTTCATCAACCCGGGAGAGGACTTCACGCCGGAGCCAGAAAAGCCGCCGGCGGCGCCGGAGCGCGTAGGGCAACTCTAAGTTGGTAGGCAGTAGGCAGTAGGCAGTAGGCGGTTCACAGTTCACGGTTTCACACCGAGGACCGGAGACCGTGGACTGAGGACACGAGGAGACACAGTTGGACGAGTCGATGTTGCTCAACGGCGTGCTGCAAAGCGTGCTTGGCGGGCGCCGGAAACGTTCGAAGCGGGCAAAAAGCTTTCTGGGCAAGAGGGGAGGGCCGTTTGGCGGGACGCTCGGTTCTATCGGCGGCTCGCTCCTGTCGAACCCGAACGTGCTGTTGACCGCGGCGGGAGTGGCCTGGGGGATCTTCGAGACAATGCAACAGGGCAACACGCCGGCAGCGGCACCCGCAGCGGCGTCGCCGGTGTCGAATGCTACTCAGGCGCCGCCGCTACCGCCGTTGCCATTCGTTGGCAACGCGTCTGCGCCAGTGAGCGATCAGGCGCTTCAGATCGTGCGCCTCGCGATATCGGCGGCCCACGCGGACGGGAGCGTCAGTGATCAGGAGCGTGGTGCGATTCTGGATCAGGCGCGCATCGCTGGTGTGGATCGCATCGTCGAGCAGGAGCTGGCGCAGCCGCGGCCGCTGGCCGAGATAGTTGCAGGTGTCAGCGACGATACGCACCGCGGGACGCTCTATGTGCTCGCATTCGGTATCCTGCGAGGCGACGAACAGCCGACCGGGTCCGAACGTATCTACTTGGCGAAACTCGCGCACCTGCTTGGATTGGACCCGGGCACGGTAAAGCAGCTCGAACAGAACGCCGCCAAGCGAATCGATGCGGAGACCGACAAGTAGCTCGTAGGCCGGGTCCTGCTCTGTGGACCCGGCGAAAGTAAGGCGGGTCTACACGGCAAGACCCGCTTTACGACCAGAGAGCCGTAGACGGAACGGAGATTGAGAGCGATGTCAGACGACCAGTGGTTCATGGCCATCGGCGGCCACCAGGTGGGGCCTGTGTCACGAGACGACGTGGTGACGAATCTGCGGAACGGCACCATTGATGGGAACACGCTCGTCTTCGGGCCCGGGCTGACGAACTGGACGCCGCTCAAGGACGTGCCGCAGCTGGCGACCTACATGACGGGCGCGTCGGGGGCTCGTCCAGCGGCACCGCCACCGATCGTACCGGGACGTCGGGCGCACGAGATCGACTTCAAGATCGTCGGTAGCGAGATGCAGTTCGTCGAAGTCGAGCTCGATCCCGGCGAGAGCGCGGTGGCAGAGGCCGGCTCGATGATGTACATGACGCCCGGCATCACGATGGAAACCGTTTTCGGCGACGGCGCGCAGCAGAAGAGCGGCGGCGTCATGGGCGCACTGCTCGGTGCGGGCAAGCGGCTCATCACGGGTGAGAGCCTCTTCATGACCGTCTTCAGCAACGCAGGCGGCAGCGGCAAGCAGCAGGTGTCGTTCGCAGCGCCGTACCCAGGGAAGATCCTTGCGATGGATCTCAAGCAGCTGGGTGGTCAGCTCATTTGCCAGAAGGACTCGTTTTTGTGCGCCGCGCGTGGCGTGTCGATCGGCATCGCATTTCAACGGCGTATCGGCGTCGGCCTGTTCGGCGGTGAGGGATTCATCATGCAGAAGCTCGAAGGCGACGGCCTGTGCTTCGTGCATGCGGGCGGCACGGTTCATCCGCTCGATCTCGGTCCGGGTCAGACGCTGCGAGTGGACACGGGTTGCCTCGTCGCACTTCAGCCGACGGTCAGTTACGACATTCAGTACGTCGGCAAGATCAAGACGGCGCTGTTTGGCGGTGAAGGCCTTTTCTACGCCGCGCTGACAGGCCCCGGTCGCGTGTGGCTGCAGTCGTTGCCGTTCAGCCGAATGGCCGATCGCATCTACAAGGCCGCGCCGTCTGCCGGCGGCAGCCGGCGCGAAGGTGGCTCGATCCTGGGCGGGCTCGGCGACCTGCTTGACGGAGATCCCAATTAAGCAGGTGTCCGGTTGACCAGCCAGGAACGTGAGCAGTTTCTAAAAGTCCTGCAGGCGCATGCGCAAACCGTAGCCATCGGTGAGGCATGCGCCGCCACGACCCGCGATCTTGCCACCGAGGTCGCGCGCGGAGGCACACCTGACCGCAACGATCTGATGGCCACGGTCGCCGCCGCTGAGCGTGCGCTCGAGGATCTGGCTGGCGTGCGCGAAGAAGTCGAAAGGCTCTTGTCTGAACTGCGTTAGTGGGAAGACTAAAATGATCCCCACATGCGCACGCCCGTTACGCTGGTCACCGGTGCAAGCGGAGAAATCGGCCACGGACTGATCACGCGCCTGTCCGGCGCAGGACGTCCGATCGTCACGATCGATCTCGCCCCGCTCGATCCCTCGCTGCATCGGCTCGTGCATCGCGAGTTCACCGGCTCGATCACCGACAGCACGCTCCTCGAGCGCGTCCTCGCCGAGTTCGAGGTCGATCTAATTTTTCACCTCGCGGCACTGCTCTCGACACGGGCCGAGTTCACGCCGATCACCGCGCATCACGTCAACGTCGATGGAGCACTCACGCTGCTCGAGTTCGCGCAGCGTGAAGGCGAGTCGCACGGGCGCACCGTCATGTTCCTGTATCCATCGTCGGTCGCCGCCTACGGTCTTCCCGATCTGGCGACGAAGGCGAAGGTGGGGCGTATCCGTGAGGACGAGTGGAACACGCCGCGAACGATGTACGGGTGCAACAAGCTGTACTGCGAGCACCTTGGCCGCTACTACGCGAGGTTCTACAAACAACTGGCGGCGCATGCAGTAGGTCGCGTCGACTTCAGGTGTGTGCGGTTTCCGGGGTTGATCTCGGCGGTGACGATGCCATCGGGTGGGACGTCTGACTACGCGCCGGAGATGATCCACGCGGCGGCACGGCAAGAACCATACACATGCTTCGTGCGTCCCGATACGCGTATCCCGCTCATGGCGATGCCCGATGCGATCTCGGCGTTGCTCGACCTGGCGAAAGCGCCGCGCGAGAACCTGACGCGCACGGCCTACAACCTCACGGCCTTCAGCCCAACGGCGCAGGAAATCCACGATGCCGTCATCGCCGCATTTCCCGGTGCGGTCGTGCACTGGGCCACCGACGAGAAGCGCCAGATCATCGTGGACTCGTGGCCCGAGGACGTGGACGACGGTGCCGCGCGTCGCGATTGGAGCTTCGCGCCGGTGTACGATTTCACGTCGGCGTTCGACAAATACCTGATTCCGAACGTCCGGGAGCGCTACCGATGAAATACGCGCTGACCTGCCTGGCCGTGGTGGTCACGCTGCACGCGGCGGAGAACGACTCGATGAATGCCCTTGCCGAGCGCTATGTGAAGCTCGTGCTGGCGCTCGGCCAGCACGACGCGGACTACGTGGATGCGTACTACGGGCCTCCGCAATGGCAGAAGGATGCGGAGAGCGCGAAGCGCCCCCTGGCCGACATCGATCGCGATGCTGCTGCGGTGGAAACTGCGCTTGCAGCAGCAAAGCCGGCGCAGTCAGCGGAAGAGATCCTGCTACTGAGGCACGAGTACCTCACGAAGCAGTTGTCAGCGCTGCGCGCCCGCCTGTCCATGCTCGGCGGCAAGACACTGACCTTTGATGAGGAATCGAAGGCGCTCTACGACGCGGTTGCGCCCACGCACGCCGACGGCGAGTTCGACGCCGTCCTCAAGGATCTCGAGTCGCGGTTGCCCGGGCAGGGATCGCTGAGTGACCGGTTCGAGAAATTCAGGTCGCAGTACACGATACCGAAAGAGCGCTTGGACGCCACCTTCAAAGCGGCTATCGAGGGATGTCGCAGCCGAACGCTCCAACATCTTTCTCTGCCACCAGGCGAGAGCTTCGTCGTCGAGTACGTGACGAACAAGAGTTGGTCTGGTTACAACTGGTACAAGGGGAACTACCACAGCGTCATTCAGGTCAACACTGACCTGCCGATCTTTGCGGACCGCGCGATCGATCTCGCCTGCCATGAGGGCTACCCGGGCCATCATGTCTACAACGTGCTGCTCGAGAAGACGTTTGTGCGCGACCGCGGATGGGTTGAGTTCTCCGTGTATCCGCTGCGGTCTCCGCAGTCGCTCATCGCCGAGGGCTCTGCGAACTACGGCATCGACATCGCGTTTCCGCGAGCCGAGCGGCTCCAGTTCGAGCGCTCGGTGATCTTTCCGACGGCGGGTCTCGACCCTGCAGGAGTTGACGACTACTATGCCGTGCTCAGCCTCGTGGAGCGACTGTCGTACGCAGGCAATGAAGCGGCGCGCCGCTACCTCAATGGACAGATCGATGCAGCAGCGGCCGCGAAGTGGCTCGAGCGCTACGGCCTCTATTCGCCGCCGCGGGCACAGCAGCGGATGCGATTCGTGGATCAGTACCGCAGCTACGTCATCAACTACAACCTTGGGAAGGACATGGTGGCGCGATACGTCGAGTCACAGTCGAATGGCGGCGCCGACGCAGCGCGCCGCTGGGATGTTTTCACCCGACTCTTGTCCTCTCCCCGCCTCCCATCAGGACTGACACGATGATCTGCATCGAGATCAGCCGGCCCGGTGCGCCCGACGTCCTCGTCCCGGTCGAGCGGCCGGACCCGGTGCCGGGCGCAGACGAAGTGCTCATTCGCGTGGCCGGCTCGGGAGTGAATCGGCCGGATGTTCTTCAACGAAAGGGTGCGTATCGACCTCCACCGGGTGCGAGCGATATCCCGGGCCTCGAGGTCTCGGGCACCATCGCCGCTGTCGGGTCCGGCGTGAAGCAGTGGAAGGTGGACGATCGTGTCTGTGCCCTCGTGGCGGGAGGAGGATACGCCACCATGTGCGTCGCGCCGGCGCAGCAGTGCCTGCCAATCCCTCAGGGCGTTGACCTCGTCGAGGCGGGTGCGATCCCGGAAACGTTCTTCACCGTCTGGAGCAACGTCTTCGACCGCGGGCGCCTGCGTGCCGGAGAGACGGCTCTCTTTCATGGCGGCTCGAGCGGTATCGGCACGACGGCAATTCAGCTTGCCACCGCGCGCGGTGTTACGGTGCTGGCAACGGCAGGCTCGGACGAGAAGTGTCGAGCGTGCGAGGACCTTGGGGCCAAACAGGCGATCAACTACAAGACGGCGGACTTCGTCGCAGCAGTTCTCGAATTGACCGATGGCAAAGGTGTCGACCTCATTCTCGACGTAGTCGGCGGGAACTACATTGGCAGGAGCCTTGAGGCGCTGGCAACCGACGGCCGCCTCGTGAATATCGGGTTCATGAGCGGCGAACCCACCGCCGCGGTCGATTTCCGGCGTGTTCTGGGTCGACGGTTGACCATCACTGGTTCATTGCTCAGGCCGAGAACCGTCGAGGAAAAGGGGCAGATCGCGTCGGCACTGCGAACCGAGATCTGGCCGCTGCTCGAACGGGGCACCGTCAAGCCGGTCATCTATCGCATCCTTCCCCTTGCCGATGCCGCGGAAGCACACCGCCTGATGGAATCGAGCGAGCACGTCGGCAAGATCGTGCTCAGTCGGTAGTCACCGGTACTGCCATCCCGAACGTCCGGCCACGGTTTATGATTGGCGGGACACCGTGTCCACGCCCCACGTTGATGCCCTGATCGGCCAGACGATTGGTTCCTACGTCATCGTCGCCCGCGTCGGTGGCGGAGGCATGGGCGTGGTCTATCAGGCCAGGCACACGAAGCTTGGCCGCACCGTTGCGCTGAAGTTCCTGCCCCCGCAGTGGAGTCATGACGAGGACGCCAGGCAGCGCTTCATCCGCGAAGCGCAGGCAGCCTCGGCCACCAACCATCCGAACATCTGCACGATTCACGACATCGAGACCGCCCCCGACGGCCAACTGTTCATCGTCATGGCCTACTACGAGGGGCAGACGCTGAAGCAGCGGATCGCGTCGGGGCCGCTGACGATCGACGAGGCGCTCGACATTGCGACGCAGATTGCCGATGGCCTCGCGAAAGCGCACGCACGGAGCGTCGTGCACCGTGACATCAAGCCGGGCAACGTCATGCTGACCGAGGACGGCGTGCGCATCGTCGACTTTGGGCTTGCGACGTTCGCCGATGCGCTGAAGCTCACGGTGGAGCACTCGACGCTTGGGACGGCGGCGTACATGTCGCCGGAGCAGGTGCGCGGGCTCGCTGCCGACGCGCGTTCCGATGTGTGGGCGGTGGGCGTCATCCTCTACGAAATGCTCACGGGCCACGTGCCATTCCATGGGTCGCACGCGGAAGCGATCGCGTATGCCGTCAGGAACGAGCCGCCGGCAGCGATTCGTGCGTCGCGTCCCGAGGTTGCGGAGGAGGTGGAACATCTCGTCTTCCGTGCCCTGCACAAGGAGCCGTCGATTCGCTTTGCGAACGGCCGTGAGCTGGCGCGCGCACTGCGGGAGGTGCGAGGCCATTCGATTCCTCTCGACTTTCGCACCGAGACGGTCATCGTGCCGAGACCAGAGCCGGTGCCGCCCCAACCGAAGACATCTCGCCGCAAGGTTGTCGTTGTCGCCGCAGCTATCGTGCTCGCTCTCGGTGCCGCGACCACCTGGCTGGCGTGGCCCGTTCAGCGCACGCCCATCGTGGTTGCGCCGGTCGTCAATCAGACTGGATATCCGGAGCTGGATGGCTATCGCCTGGCGTTGACGCACGAGATCGTCTCGCGTCTCTCGGAGTCGCCAGTTGTTCGTGTGCTGCCGTATCAGCGGCTGCTCCCGATCATCAGTCAGTTCCGAAAGAGCGGCGGCGATGTGTCGAGCCTTGCCTCGATCGGCGCGATAGCCGATCACAGCGGCATTGGAACGGTGATTGTTCCGACGCTCGAATACAAAGACCGGCGGTGGAGAGGCCGCATCGAGATTCGGAATGCACAGACCGGCGTCAGCGATGCTGTCTATGAGACCGAGTCGGCGGCATCCGCGCTGATCACGGAGACGGCGCACGAGCTCGTCGCGCCACTCGCCGATCTCATCGAGAAGCACTTCGCAGAGCACCTTCCCGTTCGCGCGTCTATCAACACCAGGCTGGCGGCACTCCGCGGGGGCGCACAGATGCCGGGGCGCCGGATTGCCACACTCGATGCGGCGGTGAAATTCGAGCAGGGGCTGAACGCGTACAGCGACCTCGAGTACGGGAATGCAGAGCAGCTTTTCGGCGAGGCCTCTTCGCTCGATCCCGGCAACCCGGTTATTCACGCATGGCGGAGTCGTGTGCTGCGCCTCATGCGTCGCGATGCCGAGGCAGTCGAGGCGGCAGAGACCGCTTCACGGACGCTGAACGACGGGACCAACGCGAGCGACCGCCGGTTGATTGAGGCGATCGTCGCCGAGGCGCGCAGAGACTCGGCGACTGCAGAAGCCCGCTACCGCGAAGCAGCCGGAAACGATCCTGGTGATGCCACCGCGATCATGGAGTTGGCGGGATTCTTCGATCGTGCCGCGCGCAATTCTGACGCCGTCGATACCTATACGCGAGCGTTGACACTCGACCCACACCTGTATGTGGCCGATGTCGAACTGTGCCGCATGTACAACCGGCTCGGGGAATCGTTGCGGGCGCGGGAGCGCGCTGAGCGCGCGCGCACGAGCCTCGGCACGCTACGGGCTGTTGGCGCCCAGGCACAGGCTCTGCTCTGTTGGGCCGATTCACTTCGGTCGGGCACTCCTGACGAGCAGCGCGCGGCTCGAACCGCTGTCGAAGAAGCGTTGCGCGACTTTCAGACGATCAACGCTGTCTACAACATTCCTCGCGCCTACAACTACCTGGCCACAATCGCCGGGTTGCAACGCGCGCGTGCCGACGCCAGAACGTTCGGCGAGCAGGCGCTCGAGTCGGCGCAGCAGGGCAAGAACATCGTGATTCAGCCGCTCGTGCTCATGAATCTCGGCGCGACTGAGTCGGCTCTCGGCAATTACGCGCGAGCATCTGAGTTGTACCAGCAAAGCTACCAGCGTTACCGGACGTTCGGCGACAACGCGCGCGCCGCCGAGATCCAGGCCAATCGCGGAGCACTACTGATCGATTTCGGTCCCAGCCCGGACGCGGGGCTGCGTGAGGTAGACAACGCCCTCGAGGTGGCCAGGCAGCTACGCAACAGTGACTTCGAAGCGTTCTGCTTGTACGTCATCGCCGGCTATCACCTTTATGCGGGGCATCGAGTCGAGGCCGAGAGCTTTCTGAGTCAGGTGCTCTCGATCGCTCGCGAGTACCAGTTGACCGATAAGGTTGCCTCAGCCAACGTGAGGGGTGGTCGCGTGGCCTTCGAGGCTGCCGACTACACCACTGCGCGAGGCCGATTGACGGAGGCCCTTCAAGCCATCACCGACGACGAGTTTCGCATCGAGGGACTGATCAACCTGGCCCGTGTTGACGCACGCATGGGCAACTTCGAGGCGGCGCGCGAGTCAATCACCAAGGCATCCACAGCGCTTCAGGGCCGTGAGGGTGTCCTTCGTCCGCAGTTGCTTCTCGCAGAAGGCGAGCTCGCATACGAGACGAATCAACTCGATGCGGCGAGGACGTCGTTCAAAGCCGGCGCTCCGGCGAGAACCGAGGGCCAGGCCGACGCGGCCAGCATCGAGAATCTCGCGCGCCTGGGTCTCCTCGATGCGCTCGCTGGCCACGCAGGCGGAAGGCAGGCGATCGATTCCTGCCTGGAGTACTCGCACAATATGGGTCGCTCGCTGCTCGAAGCGCGATGCCGAGTCTTTGCAGCGCGAATTGACGTTGAGGCGAAGCGGTTCTCTGAAGCGCTCGCGGCATTGAATGCCATTCCAGACGACGATGCCCAACAGACGATCGGACAGGAGTTGCGGGCTCAAGTCCATTACTGGCGTGGCCGTGCGCTGTCCGGGTCCGGGGATGTGAGTGGAGCTCAAACCGAGAATGCTGCGGCGCGTCGTCTCATCGATGCGATCAGAGCGTCGCTACCGGAGGCGCTCCGTGGTGCATTCGACAGTCGACCTGACATCCAGAAGATAGTCGGGTAGGTGTTCGGAACCTCGGCTGTTGTCGTTACTGCTAGCGAACGCGGCTTCGCGCGGATGTGCGGACTAGTGTGTTGATAGGAGGTCAGGATGGGGGACTCGAATTACGGCGGTAACGGCAGCATCCATTGGAGCATCGATCACCAGAACGGCGAGAGCCTGTCGATCAGAAGGAACGCCACTGCGCGGCCGACCTATGGTGGTCGCAGCAACGTGCACGCGAACAAGGGCAGGCTGCAGGGACGAGACGGACGCGACGATGTCGAATCCTTCGACGTCACGTTGCGCTTCGAATCGCAGCAGAGCAACAGCCCGATCGAACAGTTGAAGAAGGCTTTGGAGCAGGCTCAAACTGCTCAGGGAAGTTTCTTCGTGACGTTCACGGTCCCAGCGACGGTCGAAGGGAAGCAGCGCAAGCGCGCTGGCCAGAAGCCCTGGCCTGATGTTCGCGTAAAGTGGTGAGCCGGGATATGGCTCGACTGACGACCGGTCACGATCCGAGGAACAGTCTCCGAAGCCGTGTGCCGAGGCCCGCGTGGGCCGGTCCGATCGCGAGCAGTGCAATCGTCAGCTCGTTCGCGGCTGGATAGCGATCGCCGGCTTTCTTGGCGACCAGGCGGCGAACCACCTGCTCGAGGCTCTTGGGGTGCTGCGGCGCAAGGCTCGTGAGCGACGGCGGTGCCTTGTCGAGCACGTTCGCTACTGTCTCTGATGGGGAGGCGCCAGCAAATGGCAGTCTCCCCGTCGCCATCTCGAAGATCACCACGCCAAGGGAGAAGAGATCGCTGCGTGGATCCAACGGCAACTGCAGGATCCGTTCGGGAGCCATGTAGTTGGCCGTCCCCATCGGACGGCCCGGAATCGTCGAGCCCTCCGGTCCGAGTTCGTGGGTGTCCACCGTCTGAAAGCGGCGCGCCAGGCCGAAATCGAGAACCTTCACCTGGCCCGAGTCGCTCACGATGATGTTGCCTGGCTTGACGTCGCGGTGGACGATGCCTTTGGCATGCGCGGAGCCGAGGGCCGCCGCGATTTGGAGCGCAATCTCCACGATGGCCCCTGTGGAGAGCTGATTGCGCGACATGTAGGTCTTGAGATTGAGCCCCTCGACACACTCCATCGCGATGAAGGCGCGGCCTTCGGCGCGATCGATCTCATAAATCGTGCAGATATTGGGGTGATTCAGCTGCGCAATCGTGTCCGCTTCGCGCTGGAAGCGCCGTTCGGCATCCGGGTCGTCAGCGGACTCCTCGGGGAGGAACTTGAGGGCAACTTTCCGAGTTAAACGAACATCTTCAGCCTCGTAAACGATGCCCATTCCGCCACTGCCGAGCTTGCCAGTGATGCGGTAATGACTGATTGTGTGCCCGAGCATCGACGCCACGAGGATACACGTACGTTCGATCCTTAGTGCAAACCCGTTAGGAGGTGTGGAGGGTTTTCCCGCTATGATGGCTGCAAATCACACCGTGAGCGACGCGTCCAACAAAACTTCGAAGCCGTCAGAGCGTCGGACCGATGATGATGCTGCTCTGCTGAGCGACGAGCCTACTATCGAACTGGTCGTCAGGGCTCGCGAAGGCGACCGCCTCGCAGTCGAGGCTCTGCTTCAACGGTCCATCCCAAGCCTCCGTAGATTTGCGCATGGCCGCTTGCCTGCGGCAGCCAGGGGATCGCTGGATACGGGAGACCTGGTGCAGGAAACCGTGCTGCATGTGTTGCGGAGGCTCGACACGTTCGAGCCGCGACACGTCGGCGCCATGCAGGCGTATCTCCGTCAGTCCGTCATCAACCGGATCCGCGACGAAGTGCGCCGGATTGGCCGCCATCCCACGCCGGCGGAACTGCCTGATGATCTGGCGTCCGAAATGCCATCGCCGCTCGAGGAAGCTGTGCGCGCGGAGGCATACGATCGGTATCGCGCGGTGCTGGTGGAGTTGAGCCCACGCGATCGTGAGATGGTCGTCGCGCGCATCGAGGCGCAGTGGAATCTCGCCGAAATCGCTCAGCGCTTCAATATGCGGACGGTTGACGGCGCGCGCATGGCCGTCACGCGCGCCCTGCGCCGGTTGATGGATCGACTGAAAACGTAGCAGCCTGCGCTGCGCGGGCTAGTCGGCGACGACGACTCGCCGGCTGCTCGTGTGCGAGCGCAGGACGTCTGACGTCAGCCGCTTACTGAGATACACCTTCGACTCTCGATTGTCCGACGGGTGTACCTCGTACTTGATCACGTTGAACTCGAGTTGATCGAGCGTGCCGCGCATGTCGTAGTAGCGGTTCTTGGTCTTGACGACGACTTCGTGAAACCCGGCGGAGTGCGCCCACACTTCCGATTCCTCGGTGAGCGCGCGGAAATGGCCCTGGCCTCGCCAGTCGCGGCGCGTGCCTCCCACCCAGCTGTAGAGAACCTTGCGATCGTCGAAGGTCACGCTGCTGTTCAGGCGTGACACAAGATCGACGAGCTTCGGTTCGGTCTCATTGGCCCGGATTTCGTGAACGATCTTGAACGCCACCGGGACGATCGTGCCCGGGTCGTCGCGCAATGGCGCCTCGGCCATCAGGATGAGGAACTCGCGGTCTTGCAGCCGCGAGACGATTTCCGTGGCGGTCTTCTTCCGCGGAAACTCGCCGAAATACTCTTCGATGTACTGGATCTCGAGGGCACCGGTCTCGAGGGGGTATTGCTTGATCAGATACTCCATCAACGGCGGGGACTCACACCTCAATTATGGTTCATATCCCAAGTTGGGCAGAAGCCACCGCTCGATTTCAGCGAGGCTGGCGCCTTTTCGTCTTGCGTAATCCTCCACTTGATCCCGACCCAGACGCCCTACAGTGAAGTAGCGTGAGGCCCCGTTGGCGAAATACAGCCCACTCACCGAAGCTGCAGGGGTCATCGCAAAGCTCTCAGTGAGGGCGATTTCGGCACGCTCGGCGCCGAGGAGATCGAAGAGCCGTCGCTTCTCGCTGTGATCGGGACAGGCAGGGTAGCCATACGCCGGGCGAATGCCGCGATACTTCTCGGCCTGCAGGTCAGCTTGCGTCAGCTGTTCGTTCGTCCCGTAGCCCCAGTCTCGTCGCGCTTTTTCGTGCAGCCATTCCGCGCACGCTTCCGCAAACCGATCGGCCAACGCCTTCACCATGATCGCGTGGTAGTCGTCGTGCTGTTGCTCGAACGTGCGGGCGAGTGCATCGGCGCCGAGCCCGGCGGTGACCGCGAACGCGCCCACGTAGTCTGTGAGTCCAGACTCGGCCGGTGCGACGAAATCGGCGAGCGACACATGTGGAATGCCGTCGGCCATTTGTTCTTGCTGGCGGAGCATTGGGAAGCGGATCGCCTCCGTGCTCCGGACCACGATGTCGTCGCCCTCGGAGTTCGCGGGCCAGAAGCCGTAGACCGCGCGTGCCTGGATCGAGCGCTCCGCGACGATGCGATCGAGAAGCGCGCGGGCGTTGTCGTACAACTCGCGCGCGGCGTGGCCGTACTGCGGGTGCTCGAGAATCGCCGGGAAGCGCCCTTTAAGCTCCCATGCTGCAAAGAAGAACGTCCAATCGATGTACGGAACGATCTCGGCGAGGTCAACATCGAGCATCGTCGCGCCCGTGAATGAAGGCACGGCAATCGCCGCCGGTGTCCACTCGAGCTTCAACCGCTTCTGTGACGTCTCCGCCCACGGAATCAGCGGCCGTCGCTTCAGGGCAGCGTGCTGCGCACGGAGGCGATCCTGGTCTGCGCGATTGCTCGTATCGAACACGGAGCGCTGTGCGGGATCGAGCAGGCGAGAAACGACGTCCACAGCCTTCGACGCGTCCACGACATGCACGACGGGATGCCCGTCGTACTCGGGAGCAATCTTCACCGCCGTGTGCTGCCGGCTGGTTGTGGCGCCGCCGATGAGCAGCGGCAGGTCCATCCCGCGCCGCTCCATCTCTCGCGCCACGAACACCATCTCGTCGAGCGACGGCGTGATCAGCCCACTCAGGCCGACGAGGTCAGCACCTTCGTCGACGGCCGCCTGAAGAATCTTGTCGGCGGTGACCATCACGCCGAGATCGACGACCTCATAGTTGTTGCAACCCAGCACCACACCGACGATGTTCTTGCCGATGTCGTGCACGTCGCCTTTGACGGTGGCAAGCAGCACCCTTGACTTTCGACCTTTGCCCTTTGACCTTGCCTCCTCTTCATCGAAGTACGGGAGGAGACAGGCGACCGCCTTCTTCATCACGCGCGCGCTCTTCACGACCTGCGGCAGGAACATCTGCCCAGACCCGAACAGATCGCCGACGACGCGCATGCCGTTCATCAGCGGTCCCTCGATCACGTCGAGTGGCCGGGGGAGCGCGTGCCGCGCTTCTTCGACGTCCGCCTCGATGAATTCGACGATGCCGTGAACGAGGGCGTGCTCGAGCCGCTTCTCGACGCTCAACTCCCGCCAGGCCAGATCGGCGCCTTGGGTGCTCGCGCGTCCGGCGACAGTGGCTGCGAACTTGACGAGCCTGTCCGTGGCATCCGCCCGCCGGTTGAAGATGACGTCTTCGACGTGCTCGAGGAGATCGGCCGGAATCGTCTCGTAGACCGTCAACTGCGCGGCGTTGATGATCGCCATGTCGAGGCCTGACTTTGTCGCGTGAAACAGAAACGCGGAGTGCATCGCCTCGCGCACCGCACTGTTGCCGCGAAATGCGAACGACAGATTGCTGATGCCGCCGCAAATCTTCACGCCTGGACACGTGACCTTCAGGATCTTTGCCGCTTCGAGAAAATCGAGCGCGTAGTAGTTGTGCTCTTCGAGGCCCGTGGCGATCGCCAGGATATTGAGGTCGAACACGATGTCGGCCGGGTCGAAGCCGAGTCGGTCGGTCAGCAGACGATACGCGCGCTCGCAGATTTCGATCTTGCGGCCGGCAGTGTCGGCCTGGCCGCGCTCGTCGAACGCCATCACGACCAGCGCCGCACCATATCGCCGGACGACTCGTGCCTTGTGAAGGAAGTCTTCTTCGCCCTCTTTCAGGCTGATCGAGTTGACGATCGCCTTGCCCTGGACGCACTGCAGGCCCGCTTCGAGCACCGACCACTTCGAGCTGTCGACCATGAACGGCAGCCGCGCGATTTCGGGCTCGCCCGCGACGACGTTCAGGAACGTCGTCATCGCACCCTCCGAGTCGAGCATGCCTTCGTCCATGTTGATGTCGAGGATGTTCGCGCCGCCGCGCACCTGCTCGAGGGCAATGCCCGCCGCGTCGAGGTACTGCTGGCCCGCGATCATGCTGGCGAAACGCTTCGAGCCGGTGACGTTGGTGCGCTCGCCGACGACGATCAGCGTCGAGTCGGGCCGCACGGTCAGTGTTTCCAGGCCGGAGAACTGCGTCAGATGATCGGGTCCGACTGCCGCGTCCCCGGGCTCCGGCTGACGTGCACGCCGCGGCGTCACTCCTTCGATCGCCTCGCGAATCGCCCGGATGTGCGCGGGCGTTGTCCCGCAGCAGCCGCCCAAAATGTCCACGTGTCCTGAGGCGGCAAACTCACGCAGGAGGGCAGCGGTCTGCTCGGGCAACTCGTCGTACTCGCCGAAGGCATTGGGCAGCCCGGCGTTCGGGTGGCAGCTGATGAACTCACCGGCAAGCCGCGCCAGCTCCGCGATGTACGGACGCATCTGCCGCGCGCCGAACGCGCAATTCAGGCCGACGCTGAACGGCCGCGCATGCTGGATCGAGACGTAGAACGCGTCCAGCGTCTGACCGGAGAGCGTACGTCCACTGCGATCGGCGATGGTTGCCGAGATCATCAGCGGAACATCCGCCCCGCGCGCGTCAAACTCGTCGTGAATGCCGGCGATCGCCGCTTTGGCATTCAAGGTGTCGAACACGGTCTCGAGCAGGAGCAGATCGTCGCCGCCATCCAGCAGCCCGCGCACTTGCTCGCGATATGCCGCTCGCACTTGCGCGAAAGTCGTGGCGCGAAATGCGGGGTTGTTGACGTCGGGCGAGATCGACAGCGTTCTATTCGTCGGGCCAATGGCTCCGGCGACATAGCGCGGGCGTGCCGGCGTCTTGTTCGTCCACGCGTCGGCGGCTTCGCGGGCGAGACGTGCGGCCTCGACATTCAGCTCGTACACGATCGCTTCAAGGCCGAAGTCGGCCTGCGCGATCGACGTGCTCCCGAAGGTGTTGGTCTCGATGATGTCCGCGCCGGCGTCGAGATAGGCGTGATGGATGGACGCGATCAGATCAGGGCGGGTGAGGACCAGGAGGTCGATGTTGTTCTTGACCAGGTGCGAGTGGTCGCGGAAGCGCGTCCCGCGAACCGCGGCCTCGTCCAGCTTGTACCCCTGGACCATCGTGCCCATCGCGCCGTCCAGCATCAGGATGCGTCCAGCCAGCGCGCGGTCGAGAGAGCGGAGCAGGGGAGACATCGCGTTCAGGAGCGGGCGGTGCGGGTGCGCGCGGGCTGAGATGTCCGCGCCGGATGCGCGGGTTTCGTGCCGCTGGCCACGAGGACTGTGAACGGATCGCCTCGACGCGAGGCGCCGGTCGAAATGCGGACGTGCACCAGGCCCGCGCCCTCGAGCAGTTCGCGCAATTCGTCAATCGAAAAGCCCAGATGCCGATCGCCAAACCTGGACCGCACCCAGCTCTGATCGTGCGCCTTCAGGTCCATGACGAGCAGGCGCCCCGAGGGGCGAAGGACGCGAACAGCTTCGGCAATAGCGCGCTCCGGATCGCTCGCATGATGGAGTGCCTGCGACAGAAGTGCGACGTCGTGTGAGGCATCCCGCAGTGGCAGTCGCGACAAATCCCCTTTCCGCCACTCGACATTCGTGATCTGTCGCTTGGCAGCCAGGGCTTTCGCATGCTCCAGCACGTCGTCGGATCGATCGATACCGGTGACGTGCCGCGCCCATCGCGCAGCCTCAACGGCCAGATACCCGTCGCCACAACCAATATCCACCACATCCAGTGGCGGCAGAAGCTCTCCGAGCGTTCTTGCCCATGCCGCCCAACTGCGTCCAGGGAGCAACTGCCGGGCGTCACCGTGGGGGTAGAACTGTTCCTGCCGATTCCGCAGCACTTCCTGCAAGCGGGATTCATCTTCTCGCACCGATCGATCGCCAGCAGATGAAGAGAATTGCTCCGCAAGCAGCGACCACAAGGGGAGACGAGGTTCG
>Ga0315912_10002933_pt1 | contig 17493 bp, 7 predicted proteins | sample VfabasoilMG_FD_204469 | JGI IMG/M metagenome (GOLD analysis project Ga0315912, IMG submission 204469) | Garden soil microbial communities collected in Santa Monica, California, United States - V. faba soil | ecosystem: Environmental > Terrestrial > Soil > Garden | place: USA: California...
CCGTATGTGCCCGCGCCGGCGTCATTGTGCGAAAGGCTCGGATACAGTCCGTTGATGACTTCCGCAGAAAAGTCGGTGACGGCTCTGTTGCTCAGCGCCGAGGCATGCCAGCCGGGAGCCATTCTAATCGGGCTGTTATCCGGCACCCGAACATCAAAGTGTTCCGTCAACAACGATTCGGACTGCCCTGACCAACTGATGAAGAAAGCAAACAACCCGGCAATGGATCGTTTGAGAGAAGAAATTCTAGCTCTGGGCGCTGTTCGTCTCATTCATGGTTTCTTGGAGCTTGGTGAGCGGACTGCTTCGACTTCAACCAAAGCGGGTGTTCGCCCCGGCTTCTACTTGATTTCCAAACTCAATGCAATGTCTGGCCGGGCGAATTGAAAAGAAAGGCCGCTTCTTCGGGTGTCAAGGCGCGGTCATAGACCTGGATATCGTCCAGCGTGCCCTTGAAAAATCGCGGGGCGGTCGAATTCTTCCCAAAGACCAGCGCGGCCGCCGTCGCTCGCGCCTCGCTCGAACTGCTCACACCCGTCGTTACGCTTTGACCGTCGAGATACAATGTCATCTTTCGGCTGTTCTGATCCCAGGTTGCGACGGCATGATGCCAGAGGCCGTCAATCACCGCGGTTGACGTGATGGTGGTATTCGCCCCCATCGAACCGCCGCCGATGCCGAACGCGATTGCGTTGCCGGTCATGGCAATTCCCCAATCCGTCGCCAGCCCCGGCGTATCAGCGTCCACCAGTCCCGTGCCGTTATACCATTGATCGCCTGCCGAACCTGCTCCCGCAGTGGTCGTCTTGATCCAAAACGCCACGCTGAAGCTCCCGCTCGCTGGATTTCCTCCGCTGGTTTGAACAACACTGTTGGTGCCGTCAAAGCTGCCTGCCCAGCCGCCCTGTTTGCTGTCGCTGCCGTAGGCGACCGCTGTCGCAGTTGCCGAAATGTTGCCAGATCCGCTGTCTGTGGCGTTACCATCCAGTTGGAAGCGTGCCAGCAAATCAGCGGAGGAAACCAGCCGGCTGGCCCGATAGAATCGTCGCGAAATCGACGCGGGTGGCGTGTCCGTGTAACTCATGCTGAAGACGCCCGGTCCCGCTAAAATAGTCGGCGATAACGTTTGGAGCTCGTTCAACAAGTTGTCGGTAGCGAAAACCCGGTAGAAATACCCGGGCACCGAAGGCCAGCGGACAATGAACACTCCAGGGTTGTTGGAGAACGCCGCGTTGAAAGCCGCTGACGGTTCCAATACGTCCAACACTCCGTTGAACTCTTCATCCTGAAGATTTGTGACTGGCACGGTCATGAACTCGTTGGCCTCAATCGTTCCATTGCCATTGCCTGTTGGGACTTGCATTCCGGAAACAAGAGCGCCGCCGTTGCCGGGCGCATAGCGCGCAAGCGTAATGTAGAGTGTCTGGGGAATGGACCCAAATGCGGCGGCCAAATTGAAAGTTCCTTCCATGAATCCCGCCGGAACTGTCGGTGGGCACACCGCGCCCGCGCCCGCGTTGCTCCAACTCACGGCTTTCGTGCTCCCGTTTTGCGCGAGGTAGGGCTTCGTGTTGATGTTGAAAGCAACTTGCCCCGCCTTGTTCCATGGCGCCGCGGCCAGCGGACCGGGGCTGTCCGAGATCAGTATGAATTGATCGTTTGCGTCTGTTGCAGGGGCCGCCACATACAGAGTGCGTTCCTTGACCGCCGCGAAGAGACTTAAGCCGGCCGCGATTTGATAACCGGTGCTGTCGATGGCGCCATCCATCACAAAGTTCGTCGCGTTCGGGGTGGTGTTGACGACCGAGAAATTCAATGTCAACGACTGGCCGATGTTTGTCCCGCGTTGCGGCGTCGCCGTGATGATGTGATTCCCCACGCCGAATGTGCTCGAGGCGTAATCATACGAAGGCGAATCGCCCGTCCCCGCGCCAGTCGCGCACGGGGCCAGACTGTAAGGCCATTGCGTCCGGGTGACTGGCGTTCCATCCAGATTGAGCGTAACGCTATCTATTATGAGCGGGCTGATGTTGGCGCGGAGCGTGAGATTTGGCGGGAGTTGCGCCTTGTTAAGAATGGCGCCCTCGGGAATCGGATCGTAACCCGGCACGGGCACATCATCGTCCGAGTTGATCAGGGTAAAACTCGTCGCGGTGCCCGCCACGACGGCGGGATTCGCCGGCGGATTGAACCAATGGATCTGCGTAAACGCGCCGTTACGCGCAACGTCCCAGACTTCGAAGCGAACCCAGTTTGCCGCCGACAGGTTCGTGGCGATGACGATCTGGTTGGTTTCGAATTCGCGGCCGTTCTTCAGCCATTGCTTCGCCGTGTGCACGCCGTTCGCATCTCCCCAGGTAATCTCGGCGAAGGCAGGGGGGAAATACCATTCGACCGTGGCGGTCACGCCGGTGGCGGCAGCGTTCCACGAATGGATGAGCAACTCGCCGGTCGTGGTGAAGAAATCACCGTTGCGGATGCAATCTACGACGCTGGACCAGTTGGTCTTCGATGGGAATGCCGGGAGCCTGAGGTAGTTGACATTCATGTGCGCGTAGATCTCGTGCGTCGAGTTCAGCGCGAACGTGTCGCAAGCGCCCATCATGGATTTGCGGTAGCCCCATTGCGCCGTATCGTCCATCAGCTTGAAACTGCGGAAGCCGAGCCGGTCCTTTGACAGGTCGGCGGGCATCGCCTTCCAATCGCCGGAGAGAAACGTGTCGCTCTGGAAATAACTGGTGTTCACGAATGAATCGGGTGTCTGCCGCGAAGCCTTGATGCGAGGATGCGATACCCACGCCAAACCGCCTTCTTCCTCGAGCAACTGCTGCATGCGCGCGGCATCACCGACCTGATATACCGTCGGATAGGTCACGCCACCGGAGAGGACATTTGTCTGTTTGAAAGCGCGCCCACCCTGACCCGACCAGCCAGTGAAATAGACGCGCTTTGGGAAGATGTACGACCAGTGACCGCCGAAGAAGTTGTTGAACTCCTCGCCTGGAATCAGCAGGAAGTTGGTGTCCGAACTCTGCTCGAACAGTGTGAACATGGTGTCCAGTTCTGCCAGCCGGTCCGTGGTGTTGTTCATCGGATGGCCCGGCCCGTGGAACTCTTTTGGCATGACGATCTGCAGGCCGATGGCTTGCATGGCCTGCTTGAACGGCGTCAGCGAATCACCCCCGCTGAGTTCGTTCGCGGTGAATTCGGGATGAAAATGTTCCTCCATCGTGTAGTGACCGGGCAGGGGCTTGTAGGAATCGCCATGCGTGTAAGCCAGCACGTTGGTCAACGTGGTCTGAGGGTTGTTGGTGCTAAGGACCAGGAACACATCCATGCGCTGTGTCGAACCGACCGGCGCATCCACCCAGGGCCGGAAACGGTTGTCGCCGTTGACTGTCATCTTGGTGCCGATGAATGTTTTGCCCGCCTGGAGGAAACCGTAGTTGTCGCTCTGGTCGAGCGGATAAACACAGGTGTGCGGCGGCGCCACGACGGCGAGCGTTCCGATGCCGCCCGTCGTCGTGCCCATCACCGTGCGATGCTTGGCAATGACTTTTGCGGCTTCACCCGGAACCGTCTGGGGCAGCGACGCAGCGGAGGTGATTTGAAAAACGCCCGCGCTGTCCTTGTAAGCCACATTGGCAAAGTTCGCGTAGAAAAGCGCATCGTAGATGTAAGCAGTCCAGGGCCGGTCAACTAACATTGAAGCCTGAAACTGTAAGAACGGGCTGCCATCATACACGTAGCAGGTCAGGTCGCCGTTGAACGGTCCGAGGTCTAACGTGGAGAAAACGATCCGGAGGCGTTGCGGGCTTTCGCTGAAGACGCGGACCGTTTGGAGATTGAGCTGCGACAAATAGGGGACGGGCGCTGGCGTGTTGGCATCCACGTCGTCGAAGAAAATGTAGGGCCAGCCAGCTTTCATGAAGCGCGTGCCGACCTGGATACGATATCTGGCGTCAACATTCGTCGCCACGGCAGTGAATGCGCCACCCGAGTTTGGCGCCGTGTCCAACGAACGCAGCAACGCCTGTCCCGGCATCAGGTTGAACTGCACGCGGTATTTGTTTCCCAACTTGTTGGCCCAGTTCACGACCAGCGTGTTGGTGTCCGGATTTGTGACCGTCAACGCACCGTTCGTGTAGGCCGACAAATCCACGGCCGCCGGCGTCGCCACGGAAATCGTCAGCGCTGCCACTGAACTGGTGGTCGAGCCGAACGCATTTGTGACCAGGACGTCATAGCCGCCGCTCTGCGCGGGAGCCGAGTTGCTTAACGTCAGCGTGCTGCTCGTAATGCCCGCGACGGTCGGACTGTTCGTCAGATTCAGACCGTTTCGCCGCCATTGATATGTGAGGGGCGGTGTGCCGGAGGCGGTCACGCTCAGCGTCACGGCGGTTCCGGCATAGACATTGATGTCCGGTGAAGCGGACGGAGCTGAAACGATCGGCGCCGCATTGGTTGCCGTGCCGTTTACGACGAATTCATCAATGCGGATCTTGCCGCTGTCCGCTTGGATCTGTCCGAAGATTCCCACAGCTCCAATGCTACCACCCGGCAATGGCGAACCGAGCACCGCACCCAGGGTCAGGTTGTTCGTATTCAATGTCAGCCAGGCCGCCGCATTGGTCGTGAACGTGAATGTGTTCAAGGCCCACGTGCTGTTGCCGCCCGCGTCGTTCAACGTCGCTGTGGAGGCGAACCACTGGTTGCCGATTCGCACCACGACTTGTTCAGTCGAAGCCGCGGCGTTGTTCTTGGAATAAAACGTGATGCCAGAGATGATTTTCCCGTGAAGATTCGTCGCCGCCTCCACCCAGACCAGGACGTTGCTGACCACATTGCCCGCGCCCATCACCAGGTAGCCGACTCCATTCGTCCCGGCACCCACGGCCGAGTGGGAGAGCGTCGGATAATTTCCGTTCGGCGTTGAACTGGTGTAATCCGTGACCGCTCCACCGTTCAATGCATACGCATGCCAGCCGGGCGCGCCTCCAATCGGACTGTTGTCAGGAACATTTTCGCCAAATGCTTCCAACAGCAACACATCAGCCCGGCTGGGCAGCGTGAAGCTCGCCATCCCGGCAAGCGTTGCCATGAGAACTAACCACCGGGAGAATACTCCGATTGCTTTCAGCTTCATTCGATCATTGCGTTCGACTAGTTACACAGGCCTGGAGTTTGTGAAGGGCGAAGGCACCCCACGCGCCTTCGCCCAACTGCACCCTTTTCCCAGTCACTTACACTACTGCAGACGGTAGTGGAAGAATTGCTTTGGCGTGGCGGCATTTATCGGCACGAGGTTGGTGATGGTGCCGCCGTTTCCGGTGTTCGTGAGCACGGGCGACCACGTCATCGGTGACTGCAAGGCGGACGCGGATTCCAAAACATAGTTCCAGCCCAGGGCAGTTGTGGTTCGCACCACCAGGTTCCCCGAGCCGTCGCGATAAACCGGCTGGATGATTGGCGCCGGCGCTGGCGTGCCGGTGGGAACGCCATCCACCATGAATTCATCAATGCGGATACGCGCCGTGGCAACACCCAGCATTTGACCGTAGACGCCAATTCCAGTGATCGGTAAGTCGGGTAACACATCAGCCGTCACACTGCCCAGCGTGAGCGTGCTGACGTCCAATGTCTGCCACGCGCCAGCATCTCGGAGGAATAGGAAATTCTGTTCCGCCCACGGCGGCAAGTTGAGCGTCGTGTCGGACAATTGCGTCATGGACACATACCACTGATTGTTGATCTGCACGGCCACTTGCATCGTGCTCGACGGGAAGGTATTTCGCGAAGAGAACAGGATGTTCGTGATGTGGCTCTGTTGCACGGCCGGCGGTGTGTCCATCCAAACCAATACCGGATCCACCGTGTCGCCCTGACCCATCACCAAATAACCAGGCGTCCCGTTCGCACCGACACTGAGCGAGAGATTCGGATAATTCAGACTCACCGGTGGATTGGGCAAAAATGTGTAGTCCGTCACCACCGCGTTGGAAATGCTGTAGGCGAGCACGTGCCAGTTCGGCGCCTGGCCAATCACTCCCGGATCGTTGGTGGACTGATTGAAACGTTGCTGCACCAGAAGTTGCGAGGCGCTGACGGTCAGCGTCACCGGGGCGCTGGTTACTGAAACACCAGAGGCGTTCGTGACAATGACATCGTAGCTGCCTGAATTGGCCGTCGTGGGATTGGCCAGACTGAACGTGTTTGAGTTGGCCGTGGAAATTACCACCCCGCCCTTGCGCCAGATGTAAGTCAACGGCAGGGAACCGCTCGCGGCGACCTGGAAGGTAAGCGGTGTTCCGGTCCAAGCCGTGCCATCAACCCGATTGGTCGGCGAGAAGGTCGGCGTGCCGACACTGGGTGGGGTTAACGTGTAATTGTATCCAGTCCCGCTCGCTTTCACTTCATCGAGCCGGATTTTTCCCGCTGCCATAGTGCCAAAGAATCCCACTGCCGACACGCTGAAGTTCGGCAACGGGCCTGCGAGCGGGCTGCCTAGTGTGAGCGTGGTCGCATCCAAATCCTGCCACGCCGCCGCGTCGTTGGTGAAAACGAAGTTTTGCGCTACCCAAGGGATGGCGCCGGCGGAGTTATCCGTGAAGGTCGTCGTGGACGCATACCAGTTGGTATTGATGCGGATGGCGATTTGGACTGTGCTGCCAGCACTATTGTTACGCGTAAAGAAACTGATGTTGGTGATCTGCTGGTTTTGCAGGAGCGCGGTGGTGTCCTTCCAGACTAAACTTGGATTCGCGTTCGCCACTTCACCCATCACCAGGAAGCCGGTCGCGCCGCTGGCGTCCGGGGCGGTGACGTTTTGGGAGAGAGTGGGGAAATTCGCGTTGCCACCAATGGTGGTGTAATCCGTGACTGTGGCAGTCGCAACGGCCACTGCCGATGCGTGCCAGCCGGGCGCATTGGAAACGGCCCCGTTGTCCGCCACCGCCTCATTGAAGTGTTCGTTGATCAGTAGCACGTTCACCGTCAGGTCAGCGGAGTTTGTATTGTTGTTCGAGTCATTCGCTACAAAGTGCAGCGTGTAGATCCCCGCCGCGTTGGGGTCCACGCTGCCGGTAATGACGAGGTTGGGCGCAACCCCGCTGTTATCCGTGACGGAATAAACGGGCGTAAACGCTGAATTGATGACGATGTTGGTCGGGTTGCCCAACGGGAAAACAATCGCGGGCGGCGTGGTGTCCACCACGGTCAAAGACGTCGGCGGAGCGCTGGTGACGCTGCCGTAGGCGCTCGACACGAAAACCGAGTAGGAGCCAGAGTTCGTAAAAGCCGAGGCCAGCGTGAGCGTGGCATTCGTCTCGTTGAGAATGTCAACGTTGCTCTTGCGCCATTGATAGTTGAAGGGGCCGGTGCCATTAACGGTGACCTGAATGCTCATGGGCGCGGCGCCGACTTCGCTGATGCCGTTTGCCGGCGATGTGACGATGCTCGCAATCGAGGGTGGAACGCCGGCCGCCGTGACCGTGACGGCCACCACCGCACTGGTGCTGACGCCGTAATTGTTGGTCACGATCACATCGTAGTTACCCGAATCCGCCGGGCTCGTGGTCGAAATCACCAGTTGGCTCGTTAGTGAACCGGCAAGGCTGGAGCCGCTGCCCGTGGAACCATCATTCAAATTCACATCACCCTTTCGCCACTGATAGGCGAAAGGCGGCGTGCCCGTGACCGTCGCGGACAATGTCACAGTCGTGGGCGCGGTCACGCTTGCCGATGGGGACGCGGTGGGCGTTCCGACCGATGGGCCGGCAGGCAAGCTGCCGTTCACAATGAACTCATCCATGCGGATCTTGTTGCCACTCGCACCGAGCGCCACGCCATAAAGACCGATTGCTTGAATGTCGCCAACCGGCAGCGGGCTGGCGTTCGTCGCGCCGAGCGTCAGGTTGTTTGTATTCAGGATTTGCCACGCGGTGGCGTTGGTGGTGAATGTGAATGTATTCAAGGCCCACGTGCTGTTGCCGCCGCCGTCGTGAAAAGTTTGCGTCGAGGCATACCATTGTCCGCCGACCTGAATGGCAATCTGCTCGGTGCTCAAGGCGGAGTTATTCTTCGTGTAAAAAACCACGTTCGAGATAATGCAATCATGCAGAGTGGTTGCGGTATTGGTCCAAAGCAGGCTGGGGATGGAAAATCCGTTGACGGATACAACCGTATTGCCCGTCACCCCGCCGAAGCCGCCGTTCGCTGCGCGTGAAATGCTGGGATAGTTCGCTCCCGGCGTCCCGGCACTATAATCCACGAGCACCCCATTCGTCATCGTCCATGCGGTCCATCCAGTGGCCGTGCCGATCGGACTATTATCCCCCACGGTTTGCCCGAAGTGTTCCACGATCAGTTGCGCGGAGCGACTTGAGAGGGGCATGACTGTCAGTGTCATTAGGCAGGTCGCTCCCAAGACGACTCGTTTCAGATAAGGCCAGGGTGTTCTTGATGACTTCATATTTATGGGGTTATGGGTTGGGTTGTGCTGAAATCTGGAATCGATCATTTATCCAATTGGGCGGTACCGGGGTCGCCAGTCCAATTCGCCACCTCGCTGTGGACTTGGTTGTCATTATTCCAGCGCGCCCGCCACATTGCATTGGCTGGATCTACGACGTCACGGCGCTTGGGCGATTCGGCGTGGCCATCGGCAAACATCAAAACCGTGCGATACTGATGCCGGTTGGAAGGCCACTCCGTGGGATTTGTTGGATCAAGACTGCCATCATGGTAAGGCGATGGCCCCGGAAAGATTGTACCATCGGCCCCCACCTTGGCGTCGCCAACCACGATCATCTCAACGGGCTTTGCCACCATGCTCTCTCGCACATAGCCCTGATTCAAAGCACCGTTCAAATCCCCACCGAGCCCGAGTTGCGGCCTCGCCGATAGGCTGATGCCCCAATTGTTGTAAGCATAGGAAAAGAGTGTGTTCTCGCTGATTCCATAGGGATCGAAAACTCCCTTATCATCAATTGCGCCCAGCGTCAGATTTAGCTTGGTATCCCACGCGCTCCGTTGATCAGCGGATGGGCACGCGAAGACGGACCGGCTATTCCCCATCTGGGTCAGCAGCCGCGGCGGCCACACGTAGTAAAAACGCCCGCCGGTCAACCATTCGCAACCCGGATAGGCATTATATTCGGCAACATAAATCGTCGTCGCCAAGCCCATCTGCCGAAGATTATTAAGACAGGAGGTCTGCTTGGCCTTCGCCTTTGCCCGGCTCAATGCGGGTAACAACATCGCCGCCAGAATGGCAATGATTGCGATCACCACCAGCAGCTCAATCAATGTAAAAGCTTTGCGCCAGGAGTGCTGTGATCGAAGGCACGCTCGAAACAAAAACGAGATGCGCCCCGATTGAGTATGGCGATTGCGGGAAGCCATAAAGGTATGCAGAAATCTAACGCCCTCCTTGAAACTACCTATACCCCTAAATTGGTGAGGCTGTGCGCCGATGAGTATTGGCGACTACATTGGTGCTGCGTTGGGCCGCGATACTGGCAAGCCGGCTGCAATTCGAGAATTGAAATAAATTGCAATTAAGAGCACGGTGGGCCGAATTCCACCTGCAGGTGGGCGTGCGGCTGGCGTTGTCCGCACAACTTCAGTTGGGATGGACCAAGCGGAAAAAGGTCTTGTCGCTTGCCGGCGTTGAAACGGTTGACTCAGCGGCGCCGGACAAGCCGACCGAAACACTGGCACGGTCAGTCCACGCGCTGAGGTTCGTGCTGGATTGGACTGTGACGGTGCGTCCGGCCGGAGCATCGAATTTAAGTTTGGTTTGCACGGCACTCAACAGTTCGAGGGAGTTGATGCGTGCGTCGAGCGGGGAAGTGATCGTAAAACTCTGCTGAACCATCCACGGTTGACCGTGCCAGCGGTTGTCCACAGCCTGAACCGTCCACCAGTAAGTGCCGGGGGGCAGTTGCCGTAGGATGCGAGCGTTGGCGTAACCGGCGTTTCCGGGAGCTGTCACCATGCGCCGGCCATCACTCCGCGAGTGAGGCGGCAAAACGTTGCCGAGGCCGGGCGCAGTTCCCACCCGCAGGTTGTAAGTGACCGGCGCGGCGTTAATCGCAGCGAGGGCGGGCCAGCGCAGCGTGACGGAGTTTCCATTGACGACGTGGGTCATGGCTCCGGGCGGCGCAGGTTGAGTGTTCACGATGGGATTGACGTACAGTTTGTTGGTGCCGCTGGACAGTACCGTGCCGATGTTGTGGACGAACACATCAAAATCAGAGTCGTTGTCGAAGTCGCCCCAGCGGAGCGCGCTGCAGCGCAAGCTGACGGTGGCCATGGAGCTGCTGGCAAATTCGCCGGTACCAGGATTCGCATACACAGCAACAATGCTGTTGACGCCGCCCAACAAATCCAGGTCGCCATCAAAGTCCCAATCGAGCAATTTGGTGTCGGCATACGCCGAGCCGCCTGGATGCAGCGCGAAACGCGTGAACTGCCATTGGCCCAGATTCAAGTGCAGATCGTTTACTTCGTTCCCTGTCCCCGAGCCATGGTATCCAGTCACAGCCAGGTCTGGCCGACCATCGCCATTTACGTCTCCCCAGGTGAGCTTCGCGCCGGCAGCGCCGAAGATGCTGAGGACTTCCACAAATTGATCCCCGCCATCGTTGCGATACATTCGGGCGTTGGGCGAAGCCGGCGTGTTTTGTGTGGCGGCACCAGAGATGGCGAGGTCCAGATCGCCATCGCCGTCCCCGTCGGCCCAGGCGGCGGCGCTGAACCACAATCCCTGCAACGGCGCGTTTATCAGCGTAAAGATGCTGTTGCCATCGTTGCGATAGATGCGGCTGACGTAAACATTGAAGGTGGACTCGCCCGTCACAGCCAGATCCAAATCGCCGTCCGCATCATAATCACCCCAGGCGGCCCCTCCCTCTTGAATGCCGGGAACGAGACTGTCGACCAGCGTGAAGGAACCGGAATCCTGCCGGTAAACATTCCCGTCATAGAAAAGATCCAGGTCGCCGTCGTTGTCGTAATCGCCCCAGGCGGCGACGGCCCCATCAAAAACGGCCGGCAAGTTGGGAGTGGTCTCTGTGAACGTCGCGTTGCCTGCATTGAGGAACAGGCGCACATATGATTGTCCAGAACCCGCGCTGATGAACTTGGTGCCCGCGATTAGAAAATCGAGGTCGCCGTCTCCATCTGCGTCGCCGGGTTCGAGGATAGAAAACTGGCCGAGTGGAAACGGGGCCACCGCGTCCACGAGCGAACTAACCGTGATGCGGGTGCTGGTAATAGCGGAGCCGCCGTTGGGATCGGTCACGATGAAAATGATCGTGGCCGTTCCACTTTGATTCGCTGCCGGCGTGAAAGTGGCTTCGCGGCTCGCGCCACCGCCGCCCAGCACGACGGATCCCGGCGGGAACAGGGTAGGGTTGCTGGAAAGTGCCGTGACTGTGAGCGAGCTGGGATCGGTCTCGGTATCGCCAATGGTAAAAGCCAGTGGTCCACGAGTACTGTTCATCGCCATCGCCTGCGCGGCTATGGTGGCAATGGTAGGTTGAGTATTGACGATGGTAAACTGACCTTCAGCCGCGAAGGCAGAACCCTTGTAGGCGGCGTTGACGCTCTGGGCGCTCCAGTAATACGTGCCGGCAAGCAGATTGCGCAGGCGCAAATTTTTTGACCAGCCCGCCTGACCCGATTGCGCGAGGCGGCGAACCCCGTTGGTGGTGTTGGCCGCCGGACTCATGATCTGGTTTCCGCCGGGAGTGGTCCCCACGCGCACATCGTAACTGAGTCCGCCCGGAGCCCCGCCGGGCAGCGCCCACGAGAGAAGCACATCGCTCCCTTGCACGGCGGCGGCCAAGTTGATCGGCACTGGCGACGGCGAACCGGCCGGTACGATCGTGTTGCGATAGACCGTCGAAAAAGCGCCGCTCCATGGCAATGTTCCGTTGGTCGCGCCGGACAAAGCCAGGTCCAGTTGCCCGTCATAATCAAGATCTCCCCAAGCCATGGCGCTGAAATGCATCGCCGGCAGGGCAACCAGACTGTTGGTGAAAACACCCGCGCGGTTCCAATACAACCCCGCGAACAGCGACCCGGCGACGTTGGAGAGTCGGCCGCTGAGAGCGAGGTCCGGATAACCATCCTGATCGGCATCACCCCAAGCCACAGCGCCGTCCGCCACGCCCGGAAATGTTGCGCCGGACGTAAGCGCACCGTTGTGGTTTTGAAAAAGAACGGTCACCGGCCCAGTCGCGGAAGCGCCAGCGATCAGCAAATCCGGATCGCCGTCGCAATCGACGTCCGCCCAAGCAACGGCGCTGCGATAAACCCCCGGCAGAGCAGCGGCAACCTGGGCGAACCCTGCATTGCCCTGATTGCAATAGAGCAAGCTCATGGCGCCGGAGGCGGCTCCGTTCGTCGAACCGGTCAGAACAAAATCCTGATCGCCGTCGCCGTCAAAGTCCGCCCAAGCAACTGCGCCTTCGGAGACCGGCGGCAGCACGAGCAGGCTGTTGCTAAATGACCCGGAGCCCATGTTGAGGAAGAGTGCGGCCTGACGCGAGGAGCTGGCAGTTCCACAAATCAGGATATCCTGGTCCCCATCGCCATCGGCGTCGGCGCAGGCCAGGGCGCTGTCGCCAAGTTGGGTTGGGCGATTAATGGAAATGACACTCGAGAAGGTTGCGGGCAGATCATTGCGATACACTGAGGTCGCAGGGCTTGGCGACGAACTGTAGCCGGTCATCAATGCATCGAGATCGCCGTCGCGGTCGAAATCGGTCCAAGCCGCATCGCCGCGATTGAGCTGGTTCAGTTCGCCAAGGCTGGGACTGAGAACGCCATTGCGGTCGTTGCGCAGCACGGTGCTGCGATACGTGGAAGTCTCAAAGCGGCTGCCCATGATCCACAGATCGAGATCGTCATCGCGATCAGCGTCACCCCAAACGAGCGCCCCGGAAGCGGCCGAGGAATTGATTTGGGCGAAGTTGGTGAGGGCCGGTTGCGCCGAAAGCGTGGCGCAGGACCAGACGGCCAACAACGCCGTCAGCGTACTGATGCGCACATACTCTTGATGCAGTTTCTTCATAGGGTTACCTCCTGACGGTTACTTCCAATACAAAGCTGAGTTGGTGAATTGAATCGGGAGGATAATAGAAGCCGGCCAAGATTCAAGGTAAACGCGGGCCGGAAGAATTTGGTCGTAAGCTGAGCCGCCTTAGCAATCGGAGTTCGAAATGTTCAGCCGGCCATCGGCGTCCTTTCCCAATTTTTGAAAACCCTGCGGGTCTATGGTTTCCTTTGTGGCGCAATTTGGTCTAATGCGTTGGTGTCCGCCGAACAACTCCGATTCTCCTGGCAATTCACGTTAGCCCAGCGCCTCCCAGTTTGGGGGTTGGGACTGCTCCTGCTCTGGCTTCCAGTTTGTCCGGCGGCTACCGAGGACGCATTGAAAACGCGCGCTGAGCTTTCGAATTACGAAGAGACGAGCCGGTATGCTGATGTGCTGGCCTTCTTGGACCAGCTCGACAAAAGCAGTCCACTGGTGCACGTCGAAACGTTCGGCCGCACGTTTGAAGGGCGCAACTTGCCGCTGGCGGTGATTGCAGACCCACCGGTCGCATCACCGGAAGAAGCCCGGCGGTCGGGCAAGGCCACCGTGTTGGTTTTCGGGAACATTCATGCCGGCGAAGTGGATGGCAAAGAAGCTTCCCTTGAAATTGCCCGGCGGCTCGCCGGCGGCGATTTGCGCCCCTTGCTCAAAAAGGTAATTGTGCTGGTCGCGCCGATCTACAATGCCGACTCCAACGACCACATCAGCGTGACAAATCGGACTGACCAAAATGGCCCGATCCGGGGAGTGGGTGTGCGCGGCAACGCGCAAGGCCTCGACTTGAACCGCGATTTCATGAAGATCGAGGCCCCCGAAACCATGGCGCTGATCCGACTCTTTAATGAGTGGGATCCGCTTTTGACGGTGGACCTGCACACGACCGACGGTTCGTTCCACGGTTATCATCTGACCTATTCAACACCGCTCAATCCTTCGGGGGACGAAACCCTCCTCGATTATCACCGCGAGAAAATGATGCCGGCTCTGACTCGGGCCATGCAACGCGATCATGGTTTCCGGACTTATTTTTACGGTAACTTCGCCAGCGAAGCGTCACTGGCTCGTCAGAGCATTTTCGCCGGCGGCCGAGATCCTGGCCCTAACCAACCGAGAATCTGGCGCACCTTTTCCCCCCAACCGCGCATCGCCTTCAATTACGTTGGCCTGCGCAACCGGCTGTGCATTCTTTCGGAGTCTTACAGCCATCTCGATTTTCGCCGCCGGATCGAGGCGACGGCCGCATTCGTCGAGCAAATCCTCCGCTACTCGGCCGCGCACTCTTCCGAGATCAGACGCCTGTGTCGGCAGGCCGACGCGCGGATGTCTGGAAATCGTCGCGAACGCCGCATTGGAGTGGAGTACGCGCCGCAGGCCTTGGACAAACCAGTACCGATCCTAGTCGGCAAGGTAGTAGGAATTACCAACCCAATCTCCAGGGCGGAAATGACCGCGATGGTCGAGAACGCCGTGACACCGGTTCCCATGCCCGATTACGGTCTGTTCAAAGCAACTCGCTCTGTTCCGATTGCGACTGCCTATCTCGTCCCTCGCCAGGAAGAGCTGCGGGTGATCGCGGAAAAACTGCGAGCGCATGGAATCACTGTCGAAGAACTGGCGAAGCCAGTGACGACAAAAGTCGAGGCTTTCACGATCGGGAAAGTGAGTCGCGCTGCCGGCCGGCTTCAAGGTCGTGACCGAGAGAGCGTGCAAGTGAGCGGCGGCTACGAGCAAAAGGAGATGTCATTCGAACCGGGAACTTATGTGGTGCGCACTTCGCAACCACTAGGGCGGCTCGCGGCCTACCTGCTTGAGCCCGAGAGCGACGATGGTCTGGGGACCTGGAATTTTCTGGATTCACACATTGGGCCACAGAAAGTCCTGCCCATTTACAAATTGATGAGCCCGAGAGTCCTGAAGGACCTGCGACCCGGCTCGCGTACGAAAATCGAGAAAGCGCAGGGTCAGGGAAACGATTGACCCGGGCTTAAACCGCACGCACGCAGAGATTCAAATTGGCAGCCAAGCTGAACTGATCCGGGATTTGGGGAGCAGCTATCGTTGCGTGACTATCAAGGGCCGGGTGCTCTCGATGATTGAAAGGAGTTCTTTTTGCTCCTTGTTCGGGATTTGCAGCCGGTCGAGCGAGGCTTTCAGGTCGCCAAGGACGGCGTCGAATTCTGGATTGCCGATCTTCATCCCGGCGTGAGCAGCTTTTATTTCTTTGCCCTCGTAGCTCGGTGGTCCGCCGGTGGCGAGTACGATGAATTGCACCAGATGCTTTTTGAGGATCGTCACGTTTTCCTCGGTCGCATTCCAGATGGCGGCCTCGCCGTTTTGACGGCGGAATGAAAAGCCGCTTTTTATGCCTTTGCGTTGCCAATTGACGCGGGGATCTTGCAACACCCGGGGCGTGAAATCATCCACAATGGCGGTGATGCCTTTCTCGCCACCAAGGCGGTCAAAGAGCGCGAGTTTCCCCTCCACCACGGCGGCCTTGTTGGTGCCTTTGTCGTCCGTGGCATCAGTGCCGGCCGGCGCGGCTACCGCCTTCTTCGCGCCCTTTTCGCCGGCCCCTTCACCGGACCCGGCGAGTTGTTCGTCCTTGGCCATCCGCTGACTCGCCCGCTGGTCGGCCTCCCGGCTGCCAGAGGTGAAGAAGTCGTCCTTTTTCTTTTCGCTTTTGGAAGTGCCGCAACCCGCGCCGACGATCATAGCTACCGCGAAGAACCAGAAAATGAGTGAGCGGGGAAACCCAGCCACGTGAGGAGCGGTAGGGGTGATGGCTGAAGTGTTGTCGTTCATGATTTCCAGAAAATCGATTGCCAGGGTTAGTCTGCCGCGGAGATGGGGTCGCTGATCTGTGGCGGTTCGAACGTGATGCCGCCGAGGGATTCCTGGTTGCTTTCGAGGCGCGGCAGGTAGGCGCGGACGAAGGCATTGCGCAGTATGTTTCCCAAGGTGGCAAATGTGTCCGCGGTGGTGGCGTGGGTGGCGTCGCCGCGAAAGGGGATGAGCGTTCCGAACTGGTCGCGCGGTTGGTTCTTGAACAGAGTCGCAATGCCGCCCACCACGGCCTGCCAAAAGAACTCGAACACGTTTTTCTCCTGCAGATCTTCGCCGAGACTGAAGACCTTGACGTCGCGGAAGAGCGGTTTGACATAACCAGTGATTTGTCCTTCCTTGGAATCGGTTTCCACCACCAGATCAAACCAACCCCGCTTGAAATCGAATCGGCCATAGGCCAGGGCGAGATCGTTTATCTTGGTGACATCAAGGCCCAGTAGCCGCAAGCCCAAGTGAAACGTCGGGCGATAGGAAAAGGGATCGAGCGTCATCTTGAATTCGAGTTTTGCCTGATCCATGACCAGCCCAGTCGCCTGGACGGTTGAGACGAGCGGATTGGTTTCATCACGAATGTTGCCCAGATTGTCAACCGTTGCCTCGACCTGAGAAATGTAAATGTCCACCGGCTTGACGAACTGGTACGCGCGGAAATGGATGGCCCCGTCCTTGATGACCGCGCTGTTAATCTTGAAGGGAAATAGATCCTTGATCAGTTGCAGCCATTGGCTGTCGCCACCCGTCTGCGTTTCGTCCTCGGTGGGAGCGTCGACGAAGTTAAGTTCGGGTTGGTTCATCAGCACGTGGCCGACGATGCGGCGTTGGAGCAGGGACTTCCACTCTAAAGCAAAATCAACGCGCTTCGCCGCGAAAAACGGGACGGGCACATCGCCAGTCGTTTTGCTGATGCGCACGTCCTCAATGGAGTACGCCCCGCGCCAGAGATGGATTTGCACATTGCCGATGTTGCCATCATAAAGCGGATTGCGATCGAGCGTTCGATTGACATAGTCGCGCACAATCCGGGGGAGAAAGGCCCGCCCAATCCCAACCAACAACGCGAGCCCCACCACGACGATTCCCATCGCCCGCCAGATTCTGTGCCGGCGTTTGGGAACGCGCGCAACTTGACCAGGATCACCCATGCCGGCCGAACGCTTGTTCCGGCGCGAGCTGGCCTGGCCCTTGGCTCCTAATGCGCTGTGGTTCGCCATTCGTGTACGTGGCCTCGAAACGTACGCGCCGCATTCAGTCACCACTGAGCGCAAACCAGGCGAACCTGAATCAGGCGCGCGAAGCCGGTTGGTTGTTCTTATGCTCGTCTGTTTTCGCGCGAAGCGCAGGCCAAAGCGAAATCACGAGACCCGCGCCTTTCCGAATCATTTGGAACCAGGAAGGCTTCAGCTTATTGTGGCCGACCTTGCCGCGCCGTAACGCGGCGAGGGCCGTCACCAGCAAGACCGTCGCCGAGGCCACCGAGCTGAAGGATTTGACGCGATGGGTGAGGACCCGAACGCCCCCCGTTATCGCATCCAATTCCTGAATCA
>Ga0315912_10002934_pt1 | contig 17490 bp, 9 predicted proteins | sample VfabasoilMG_FD_204469 | JGI IMG/M metagenome (GOLD analysis project Ga0315912, IMG submission 204469) | Garden soil microbial communities collected in Santa Monica, California, United States - V. faba soil | ecosystem: Environmental > Terrestrial > Soil > Garden | place: USA: California...
CACCAACTACCGTCCGCAGTTCTACATCCGCACCACCGACGTGACTGGCTCCTGCCAGTTGCCCGAGGGCGTCAAGATGGTGATGCCGGGCGACAACGTGACGATGACGATCGAACTGATCACGCCAGTAGCTCTGGAAGATCAGATGCGTTTCGCCATCCGTGAAGGCGGCCGCACCGTGGGTGCTGGCGTCGTTACGGAGATCCTCGAGTAATTTCGGGGAAAGGTGAGCAGGCGGGTGGGTCCCGTCTGCTCGCGAGAGACGACAAGGAGAGATCAAGTGGCCCAAGCGAAGGGGAAATCAAATCGAGTGCCCGTCGCCCTCAGCTGCAGCGAATGCGGAAGTCGCAACTACAAGACAACCAAATCGAGATCGACTCCGACTCAAATCTCTCTCAAAAAGTTTTGCCGCATGTGTGACCGTCACACTGTTCATATCGACAGCAAGTAGGAAAACACGTCGAGCAAAATGACGAGAAAATCGAACAAAGCCTGCAAACCGTACGGTGAGCAGGCTTTGTCGCCCGGGTAACCGGACAACTGTACAGGGGTATAGCTCAGTCGGTAGAGCAGCGGATTCCAAATCCGCAGGTCGGGAGTTCGATCCTCTCTGCCCCTGCCCCCCAAAACCGCCATGTCAAACGACCAAGAAGACCCCAAGTCTGGCCAGCCAGGAACCGAAGCCGAGGATTCGGAAGGGAGTGCTTTGGCCATTTCTGACGGAGAATCGGCGCTTTCACTGCCTGCAGATGGTGAAGGACTGGCCGTCGCGGATGAGGAGCACCTGGCTTCTGAAGTGGGCGTAGAAAAATACGTTCACGCTGCATTTTTTGCGGCAGCAATTTTGGCTGCATTCTTGGGCGGCAAATTGTTGCTCTCGTTGTGGAACAACCTGGTGGAATGGCCCGCGGCGGTGCGCGCGGTGCCCATGCTCCTGGAGTACACCGAAGAAGAACGGGGTAGCTTAACCCTGATCATCGGTGCAGTCTTGGGCCTTTTCACAATTTTGCGCTACTACCGGCGACCCTCCGTGAGGAGCTGGGCCACATCGGTTGCCGGCGAGCTTGCCCGGGTAACTTGGCCAAGCAAGGACACAGTGACTAACGGGACGATTGTAGTTCTGGTCGCTGGAGCAATCGCAACCGTTTACGTTGCGCTGCTCGATCGTCTGTGGAGCTACCTCACCAACTTGGTTTACGGAGCATAACTCGAGAAGCACCTATGTCTGCGGAAAAAGTCATGAGCGAAGATGCCGGCGCCAGCACGGATACAGAGCGGACCATGAAGTGGTACGTCGCGACGACTTATTCCAACTATGAGAATAAGGTGAAGGCAGCTTTGCAGGATCGCATCCGTCAATACAAGATGGAAGAGCGTTTTGGTGAGATCCTGATCCCCACCGAACAGATCACTGAAACCCTCAAGAGCGGCAAGCAGCGTGTTCGCAGCCGCACCACGTTTCCCGGCTACATCTTCATCGAGATGTTGATGGGTGAAGAGGCGTGGCACTTGGTGAAGGATACGCCCAAGGTCACTGGGTTCATTGGCAACAATCGCCCCCAAGAAGTGCAGCCGCCCAGCATCGACGGGCTCCGCAAAGGCATCACTGAAGGCGCGACCAAGCCCAAGCCCAAGTATGAATTCCACGAAGGCGACGAAGTGCGCGTTGTCGTGGGTGCGTTTGCCAATTTCTCGGGCGTTGTCCAAGAGGTGAACGCCGATAAACAAAAGCTCAAGGTCAAGGTGAGCATTTTTGGGCGGGATACGCCTGTTGAACTTAGTTTCTCCGACGTGGAGAAGCGTTAAAAGCGAGTACTGTCATGGCTGCCTCAAAGAAGAAGGTTACTGGTTACATCAAGTTGCAGATCCCCGCGGGCAAGGCAAACCCTGCGCCCCCCATCGGCCCAGCATTGGGTCAGCATGGTGTGAACATCATGGGCTTCTGCAAGGAATTCAACGCAAAGACTGCGAAGTTGGGCGAGACGATCGTGCCGGTGGTGATCACCGTGTACGGCGACCGCAGCTTCAGCTTCATCATGAAGTCGGCGCCCGCGAGCGTGCTCATCAAGCAAGCTCTGAAGCTCAAGTCGGGCTCAGCAGAACCCAACAAGAACAAGGTCGGCAAGATCACGATGGACCAGATCCGCGAGATCGCCAAGACCAAGTTCGAAGACATGAACGCGGTCGACATCGAAGCAGCTTCACGCTCCATTGCTGGCACCGCGCGCAGCATGGGCGTTGACGTAGCGTGAGTTGATTCCTGCCGCCTCGACAGTCTCCGCCCCCCAACAAGTTACTGGTTCGGCCCATTTGGGATTGCTCATGAACATGCGCGCCCAAGTGGAGTCTCGATTCCAGGAGTCAGAAAAAGACGAACCCCATGCCAAAGAAAATAGCTAAGAAGAGAGCGCAAGCTCTCGCCGGCTTCGAGCGCCAGAAGTTTTATCCAGTGGATGAAGCTGTTGGCGTGCTCAAGAAGCTGGCCTACGCCAAGTTCGACGAAAGCGTCGACATCGCGGTGCGTTTGGGTGTCAATCCCAAGCACGCCGATCAGATGGTACGCGGTGCAGTGGTACTTCCTCATGGTACCGGTAAAAGCATCCGCGTTGCTGTCTTTGCCCGTGGCGACAAGGAGAAAGAGGCCCGCGATGCGGGTGCTGACTTCGCTGGCGCCGATGAACTGGTCGCTCAAGTGCAGGGCGGTATGCTCGACTTTGACCGCGTGATTGCCACCCCCGACATGATGGGCGCGGTAGGTAAATTGGGTCGCGTGCTCGGTCCGCGCGGCTTGATGCCTAACCCCAAGGTCGGCAGCGTGACCATGAACGTTGCCCAAGCGGTAGCCGAGGCAAAAGCCGGTAAGGTTGAATACCGCGTGGACAAGGCGGGCGTCGTGCACGCGCGCATTGGTCAAAAGTCCTTTGACGCCACCAAACTGACCGACAACGTGCGCGCCATGGTGTCTGAGCTCATGGCCAAGAAGCCGGCGACTGCCAAGGGCATCTACCTGCGCAGCGTGACGGTCTCCAGCACCATGGGACCAGGCGTGCGCATTGACACGTCCAGCGTGGTTGCGAGCAGCGAGGAGGAAAGCTGATGCTCCGTACAGATAAAGACGCAGCCATCGCGGACATCCGCGAGAGCTTTGCGAAAATGACGTCCGCGGTTTTTGTCGACTACACGGGTCTCACGGTTGAGCAGGTCACCAACTTGCGCAATCAGTTCCGTGCACGTGGGGTCAAGTACCACGTCTACAAGAACACGCTGATCAAGAAGGCGCTGCAAGGCGAAGGTTACGTCGACACATTGGCCAAGAAAGCCCTCAAGGGCATGACTGGCGTGGCACTGAGCTATGAGGAACCGAGCGCAGCTGCTCGTATCCTCAAAGAGTTCACCAAGACCAACGAGAAACTCAAGGTCAAGGCTGGGCTCATGGACGGTGCAGTGCTCGATGCAGCTGCGGTCGAGAACCAACTCGCAACGCTGCCCAGCAAAGACGAGGCGCGCGCCATGTTGCTCGCCACGTTCAACGCACCTGCTCAAACCTTCGTGCGGTTGCTCAACGCAGCCCCACAACAGTTCGTTCTCCTTTTGGAGGCGAAGCGGAACAAAGACGCCGGCTGAGCTTAGCTCCGCCGCAGTCTTCAAAAACCCCAACTCTACCTTTCCTTCGTGTTGCTCAATTAACTCTGCACCCGTCCCCCGGGTTTCTGGTGTGGGCGACACCGAAGTCAATCTGAACAAACAAAACAATAAGAACGTCATTGACCGCTGTTGGGTTCGTCCCAGGGCGGCAGTTCAAGGAGCAAATCAAAATGGCTGACATTTCCAAAGAGCAGGTCGTTGATTACCTGTCCAACCTTCCCGTGATCCAGATCGCCGAGCTCGTCAAAGAGCTGGAGACCAAGTGGGGCGTGAGCGCTGCACCGGTTGCAGTGGCTGGTGCTGCGGCACCCGCTGCGGCTGCTGAAGCCGTAGAAGAGAAGACCGAGTTCGACGTGGTGCTGGCTGACGGTGGCGCCAAGAAGATCAACGTGATCAAGGTTGTTCGTGAGCTCACCGGTCTGGGCCTCAAAGAGGCTAAGGACCTGGTCGAGGGCGCACCCAAGCTGGTGAAGGAAGGCGTTTCGAAGGACGAAGCTGCCGACATGAGAAAGAAGCTCGAGGAAGCTGGGGCTAAGGTCGAGGTTAAGTAACTCGATTTTGACTCATCAGTTGACTTCGAAGACCGCGCCGGCCCCGTCCTTTTTGGGACTGGGGCCCGCGCAGGTGTGCAATCGTGAGGGGATTGCCTCGCGGGGCGGTTGAGCTCGAAAAATGGGCCGGTAACCGTGCCCGCTAGGTGTGTTTGGAGAATCCGAAAATGGCGTCCAGGGTCCAGTCAAATTTTCGACATCGTACGAATCTAGGGAAGGTCAAGTCCATCGTTGACGTCCCTAATCTCATTGGCATTCAGAAGCGCAGCTACGACAAGTTTCTGCAATCTGACATAGTGCCTAAAGATCGCGAAGACATTGGTCTCGAAGGCGTCTTCAAGAGCGTATTCCCCATCAAGGACTTCGACGGAACCAGTGAGCTGGTTTACGTGGGGTACAGCCTGGAGCGGCCCAAGTACGACGTCGATGAATGTCGTCAGCGCGGAATGACGTTTGCGGCACCCATCAAGGTGACCACGCAACTCATGGTCTATGATGTGCGTGAAGGCGGAGAACGCATCGTCCGCGACATCAAGGAGCAGGAGGTCTACTTTGGTGAGATCCCGCTCATGACCGAGACGGGTACGTTCATCATCAACGGTACGGAACGCGTGGTGGTGTCGCAGTTGCACCGCAGCCCCGGCGTGTTCTTTGATCACGACAAGGGCAAGACGCATTCGTCCGGCAAATTGCTGTATTCGGCGCGTGTTATCCCGTACAGCGGCTCGTGGTTGGACTTTGAGTTCGATCACAAAGACATCATTTATGTGCGCATCGATCGTCGGCGTAAAATGCACGCGACGGTACTTTTGCGCGCCCTGGGGCACTCTGCAGAAGACTTGCTCAAGTACTTCTACGATTCAGAAGCCATCACTCTCGCTGAGGGCGAGACGGCGTCGCGCAGCATCAACTACGACCTGTTGCTTGGTCAGCGCGCAACCCGCGACATCAAGTTGGACGGCAAAGTGCTGGTCCGTCGTAACACCAAGTTCACACGCGCCAGCATCCGCAAGTTGAAGGAATCCGGCGTCGAGTCACTGCCCATCGAGATCGAAGATCTGGTGGGCAAGGTCTGCGCGGAAGACGTAGTCGACCGTGAGACCGGTGAAGTGCTCATGGAGTGCAACGAAGAGGTGACAGAGTTGGCCCTGCAGCGTTTGCGCGAAGCCGGCATCCAGCACTTCAAGATCCTGTTCATCGACGGCTTGAACGTGGGGTCTTACCTGCGTGACACGCTGATCGCCGACAAGACCGAGACCACGGAGGACGCCATCATGGAAGTCTACCGTCGTCTGCGCCCCGGTGATCCACCAACGCTCGAGACCGCCAAGCTGCTCTTCAACAACCTGTTCTTCAACCCCGAGCGCTACGACTTGAGCGCGGTGGGGCGTTTGAAGCTCAACTACAAGTTCTATCGCGACGCCGAAGAGGCAAACCGCCCCACGCTGGATCAGCGCACGCTGACGGAGCGGGACATCTTCGAGACCGTGCGTCACCTGATCGAGCTGAAAAACGGCCGCGGCAGTGTGGACGACATCGATCACCTGGGTAACCGCCGTGTACGCGCCGTGGGTGAGTTGATGGAGAACCAGTACCGCATTGGTCTGGTGCGCATGGCCCGCGCCATCAAAGAGCGCATGAGCGTCTCGCAAGAGATCGACACGCTGATGCCGCACGACTTGATCAATGCCAAGCCCGTGGGCGCGGTGGTCAAAGAGTACTTTGGCTCCAGCCAGCTGTCGCAGTTCATGGACCAGACCAACCCCTTGAGCGAAGTGACGCACAAGCGTCGCCTCTCAGCTCTTGGTCCGGGCGGTTTGACGCGTGAGCGCGCCGGCTTCGAGGTGCGCGACGTGCACGCCACGCACTACGGTCGCATTTGCCCCATTGAGACGCCTGAAGGTCCGAACATCGGTCTGATCGCGTCACTGTCCACCTACGCTCGCGTCAACGAGTACGGCTTCGTGGAGACGCCCTACCGCTTCGTGCGTGAAGGCAAGGTCACTGATCGCATCGAGTGGTTCAGCGCCTTGGAAGAAGAAGGCAAGTACATTGCCCAAGCTTCGGCCACGACGCTCGCCGACGGCGCCTTCACTGACTCGGTCGTGTCGTCACGTCTCAACGGCGACTTCCGCATGACCATGGCGGAGCAGATTGAGCTGCAAGACATCGCCCCCAACCAAATGGTGTCCGTGGCTGCGGCGCTCGTGCCCTTCTTGGAGCATGACGACGCTAACCGCGCGCTCATGGGCGCCAACATGCAGCGCCAAGCTGTGCCCACGTTGCGCAGTGAAGCGCCCTTCGTCGGCACGGGCATGGAGCTCAACGTGGCCATCGACTCCGGCGTGTGCGCGGTAGCGCGTCGCGACGGCATCATCGAGAGCGTGGACGCAGAGCGCGTGGTCGTGCGCCCCACCGGCGACGACGGCAGCGGCGTGCCGGACATCCATCACTTGACCAAGTACCAACGCAGCAACCAAAGCACCTGCTACACGCAGAAGCCGACGGTGCGCCCCGGTGAAGTGGTCAAAGCCGGTGACGTCCTCGCCGACGGTCCGGCCGTGGATTGCGGTGAGCTTGCCTTGGGTCAAAACGTGCTGGTCGCGTTCATGCCCTGGCAGGGTTACAACTTCGAAGACTCCATCCTGATCAGCGAGCGCATCGTCAAAGAAGACGTGTACACCTCGGTGCACATCGAAGAATTCGAGTGCGTGGCTCGTGATACCAAGCTGGGTAAAGAAGAAATCACCAAGGACATTCCCAACGTTGGTGAGGAAGCGCTCAAGGATCTCGACGACGCTGGCGTGGTGCGCATCGGCGCGGAAGTGAACCCCGGGGACATCCTGGTGGGCAAGATCACTCCCAAGGGCGAGACGCAACTGTCGCCTGAAGAGAAACTGCTGCGCGCCATCTTCGGCGAAAAGGCAGGCGACGTGCGTGACAGTTCGCTCAAGGTACCCCCCGGTGTGGGCGGCATCGTGATCGACGCACGCATCTTCTCACGCAAAGGTACGGAGAAGGACTCACGCGCTCAGGCCATCGAGGACGAGGAACGCGCCAAGTTGGAGCGTACGCGTGACGAGGAAGTCAAAGTCATTCGTGACAGCTTCTATCATCGCCTGCGCCGCGTGCTGGTGGGCAAGAAGACCACCGGCAAGTTGGTGAGCGACAGCGGTGCCACGCTGCTAGAGAGCGGAGTAGCGCTGACCGAGGAGAACTTGGCGAGCGTGCCCCGCAAGTACTACGGCGAAATGGCCGTGGATTCAGAAGGCGACAAAGTCGCGCAGTTGCTCCACGACTTGGAAGAGGTCATTCGCACGCGTGAAGAGCACTTCCGCGACAAGATCGAGCGCCTCAGCCGCGGCGATGAGCTGCCGCCTGGCGTGATCAAGATGGTCAAGGTCTACATCGCCATCAAGCGTAAGCTGCAGATCGGCGACAAGATGGCCGGACGTCACGGCAACAAGGGTGTGGTCAGTCGTCTTCTGCCTGAAGAGGACATGCCGTACCTGGCCGACGGCACGCCGGTCGACATCGTGCTCAACCCCCTGGGTGTGCCTTCACGTATGAACGTGGGGCAGATCCTCGAGACTCACCTTGGTTTGGCTGCACGTCAGCTGGGCCAGCGCATCGGGCAGGCGCTCGACGCTGGCTGGGGTACGGAGAAGGTGCGTGAGCGCATTCTCAAAGCCTACGAGCCTGATCCTGAGTTCACGGCGTTCGTGAAGGGTCTCAAGGACAATGAGGTGGTGGCGCTCGCCAGGAAGCTGCGTCGTGGCGTGTTCTTTGGCACACCGGTGTTTGACGGTGCGGCTGAAGAGCAGATCAAGTCGGCGCTCAGGGCCGCAGGTCTCGAGGCATCCGGTCAGCAGATCGTGTTCGACGGTCGTACCGGCGAGCCCTTCGACAATGAGGTCACCGTGGGCGTGATGTACATGCTCAAGTTGCACCACTTAGTCGACGACAAGATCCACGCGCGCTCCATTGGCCCGTACTCGCTCGTTACTCAGCAGCCGCTGGGTGGCAAAGCGCAGTTTGGTGGTCAGCGTCTGGGTGAAATGGAAGTGTGGGCCATGGAGGCGTACGGCGCCGCTCACGCTCTTCAGGAGTTCTTGACCGTCAAGTCAGACGACGTGCAAGGTCGCACACGGATGTATGAGTCGATTGTTAAGGGTGAATACACGCTGGAAGCTGGTCTCCCAGAGAGCTTCAACGTGTTGCTCAAAGAGTTGCAGTCACTGTGCCTCAACATCGAGTTGGTTGAAGGAACCGGCGCACCGGTAGCGGCAGAGGATTGAGACCCCAGCGGGTCCCTCTGCCCATCTTTCTCCCGCATTTCAAAAGATTCTTGTTTCTAGTCCCATCCCGCGCACATCAACGGAGCCCAAGCCATGCGTGATATTTTTTCCTTTTTTGAAAAGCCCAAGGATCCACTTTCCTTTTCGTCGATCAGGATCTCCTTGGCGAGCCCTGAAAAGATCCGGGAGTGGTCCCATGGTGAAGTAAAGAAGCCGGAGACCATCAACTACCGTACCTTCAAGCCTGAGCGTGAAGGCCTGTTTTGCGCCAAGATCTTTGGCCCGGTCAAGGACTACGAGTGCATCTGCGGCAAGTACAAGCGCATGAAGCACCGCGGCATCGTGTGTGAAAAGTGCGGCGTGGAGGTCATTCAGTCCAAGGTGCGCCGCGAGCGCTTGGGCCACATCAACCTGGCCTCACCCGTTGCTCACATCTGGTTCCTCAAGAGCTTGCCCAGCCGTATCGGCAATATCTTGGACATCACGCTCAAGGACTTGGAAAAGGTCCTGTATTGCGAGGCGTACATCGTGACCGACGCGGGTGAGACCGCGCTCGATCTCGGTGAGATTTTGAGCGAGGAGCGCTACGCGCAGCTGCTCGATGAGTACGGCGACGACAAGTTTGAAGCCCAAATGGGTGGTGAAGCCATCGTCGAGATGCTCCGCCAGGTAGACGTGCACAGCCTCAGTGAGTCGCTGCGTACGGAGCTGGACGGCGCCACATCTGAAGCCAAGAGGAAGAAACTCGCCAAGAGACTTAAGGTCGTTGAGGCGTTTCGGGGGTCCGGGAATCGCCCTGAGTGGATGATGCTGCAGGTGATCCCGGTTCTGCCTCCTGATCTGCGTCCGCTGGTGCCCCTCGATGGTGGCCGCTTCGCGACGTCGGACTTGAACGACCTGTATCGCCGCGTCATCAACCGCAACAACCGTTTGCGCCGCCTTTTGGAGCTGAACGCCCCGGAGATCATCATCCGTAACGAGCGTCGCATGCTGCAAGAGTCGGTGGATGCGCTATTTGACAACGGCCGCCGTGGCAAGACCATCACTGGTCCCAACAAGCGTCCGCTCAAGTCGCTGTCCGACATGCTCAAAGGCAAGCAAGGGCGTTTCCGCCAAAACTTGCTGGGCAAACGCGTGGACTACTCTGGCCGTAGCGTGATCGTCGTGGGCCCAACCCTCAAGCTGCATCAGTGCGGTTTGCCCAAGAAGATGGCGCTCGAGCTGTTCAAGCCGTTCATCTACAACAAGCTGGAGGAGCGCGGCTTCGTCAACACCATCAAGAGCGCCAAGAAGATGGTGGAGAAGGAGCGCCCCGAGGTTTGGGACATTCTGGATGAGGTGATCAGTGAGCATCCCGTGATGCTCAACCGCGCACCCACGTTGCACCGTTTGGGCATTCAGGCGTTTGAGCCCGTGCTCATTGAAGGTAAAGCAATTCAGCTGCATCCGCTGGTTTGCGTGGCCTTCAACGCGGACTTCGACGGTGACCAGATGGCAGTGCACGTTCCGCTCTCCATCGAAGCACAGATGGAAGCGCGCGTGCTGATGATGAGCACCAACAACATTCTGTCGCCGGCCAGCGGCAAGCCAATCATCAATCCTACCCAGGATATCGTGCTTGGTTTGTACTACGCCACGCGTGAGAAGCGTTATGCGCGCGGTTGTTACCGTGACAACTTGAGCCTCAAGGACAACAAGTTGGCTGGTCACTTGCGTGGCTTCTACTCATCACCTGAGGAAGTGCGCGTTGCGTACGACGCAGGCGATGTAGAGTTGCACGCGGGGATCAAGGTGCGCCTGGTCGAGCGCGATGCGGAGGGCAATGAGACCCGCCGCACCGTACAGACCACGGTGGGCCGCGTGATCATCAGCGAGATCTTGCCTGACGGCATCCCCTTTGAGTTCGTGAACAAGACGCTCGACAAGAAGGCGCTGAGCGCGCTGATTGACGTGTGTTACCGCATTCACAAGAACAAAGAGACGGTGCTCCTCGCCGACCGTTTGCGTAACTTGGGTTACCACTTCTCAACGCGCGCTGGTGTCAGCGTGTGCATGGACAATATGATCATTCCTTCTACCAAGAAGGTGTTGGTCGATGCTGCCCAGGCTGAGGTGGAGCGCGTACTGGAGCAGTATCAAGAAGGCTTGATCACCTCCGGTGAGCGTTACAACAAGGTGGTCGACATTTGGGCTGGTGTTGCCGACAAGGTGACCGAAGCCATGATGGCGGGCATCGGTAAAGAGACCATGACGGATCCGGAGACGGGCGAGACTTCAGAAGAGTCGAGCTTCAACCCGATCTACATCATGGCCGACTCCGGTGCGCGCGGTTCTACCCAACAGATGCGTCAGCTCGCCGCTATGCGCGGCTTGATGGCGAAGCCGTCGGGTGAAATCATCGAGACGCCCATCATCGCGAACTTCCGTGAAGGTCTCTCCGTGCTTCAGTACTTCGTATCGACGCACGGCGCTCGTAAAGGCTTGGCCGATACGGCACTCAAGACCGCCAACTCCGGTTACCTTACCCGGCGTTTGGTCGACGTGTCGCAAGACTGCGTCATCTCGTCCTACGACTGCGGCACCTTTGACGGCATTCGCGTGGCGAAGCTCGAAGAAGGTGGCGAGGTCATCCAACCGCTCAGCGACCGCATTTTGGGCCGCGTGACGTTGGAAGACGTGATCGATCCGCTCACGGGCGACGTGGTGGCTCCCAACAACACGGTGCTCGACGAAGCGATGGTTCGCGCCATCGAGAACGCCGGCATCGAGGAAGTTGTGATCCGCTCCGTGCTTACCTGCCAAGCTACGCGTGGCGTGTGCGCTATGTGCTACGGCCGCGACTTGGCGCGTGGTTACCGAGTCAACGTGGGTGAAGCGGTGGGCATCATCGCTGCGCAATCCATCGGTGAGCCTGGTACCCAGCTGACGATGCGTACCTTCCACATCGGTGGTGCGGCATCACGCGGTAAGATCGAGGCCAACAGGCTGGAACTGCGTTACGAGGGTACGGTCAGCATCCGCAGCGCCAACCTCGTGGGTCGTTCTGACGGCAGCACGGTGATCATGAACCGTCACGGCGAGATCGTGGTGGTGGATGACACCGGTCGTGAGCGTGAACACCACCGCTTGCTCTACGGTGCGGTGCTCAAGGTCAAGGACGGTGACCGCGTTGAAGCGGGACAGTCCGTGGCTGAGTGGGACCAGTTTGCGCAACCGATCCTCACGGAAGTGGGCGGTATCGTCAAATACGGCGACTTGGTCGAAGGCGTGACGGTGATCGAGAAGGTCGACGAAGTGACCGGATTGAGCCGCAAGATCGTCATCGAATCCCGCGCTGCTGATTTGCGTCCGCGCATCACCATCGCTGATCCGGAGACGGGTGAGCCGGTGAAGCTGCCCGGCTCAGGCCTCGATGCACGCTACCTGCTCCCGGTGGGCGCGAACATCGTGGCTGGTGAAGACGAGTCCATCACGCCTGGTGGGGAACTCGCTCGTATGCCGCGCGAAACGACGAAGGTGCAGGACATCACCGGTGGTCTGCCCCGCGTCGCGGAATTGTTCGAGGCACGTCGTCCCAAGGATCACGCCATCATCGCCGAAATCGACGGTGTGGTGGACTTTGGCAAAGACACCAAGGGCAAGCGCAAGATCACCATCACGCCGCTCAGCTTGGACGGCAACTTGCTCACCGATCAGGCGCGCGAGTACTTGATCCCCAAGGGCAAGCACATCCAAGTGCAGCCTGGTGATCACGTGCGCGCGGGTGATCCGCTGCAAGACGGTCCGGCCAACCCCCACGACATTTTGCGCGTGAAGGGTGAAAAGGAACTGGCAGCGTGGCTCGTGAACGAAATCCAGCAGGTGTACCGCTTGCAGGGTGTGACCATCAACGACAAACACATCGAAACGATTGTGCGTCAGATGCTGCGCCGTGTTCGCATCAAGCACCGTGGGGACACCAACTTCTTGCCCGACGAACAGGTGGAGAAGTACGTATTTGAGGCCGAAAATCAGCGCGTTTTGGCGCGCGGTGGTCGCCCGGCAGTGGCAGAAGCCATGTTGCTTGGTATCACCAAGGCCTCACTGTCCACGGAGTCGTTCATCAGCGCCTCGTCCTTCCAAGAGACCACCAAGGTGCTCACCGAGGCGGCCATCAACGGCAAGACGGACGATCTCACCGGCATCAAGGAGAACGTCATCATGGGCCGCCTGATCCCCGCTGGTACCGGCCTGCCCGCGTACAAGCGCCTGCGTCTGGTCACCGAAGATGGCGAGCGATTCCACCCACCCGCCCTGCAACGCCCCGTGCCCGTGCAGCAGTACGCAGAAGAGGCGTAAGCCTTGAATGCATACCGGCCAGCACAGCGCTGAGGAGGCCTAAAAGGCCGACGAAGCGAACCAAAAGAAAACTCCCCCGGACTTCCGGTGGGAGTTTTTCTTTTTTTTGGTCACAGGTGAGCCACCGAGCCGTACACGCTCTCCCGCCACGGCTTTTGTCATCCCCAGGAGAAGAAATCGTGCAACGGACGCTTTCTGCGTCCGACGACAGATGAATGAGGGCAAAGCTCACGTTGAGCCGCGAATTTTCATCCAGGAAAATCTCGCAACGGCTGATTCGTCTGTCCGATAACCAGCTCATGATGGCAAGAGCTCTCGTTTCAGGTGAGCCAGATCCAACTCCCAGTGAGGGTTTGGGTAGACGCTGCTTTGGGGAATCCTGGCTTGGCAGGAGGGAGCACAGAGGCCTCTTGCTGTCTTCCGACCCTTGCTTGGGTCGACGACGCCGGTGGTTTTACCTGAGTGTCCGTTGACACTGGGCGGAAGAGTTATGTATTAGTGAGTGGTCGGGGCGCTGCACCAAGGTCAGTTCCCCTAAGTAGCGGAGAGGTCAGAAGCATGAATCAGCGTGGGCAGTGGAGAAGGTTGCGGATGAATACACGAACTTGGGTGGCACCGCTGGCGTTGTTGTTGGGTGGGAGCCTGGTGGCGTCCGCTTTTGCGGCGGAGATCGTGCCGATCGGCAACACCGTGGATGACTGGGAGCCCAACCCGCTCGTCACGCAGCACGACAACCCTAGGTTCTATGGGCACGTCGCCTTGGACGCCGATGAGTCGGTTGAGCGGTTCAAGGTAGGCCCTATGACCGGTGCCACGAATGGCAGCCACCGGGTGCGGTTACGGACCACCTGTTCACCGACTGACCAGTTTTGCGTGGATGACTTCATGTGGACGGTGTGGCCGCGCGACCCCGACGCCGGGTACCTGACCAACGGTGAATTCGAATATGAGGCGTTTGGTGCGCGCATCGGACATCAGTGGGCGACGCTGGAGCTCGTCAAAGAGAACGAACAGTACGTGCAGTCCGTTGCTGACAGCTTTGATGTCCGTCTCGATCCCGAGACGATCGTGGTGCCCCTGCACGTGCTGGTGGAGGTGCCGCGGGACCAGACGACCAATGATGGCGTTCCGATAATGGAAGTCTTTGCGAACCTCAGGGAGTACCTGGCGTTCGTCGATGACGACTTTTCCGACCCCGACTCAGTGGTTGACGTGAGCGCACCGGGCCTGGGGCTCGACATCAATCGGATCTTCATGTCCCAAGATCCGGTCTTGTCGGGCGAACAGATGAAGATAGGCAGCTTGCAGCAAGTCCGCCCGGATGATGTCTTTGACGCCTGCGGCATTCAATTTCGGCTCACGGGGGTGACCTTCTTGTACGATGACACATCGGCCCTGGACGAAACCAGAGATCCAGAGACGGGTGATAAGGATGGCAATGGAGCGCTGAGCGCCCTCTCAGGACGGATGCGCGGCGATGATCCCAACCATCCTACGGATGAGGTGCGTCTGGTGTGGGGGACTGCCCCACGTCCCCAAGATCTGGTCTTGGCTTTTGTTCCCCACGTGGACGAGATCACGCTTCTTGAACCCAAAGGTCTCCAGTATGGCAACGTGGCTGCCGTGGGCGTGTACACCACCAGCAGTCCCGACACGCTCGTGGCCGCACATGAATTGGGGCACGCGTTGGGCCTGGAAGGTCCGGACGAAAACCATCCCTCCTGCATTGAAGACGCGGAAAATCGCGCGCATCTGATGTGCAGGTTCACCGGGGGCACCGACATTCCGGGCTGTAGCCGTTGGCGCTCGGGGATCGAGCGCATGCGGGACGAGCCTGACATTTGTCTAGAAGGGCAGCCCTGTCCAGAGCGTCTGCCGGATGTCCCGTTCGGTTGTTTTACAGGTAGCCCAGGTGGGGATCAGTTCCGAACCCGGAACTTGGACATGTGCCTCACGGCGCGCCAGGCCGCAGCAAGCAAGAGTGTTGAGTTCAGTGGCAATAAGTTGCCCAACTTCAGCATCGATGATGCAGCCGGCAACGTGTTGGTCTCGGCCCAAGGCGGGGAAAATTTGACGACGGAGTGCGGCGGGACGTTGGACTTGCGGCGCACGCTGATCACCGATCCTTCGGACCCATTTCCGCAGTACGCCTCCCGTGTGAGCGGGTGGACGGTGACCTACGATAATGCGTTGACCAACGACGATGACGAAACGATCGAGTACGATGGAGACACGTCCCAAATCACAGTCGATCTTGACCGTCATTTGGGCTCGAGTTTGAGGGTCAGCTTTCGCGCGTACGACGCGCAGAGCGCGTACGCTAGCGCTGCTTTGAGCATCCTGCGGCCCGCAGATACCCAGCCGCCGGCCCTTGAGGCGTTACCAGAGCTCCTGCTTGATGGCTGTGTTTCCACCGAGCCACGCGAGGTACCTTGGCCTGATGCCGTAGCCGCGGACAATTGCGGTGGAGTCACAGTCAGCGGACAGCTTGTGTCACTCAACGGAGCAGAGCTGGCGACGCCCATCGAGGTGACGGAGGCGGGCACGGTCTTCGATGCTGCAGGGCGCTATGAGATCGAATGGATCGCGACGGATGCAGCGGGGAACGCCTCCCCGCCTGTGCGGCAAGGGGTGCTCTCCAATGCATGTTTGACGGCCGGATCGGCCTTGACCGTGCAGAACTCCGCCACCATTCTTCAGCCGGATGGCACTCCCATGCCGCTCACCGTGCTGGGCACCGGGCAAACCATCGTGGGTGGCCTCTCCGTCGTGGGACCGGTGCTCTCCAAGGGACCTATCCGAGTGGATGGCGGGGCGCGGGTAGCGGGTGATGTGGTGTCTGCCCAAAGCATTGTGGTGCAGAGCGGCGCCACGGTGGAAGGTCAGGTCCGGCAGAATCAGACGCTCAACCTGCCGGCGGCGCCGACGCTTTCGGGGACCTTTCCCCCGACTTGTGGCGGAAATAAGTACTACAACGCTGACTCGGGCACCCACAGCCTCGCCCCGGGATGTTATGCTGAGTTGCGTCTTGGTTCGCGTGCCAAGCTGCATTTGGAGGCAGGCACCTACGCCTTCAAGACGGCCTCCATCGAGCCCAGTGGTGTGCTCATCACCCATCCTGGCGCCAAGCTGGACATCAAGGACAGTTTTACCTTCCGTGGTAGCTTGGAGGGCCCAACCGGTGGGCAAGGCTTTGTTCCCATCAAGTACCGGGGCAATGGCCAGCTACTGCTGGAGAGCCCCATTCACAGCGCGGTGTTGGCGCCCAGTGGCAAGCTGGTTCTCGGTGGGGCCAACGGGCAAGTGTTCAAAGGGCAGTATTTTGCTAAGAACATTGAGGTGCGCTCCGGCGTGTCCATCGTAGCGACCGATGAGCCGCCTCCTGGTTTTACGCTACAATCGCACCGTAAACACAGCACGGAGCTGGAGCAGGCGGACTTGGTGGATGGAGAAACAGTACTCAATGCCGACGAGGTCGGTTGCGCTCTCCAGCACCTAAGCACTGGGCGCAAGGGCCGTGGTGGCTGGCTCGCCGCATTGTTCGCCCTTGTTTGGCTGGCGCGCGTGCGGTCGCGGACCCGCGCTGGTCGGGGTGTTGTGCGCTAACATGATACCCATGCGGTTAGGACATCTGAAGTTGATGAGGCGAGGGCTATCGGTTCTCGCCTGGGCGGCGGCGCTCCTGCACCTCGCCTGTGGTCGCGTCGACTATCCGGGAGGCGATGGGGACGGCTCAACCGCCTCCTCCCTGGAGTGTTTTGATGGTGAGCTGCGGCTCAGCGCGACGCCGTGTGACACGGGTGAATTCCTGGTGGAGCGCTGTGAGGCTGAGGTGTGGTCCACCACGGAAGAGTGCCGCGTTCCCGAGGTGCCCTGCAATGAAGGTGAGGTGGTGGAGACCGAGGAGCTGTGTGGTGAGTATGAAACCATCGAAGAGCTCGGCGGGATGCGCGACTACAACCGGGTGCTGGAGGGGTGCCGCGGGGGGGTACGGCAAAAGGTGGGCTGCACCTGCGGCGCTGAAGCCCCGACGCCTCGGCCGCCCATCGAGCGCAACGGGATCGAGTATGGCCCAAGCCTTGAGTATTCTCCTGAGCAGGAAGGAAAGCTTCAGGGACAAATCTTGGGCATTGAAGGGGTGACCTACGCCGGTCTTCTTTGGTTTCCTTCGACCAAGGTCAAGACGGACTTGAACCAAGTGCTCTGCGTGGGAAAGTTGATGGTTGGAGGCGGTGCTCCCGAGATGTCGGGGCTCACCGCCGTCAATGCTTTGGAGATTCGGTTTCCGTACTTCGCGTACAACAGTGAGCCAGTTGTGGTGCCGCCACTTCCCGCGCTGCGCAAATTGTATTCCGTTTGGATTCGCGGCGGAGACGAGGTGGAGCTCAGTGGGCTTCAGAGTCTCACGAAATTGGAGAAGCTCACCATTAGTACGCCAGGAAGTGTGGACCTGAGCGGCTTGCGCAATCTACGAGAACTCGATCTGTTGGAGGTCGGGGACGCGTCTCCCGTTGGGATCACTTCGTTAGAAGGTTTGGAAGGAATCACACGCGCGAGCTACATCGGAGTGAATCCAGAAAATACCTCGACCTTCGAAGTGCCCGCGCTCTTGAATTACTCCGGCTTGAAGAACCTGGAGTACGTGGAGGGAGTCGTTG
>Ga0315912_10002935_pt1 | contig 17488 bp, 13 predicted proteins | sample VfabasoilMG_FD_204469 | JGI IMG/M metagenome (GOLD analysis project Ga0315912, IMG submission 204469) | Garden soil microbial communities collected in Santa Monica, California, United States - V. faba soil | ecosystem: Environmental > Terrestrial > Soil > Garden | place: USA: California...
GAAAAGATCGCGCGCTGAAGCGCGCTCCTACAAAGGTATCGGCCCGATTCGGGCGATTACACCTCGCCCCGATGCGCCGCTGCCAGGATGGCCATCGAGAACTCCCGCGTGAACTCGACCGGATTCCCACCCGCGGACGGATCCACGACGGACATGTCGGCCAGCAACGCATGCTGGCGATCGTCCACGCCCAGCTCCGGCAGCGTATGCGGCACGCCGACCTCCGCGCGCAGGGCGACGATGTAGTCGAGGAAGCCGTCGAAGTTCGGCTGCGCCAGGCCCAGGTACGCGGCCAGGCGCGCGATGCGCACCTCGATCGCCGCGCGGTTCGCGCGCAGCACGTAGGGCATCAGGGTCGCGTTCGTCATGCCGTGGTGGGTGTCGTACACGGCGCCGATCGGATGCGCGAGGGCGTGCATGCCGCCCAGGCCCTTCTGGAACGCGGTCGCGCCCATCGCCGCCGCGGCCATCATCTGGCCGCGCGCCTCGATGTCGCCCGGCGTGCGCACCACGCGCACCAGGGCCTCGCTCACCAGGCGCATGCCTTCCACGGCGATGCCGTCGGCGAGCGGGTGGAAGCCCGGCGCGCAGTACGCCTCCAGGCAGTGGGAGAGGGCGTCCATGCCCGTACCCGCGGTGATGCGTGCGGGGAGTCCAATCGTGAGCTCGGGGTCGCAGATCACCGCGCGCGGCATCATCTTCGGATGGAAGATGATCTTCTTCACGTGGTTGGTTTCGTCGGTGAGCACGCCGGCGCGGCCGACCTCGGAGCCGGTGCCCGCCGTGGTCGGCACCGCGATCACCGGCGCGACGCCGGCCGGATCGGCGCGCGTCCACCAGTCGCCGATGTCCTCGTAGTCCCACACCGGGCGCGTCTGTCCGCTCATGAATGCGATCAGCTTGCCCATGTCCAGGCCGCTGCCGCCGCCGAACGCGATCACGCCGTCGTGGCCGCCGGCGCGGTACTGCGCGAGGCCGGCGTCGAGGTTCGCACCGACCGGGTTGGGCTTGATCTCCGAATACGAGGCGCGACCCAGGCCCGCCGCCTCGAGCAGTGCGAGCGTGTTCGTCGTGATCGGCGCGTGCGCCAGCCCGCTGTCGGTCACCAGCAGCGGACGCGTGATGCCGTTCGCGCGGCAGGCCTCGGGAAGTTCCGCGATGCGACCCGCGCCGAAGCGCACGGCCGTGGGGTAGTTCCAGTTCGCGCGCGTGCTCATGCGGTGGTCTCGAGTCGGAGGTGGAACGATTTCGGGCGCGTCAGCGTCTCGTAGCCCAGCGCCGACAAGGTCACGCCGCGCCCGGTGTCCTTCACCCCGGTCCACGCGAGCGCGGGGTCGAGGTAGTCGCAGCGGTTCATGAACACGGTGCCGGTGGCGAGTTCGTCGCCGATGCGCTCCGCGGCCTCGACGTCGCGCGTCCAGACCGCGGCCGTCAGGCCGTAGGGGCTGTCGTTCATCAGCGCGATGGCCTCGGCATCGTCCGCCACCGGCATGATGCCCACCACGGGCCCGAAGCTCTCGTCGCGCATCACCGACATGCGATGGTCGACCTCGACCAGGATCTGCGGCGCGAGATAGCCCGTGCCGATCTCGTCGGCGGGGAATGCGCGTGCATCGACCAGGGCCTTGGCGCCGAGCGCCACGGCTTCGCGGATCTGCCCGCGCACGAACTCCGCGGCCTGGGGGCGGATCAGCGGGCCGAGCGTGGTCGCGGCATCGAGCGGGTTGCCCAGCACGTACTGGCGGGTGAGCGCGGCCGCGCGCTCGACGAACTCGGCATACAGCGGCTGCGCCACGTAGATGCGCTCGATGCCGCAGCAGCTCTGCCCGGAATTGAAGAACGCGCCATCCACCAGGTTCTCCACGGCATGGGCGAGATCGGCGTCGGCCCGGACATAGGCGGGATCCTTCCCGCCCAGTTCCAGGCCGACGCCGAGGAACCGCCCCGACGCCGCCTGCTCGATCGCGCGACCACCCGCGACCGAGCCCGTGAAGTTCACCTGCTGCACGCGGCCCGAGCCGATGAGTTCGGCGGTCTGCGCATGGTCCACGTGCAGGTTCTGGAAAACGCCATCGGGCAGGCCCGCGCGCCGGAACGCGGTCGCGAAGCGCTCGCCCACGAGCAGGGTCTGCGTGGCGTGTTTCAGCAGGACGACATTGCCGGCCATGAGCGCGGGGATGATGCTGTTCACCGCGGTCAGGAACGGGTAGTTCCAGGGCGCGATCACCAGCACCGCGCCGAGCGGCTCGCGCTTGAGGTAGCGGCTGAAGCCGGGCTTGGGCGCCGGATCGATGCGCGCCAGCGCCTCGGGCGCGATCGCGATCATGTGGCGCGCGCGTTCCTCGAACCCGCGCAGTTCGCCCGCGCCGTAGCGCACCGGGCGGCCCATCTGCCAGGCGAGCTCGGGCACGATCTCCTCGCGCATGGCGAGCATGGCGTCCACCGCGGCGAGGCAGTAGCGCGCGCGCTCCGCGAGCGGGCGCCGGCGCCAGTCGCGTTGCGCGCCCGCGGCGGCGTCGAGCGCGTGTTCCAGTTCCGCGGGGCCGGCCTTGCGCCGCGTGGCGTAGAGGCTGCCGTCGACGGGGGAGATGAGATGGAGTTCGTCCTTGAGGGTGTTCATTGTGGCTTCCGTCCTGTGGCTCGATTCGTCGTGGTCATGCGGGAGGGTCCGGCGTCGTGCGAGGCGGTGATCGCGCGCTGGCGCGCGCTCCTACGGTGCTGCGTGGCGTCCCTGCCTGTCGTAGGAGCGCGCGCCAGCGCGCGATGCCTTCATCAATACCGTTCGAACCCTCTTTTCAATTCCCAATCGGTCACGCGCCGGTCGTACTCGAACTGCTCCCAGTTCGCGGTATGCAGGTAGTGCTCCACCACGCCGTCGCCGAGCGCCGCGCGCAGCATGGTCGATTCGGCCAGCGCCGCACTCGCCGCGCGCAGCGTCTTGGGCACCTCGGGCAGGGTCGCGCCCGCGTACGCATCGCCGCTGTACGGCGCGTCCAGTTCCAGGCCCTCGTCGATCCCGGCGAGGCCCGAGGCGATCAGCGCGGCGAACGCGAGGTAGGGATTGAGGTCCGCGCCGCCGATGCGGCACTCGATCCGGATCGCCTTGCTTTGCTCCCCGCACAGGCGGAACCCGGCCGTGCGGTTGTCGCGGCTCCACACCGCGCGCGTGGGCGCGAAGGTGCCGACCTGGAAGCGCTTGTAGGAGTTGATGTACGGCGCGAGGAAGTAGGTGATGTCGCGCGCGTACTTGAGCTGGCCGGCGACGAACCGGCGCATCAGCGTGGACATGCCGAACTCGGCCGCGGGATCGAAGAACAGCGGCGACTTGCCGGCCGCGTCCCAGAGCGAGGCATGCACGTGGCTGCTGGAGCCGGCCAGGTCGAAGCGCCACTTCGCCATGAACGTGATCGCCTTGCCCTGCAGCATGGCGATCTCCTTGCAGCCGTGCTTGATGATGGAGTGGCGATCCGCCATCTCCAGTGCATCGCAGTAGCGCACGTTGATCTCTTCCTGGCCCGGGCCCCATTCGCCCTTGGAGTTCTCCACCGGCACGCCGGCGGCGTTGAGCCCGTTGCGGATCGCGCGCATGACGGGTTCTTCGCGCGTGGTCTGCAGGATGTGGTAGTCCTCGATGTAGTAGCCCGCGGTCTTCGGCGACTGGTAGTTCTTGTGGTGGATCGATTCGTAGGACTCGTCGAACAGGTAGAACTCGAGCTCGGAGGCGAACATCGCGCGCCAGCCGCGCTCGGCCAGCCGGGCGACCTGGCGCTTGAGGATCGCGCGCGGGCTGTGCGGCACGTCGCGGTGGTGGTGGTCGAGCACGTCGCACAGCACCAGCGCCGTGCCCTCGAGCCAGGGGATGCGGCGCATCGTGGACAGGTCGGGCTTGAGCACGAAGTCGCCGTAGCCCTGGGTCCAGCTCGCCGCCGCGTAGCCGGGCACCGGCTCCATGTCGATGTCGTTCGCCAGCAGGTAGTTGCAGCCGTGCGTCTCGTCGTGCGCGCTGTCGAGGAAGAAGTCGACGTGGAAGCGCTTGCCGATCAGCCGCCCCTGCATGTCCACCAGGCAGCACAGCACGGTGTCGATGGCGCCGTCCGCGGCGGCGCTGTGCAGGTCGTCGAGGGTAAGCATGGCGGTCATGGCGTGCTCCGTGCGGAAACCGGTCGTGGTTCGGGGATCGCGGGCGTCGCGGCACCGGCCTGCGGCAGTTGCGCGATCGCGGCCTGCAGGGCGTCGCACAGGCGCCGCGCCCAGGCGCGCCGGCCATCGGCGTCGGCGAGGCCGTCGTTGCGCACCTCGATCATGGCGCAAGGGATGCCGCGGCTTTCCGCGTGGCGATCGAGCGTGTGGTACACGCCATCGCGCGGGGAGTACGGTTCGTTGTCACCCACCGGATCGAGGGCATCGCGCCGGAGTTCGGCCAGCAGCGCATCGGCGAGGCGGCGGTCGCGGTGCGAGAGCACGCCCACGGGCCAGGGCCGCGCGACGCCGAGGTAGCTCGGCGTGAACGAATGGATGGAGACCACGGCCTCGACGCGACCCTGCGCGAGGCGCGCGTCCAGCAGCGCCGCGAGTCCGTCGTGGAAGGGCGCGTAGACCTCGCGCTGGCGAGCCCGTCGCTGCGCCTCGCCCAGCGCGTGGTTGCCGGGGATGGGGGTGTCCTCGGACAGTTCCACGATCGAATCGGGCGCGTCGACCGCGCGGTTGAGGTCGAGCACGAGGCGCGAAACCGTCGCGTACGCGAGCGGCGCGTCGAGCGTGCGCGCGCATTCGAACGCGAGGTCGAGCGCGCCGAGGTCCCAGGCGATGTGGCGTTCGAGGTCCGCGCTCGACAGCCCCAGCGACCCGTAGTGCGCCGGCACGTGGTTGCTCGCGTGTTCGCACACGAGCAGCACGCTGCCCGTGCCGCGCTCGCCGTGAAGCGCGAGCGGCGAAGCGGTCCGCGCGCTATCGTCGACGCTGGCATCGGGTCTGGCGATGGTCCGGTCCCCCCGGCCGCGGGCACGACGGCCGATGTAACGAGAATTACAATCCGGCACGGAATGCCAGAAGCGTTGCGACTTTAACATAGCGTGGCCCGGCTGAAAGCCGTGCGACGCCGCACGGGGAGGAGCATGGCCGACACCATCGTCGAAAGCCTGCGCGTGGGCCTGGACCGCTTCCCGGCGACCGAGCGCCGCGTCGCCCACCACCTGCTCGCCGACTACCCCATGGCCGGGCTGCAGAGCGCCACCGACCTGGCACGCCAGGTGTCGGTCAGCACGCCCACCGTACTGCGCCTGGTCGCGCGCCTGGGCTTCGGATCCTACCCCTCGTTCCAGCAGGGCCTGCGCCAGGAACTCGCTGCGCAGCTCAGCTCGCCGCTCAACAAGCCGGTCGTGGTCGCCAGGGACCGCTCGGAGACCACCCAGGCGGAGGACTTCGGGCGCGCCGTGCTGGCGAACGTGCGGGAAACCTTCGAGCACCTGCCCGATGCGGAATTCCGTGCCGCGGCGCAGCTGCTGCTGGATCCGAAACTGCGCATCCACCTGATCGGCGGCCGCTTCAGCGACGCGCTCGCGCGCTACCTCTCGGTGCAGCTGCGCATCCTCAGGCCCGGCGTGGTGCACCTGCAGGACCAGGAATCGAACTGGCGCGACCAGCTGCTCGACCTGGGCGCGCGCGACGTGCTGGTGATCTTCGACGTGCGCCGCTACCAGCCCAGCCTCCGCCGGCTCGCCGAAGGCGCGGCCGCGCGCAGGGTGCGCATCGTGCTGCTGACCGACCAGTGGCTGAGCCCGATCGCGCGCGTCGCCGACCGCATGCTGTCCGCGCGCGTCGAGGTGCCCTCGGTGTGGGATTCCAGCGTCGCGCTGATGGCGCTGGCCGAAGCGCTGCTCGCCGCCGTGGCGGCCGGCGGCTGGGAGCGCTCGCGCCGGCGCATGCTGGAGCTCGAGCAGATGCGCGAGGCGCAGGATCGGGAGCCGGCTCCCGCCGAAGCGGTATCGCCGCCCGTCGAGGGAGTGCGTCCAAGACGCACCCTACGCCGGACCTCGTAGGGTGCGTCTCGGACGCACCTGACTTCGACGCCGATCCCGACCCGCTCAGTGCGGCTGCGGGGAGAGGGCGGCGGGCGCGATTCCCGCGTCGTGGCCGGCCGGCGCCTGCACGTGCTGGCGCGCGATCAGCGAGTACACGATCGGCACCACGAACAGCGTGAGCAGCGTGCCGAAGCTCATGCCGCCCACGATCACCCAGCCGATCTGGTGGCGCGCCTCGGCGCCGGCACCCGAGGCGAAGGCGAGCGGCACCGCGCCGAGGACCATCGCGCCGGTGGTCATCAGGATGGGCCTGAGGCGACGCTGGGCGGATTCGATGGCGGCTTCGAAGCGGTTCCTGCCCTGCTCCTGCAGCTGGTTCGCGAACTCCACGATCATGATGCCGTGCTTGGCGATCAGGCCGATCAGCGTGGTCAGGCCGATCTTCGTGTAGACGTTCCACGAGCCCGTCGCGTGCCACCACTGGGCATCGGCGCCGAGCTTGAGCAGCCACAGGCACACGACCGCGCCGAACGCGGCGAGCGGCACCGAGACCAGGATGATGACCGGGTCGATCCAGCTCTCGAACTGCGCGGCGAGCACGAGGTAGATGAACACCAGCGCGAGGAACAGCACGGTGCCGAACTCGCCGGACGATTCGCGGAACTCGCGCGACTGCCCCGAGAGGTCGTAGGTGGCCTCGCGCGCGACCTCGCGCAGCGCGCCCTCGAGGTAGGTCACCGCCTCGCCCATGCTGTAGCCCGGCGCGAGGCCGGCGCTGATCGTGGCCGCGCGCAGGCGGTTGAAGTGGTTCAGCTCCTTCGCCGCCACCGTCTCCTGCACGTCGACGAGGTTGGACAGCTGCACCATGTTGCCGTCCGCGGTGCGCACCGCGATCAGGGCGAGCTGCTCGGGCACCTGGCGGCCCTGGGCGTCGAGCTGCACGATCACGTCGTACTGCTGCGAGCCGCGCTTGAAGCGCGTCACCTGCCGGCCGCCCAGCATGGTCTCCACCGCGCGTCCCACGCCATCCACGCTGGCGCCGATCGCGGCCACCTTCTCGCGGTTCACCACCACGCGCAGTTCGGGCTTGTTGAGCTTGAGGTCCGAATCGATGTTGGTCAGGCGCGGATTGTCGGTGCGCACCTTCGCGAGCAGGCGGTCGAGGATGCCCTGCAGGTCCTCCCAGGTGCCCGTTGTTTCCACCACGAACTGCACGGGCTGGCCGAAGCCCTGCTGGCCCAGCGGCGCGGGCAGCGTCGGGAAGGCGAGGACGCCGGGAATGGCGGCGAACTTCGGGAACATCATGCCCTGCAGGTCCTGTGGCGTGGTGTCGCGCTGGTCCCAGGACTTCATGCGCACGAAGCCGATGGTATTGGTGACGGTGGGGAATCCCACGATCTGGAAGTAGCGGTCGACGTCGGGCGTCTGCGCGAAGATCGATTCCATCTGGCGCGCGTAGGTGTCGGTGTACTCGGGCGTGGCGCCCTCGGGCGCGATGCCGAAGCCGATGAGCATGCCCTGGTCCTCCTGCGGCGCCAGCTCCTCGGGCAGCGCCTTGAACCAGAACATCGCGGCGAGCGCGAGGAACACCGTGCCGGCGGCGCCCATCACCGCGGCGCGCCGCCGCGCCGACCACGCGAGCGTGCGCGCGTAGCCGTCCTGCAGCGCGGTGAGCGCGCGTTCGCCGGCCTGGTAGGCCTTGCCGTGCTTCTCGCCGCGCTTGAGCAGGAACGCGCACATCATCGGCGAGAGGGTCAGCGCGGTGAAGCCCGAGACCAGCACGGCGCCCGCGAGCGTGAGCGCGAACTCGATGAACAGCTTGCCGGTGCGCCCGGTGGAGAACGCGAGCGGCACGTACACGGCGGCGAGCGTGAGCGTCATCGCGATGATCGCGAAGCCGATCTCGCGCGAGCCCTTGAACGCCGCCTCCATCGGCGACATGCCGCGCTCGATGTGGTGGTAGATGTTCTCCAGCATCACGATCGCGTCGTCCACCACCAGGCCGATGGCGAGCACGATGGAGAGCAGGGTGAGCGTGTTGATGGAGAAGTCCAGCGCGTACATGATCGCGAACGCGCCGATCAGCGAGACCGGGATGGTGACCACCGGGATGATGGTCGCGCGACCCGAACGCAGGAACAGGAAGATCACCAGCACCACGAGCAGCATGGCCTCGCCGATGGTCCAGTAGACCTCGGTGATCGAGGCCTGGATGAAGACCGTGGAGTCGTGCGCGATCTCCACCCGCATGCCCTCGGGCAGGGACTTGGTGATCTCGGGCATGAGCTTGCGCAGGCCCGCCGAGATGGTGAGCGGGTTCGCCGTGGCCTGCTTGGTCACCGCCAGCGGCACCGCGGTGAGTCCCTTGAAGCGCGCGCGGAAGCGCGACTGGTCGGCGCCCAGTTCGATGCGCGCGAGGTCGCCCAGGCGCACCGGCGAGCCGTTCGCGTCGGTCTTGAGGATGATCGAGGCGAACTGCTCGGGCGTGCGCAGGTCGGTCTCGGACAGCACGGTGAACTCGCGCGACTGGCCGTCGATGCGGCCGGCGGGGATCTCCACGTTCTGGCTGCGCAGCGCCGCCTCCACGTCGGCCGGCGTGAGCGCGTAGGCGGAGAGCCGGCCCGTGTCGAGCCAGATGCGCATCGCGTACTGGTTGCCGTACACCGACGCCTGCGCCACGCCCTCGATGTTCTGCACGCGGTCCTTGACGTGGCGCTCGGCGAACTCGCTGATCTCGAGCAGGTCGTGCCGGTCGGAGGAGAACGCGACGTAGATGATCGGCTGGGCGTCGGCCTCCTGCTTCTGCACGACCGGCTCGAGCGCCTCCTGCGGAAGGAACTGGCGGCCCTGCGCGACCTTGTCGCGCACGTCCGCGGCGGCCGAGTCCGGATCGCGGTTGAGGTTGAAGCGCACGGTGATCTGCGAGGACTCCGCGCGCGAGGTGGACTGGATGTAGTCCACGCCCTCGATGCCCGAGAGCTGCTCCTCCAGGCGCGTGGTGATCTGCGACTCGATCACCTGCGCGTTCGCGCCGGGATAGCCGGTGGAGACGTTCACCACCGGCACGTCCACCTTGGGGATCAGGCGCACGGGCAGGCGCGAATACGTGATCAGGCCGACCAGCACCACGACCAGGTTGATCACCGTGGCGAGCACCGGGCGCTTGATGGAGATGTCAGAAAGGACCATGGAGGCTTCCGTCGCGTGCGCCGGGCGCACGGGGGTGGGCTAGGCGCGCGGGCGCGCGCTACTTCGCATTCCGCTCGACCGGCTTCACCGGGGATCCGGGGCTGATCTTCTGCTGTCCGGCCGTGACCACGGTGTCGTCCGCGGCCAGGCCCTCGACCACCTCCACCAGGCCCGGCAGGCGCTGGCCGATGGTGATCGTGCGCAGTTCGGCCTTGCCGTCCTTGACCACGAACACCGCCTGCTTGTCGCCCTGGGGCCACAAGGCCTGCTCGGGGATCAGCAGCGCCTCCTCCTTGCGGCCCAGCTCCAGCGCGATCTTCGCGAACTGCCCCGGCGTGAGCTTGCCGCCCTTGTTCGGCACCGTCGCGCGGATGGCGACGGCGCGCGTCGCGGTGTCGACCTGGGGCGCGATCGCGTACACCGTGGCCGGGAAGGTCTGCCCGGGGAAGGCATCGACGGTCATGGTGATGGTCTGGCCCACGGCGAGCTTGGGCAGGTTCGCCTCGGGCGCGGCGAAGTCGAGCTTGAGCGGATCGGTCTGCACCAGGTCGACGAGCGCGTCGCCCGCCTTGACGTAGGCGCCGGGGCTGACCTTGCGCAGGCCGGCCACGCCGGTGAACGGCGCGCGCAGTTCGGTCTTTTCCATGCGCGCACGGCTCGAGGCGAGCTTCGCGCTGTCCACCTTGGCCTGCATGCGCTTGCCGTCCAGGTCGGACTGGGAGATCAGCTTGCGCTCGCTCATCTCCTCGGCGCGCTTGAGCTCGCGCGCGCTGTTCGCGGCATTCGCCTCGGCCTCGGACAGGTCGGCGCGCCAGAGCGCGGCGTCGATGCGGAAGAGGAGCGCACCCCGGGCCACGACCTGGCCCTCGGTGAACGCGACCGAGTCGATCTTGCCGTCGACCTCGGGCTTGAGCGTGATGCTCTCGCCCGCGCGCAGCGAGCCCACGGTGTAGAAGGAATCGGCGAGGGGGCGCACGGTCGGCTTCGCGACCTCCACGGCCGTGGGCGGCATCTGGCCGCCGGGACCGCCCTTGCCCTGCGCCTGCACCGACGCCGCGCCGAGCAGCAGCGTCATGCACATCAGCGCGCGCAACGCCTCGCTCCTGTTCCTGGATGGCAACCCGCTCATTCCCTGCTCCTGCAACCGACCGGCCTGGATACGCCCATCCGCGGGCGAACTGGGCACGCTAGCATGACCATTCGTCGTGCCCATGCGCCAGAAGTTGGGGTCACGACAGCATGCTGTCCGCTGGCCGCGTTCATGTTGGACGAACGGCGGGGGTGGATTTCGACATCGTGCGCCCGGGTCGCGGAGCGGTGCGTCCGACGGCCAGCCGGCGCGCGCGCACTCGCTGGCATGGGGCGGGAGGCGCGATCAGGGCCCGGCCAGGCGCTCTAGCGCCGTCGCGAGCCGGTCGCCGGCGAGCGTCACCGCCATGCCATCGGGCAAGGTCGGCAACCTGCCGAGCAGGGGTGCGGGTATCCGAAGCCGCAGCGTCTCCACGTTCGCGTCGGCCTCGACCATGTCGGGGTCGATCGCATTCGCCACCCAGCCGAGCAGCCGGCAACCGTCGGCCTCGATCGCGCGTGCGCTCGAGAGCGCGTGGTTGAGGCAGCCCAGGCGCAGGCCCACGACCAGCAGCACGGGCAAGTCCAGGGCGTGCACGAGGTCGGCCTGCATCAGGGTGGGGGAGAGCGGCACGGACCAGCCGCCCACGCCTTCGACCACGATCCGATCCGCCGTCGTGGCGAGTGCGCGATACGCATGCCGGATCGGCGCGAGCGTGATCTCCACGCCCTCGCGCGCCGCCGCGAGGTGCGGCGCGATCGCCGCCTCGAAGGCGTACGGATTCACCAGCGCACGCGGCGGTGCATCCGGCGCGCAGGCGCCGAGCAGCCACTCCACGTCCTCGTTCACGCGCACGCCGCCGACCACCGTGCAACCGCTCGCGACGGGTTTCATGCCCACGGCGCGCACGCCGCGCGCGCGCAGGCCGCGCACCAGGGCGGTGCTCACCAGGGTCTTGCCGATGCCGGTATCGGTGCCGGTGATGAAGACGTCGGGCATGGGGAAAGTCTCCCACGCGCCTGGGCACGCGGTCGGCGGCGGTACAATCGCGGATCGTCCGGAGCACGCGCATGTTCGAAGCAAAGCCCCTCGTCGCGGAGTCCAAGCCGGCGCTGTACGCCCTGCTGGTCGAGCAGATGCGCGCGCTGCTGCACGGCGAGCGCGACCGCATCGCGAACGCCGCGAACTTCGCCGCACTGGTCTACGACGCGGTGCCGGACTTGAACTGGGCGGGCTTCTACTTCCACGACGGGCGCGAGCTCGTGGTGGGGCCGTTCCAAGGCAAGCCGGCGTGCGTGCGCATCGCGCTCGGCAAGGGCGTGTGCGGCACGGCGGCCGCGACGCGCGAAACCCAGCTCGTGCGCGACGTGCACGAGTTCCCCGGCCACATCGCCTGCGACGCCGCCTCGAATTCCGAGATCGTGGTGCCGCTGGTCGCCCGCGACGGCACGCTGGTCGGGGTCTGGGACGTCGACAGTCCCTCCATCGCGCGCTTCGATGCCGAGGACCAGGCCGGCATGGAGGCCCTGGCGCGGGTGTTCCTGGACTCGATCGGCGACTGAGCACGCCGGCGCCCGCCCCCCTACAATGCCGCCATGACCACCGACAAGCTGCTGAACATCGGACCCAAGTCCTACGCCTGGCTCAAGGCCGTGGGGATCCGCACCGCGGACGACCTGAAGGTTCTGGGCGCGGTGGGCGCTTTCGTCAAGGTGCGCAAGGCGGGCTTCAAGGCCAGCCTGAACCTGCTCTATGCGCTCGCCGGCGCCGAGCAGGGCAAGCACTGGACCGCGTTGAGCGCGGAGGAGAAGAACGCGCTCGTGCTCGACGCGACCGCGCGCGAGGACGCGGTCAAGCTCGCGAAGAAGATGATCATGCCCGCGCGCGACGTCACGCCCGAGCGCGACCACGGCGCCGAGTCCGAGGCCTTCCTGCCCGAGCCGGCGCTGTTCGACGATCCGGGCGGCGACAGCGACGCCACGCCCGCGGACGCGAATCCGGACTGAGCGTGCGGGCTCGGGGTCCTCTCCCCGACCCGTCCGACCGGTCGCCCGCCGCCCCCGCCCTGTGTTCAGATTCGGGTGAACAGGTGTCACGTCGGCTTGCGCGGCGTTCGGCGCACCGCCGGTCGTGATGTGATGGCGCCGACATGAGCGCCGATCCCATCCAGGCGGGCCTGACCGAACAGCTTTCGCACTGGATCGGCGGGACGCCCGACAGCCATCGCGTGGTGATCGACCGCGTGTATCCGACCCTGCACCGGCTCGCCGCGCTCGCGCTCGCGCGCGAGACCGGACCGCACACGCTGCAGACCACCGCGCTCGTGCACGAGGCCTATCTCGAGCTCAGTCGCGGCAATGCCGCCTGGAGCGACCGCCGCCATTTCTTCGCCTCCGCGGCGCTGTGCATGCGCCACATCCTGGTCGACCATGCGCGCCGCAAGCAGGCCGGCAAGCGTGGCCCGGGACAAACCGTCGCGCTGCTGGACCAGCACCACGATGCGCAGGCCCCGTCCGAGCACGACCTGATCGAACTCGACCAGGCGCTCGACGTGCTCGCCGGGGTGAACGAGCGGCGGGCGCAGACGCTCGTGCTCGCGTACTTCGGCGGCATGGAGCGGCGCGAGATCGCGCAGACCCTGGACGTGTCGCTGCGCACCGTCGACCGCGAGTTGCGCCTGGGCGAAGCCTGGCTCGCGCAGGCACTGGCGTGAAGGCGGTCGATCCGGGGCGCTTCCAGCGCATCGAGTCGTTGTTCGACCAGGTCGCGGACCTCGAGCCCGCCGAGCGCGCGAGCGCACTCGCGCTGCACTGCGCGGACGATCCGGCGCTCGCACGGGAAGTGGCGGCGATGTTCGTCGAGGATGCCGAGCCCACGCGCTGGCAGCGCGCGGTGGGCGCCTCCAGCCGCAGCCTGATCGAGGCGAGCGAACGGCGCGTGGTGGGCGGCTACCGCGTGCTGCACGAGATCGGCCACGGCGGCATGGCCACGGTGTTCCTGGGCGAGCGCGCGGACGGCGCGTTCCGGAGGCTGGTCGCGCTCAAGCTGTTGCGCGGTTTTCCCGACGCCGAATCGCTGCGCCGCATGCGGCGCGAGCGCGAGATGCTCGCGTTGCTGCAGCACCCGGGCATCGCCCTGCTGCTGGATGGCGGCGAGACGCCCGAGGGCCAGCCCTACCTGGTCATGGAGTACGTCCAGGGCGAACGCCTCGACCACTATTGCGATGCCCGCGGCCTGTCCGTCGCGTCCCGCATCGCGGTGTTCGTGCGCATGGCGGAGGCGATCGCGTACGCGCACCGGCAACTGGTCGTGCATGGCGACATCAAGCCGGCGAATGTCCTGGTCGGCGCCGAGGGCCAGGTGAAGGTGCTCGACTTCGGCATCGGACGCGTGCTCGACGCGGCGCAACCCGAAGGTGCCGACACCGTGTCGAAGGTGCGCTTCGCGACGCCGGACTACGCCAGCCCCGAGCAGCAGGCGGGCGCGCGCGTCAGCATCGCCGGCGACGTGTACTGCCTGGGACGCGTGCTGGCGGAACTGCTCGCGGGCCGCGTCGCCCGCGGCGAACGTCGCGCCACCCGCATGAGCGACTGGACCGGCATCGCGGATGCCGCGGCAAGTCGTGGCCTGGAGCCCGTGGCCTTGCGCCGCACGCTGCGCGGCGACCTCGATGCGATCGTCGCGCGCGCCTGCGAGGAAGACCCGGCCGCGCGTTATCCCGACGTGCCCGCGCTGATCGACGATCTCGTCCGCTACCTCGATCGCCGCCCGGTGCGCGCGCGCCGGGCCGGCCGCTGGTACGCGACTGCGAAGTGGCTGCGACGCCACGGACTCAAGCTGGCGCTCTCGGTGCTGGTGGGCGGCGTGGTGCTGGTGGCCGGCACGCGCTACCTGATCGACACGCGCCGCGCCGCGATCGAGGCGCGGATCACGCGCGGCATCACCAGCCTTGCGCGCGATTCCTTCATCGACATCGGGTCCGATGGCAGCGACCTCGGTGCGATCAGTGCGCGTGATTTCTGGGCAGTGACCACGCGCCGCATCGAGCGCAACTCGACGCTCGAGCCCCTGGTGCGCACGCGGTTCCTGTTCCTGCTCGGCCTCTCGCGCGGCTCGCTGGGCGACATGGCGAACGCCCATTCGCTGATCGACCGGGCCGTGGCCCTGCGCAGCGAACAGATGGGCCGCTTCGACACCGAATGTGCGCGCATGATGGCGAGCGGCGCGCAGTTGGCCCTGAACGGCCGGGACCTCGCCAACGCACAGGCGCGCTTGAAGCGTCTGCAGGCGGTCGAACCCGGGGTCTATCCGGTCGATGCCGAGGACGAGATCGAGCGCACGAGTCTCGAAGGACAGGTCCTGGCGATGGCAGGGGATCTCGCAGCGGGAGAGCGCGCGCTGCGCGCGGCCCACAAGGCGGCGGCCGCGTTCTACCCGGCCGGGCACTACCGTATCGGGCCGCATGCCTACCGGCTTGCCAGCCTGCTCTTCAAACAGGGCACGCTCCTGGAGGCGCGTGAACTCGCCGAGGCCGCCTTGCGTACGCACCTGACGGAGTTCGGTGCCGACAGCCTCCAGGCCAAGCAGGATCAGCGGCTTATCGACGCCATCGCAGGGGCTGCGGCGAAGTGACGTAGGACGGCACGCGCAGGGCTTCATCTGTCGGCCAGTCCAGAACCCGCGATTTCGCCCCCGGCCGTATTCCTTCTCCCCGCCCATGGGGAGAAGGTGGCCCGCAGGGCCGGTTGAGGGGCGACCTTGCGCACCGCTCCAACCGTGCGCGCTTTGTCGTAGCGCTCCGCAGGTCGCCCCTCACCCTGCCCTCTCCCCGCAAGCGGGGAGAGGGGAATGGATGCCCTTCTCCCCGCCCACGGGGAGAAGGTAGCCCGCAGGGCCGGTTGAGGGGCGACCTCGCGCACCGCTCCAATCGAGCGTTTCGTCGTCGTGCTTGGCAGGCCGCCGTTCGGCGTCCTCGCCGATGGCAGTTCCCGCCCGGTTCCGACGCTACAGGAGGAAAGCACCCCGTGCGGCTGAACCCGGATCGATCCCGGGACACCGCGCCGGGCCCGGCATTCGATCGAGGACAGCGCCATGGCCGATACCCCCAAGCAACCCACCCGCCGCGAGTTCCTGGGCAAGGCCGCCGCCACCAGCGCCGTGCTCGGCGCCCTGCAGATCAAGGGCGCGCCCGCGGCGAGTGGCGGCAATGCCGCTCCGCGCGGCCGTCGGCCGAACTTCCTGATCATCCTGGTCGACGAGGAGCGCTATCCGCCCGGCTACGAGAACGCGCAGATCCAGGCCTGGCGGCAGGCGAACCTGCCGGCGCGCGAGTTCCTGCGCAGCAAGGGGCTGGAGTTCACCCGGCACTACACCGGCGCCACGGCCTGCACGCCGTCGCGCAACACCATCTTCACCGGCCAGTACCCGTCCATGCACGGCCAGACGCAGACGGATGGCGTGGCGAAGACCGCCTTCGACTTCAACATGTTCTGGCTGGACCCGAACACGGTCCCGACCATGGGCAACTACTTCCGGGCCGCGGGCTACGAGACGCATTACAAGGGCAAGTGGCACGTCTCGGAGGCGAACATCATCCTTCCGGGCTCCAAGCAGCCGCTGCTCGGCTACGATCCCTCGAACGGCAAGCGCGATCCGGTCAACGAACAGATCTATCTCGAAGCCGATCGGTTGAACGCCTTCGGTTTCAGCGGCTGGATCGGTCCCGAACCGCATGGTTCCTCGGGTCGCAACTCCGGATCGTCCGCACCACCGTCGCCCGACGGCCTGAGCGGCCGCGACGTCGCGTATGCCGACTACACCGTGGAGCTGCTCAAGCAGCTCGATGCCAAGGGCTCCTCGGCCGATCCGTGGGTGGTCGTGTCCTCGTTCGTGAATCCGCACGACATCACCCTGTTCGGCTTCTTCGGCCAACTCACGCCGAACTTCAACTTCGAGATCGAGGCGTCCACGCCGGCGATTCCGCCCTCGCCCAGCGATGCGGATGGCTTCCTGCAACGGCCGACCTGCCAGCTCAGCTACAAGGTCACCTACGAGCGCTCGTTCCAGCCCACGCTCAACTCGGAGCGCTACCGGCGCTTCTACTACCAGCTGCAGAAGAACGTGGACGCGCAGATCAAGCGCGTGCTCGACCAGCTCAAGGCCTCGAAGTTCTACGAGGACACCATCGTCATCTTCACCTCCGACCACGGCGAGCTGCTCGGCTCGCACGGCGGCATCTTCCAGAAATGGCACAACGCATTCGAAGAGACGCTGCGCGTGCCGTTCATCGTGCACAACCCGCGGCTGTTCCCGGGCCGCCAGACCGTGGACATGCTGACCAGCCACGTCGACATCCTGCCGACCATGCTCGGTCTCGCCGGCGCCGATCCGGTCGCGCTCGGCGGCGCGCTCGTCACCACGCACAGCGACGTGCGACCGCTGGTCGGGCGCGATCTCTCCGCGCTGATCACCGGCACCGGCACGCCGGCGCGCGCGAACGAGCCGATCTACTTCATGACCGACGACGAGCCCACGCGCGGCCTGTTCCAGGAGAACTTCACCGGCTTCGAATACACCTCGGTGCGCCAGCCCAACCACATCGAGACGGTGGTGGCGCGGTTGCCCGCGGTCGGCGGCCAGCTCTGGAAATACTCGCGCTACTTCGACAACCAGCAGTTCTGGACCGACCCGTGCACCTCCGACGAGGTGCCGAACCAGGAACTGTTCGGGCGCCGCGACCTGTGGGACACGAGCACCAAGACCGAGCCGGTGCCCGACCAGTTCGAGCTCTACAACCTGACGACCGATCCCTACGAGCGCACGAACCTGGCGTTCCCCGCGAACCAGACCGTGGCGAGCGAAGCGGTGCGCGTGCAGATGGCCGCGATCCTCGACGACCAGCGCCAGCGCAAGCGTCTGTATCCGACCAGCGGCGCGTCGCAAGGCATACCGGCGTGCCCGGTCGTGTCGGACTGATCGAAACGATCAGTCCATGAAGGATCGCCTCACGACCCCAATCCCGTCGCCCCCGCGCAGGCGGGGGCCCAGCGACTTTCGCTCTTCCGTCCGGATCCCGGAAGACAAAGTCACTGGACCCCCGCCTTCGCGGGGGTGACGACGGGATTTCTCATCGATGTACCGCGATAGGAAGCCGATGTCATGCGTCGACCCACCGTCATACCGTTCCTGGCATCGCTGTTCGCACTGCTGC
>Ga0315912_10002936_pt1 | contig 17484 bp, 15 predicted proteins | sample VfabasoilMG_FD_204469 | JGI IMG/M metagenome (GOLD analysis project Ga0315912, IMG submission 204469) | Garden soil microbial communities collected in Santa Monica, California, United States - V. faba soil | ecosystem: Environmental > Terrestrial > Soil > Garden | place: USA: California...
AGGTACCGCGGCGGATCGTCGGTATCGCCCAGCACCTTGCGCAGCTGCGACACCGATTGATATACGGACGCCGACCCGACGACCACCCCCGACCATACGGTTTCGAGTAATTGGTCCTGGCTGACGACCTCGCCAGGCACCTGCGCCAGCGTCATCAGCAGGCGCATGGTGCGCGGCTCGAGCTTTATCCGCTCGGTGCCTCGCGCGATCGAATCGTCACGCGGATCGACCAGCCAGTCGCCGATCCGTACCGGATCGTTGAGGGGCGTCATCAGCGTGGACTCGATGAACACGGCATGGCTCCGGAGAATACCAGCGCGCCCGGGTTGTCAGTCGGTGGACCGGCGGCTGAAGAAGGTGGTGCCCAGCAGCACCACCGCCCAGACCATGCCGGCCACGCTGGAAACCAGCGCAGCGTACAGCCAGAAATAGCTGCCACCGACGTCGAAGCCCTTGAGGGCGCGCGTGATGTGCGCCCAGAAGAGCGCCTGGCTCGTCAGGCCCAGAAGCGCGACCAGCACGATGACGGTGCGTTGCCACCGGACCGTGAGCTGGTTCGCGACGAAAAGCAGGGCGATACACGAAGCGATTCCGATTGCACCGATACCAACGACGTTGAACGATGTCATTGGTGATCGAGGGTGAACCTCGCGCGGTAACGGCCCGGTAACGCGTCCCTCAGAGGACTTTCGTGAAATACACCACGCGCTCGGTTTCACGGAATCCCAGCGCACGGTGCGCGCGCTGGCTGATCTCGTTGTCGACCAGCGCGTCTGAGGCGAGCTCGCGGCAACCGCGGGCTTTGGCCCAGTCCGCGATGGCTGCGTACAGCTGGCGCGCGATGCCCTTGCGGCGCCAGGTCGGCGCGACGTAGATACCTTCCACGAAGCCCACCGGCGAGCTCTCGGTCCCGTTGACATAGTCGCTGCGCAGCGAGCCTTCGATGAATCCGACCGGCCTGCCGTTTTCGTCGTAGACCATGAGCTGCAGGAAGCGTTCCGGCTGGGCCAGCAGGATCGCCATATGGCCACGATGCTCATCCGCCGTGGCGTCCGACCACAGCGCGAGGCGCATCTCGAGCCAGCCCGGCTGGTCGAGCGAGCTGCAGCGTTCGATGAATGTTTTCGAGGACATGGCGGCGAGCGTATCAGGGCGTGTCGAGCTGCATACAGTGCCCAGGTTCGCGTACTGCTGGATGGACGCCCGCCGGGCGTGAGCGAACAATCCGCCGCATGCCCCTCCCCGCCAGTTCCATCGACAAACTCTCCGACCACTCAGGCGCTTACGTGATCTGCGTGGCCTGCCGCAAATGCCATCACCAGCGCGAGATGGAGCCACGCGCACTAGCTAACATCCTGGGCTGGAACGTCACGCTCAAGCAGGCCTGCACGCGGCTGCGCTGCTCGAAGTGCCAGGGGCGAAGCTTCCAGGTGGAGATCGCGTTCAACCGCAAGCCACGCGGGTGGAAATCCAACCCGTCATGACACGGGGAATGTCCCCTTATTCGGCGGTGAAGCGCAGCTTCGAGAACACTGCGCGCGTCGCGTCGGAGCAGTCGACGCTGCCGCGTGCGGCGGAGCGCGCGGACTCCTCCACGTTCACCGCGCATTGGCCGACATCGATGGGCGGCACGATGCGTCCGTTCAACACCAGGTACGGCACGATGTTCGCGGGTTCGCCGGTGTCCGCGCCGGTGACCCGCAGCAGCAGGTACTGCGCGTCACTGGAACCATATTCCAGCAGCGCGGTGCGCACGCCGTTCTCGTATGTATAGAAACCCGGCGCCACGGAGTGGCGCCCCGCGAGGTCCAGCGGCAGTGAATACTCGCGCCCCGCGTAGGTGAAGGTCGCGCTGCCGGACTTGTACGTGCCTTCCTGGCGGCGCGCGCCCTCGCCCATGCGCGCGTTGCGCATCACCCGCGCTCGGGGCACGGTGGTCGTGGTCGCCGTGGCACCGCCACCGAGCTTCGCCAGCGTCAGCACCGCCACCGGAGTTCCCGAGGCGAAACCGACGCGCTGCAGGTAGATAGTCAGGCTCTGTCCCGGTGGATAGACGTCGAAACCAAGGCCCCCGGGCAGCCCGGCCAGCAACCAGTACCGCTTCCCGCCCTGTTCGAACTCGAGTTCCGACAACTCACCGCTGAAATACAGCTCGGTGGTCGAGGGATCGTCGCCGCGACTGCTGATCCACGCGCCGATGATGGGCCGGTACCGGCCCGAGATCGGGCGCTTGCGGCCCGTGAAATTCGCCGTCGTGGTGTACCACTGCCCGCCCCCGGCGAGCTCGGCCTCGTCGTTCTGGGAGCGCGCGCTGCCGCCGAGGATCTTGGCCAGCGTCGATGCCGCATACGCCGATTCATCGGTGTCCGACGGCGCGCCCTGCGCGAAGGCGGCAGGCCCCGCAAGACAGGCGACCGACACGATCCACGAAGCAAACCACGGGCTTCTCATGCCCACGGACCTTAGCGAATCGGACCGCCGGCGCACCGGGTATCAGCTCGCAAAAATCGCGTCGATGTCCGCGACACTCCCGGGGCGAACCACGCGGCCGCGCTCGACCCCGCCCTCGAGATAAATGAGCGTCGGCCAGAGCTTGACCCGGAACGAGCGGCCCAGCGGGCGTCCCCTGCCGTCCTCGACCTTGATGTGGCGCAGCGCGGGATGCCTTTTCGCCACCTCCGCGATCAGCGGCTGCGCCGCCTGGCAAAAACCGCACCAGCTCGCGCCGAATTCCAGCAGCGTGGGCCCCGTGAGTGCATCGATTTCGGCGCGCGTGGGTTCGTTCATGGGCGTCGAGACTAGCGCGAATCCGTCCCCGCGCGCTGTCGGAGACCTAGGCTTTTCCCCGTGAGCCACGCGTCTTACGTACAACTCCGGCGCGCCGTCGCCGGACAACGACACTATTCTCAAGCCTGCTGTGGAGGGTTCATGGCATCTAACAACATTGTGCTGATCCACGGGTTATGGATGACCCCGCTCAGCTTCGAGTACTGGTCGCACCATTACACCGAGCGCGGTTACAGCGTGCACGTGCCGGCCTGGCCGGGAATGGAATGCGACATCCGCGCCTTGCGCCGTTCCCCGGAGCGCTTCGCGGACTTCGGTATCAAGCAGATCGTGGATCACTACGAGCAAGTGGTGCTCGGCCTCGAGGAACCGCCGATCCTCATCGGTCATGGTTTCGGGGGATTCGTGGTTCAGTCGTTGTTGGACCGTGGCCTTGGAACCTGCGGCGTGGCCGTCGCATCCGCTCCCATCAAGGGAATCTGGACGCTTCCCTACACCACGATGCGGATGGTCACGCCGCAGTTTATTGGCACCCGGCGCGGCCCGGTGCGCATGTCGGCATCGCTGTTCCACCACGCCTTCATGAACACCTCGTCGCGCGAGGAGGCGCAACGCACCTTCGACCGCTACGTGATCCCGGCCTCGCGGCGCGTGCTGTGGCAGGCCGAGCTCGCGAACTTCAACCCGTTCGCGCCGACCTCGATCAACGTTCGCCGGAACAACCGCGCGCCGCTGCTGATGATCGCCGCGTCGCAGGACCGCCTGACGCCACCGGGCATGGTGCGCGCCAACGCGCGCGCCTACCGCCATTCACTGGCGACCACCGAGTACAAGGAATTCCCGGGCCGCGCGCACTTCATCATCGCGCAGAGCGGCTGGCAGGAAGTCGCGAGCTACGCGATCGACTGGGTGCTCGACCAGGAACTGCTCATGCAGCGCGAAGCGCGCCGCGTGGTGCGCGAGATGCATGCGAGGCAGGTGGCATAAGAGGAAGACGGTGCCGGAGCATGCATTCCGGCAAAACTCTCGGCGGCATCTGCAGCTCGCTGTCCTCGTGGAGTTTTGCCGGAATGCATGCTCCGGCACCATCTAGTTCCACCGCGCGCTGCTGAGCCCGACGATGTCGATGAGCACATGCGCCATCACCAGCGGCCACAACTGCCGCGTGCGCGCGAAGAAATAACCGTACAGCAATCCCACCGGCACCACGGTCATGATGCCGAGCGGCCCCTGGTACAGGTGATAGAGCAGCCGCACCACCGTGCTGATGTTGATCGCGGTCCACACGCCGCGCGTATCGCGCAGTGCCGTGATGATGTAACCCGCGACGAACACTTCCTCGAAAATCCCGTTGACGGTGGACGCGAGGAACACCAGCTGCATGCTGAGATGCTTGTCGGGCGCGGGAAACTGCTGGGCGGCGGCATGCATCTGCGCGGGAATGGTCCAGTCGGCGATGGCCTGCACGGCCATTGCCATCACGTACGTCGTCAGCAGCAGCAACCAGCCCCAGCCCGTGCCGCGCCAGCTGAACACCAGGCCAAGCTTCTCGAGCGTCCAGCCGCGCACCTTGAGGAACCACACCAGGAACACCGACTGCACCAGTTCGAACACCACGATGTTGACCAGTGCCGCGTTGTCGAACACCAGCTTGCCGCCGGTGGCCGCGCTCACTTCGCCGCCCGTGCCGAGCGCCATGATCGAGGCGAAGATCGGCAATCCGAAAGCCCAGCTCACCACCACGAGGAATTCCACGCCGGTGGGCAGCCGGCGGATCATCTCGTGCAGCGGGTTCAACGGGAGACCGTGGCCGCGAGGCCGTAGAGTCGCATCGCGTTCTCGCGCAACACCATGCGCGCGATTTCCAGCGCGCGCTCACGCGAAACCTCGTTGTTCTGCATCATCGCGGTAAGCGCGATGGCCAGCGCACGCCGCGCCTTCGAGGTCATCAGCACCTCTTTCTCTTCCCAGCCGGTGAGCGGCGTGTCCTCGCCCGAGTAGGCATCGGTGCCGAACAGGACTTTCTCCGGGTGCCAGCTCAGCCAGTCGCGCAGCACCTGCGCGAGCTGGTGGGTCCCGAGATAGAACGTCTGCGCGGAGAAGTCCACCCAGGTGTTCGGCTTGTCCGTCATGGCTTGCGCCACCAGCGGATACGGCCAGCCCCCGTGCAGCAACACGAAGCTGGTCTTGCGCAATGCGCGCGAGTTGAGCTGCTTCTCGAGAAGCCCGGGGTTGGCGGTCTCGTTGTTGAACCAGGGCCCATCGCCGTTGCCGGTGTGGATGTGCACCACGAGCTGCTGCGCACCCGCCGCCGCCGCGATGGCGCCGAATAGATAGTCCTCGAGCAGCTTGTGCTCGGCTTCCGAAAGGCTGTCGGGATCCTTCACCGCGCGCGCGTACACCGCGCCGGCTGCCGCTTCATCCACCACCTCGAAATCCAGCGTGCGCGCGTAGGCGCACATGAACTTGATCGCCACCGCCCCGTTCTTCTTCCAGCGCGCCAGGGCCGCGCTGACGATGTTCACGCGGTACTCGGTGAGCGTGGGCGGTGGCCGCGAGAATCCGAGGTCCTTGAGCACGGACTGCAGGGTCAGCGTGCCACCGGAATAACCCAGCCAGCTGGCTTCGGCCGAGAACGGCCGCAGCAGCGGGTCGGCATAGGGAACCCAGCGGAAGCGGCCGTTGAGCTGGCCGGCGCCGGGCGCCGCCGTGTTCAACAGCGCGATGTCCACGCCCGCGGTGTCGAGCACCGCGCTCGGCCAGTTGTTGCCAGCCTTCTCGATGGTTTCGCGCTTGGTCGCGAGCAGCGCGCGCACGTGCACGAGTTCGGTGTCATTGAAACCGTAGCCGTACAGCGCGTACCAGGCGCTGCGCCACTCCGGCTGGGTGGGCTGCAGTCCGACGACATCGGGATAGCGCGGCTTGCCGAGCGGCGCCTCGTCGTTCCAGCGCGCGCGGCGCGCCGGGTTCACGGCATCGCCGTGCATGTGGTTGTCGACCGCGCGGATCCGGTTGATCTCCGCCGCGAGCGCCGGATCGACGGCATCCTGGGCCGTCGCGCTGCTGAAACACAGGACCGCGAACAGCGGCGCCCATGCGAGCTTCTTCGCACGCTTCAAACTACCACTCCCTTCGCGGACAGCGTCCTCACACCCTGCTCCACGAGTTCCCGGCCGCGGCCGTCGGCGAGCGCGTACTGCCGTTGCAGCAGCGCGAGCTTCGCCAGGTACTCGCGGGTGATGTCGGGGCGCCGCCGCGCCTCGTTCTCGAGCGTATTGACCAGCAACAGGCGCGGACGCAACTGCGCCGCACCCTGCAGTGCCACGTCGAACAGGTGGTCGAAGATGGCGCGTTCCTGGTGCAGGAAATTGTCGCCGCCGGGCTGGCGCGAGGCGAGACCCACGGCCAGCGCCTGCTCGAGGCCGGTGAGATATCCGGGCAACGATTCGGTGGGCGGCATGGCGAGCGCCGTGCCGGCATCCTCTTGGCGCAACTCCAGCAGGCGGGTGAGTCGCGACAGCAGTTCGTTCCACAGCGCGAGCATGTCGCGGCCCGCGTTCGCCAGCGTGAACGCCTGCTCGAACACCACCGGCGCGGCTTCGCGCTGTGCATTCTCGATGCGCACCTGGATGTTCCAGGGAGACTGGCGCGCGTCGATGTGCAGGAAGACGTACAGGTCCGGCGTCGCATGATCCGGCGGCAGGAAGCCGCGCGTCCACGGCCGCGCCGAGAGCACGAATCCGCCGCGCCGGAGCCATGGCAACAGGAAGGCGCTGCGGGCGTGGGTGCGCAGGTAGATCTCTTCGGCAAAGAACATCGGCAGCGCCCGCGCCAGGCGCCCGAGATCGTTGGTGGGTTGCGAGACCACTTTGCCCCCGGTGTCCAGGTCCGCCTCGCCGCTGCCGCAGATGAAATGGATGCGTGGCGACGAAGGCGACTTGGCCGGCAGCAACGAGTCGAAGCCCAGCACCTCGCCGGCCCACACCGGCTGTTCGAGGCGGATGAGCACGATGTCCAGGGGCTCACTGAACTCTCCATAGCGCTTCTGCGCGTCGTCGAGCGTGCGCTCCCACTCCATGAGCCGGTCGCGCCAGTCGGGCCGCTGCTGCGAATAGAGTTGCTCGAGCAGCTTGCGCGCCTCGGCCAGCATGCCGAGCTCCACGTAGGCCCGCAGCAGGTTGTTGCCGACCGTGAGTCCATGCGTCGCCAGGTCGAAGCGAGGCTGCGCCAGGCGCACCAGCAATTCGGCATGACCGTGATTGCCGAGATCGCCGCTCATCTGCATCAGCAGGTCGGCCGGCACCGGCCGGGCGCGCGCCAGCGATTCCTCGTAGAGCCGCGTGGCGCCGGCGAGGTCACCGCGCTCTAGCGCATCGCGCGCCAGCCACAACTGCGCACGCCAGCTCCCGGCCAGCGCGGCGGCACGCGTGTAGGCCGCGAGCGCGGCCGCACGATCGCCGCCCGCCGCGGTGGCGATCAGCCAGCCGAGTGAAGCCGGGTCGTTCGGATCCAGCGCCAGTGCGCGCCAGATCATCTGCTCGGCGCCGGCGTCATCACCCATCGAGGCGAGCGCCCGCGCGAGATTCGCGAGCAGGTGCGCGCTGTCGCCGTGCCGCGTAATGGCGCGCTCCAGCACCGCGCGGGCCGCGCCGGGATCCTTGAGCTGCAGCAATGCCACCGCGAGCAGGTTGGCGCCGCGCCGCGGCTGCGGATCGTTGTCGGCCAGCCAGCGCGCGGACTCGAGCACGTCCGCCGCGAAACCGTCGGTGAGGGCGCTGGCGATGAGATCGTGCAGCGCGTCGGGTTTGCGCGTGGCGGCGAGATTCGGCAGCAAGACGTCCTTGCGCCAGCTTTCGCGGCCGATGGCCACGGCGCGACCGAACTGATCGTAGACGCGCACCATCTCGCGCTCCGGCGTGGCGGGCGCGGGCGGCGTGACGGCGGCAGGTTCAGCGACGCGTGGCGATACCGACGGCGCCTTGCCCGGGGCATGAATCTGCGGGCCTTCGACCGGCATGCGCCCGAGGATTCGATCGATGATGGACATGCGGCGCAGAGCTTACACGCCCGCGCCGGCCCAGACTAAAGGAGCGGAATCGCCTCAGCGCGACAGTCGACTCGCGTACGAACCGGTGTTGTCCTTGCACTGGAATTCGCGGGTCACGGTCCAGAGGTTGCAATTGCCATCGTCCATGTTGGCGCACTGGCGCAGCTGCCCGGCGATGGGCTGCACCTTCTTGTAGCCCCAGGAATTGCAGCGATTCAGCGCCAGCGCCTCGGCCTGGGCGTCACTGACGTCGGGCTGCCGGTATTCGGGATATTCGTAGGAGAGGCGGACCAGGCCCTGCTCGCGATCGCCGCCGGAGGAAGACCACTTCTGCGAGCTCGCGCAACCGGTGAGAGCAACCAGGGTCAGCATGGGGAGCAGGATTCTCAGCGGCTTGGTCGAACGTTCCATGGTCACAACCTCTCGTCCAGTGATGACAGGTTGCTCCCGGCCGTCTTAACGCAGCCTGAACCTCGAATGGAGTTTCGTTATGGCTGGCGGCTCACGCCGGACGCAATGGCAGGTCGCGCAGGCGTTGCCGGGTCGCGGCAAAGACCGCGTTCGCCAGCGCCGGGGCCGCGCCGGGAATGCCCATCTCACCGGCGCCGCAGGGTGTCAACGTCGAGGGGAGGATGTGCGTTTCAACCACCGGTGCGTCCATGATTCGCAACAGTGGATAGCCGTCGAAGTTCGACTGCTGGATCCGGCCGCTCTCCACGGTGATCTCCAGGCCGAGCGCGGTCGAGATGCCGTCAATGGTGCCGCCCATCAGTTGCGCGTGCACCCCGGCCGGGTTCACCACCTGTCCCACGTCGGAGACACAGACGCAGCGCTGGATGCGCCAGCCCTTGCCCGTGGATGCGACCTCGATGGCATGCGCCGTGTAGCCGCCGAAGGTGAAATGCGCGGCGAGTCCGACGCCCTGCCCCGGGGGTCGCGCGCGCGGGTAGTCGATGCGCCGCGCCGCTTCGCGCAGCACCGCGGCGAGCCGCCCGGTGCTGAACACGGGGCCGCCGTGCTCCGCATAGGGAAGATCGCGCGGCGCCCCCAGCAGTTCGAGGCGCAGCTCGAGCGGATCGCGGCGCGCCGCGGCGGCCACCTCGTCCACGAAGCTCTGCACGGAGAAGGCGGTGAAGGTGTGCAGCGGCGCGCGCCACCACCCGCGCGCCAGCCCGAACGGCACGTCCACGAACTCGGCTCGATAGTTAGGCACGCAGGCCGCCGGGAATCCATCGATGTCGAGCGTGCCCACCCAGTCGACGCTGTCGTCGCGATCCGCGCGCCACTTGCGCGAGGTGGCGGCGACACGGTGCGACCAGCCGCTCACCCGGCCCTGCGAGTCGAGCGCCGCGCGCATCCGGTGCACGCCGAACGGGCGGTAGAAGTCGTTCTGCAGATCGTCGTCGCGGGTCCAGACCAGTTTCACCGGCTTGCGCACGGCCTGCGCGACCAGCACGGCCTCGGCGATGAAGTCGTTCTCCAGGCGCCGTCCGAAGCCGCCACCGGAACGCGGCAGTTCGATGTCGATGGCGAGCCGTGACAGTCCCGTCAGCGCGGCGATCATGCGCGAGGCGCCGCCGGGACTCTGCAGCGAGGCGATCAACCGGGCGCGATCCTTGCGGATGTCGATGACCGCGCCTGGCGGTTCCATCGTGGCGTGCGCGAGGAACGGGACCTTGTACGTCGCTTCGACGCGCGTCGCGGCCGCGCTCCACGCGGCCGCCAGGTCACCGTCGTTGCGTCCGACCTTGACGCCCGCTTCGCCGGCGGCCGCCGCGCGGCAGCGCTGCTCCAGCGCGCGCGTGGAATCGGCGGCCCACGGCCCCGGCTCCCACTCGATGCGCAGGGCCTTGCGACCCTGGATCGCGGCCCAGGTGTTGTCGGCGATCACGGCCACGCCGGCGGCGAGATTGCGCGTGAGGTGGCCCGCGGGCGGTGGCGAGACCGGCACGATGGCCTGCACGCCGCGCACCTTGCGGGCCGCGGAATCGTCCACCGACTTCACCCGGCCGTCGAAATAAGGGCAGCGCGCGATCACGGCGAACAACATGCCCGGCAGGGATGCGTCGCTGCCGTAACGCGCGCGGCCACTGACGATTTCGGCGCAATCCGCGACCTTGGCGGGCTTGCCGATGATGCGGAAGTCCTTCGGCCCCTTGAGCTTGAACGGGCCCGCGGGCAGCGCCAGCGTCGCGGCCCGCGCGGCCAGCGCGCCGTAGGTGAGACTGCGGCCGTCGGCGTGGCGCACCTCGGCATCGCGCGCGGTCAAACTACCCGGGTCGGCATTCCAGGCCTGCGCCGCGGCCGCGATCAGCAGCTCGCGTATCTGCGCGCCGGCCTGGCGCAGTTCTTCCCAGCCATCGGAGATGCTGGTGCTGCCGCCGGCGCCCTGCGGGCCGTAGACCGGCGCGAACTTCCCGGGCTCGTCGCCCGCCTTGATGCCATAGGGCAGCTGCTCGACGCTCAGCTGGTCCCAGCGGACCTCCAGTTCCTCGGCCACCAGCATGGGCAGCGAAGTGCGCACGCCCTGCCCGATCTCGCAGCCCCGCGCGCCGATGACGATGCGGTTGTCGGGGTGGATGGTCACGAACATGCCGAGGGCGGTGGCGTTGGAAGTTGAACGCATGCCCGGCGTCGCGGCGAACGCGGGCAGGCCGATCGAGGCGTACAATGCGCCGCCCGAGAGCGCGGCGATCTCCAGGAACTGGCGGCGGGTGTGCTGCATCGCGCTATTTCAGCACCGCGCACCGCATTTGTGCCATCCGTCCGGCGCGGGGAGCCTTCCTTCCGACGCAGCAGGTGCCGGGTGCGGCGCGATGTGGTCTACTGCACCGGCCGCTCAATATGAATTCGCGTTCGTATTTATGAGCGGTACCGGACGGCGGTGTCTAACTACGGACCGGCGCCCCGTCCCCGGAGCGGTCGCGATGCCGCGCGCCCGCGCCGGCGGTCTGCAGGAGACGGCGGGGCGGCGCTACCCCCGGCTCGCCCCGCCCTCCTGCCAGGCTCGGTCGCGTCTAACTACGGGAGCGGCGCGCGCGGGAACGGGCCGCGGCGGGCTTGCCGTCCGCCGGCCCGATGCCGGCGATCAGCCGGAAGGCGCGCTCGATCTGGCGGCGGAACGCCGGGTCCTCGAGCTGCAGCGGTCCCGGCTGGTTCATCAGGGTGTTGTTGAGCGTGCCGCGCATCATCTGGAAGGCGAAGCGCACGCGCTCGACTTCTTCCGCGCCGAGCGCGCGCCCGAGCAACGCCGAGTAGCAGTCGATGAACCGCCCGACCGTCTCGCGGCCGAGCTCGCGGAACTCGCGCCAGAAATCCGGATCGGTGGTGCCCTTGCGCAACGCCGCGCGCCACAGGTTTGGATGCTCGAGCACGAAGGTGAGGTCGCGCGCCACGGCGCGCTCCACGATGTCGTCGAGCGTCGCATCCTGGTAGCACTCCTCGAGCTGCCCGCGGCTCTGCGCGCGGCGCACTTCCGCGATGGCGAGGAAGTACTGGTCCTTGTCGGCGAAGCGCAGGTAGAACGATCCCACCGCGCAACCCGCCGAGCGCGCGATGTCGGCGACCGACAGTTCGTCGAAGTGCTTGCGGCGGAGCAGCTTGAATCCCGCGGCCAGCAGGCGATCGCGGGTCTTCTGCGCGCGGTTCTGTTTGACGGGCAGGCTGAAGCGCGGAGCGGGTTCTTCCTGCGCGGTGGTGTGCGGCACGGATTTCATGCCTGCGCATGTTAGCGGATCAGGTGCCGTCACTCACGGGCCGTGGGCTCGCGCGCGGCGGTGGCCTTGACCTTGTTGGCGCGACACTCGGTCTCGAGCATGCCGCCGTGGCACGGGATCTCGAATCGACCCTCGATGCGAATGGGTCTATTGCGCGACAGTGCCTCGATTCCATCGATCCTGAACGATCCGGAGACGCCTTCCATGTCGAACCGGTCGATCATGAGCGTGCCACCGGTGGCATCGTATTCGTGCTTGTCGAACAGCAACGGACCCGCGAGCACTTCACCGGGCTTCACCTCGCCGCTGGACTTGCCGACGATCGGGTAGGTGCCCGCGCCGAGCGGCATGTCCTTTTCACCCGAGGAGATCGCCGCGAGCGACAGCCGGATGCCCGGCGGGCCGGGATCGCTGCAATTGATATCGAGCGGCATGGCCGCCTTGTTTGCGTGCAAGGTCTCCTTTTCCCGCGCGCTCGCCCAGTAGAACGAGTGCGCGCTGCTCGGACTCTCCCCCGTCGGCGCCACGCCTTGCGGATCCCACCAGCTCGTCCAGCGATGTTCCGCCGGCAGCGTCATGTGGATGCGGCAGGCCTCGATGCGCGGCTCCACGGCGCTCGAGGTCACCGCGCGCGGTGGCGTGGCATGCCGCGCCGCCGCCGGCGCGCCGGATTGCTCGGGCTTGCAGGCTGTCGCCAGAAAGACGATCGCCATGAACGAGACGCTTCGCACCGTGATCTCCGCTACCGGTTGCCCCGTATCGACCCGGCCAATGTCGGCGAACCGGCGGCCGCTGTCTGTCTTGCATCGAGGCGAGTTGCGTTGGGATTCGTCCGACCCGGCCCGCGCCTGGCGCCCGGGCGAGCGGATTCGACCGCCAGCGCAACGTCCGGCGCCACCCCATTTCCCGCCGCGTCGATAGTGTGCCGCCCCGGCGCGCGCTTGCTTGACCGCAAGCTGAATGCGTGTTCATATTTTTATGAATACCAATTCATATAAACGCCGCGCGCCTCCATGGCGCGGCGCGGCAGGGGGAATCGATGGATCCGAGTCAGCGCCACCGCGAGCCCGGCAACGGCCGACGCCACGCCGTGACGCGCCGGCAGGTGCTCGGCGGGACACTGGCGGGAACGCTCGGCCTCGGGCTCGCGGCGCGCAGGCTGCGCGCGGCGGGACGCCCCTCCCTGCCGAACATCGTGTTCATCCTGGCCGACGATCTCGGCTACGCCGACCTGAGCTGCTACGGCCGCTATTTCCAGACGCCGCGCATCGATTCGCTGGCGCGCAATGGCGCGTTGTTCACCCAGGCCTACGCGAGCTCCTGCGTCTGCTCGCCGACACGCGTCGCGCTGATCACCGGGCGAGAACCCGGTCGCCTGCGCATCGGCCAGGACGAGCCGCTCGGCACCGAGCGCGAAGGCACCATCGGCCTGCCCACCGACATCCCGACGTTGCCCTCGTTGCTGCGCAAACAGGGGTATCGCACCTCGCTGTTCGGCAAGTGGCATCTCGGCAAGCCGCCGAGCTTCGGGCCGTTGAAGAGCGGCTACGACCGCTTCTTCGGCATGTACGGCGGCTACTCGTTCTACTTCGGCCACGGCAAGGACGACCCGAGCCCGGTCATCGACCAGGAACGCATCCTCACCGACCACGGCTATCTCACCGACCTGCTGGCCGAGAAGGCCATCGAGGAGTTGCAGGTCGCGGCGCGCGAATCGCGGCCGGCGTTCGTCAGCCTGCACTTCAACGCGGTGCACTGGCCCTGGGAAGGACCGGGTGATCGCGCGCGTTCCCCGGGCATCAAGGCCGCGGTCGATCGCGACGCCGGTTCGGTCGAAACGTATCGCGACATGCTCGAAAGCCTCGACACCAACGTCGGCCGCGTGCTCGACGCGCTGGACGCGCTGCAGCTCGCGCGCAATACGCTGGTGGTGTTCACCAGCGACAACGGCGGCGAACGATTCTCGGATGTCTGGCCGCTGACCGGCATGAAGGGCGAGCTGCTCGAAGGCGGCATCCGCGTGCCGCTGCTGGCGCGCTGGCCTGGACGCATCGCGGCGGGACTGCGCACCCCGCAGGTATCGGCCACCACCGACTGGCTGCCCACGCTGCTCGCGCTCGCCGGCGGCGCCCCGGACCCCGACTACCCGAGCGACGGCGTGAACCTGCTGCCGATGCTCACCGGCGCGACGCCCGCGCAATCGCGCACGCTCTACTGGCGCTACAAGGCCAACGACCAGGCCGCGGTGCGCGACGGCAAGTGGAAGTACCTGAAGCTCGGCGCCCAGGAACACCTGTTCGACGTCGAGGCCGATCCGCGCGAGCGCGCGGAACTGCGCGAGAAGTTTCCCGAAGAGTTCGAACGCCTGAAGCGGCTGTACGCCGCATGGAACGCGCAGATGCCGCCGTACGCCGCGGACGCGCGCAGCTACGACGTGAAATCCAACACCGCCGACCGTTACTGACCCGTACCGAATCGCTCCTGGGGGGAGATATGAAGACACTGAAACAGCAGACTCTCGTGACCATCGCCGGCTCGGCCGCGCTCACGCTGTGCACGCAGGCCCTGGCGCAGACAGAGGACGCAAGCGCGCTCGAAGAAGTCGTGGTCACCGCGCAGAAGCGCGAACAGAACATCCAGGAGGTGCCGATGGCGATCGACGCGATGTCGCGCGACACCATCCTCGCGCATCGCATTACCGGCCCCGACGACCTCATCAAGGAATTGCCGAACCTGAGCCTCAAGACCGCCTCGGCGATCAACTCGGGCTTTGCGATCCGCGGCGTCGGCACGCAGAACTTCCACCTGACCGCCTCGCAGGCCGTGGGCCTGTACTTCGACGAGGTGTCGCAGGTGACGCCGTTCACCAGCCAGCTCGGCCTGTTCGACATGGAACGCATCGAGGTGCTGCGCGGCCCGCAGAACACGCTGTTCGGCCGCAACACCACCGGCGGCGCGGTGAACTTCATCACGCGCCGTCCGACGGTCGAGGACGGCACCAATGGCTACTTCAACGTCAACGTCGGCAACTTCGGCAAGCTCGATGGCGAAGGCGCGATCGGCTTCGCCCTGGGCGAGCACTTCTCGATGCGCGCCGCGGTACAGGCGCAGAATCGTGACGGCGTGTTCACCGACGTGGAATCGGGCGAGAAGATCGGCAGCACCAAGCGCCTGTCCGCGCGCGTCGGCCTCGCCTGGCAACCGTCGGACGCCACCAGCGCCTGGTTGTCGTTCCACTACGGCGACAGCGATCCCGAGCGCGTGCCGCGCAAGGCCACGGGTCGCTTCATGGCCGACAACGCCACCACCTGCCCCAACAACAACACCGGCGCCGACCAGTTCGACGGCCTCAGCGATTGCTACGCGCGCGACAAGACCGGCACGCTTTACAACCCGTCGCTTGCCGGCTGGCGTGACGCGCACGACGCCGCCAGCAACGAGGCCTCGGTCAACCTCGAGGGCGCGTTGCTGAACGTCTCGCACGACTTCGGCCCGGTGACGCTGGTCAGCCTCACCGGCTACGACCGCGTCAAGCAGCACCTCGCGGACGAATCCGGCGGGTTGCCCTACATCCAGTTCCAGGCATTGCAACAGGGCGACTACCAGACGGTTTCGCAGGAGTTCCGGCTCACCTCGAACGGCGAAGGCAGCGTGCAATGGATTGGCGGCGTGTTCTTCTCGCACGAGAACGATCACTTCGCGACGACCGCCCGCAACAACGCCGTCGGCCCGCCGACCAACGCGGTCGTGCCCACCGCCATCCTCAACCAGCGTGGCGATGTGTACTCGGTGTACGGACAGGTCGACTGGGCCATCACCGAGAAGCTGAACCTCAATGCCGGCCTGCGCTGGACCGATGATTCCAAGACCGGCGACACCACCGTGGTCGCCATGTTCGACACCGACACCGGGCTCATCACGGGCACGCGGTTGCCGGAGGACTTTCTCTACAGTCGTGACTTCGTGCTGGCGCACCAGGACGATTTCCCGACGGCCTGCGCCCCGGGCGTGGTGCCTTGCTCAGGGCCGTGGAAGAAAGTCGAGCAGGACTACAGCAAGACCGCCGGCAAGATCGGCATGGACTATCACTTCAGCGACAACGTGATGGGTTACGCCAGCGTTTCGACGGGCTTCAAGGCTGGCGCCTTCGACACGCGCGCACAGGCGGTGTTGTTGGGCACGGGCGACCTGCCGGTGAAGCCCGAGGAGCTGATCGCCTACGAGCTGGGCGTGAAAAGCACGCTGCTCGACCACCGCATGAAGCTCAACTTCACCGCGTTCTACTACGACTGGAAGGACCTCCAGACCTTCGCGACCATCCCGGGCATCGGCCCGGCCTTCCTCAACCTGCCGAAATCCAAACTCGTCGGCCAGGAACTCGAGTGGGAGTTCGCGCCGGGCAACGACTGGTTGGTGAAACTGTACGCGGCGCACCTCGATTCCGAGGTCACCGACGTCGGCACGCTCGGGCCGGACGCCGCCGTGGTCGGCGCGCCGCTGCCGCAGGCGCCGGAGTGGACGTACAACGGCGGAGTCTCCAAGGCGTTTGCGATCGGCGAACAGCGCCTGTCGGTGGGCGTGCGCGGCCGCTACACCTCCGAGCAGTGGGGCACGATGAACGAGCGGCCCAACACGCTGGTCAAGTCGTCGACCTTCCTCGACGCCTCGGTCAACTACGAGTTCGGCCAGGACAATCGCCACGTGGTCAGCGTCTGGGGCGAGAACCTCACCGCCGAGAAGACCTGCTACCTGCTGGGCGATCTCGACGGCTTCACCTGGACCAATGCCTGCCAGCCGAACGAGGGCACGGCGCTGTACGGCATTTCGCTGACCGCGCGCTTCTGAGGACCGAAGATGGGTGCCGGAGCATGCAATCCGGCAAAACTCACGGGGTGCGCCGGGCAACCGATGGCATCACCGGGTTTTGCCGGATTGCATGCTCCGGCACCGTCTAGGCCTTCAGCAGTTTGAGCAGCTGCGCCTCGCGCTCCGGCGCGAGACCCGCGCGCAGTTTCTGCTTGTCCGCTGGACGAGTCTTGTGCCACGCCAGCGTGTCGCGAATCGTGGTCTCGAGCGGACGGAATTTCATCCCCTGCTTCTCCGCGCGCGCCGAGGCCATCAGGCTGTGGCCCACGCTCTCGCCGGTCGGCGGCGCCCAGATCGGAATCTCCTGGCTGGCCCACATGCCCCCGTCGATCGCCTTGTTCTGCGTCAGGAATTCCGTGCTGGCCCAGGCGAACTTCGTGTCGGCGCCGGTCACGCGCCGGCTCTCCTCGAGTAGTTTGCCCATGGTGGCCCAGCGCGGCGGCGTGCACAGGTTGTAGGTCCCGGCGATGCGCTTCTCGGCGCAACGACGCACGAAGTCCGCGAGGTCGCGCACGTCGATGAACTGGACGGGGTCGTCCGGAGTGCCCGGCGCCAGCATCTCGCCGCCCTGGGACACGCGCACCGGCCAATAGGTGAACCGGTCGCTGAAGTCGCCGGGGCCGCAGATGTAGGTGGGCCGGATGATGCAGGCGCGCTTGCCATAGGCCTGCTGCACGACGCCCTCGCACAGCACCTTCAGCGCGCCATAGTTGTCGCCGTTGAGCTTGTCCTGGGGCATGTCGCCGATCGGCGCGAGCTTGTGCGACTCGTCGATGGGCGGATCCTGGCAGTCGTTGTAGACCGCGATGCTCGAGATGAAGACATAGTGAGGCGCATGGGCCTTCAACAGGTCCGTCGAGAGCTTCACCTGGTTCGGCGTGTAGCCCGAATTGTCGATGACCACGTCCCAGTCGCGGCCCTCGAGCGACTTCAGGTCGCCGTTGCGGTCGCCCAGCAACTGCTCGATGCCGGCCCTGGCCTCCGGGTCGCGTTTACCGCGATTGAACAGCGTGATCTTGTGGCCGCCCGCGGTGAGCGCGTCGACGAAGTGCGGACCGATGAAGCCCG